>Ga0164308_10001654_pt1 | contig 11874 bp, 10 predicted proteins | sample Whisoiple_246_MG_FD_109983 | JGI IMG/M metagenome (GOLD analysis project Ga0164308, IMG submission 109983) | Soil microbial communities amended with fresh organic matter from upstate New York, USA - Whitman soil sample_246_MG | ecosystem: Environmental > Terrestrial > Soil > Unclassified >... | reverse complement strand
TTGAGCACCGGCATCGCGGCCATCGTGGTGCAGTTGGGGTTGGCGATGATGCCGCGACCCGCCTCGATCACGGCCGCCATGGCCTCCGGGTTGACCTCGGCGACGACCAGCGGGATCGCGGGGTCCTTGCGGAACGCGCTGGAGTTGTCGACGACGATCACGCCGGCCTCGACGAACTTCGGCACCAGGGACCGCGAGGTGGTCGCGCCCGCGGAGAAGAGCGCGATGTCCAGGCCCGTCGGGTCCGCGGTCTCGGCGTCCTCGACGACCACGTCGCGACCGGCGAACGGCAGGACCTTGCCCGCGGAGCGGGCCGAGGCGAAGAACCGGATCTCGCCGACCGGGAAGCTCCGCTCCTCGAGGATCTGGCGCATGGCGACGCCCACCTGGCCGGTGGCGCCCACGATGCCGATGTTGACAGCCATGACCTACCGCCCGGTCCCGCCGTAGACGACGGCCTCGACCTCGTCGGCGTCCAGGTCGAACGCCGTGTGGGTGGCCTGCACGGCCTCGTTGATCTGCGCCTCGTCGACGACGACGGAGATCCGGATCTCGGAGGTGGAGATCATCTCGATGTTGACGCCGGCGGCGGCCAGGGCGGCGAAGAACTTCGCGGTGATGCCCGGGTGCGAGCGCATGCCCGCACCGATCAGCGACACCTTGCCGATCTGGTCGTCGTAGAGGAGCTTGTCGTAGCCGACCTCGTCCTGGATCCGCGCGAGCGCGCCCATCGCGGTCTGGCCGTCCGCGCGCGGCAGCGTGAAGGAGATGTCGGTCAGGCCGGTCGCGGCCGCGGAGACGTTCTGCACGACCATGTCGATGTTGACCTCGGTCGCGGACAGCGCCTCGAAGATCCGGGCCGCCTCGCCGACCTTGTCGGGGACGCCGACGACGGTGATCTTGGCCTCGCTCCGGTCGTGGGCCACGCCGGCGATGATCGCCTGCTCCATCTCTTCGTCTCCTGCTCGGCTGTCGGGGATCACCCAGGTGCCCTCCTTCTGGCTGAAGGAGGAGCGCACGTGGATCGGCATGTTGTAGCGGCGGGCGTACTCGACGCACCGCAGGTGGAGGATCTTGGCGCCGGAGGCCGCCATCTCCAGCATCTCCTCGGTGGAGACGCGGTCGAGCTTGCGCGCGTTGGGCACGATCCGGGGGTCGGCGGTGAAGACGCCGTCGACGTCGCTGTAGATCTCGCACACGTCGGCACCGAGCGCCGCCGCCAGGGCGACCGCGGTGGTGTCCGAGGCGCCGCGGCCGAGCGTCGTGACGTCCTTGGTGTCCTGCGAGACGCCCTGGAAGCCCGCCACGATCGCGATCGCGCCGTCCTTGATCGCGGCCTCGATCCGGCCCGGCGTGATGTCGATGATCTTCGCCTTGCCGTGCGCGGAGTCGGTGATCACGCCGGCCTGCGAGCCGGTGAACGACTGCGCCTTGTGGCCGAGCTGCGCGATCGCCATCGCGACCAGCGCCATCGAGATCCGCTCGCCGGCCGTGAGCAGCATGTCGAGCTCGCGCGGCGGCGGCAGCGGCGTCACCTGCTCGGCGAGGTCACGCAGGTCGTCGGTCGTGTCGCCCATCGCCGACACCACGACGACGACGTCGTTGCCGGCCTTGCGCGTGTTGACGATGCGCTGCGCGACGCGCTTGATGCCGGCCGCGTCTGCGACCGACGATCCGCCGTACTTCTGCACGACAATGCCCACGGTGCGGTCCTCGATGCTGGGGGAAGTTCTGCCCGATTCTATCGAGCGGGCTCGTCCCCCGAGTCGAGCATCTCATCCGCGACGGCGATCTGCTCCTCCTCCTCGACCGAGTGGTCGGCGTCGAGGCGGTCGTGGGCGACGATCGAGAGGAGCGCGTTGAGCGCGACCCCCGCGAGGTTGCCCCACGAGGAGACGTAGGAGAACTGCCACCACCACAGCGCCTCGGTGACGTTGCCGAGCCGGTAGTGGCGCAGCCCGTTCTCGAGGTCGGTCGCGATGCTGGTGAGGTCGTCGGAGAGCTGGCTCTCGGTGAGCTCCGGCACGTAGGGGTCGAAGACCAGTCCGTAGGTGTCCACCGGGCCGAGCATGTCGGCCAGCCGCAGCCGCATCTCGTCGAGGTCGGCCTCGGGGCCGACGTCGGGCTGGTACTCCGCGATCGGGGTGAAGTCCTGCTGGGCGCCCAGGCGGGCGCCCGCGAGCAGGACCTGGCTGATCTCCAGCAGCAACAGCGAGATCGCCCGGCCGCCGTCGGCCTCCTGCGCGATCGCCCGCAGCGCGATCAGGAAGCTCTCGACCTGGTCGGCGATCTGGCTCGCGAACTCCAGCGTCTCGGCGTCGAGCGGGGCTACGTCGGCTCGGATCTCAGTCATCTGCGGATCGCCTTCCTGCAAAAGCACGGCCCAGGGTCACTTCGTCGGCGTACTCGAGGTCGCCGCCCACCGGCAGTCCACTCGCCAGACGCGTCACGCGCAAGCCCAGCGGCTTGAGCATCCGCGTGAGGTACGTCGCGGTCGCCTCGCCCTCGAGGTTGGGGTCGGTGGCGAGGATGACCTCGCCGATCGCGCCGTCGGCGAGCCGGACCATCAGCTCACGGATGCGCAGCTGGTCGGGCCCGATGCCGTCGATCGGCGAGATCGCGCCGCCGAGCACGTGGTAGCGGCCGCGGAACTCACGGGTCCGCTCGATCGCGACCACGTCCTTGTACTCCTCCACCACGCACAGCACGGACGGGTCGCGGCGCGGGTCGCGGCAGATGCGGCACTGCTCGTCCTCGGAGACGTTGCCGCAGATGGAGCAGAACTTCACCTTGGCCTTGACCTCGATCAGCACGTCGGCGAACCGGCGCACGTCGGTGGGGTCGGCCTGCAACAGGTGGAACGCGATCCGCTGCGCGCTCTTGGGACCGATGCCCGGCAGCCTGCCGAGCTCGTCGATCAGGTCCTGGACGACGCCTTCGTACAACGCCGGACCTCTAGAAGCCGAGCTGACCGGGCGCGCTGCCCGGTCCGGCGTCGGGCAGCCCACCGGCGAGCGGGCCGAGTGCCTCGCTGGCGAGCGCGTCGGCCTGGGACTTCGCGTCGCGGTAGGCCGCGACGATCATGTCGGCGAGGTCGGACAGGTCGTCGGGGTCGCTGCCGTCGAAGCCGCCGGCCTTGATCTCGATGCCGACCAGCTCACCGACGCCGTTGACGGTCGCGGTGACCGCCCCGCCGGCGACCGTGCCGTCGACGGTCGTGTCCGCCAGCCGCGCCTGCGCGCTGGCCAGCTGCTCCTGCATCTGCTGGGCCTGCTGGAGCAGGGCGTTCATGTCGAAGCCTCCGCCCCCGAGCGCCTCGAACGGGTTCTGGCTCATCGGGTCACCTCTCGGTCGGTCTGGTGGTGCGTCACTGGTGCCGGATCTCCTCGATCATCTGCGCCCCGAGCTCGCGCTGGAGCAGCTCGGCGGTGCTGATGCCCTGGTGGTCGGCGTCGACGTCGTCGGGGTGCGCCTCGGCGTCGGCGTCGGCCCACTGCGCACCGGCGGGCTCCGGCGCCTGGTCGGACGGCCGGGTCTGCTGGATCGCCTCGCGCGCGGCGGCGATGGCGCTCTGGTCGGACTCGGGCTGGCCGGGCGCCGGCGGCGCGGCCGGCTCGGGGTCCCAGGGCGGCGCGGACTCGGCCGCGGCGGGCGGCGGCGGGGCCGGCTCGGCGACCGCGGACCGGGTGACCGTGGGCGTGCCCTCCGGGGTGGCACCCGGGTCGACGATCGTCTCGATCTTCCAGCTGGCGCCGACGACGTCGACCGCCGCCTGGTGGAGCACCTCGTCGCAGCCGGCGCTCACGAACGAGTCGCGCGCGCCCGCGTTGGTGAAGCCGAGGGTCAGGGTGTTGCCGTCGACGGCGACCACCTGGCAGTTCTGGGTGAGGTGCATCCAGGCCAGCCGGCGCATGCCCTTCGTCTTGTCGACGATGTCGGGCCACAGGCGGCGGACGTCGACCAGCGTGAGGCCGCCGCCGCCGGCCGGCGGAGCGGCGGCGGGCTGGGCGGCGGGCTGGGCAGCAGGCTGGGCAGCGGCAGGCTCGGGGGCCGGCGGGGCGGCCGGCTCCGGGGTCGGCGCGGGAGCCTCGGCGACCGGCTCGGGCGCGGGCGTGGGTGCCGCGACCGGCGCCGGGGGGGCAGGCAGGGTGGGCTCGGGGCGCGCAGCGGCCGGGTCGGGAGCCGCCGGGCGGTCGGCGACCGGGGCCGGCCGGTCCTGGGCGGGCGGCGCGGGAGCGGCGAGGGTCGGCGTCGGGGCGCCGCCGCTGATCGCCATCCGCTTCTCGAGCCGGTCGAGCCTCGCGAGCACGCCGTCGGTGGCGTCGTCGGCGCCGGGCAGCAGCACCCGGGCGCAGAGCAGCTCGAGGAGCAGCCGCGGGGCGGTCGCGCCACGCATCTCGGTCAGGCCGGTGGCGACCAGGTCGGCCGCCCGGGTCAGCTCGGAGGCGCCGAAGCGGGCCGCCTGCGCGACCAGCCGCTCGCCCTGGTCCTCGGAGACGTCGATCAGGCCGGTGGCCGGGGCGTCCGGCACGGCGGCCACGATCACCAGGTCGCGCAGCCGGCGGAGCAGGTCCTCGGTGAAGCGGCGGGGGTCCTGGCCGGTCTCGATCACCTTGTCGACGACCCCGAACACGGCGGCTCCGTCACCGGCGGCGAACGCGTCCACGACGTCGTCGAGGAGGGTGTCGGGGGTGTAGCCGAGGAGCCCGGTGGCGAGGTCGTAGGTGACGCCCTGGGGCCCGGCGCCGCCGAGCAGCTGGTCGAGCACCGAGAGCGTGTCACGCGCCGAGCCGCCGCCCGCGCGGACGACCAGCGGCAGCGCGGCCGCCTCGATGCTGACGCCCTCCTTGTCGCAGAGCTCGCCGAGGTACGACGAGAGCAGCCGCGGCGGGATCAGCCGGAACGGGTAGTGGTGGGTGCGCGACCGGATCGTGGGCAGCACCTTCTCCGGCTCGGTCGTCGCGAAGATGAAGCGCAGGTGCGGCGGGGGCTCCTCGACCAGCTTGAGCAGGGCGTTGAAGCCCTGCGTGGTCACCATGTGGGCCTCGTCGATGATGTAGACCTTGTAGCGGCTCCTCACCGGGGCGAAGAACGCCTTCTCACGCAGGTCGCGGGCGTCGTCGACACCGCCGTGCGACGCCGCGTCGATCTCGATGACGTCGATCGAGCCGGGTCCGCCGCGCGCGAGGTCGCGGCAGCTCTCGCACTCACCGCACGGGTCGGCGATCGGCGCCTGCTCGCAGTTGAGGGCGCGCGCCAGGATCCGGGCGCTGGTGGTCTTGCCGCAGCCGCGCGGCCCGGAGAAGAGGTAGGCGTGGTTGACCCGGTTGTTGGCCAGCGCCGCGCGCAGGGGCTCGGTGACGTGGTCCTGCCCGATGACCTCGGCGAAGGTCTCCGGCCGGTATCGGCGGTAGAGGGCTAGGGGTGACTCCACGCCTGAACCCTAACCAGCGGTCCCGACACTCGGTAGCGCCGGTCGGCCCCGTCTTGGAGGGCCAGCGGCCACTCACCTAGACTCTGGGCCAACCCCCCGCGTGGCGGCATCTCGCCCAACTCCCCCAGGGCCGGAAGGCAGCAAGGGTAAGTGAGCTCTGTCGGGTACGCGGGGGGCCTTTTCATGCCCGCCCCGCGCCCGTGGCGCCCGGGAGGCCGATTTCGCGGCGCCGTACGCCCACCGGTACGCTCCTCCGCGGAGGTATCGCCTAGTGGCCTATGGCGCTCGCTTGGAAAGCGGGTTGGGTTAATAGCCCTCGGGGGTTCGAATCCCCCTACCTCCGCCGATCGGACGGCGTCGCACCACGTGCGGCGCCGTTCGGCATTTCCGCCGCCTGCGCCGGGTCGTCCGCCCGAGACGCAGGTAGGGCCGGTCGAGAGGCGGACGACCCGCTCAGCGGGACCGGCGGGCGAGCACCGGACGCAGCAGGAGCGCGACGACGAGCACGCCGCCGCCGACCAGCCCCCACCAGACCGCGTCGTGGCGGGCGCCGGCGAGCAGGTCGACCGGGTCCTCGGGGGCGGCCGCGGGGCCGGCGTCCTCGGCCTCCGCGACGGTGCGCTCGACCCGGCCGTCGGGGGCGGGGGCGAGCAGGCGGGTCAGCGCCTCGGTGGGCTGGACGACCCCGGCGCCCGTCATCGACGTCCGGCCGTCGGGCGTGCCGTCGGCGCTGTCGACCAGCCGCGTGACGACCTGCTCGGCGGTGTCGTCGGGGTAGCGCTGACGCAGCAGCGCGACGACCCCGGCCACCTCGGCCGCCGCCGCGGCGGTGGAGGTCGGCCGCACGAGGCAGGTGGCGCCGTTGAGACCGTAGGAGACGGCGTCGTACGTCGGGGCGGCGACCACCGTGCGGGAGTTGGGGACCACGCTGGCGAGAGCGCCAGCCGGGTCACCGGTGCCGGTCGCGTTGACGGCCACGACGTCGTCGTAGCCCGCCGGGAAGAACAGCGGTCCGCCGTCCTCGTCGCGGGCCGGCGGGTCGTCGAACTCCGCCGCGAACGGCGCCCCCTCGGCCGGACGGTCGCCGCTCGCCGCCACCAGCACCACGCCGGCGTCGCGGACGCGGCGTACGGCGGCCCGCAGCTGCGGGCTGTCGGCCACGACGAACGGCACGACGGCGACGGCGACCCGCTCGGGACCCTGCTGGCGGGCGACCCAGTCGAGGCCGGCTGCCAGGGTCGGCGTGGCCGGCTGCTCGCTCGCCTCGTCGGAGCCGCGGTCGACGAAGACCCGGACGTCGACGAGCTCGGCGCTCGGAGCGAAGCCGACCCGCGGCCCGGCGACCAGCCCCGCGACGATCGTGCCCTGCGGGTCGACAACCTCGCCGCCGGCGCCGGTCCGGTCGACCGCGGCGCGCACCGGCAGGCCGCCGGCGATGCCCGAGGACAGCACCGCCACCCGCACCGCCCGGCCCGTCGTGCCGACCGCCCGCTGGGCGGCCTCCATGCCGAGCAGGGCGTACGGCGCGCTGGGCCGCCGCGTGTCGGTCGCCGGGGTCGTGGCGTCCACGACCGAGCAGTCGTTGTCGGCGGCGTGCGCCGGGGCGGGTACGGCGAGCGGCACGGCCGCCGCGGCCGCCAGCCCGAGCAGCAGGCCCCTCACGCGCATGCGTCGTCGTCCGGCTCGGCGGGCGGCGGCAGCGCGGCCGGGCGCGGCAGCACGACGCCGCAGCGGAGCAGCTCGACCCAGGTGTCCGGGACGACCGCGACCGGGTAGTCGGCGTACCCGAGCCGCTCGGCCGCGTCGTCGCCGAGCAGGGGGTTGGCGCGGCCCTTGCCGTCGACGAGGTACGGCGAGCCCTGGTCGGTGTCCTGCCAGCCGCCCGAGAGCACGTAGGCGCCGCGCCCGGAGGCGACGTCGGCGGCCTTCGAGCCCGCGGGCAGGTCGCCGGCGGCGGAGTCGGGGCCGGCGGCCACCAGGTGCGCGACGGGCGGCCGGCCGGCCCCGGTGGACAGCTGGGCGCACGGCTCGCCGACGGTCCCGGTCGCGGTCGTGGCCGGCCAGTGGGCATCGGACAGCGGGTCGGCGTCGCTGCGCGGCACCCGCGGGGCGGCGTCCGCCGGCGTCGGGGTCACCAGCGTGTCGTCGGGTGCGACGACGTTGGCGTAGACGGTCGCCGCGAAGTCGGAGAGCGCGACCGGCCCGGCGTCGGTGAGCAGGAGGTGCTGGTCGCCCACGACCAGCAGGTCGCCGACGACCTTGTCCTGGAGCACGCCGGTCTCGTCGTCGGCGGCGTACGTCGGGGTGGTGCCGTAGCCGGTCAGCCCGAAGCTGCTCCAGTCGAGGGGCGACCCGGCCGGGAACAGGTTGATCCACGCGCGGCTGACCGGGATCGCCTCCGAGGTGATCGGGACGCCCAGCGCCGAGAGCAGGTTGTCGGTCTGGTCGCCGGAGCGGCCCTGGAGCGGCACCGGGAAGACGTAGGCGCCGGGGTCGGCCGCGCCCGGCCCGGCGGTGTCGCTGGTCGGGGCGACGACGAAGAGGTCGTCGCCGTTGCGCACGGTGACCGCGGCCCGCGGCGCCGGCACGACGTCCGCCTGCGGGGCGATCCGCAGCCGGATCCCGGCACCGGCGGCCGTGCAGGCGGTCCACCCGTCGTCGATCAGCAGGCCGGACGTCGGGACGCTCGCGGGCGCCCCGAAGATCCCGATGTCGGCGCCGATCCGCTGCTCGTCGATCGTGTCCTGCGCGAGCAGGGTGGGCTTCACGTCGGCGCCGAGGATCAGGGCGGCGCTGGTCGAGTTGAGGACCGGCCGCAGCTCCGGGTCGTCGCTGTCGTCGACGATGACGTAGGACGAGCCGTTGTCGCGGGAGATGACGAGGCCCTGCTGCTTCCAGTCGGAGGGCGCGGTCGGCGAGAACACCCCGGCGATCGCGGCGCCCGCCGCGAGCAGCACCGCCAGCGCCAGGCCCCCGACGATCGTGCGCCCGGGGCGCGCCGGCTCCACCTCGCGACCGCCCGGCGCACCGGAGACGAACGCGGTGACGAGCCGGCGGCGGCTGAAGGAGTAGGCCTCGACGAGGTCCTTCTTGGTGGCCACGAGCGCCCCGTCAGCCGCGGATCGCCGAGAACACGCCGACGGCCACCAGCAGCAGCGGCAGCAGCACGAGCAGCGCGACCGCCTCCGCCACGTCTCCGAGCCGTCCGCGGCGTACCGACGGCGTCGCCGGCAGCAGCGTGACCGCGAGCAGCAGCGCGCCCGAGCCCGCGAGCAGGACGGCGACGGTCGGCCGCCAGTCGGGGTGCAGCCACAGCGCGGCGGCGGCGGTGGCGAGCAGGCCGACGATGCCGGCACCCAGGCCGACGGGCACCTCTGCGCCGGTGCGGTACTGGCGCGTGCGCAGCATGACGACCAGGCAGCAGGTCACCGCGAGGACGGCGCCGACCACGCCGAGCGCGACCGCGACCGGCGCGACGAGCACGACGACCAGGCCGACGGTGGCCGTGACGGCGACCAGGATCTCGTGTGCCAGCCGGGCGTCGGAGGCGACCCGGCCCGGGTCGACCGGCCGCGGCTCGGCGGTGATGTCGGCGACCTCGAAGAGCTGGTCGACCGACGTCGAGGTCGCGCCGAGCGCCAGCCACGGCGCCAGGCTGCCGAGGATCACGACCGCCACGAGCCCGACGGTGAGCACGGTCGCCGGGTCGAGGTCGAAGGAGCGCAGCAGCATGCCGGCGAGGAGGAAGACCAGGCCCACGACGACCGGCGGCAGCACCAGTGGCCGGCCCTCACCGAGGCCGACCAGGCACAGGACTCCGGCCAGCGCGGCCGCACCGCCGGCGGCGGCGAGCGCGGACCCGACGGACGAGCCCGCGTCGACCAGCACGAGCGCCGCGACGGCGGCGTAGAACGAGCCCATCCACGCGACCGCGACGGCGGCCTCCGGCTCCCGCTGCGCCCGGGAGAGGACGATCGCACCGACCACGAGCGCGGAGGCCACGACGACCGCGGCGACACCCGCGAGCAGCGCGCCGCGCTGGACGAGGAGCGCCGCGGCGCCGAGCAGCATGAGCAGCCCCGCCGCACACAGCGCCGTACGCCGTCCGGCGGCGGGCTCCCAGGGGCGTAGGTCGTGCTCGACGACGTCGGTCATCGCCTCGACGACGTCGTCGTAGACCCGCGGCGGCTCGTCGTCGACGCCGGCCGCCACGGTCAGCAGGCCGCCGTCCTCGACGCCCTGCATCACCAGGCCGGCGTCGCCGGAGAGCTCGCGGCCCTCAGCGGTCACCAGGCGGTAGCCGCCGTAGACGGTGCCCGCGTCGAGCAGCCCGACACTGCGGGCGAGCTCGGGGACGAGCTCGGCGACCGGGACGGCGCCGGGGAGCACGAGGTCGACCCGACGGCTGCCGGACGCGACCGTCACCCGGACCAGGCCGGAGGCGGTCACCGGTGCTTGGGTCATGGCCCCTCCCCTCACTCCCTCGATCTAGGGCATGTCTGTTCGTGCGAGAGGGCCGGCGCACCGCGCCGACCCCCCTGCAGACTGCTGTGGTGCTCGCGCGTCAGAACTCGAAGGACGCGGCGCCGCGCTGGTCGGCCGCCCGGTAGTCGGCGTTCGACTGGTGCACGGTCGTGCTGGTGTCCGCCAGCAGGTTCTTCATGTCCTGCATCGCGGTGTCCCACTTGGTCTTGGCGACCTGGTAGGACTGCTGGGCGCTACCGGTCCAGTCGCTGCGCAGCGGTGCGAGCTCCGACTCGAGGCGGTTGAGCCGCTCGTCGATCTGCTTCACCGTGGTGGCGAGGTCCTGGGCGGCGGCGTCCAGGCCGGCGTGGTTGACGCGGAGGCCGTCGAGAGCCATCTCGTTCACTTCCTTCGTTCCGGGCCGGTCAGCCGAGTCGGCCGGCGACACGGCTGTAGGTGGCGGACTGGGTCTCGTCGGTGTTGACGTTGTCGTGCTCGGTCGACGTCAAGGATGCGGCGAACTCGTCGAGCGCGTTCGTGATGATCCGCTGCTTCTCGGTCCAGGCCTGGTGGAGGCCGAAGAAGGCGGTGCCACCGGCACCGGCCCACTTGCCCTGGAGGCCGGCGATCTGGCCGTCCAACGTCTTGCTCATGCTCTCGAAGTCCTGCTTGGCATCGCCTACAAGACCCGCTGCGCGAGTGAGGGTGCCCTCACCCTGTCCCATCTCTGCTGCGCCGGACATGACGCCACTCCTTCCCCCGGTGGCGGCGGTCAGGCCGCCCGAGACTGTTGTGTGTTGTGTCCTGCCCGGTCCGTGCCGAGTCGGACAGGTGGCGATTACCCGTGCCTATGTGGGCTAAACCTCACTGGCTGAGTTCCCACAGGCTCGCCATCTCCCACAGCTCGCGGAACCACCCGGTCGCCACGAACAGCGAGGCCACGACCACCGCGCCGCACAGGCCTTCGGCGACCTCGGCGCGCCGCGACCACCACGCCGAGCGCCACCCGCGTCCGGTGGCGACCGCGGCGACGACCAGCACCACGCCCAGCGCGACCGCACCGATGCCGAGCGCGAGCACCGCCTGCTCGCCCATCGCGGGGAGCAGCACGAGCAGCAGCACGACGGCGCAGCCGAGCCCCGCCGTACGCAGCAGCCCCCGCGCCCAGCGGTGCCGGTGGCTGCGGGCGGCCAGCAGCAGCGCAGCACCCGCGCACGCGACCAGCACCCGCGCCCCCACCCGGTCGACCCGCAGGGTCGCGGTCGTGAGCAGCAGCGGCGCGCTGACCAGCACGACGACCGCGACGGCCGCCGCGGCGGCGGTGAGCATCCGGGCACCCCGGGTCGCGACGGCCGCGACGGTCGCGGGCGGCACGACCGAGCGGCCGCGCTTGCCCGTCGGCTGCTCGCGCGCCGACCAGGCGGTGACCGCGAGCCGCTCGAGGTCGATGAGGTACTGGTCGGGCACGTCGACGACGAGCCCCGGCACGATGCGGGCGGCCAGCGTGGCCAGCACCAGCAGCACCGCCCACGCCACCCGCGGCGGCGCCCCGGCCAGCGTGGCGAGCCAGGTGACGACGAAGAGTCCGGCGCCGGTGACGATCCAGACCTGGAGCGCCTCGTCCGCCGCCCGGCTCAGCGCTCGGCCGGCCGCCGCGACGATCGCCGCGACCAGGCCGCACAGGCCCAGGAGCATCGGGAGCCGCACCGGGGTCGGGTCCCAGGCGAGCGCGAGAGCGGCGCCGGCACCCAGGGCCGGGGCCGCCATCACGCGGGCGCCGGTGGCCCGCCCCACGGGCAGCAGCGCCAGCACGGTGCCGACGACCAGCACCGCGACGGTGGCCGTGCGCAGCCGCGCGTCGTCGGCGGTCGCCGCGCACCAGCCGGCGAGCAGGCCGGCGCCGCCGGCGAGCGTCGCCAGCGTGGGCGCCGCGCCGGTCCGCCGTACGACGGGGGCGGGGTCGGTGCGCGCCGGGG
>Ga0164308_10001653_pt1 | contig 11881 bp, 10 predicted proteins | sample Whisoiple_246_MG_FD_109983 | JGI IMG/M metagenome (GOLD analysis project Ga0164308, IMG submission 109983) | Soil microbial communities amended with fresh organic matter from upstate New York, USA - Whitman soil sample_246_MG | ecosystem: Environmental > Terrestrial > Soil > Unclassified >... | reverse complement strand
GGTCGGATCCTCCAGGGCCTGGGCAACCGTCGGACGGATCGCCTCCAGCGCGCTGGCATGGTGCTTGCGGTGCCGGAACGGGTCGAACAGCACCTCCCAGATGCGCTCCTCGGTCGCCGCGTCACCGGCCGACGGGAGCGAGGCGAAGGCCTGCTCGACCGCGGCGACCTTGCTCTCCTTGTCCAGCCAGGGCTGGACCACCGGCAGGAACACATCGCCGCGGGTGCGCGGCACGTCGCGCCAGCGGGTCGGGACCTTTTCGTACATGGTCATGGCGAACCGGTTGACCCAGAACAGGTTGAGCGCGACGTCCCGCATCAGCGCCACCCGGTCGGGATAGGCCCCCTTCTCGATCCGGTTGCCGATCTCGGTGCCGGACGGTGCCTTGGTCTCGAAGTCCCGCCGGATCACCTGATCCAGCTGTTCCTCGGTCTCGATGACCGAGAAATCGAGGTCGGGCAGGAAGTTGGAGGGAAAGACCAACCGATCGTGGCGATTGATGACGAACGGCTGCATGCCAGACTCCTTTGTCGCGAGATTTCCTGGTCGCCCACGACGATCACCGACAACGAGCCGGCGCCTCGTACCAACATCACTGCGCTCGGCCGGGTCGGTGAGTCGCCGTGGTTCGCCATCCATCCTCCCGCAACCATCGGCAGGGCGCTCCTCCACCCCTGGTGTTTGCCGTCACCCGCGATCGACCGGGCGTCTGAGGCGAACTCACCCGAACTGCGGCAGAATCGGGCGGGCCGGACGAGCGCGGAAGCGCAGTCGAAGGCGAAACCCACCGTCTTGGAGGACACGTCATGACCTCATCAGAGGCCGATCGCGCGGGAACCGCGGGCTTCAACAGCAAGCTGGCCGGGCGGGTTGCGCTGGTCACCGGCGGGACGCGCGGCATCGGCGCCGCCATCAGCCGGAGCCTGGCCAACCAGGGAGCAACGGTCGCGGCCGGTTACGGCCGGGACAAGGAGCATGCCGAACAGTTCCTGGCCGAGATCAAGGCCGAGGGCGTCAAGGGGTCGATCCACCAGGGCAACATCGGCGTCGGTGACGACTGCCGTCGGGTGGTCGCCGAGGTGATCGCCGAGCACGGTTCGCTGGACATCCTGATCAACAACGCCGGCATCACGATCGACAAGACCGTGCTCAACCTCAACGACTCCGACTGGGACAAGGTGCTCGCGGTCAACCTGTCCGGAGCGTTCTTCCTGTCGCAGGCCGCTCTCGCGCACATGATCGAGCGCGGCACCGGCCGGATCGTGAACGTCTCGTCGATCATCGGCGAGGTCGGCAACATCGGGCAGGCGAACTACGCCGCGTCCAAGTCGGGGCTGTTCGGCCTGACCAAGACGTTGGCCAAGGAAGCGGCCTTCATGCTGCAGCGGGCCGACAAGCTGCACGACAACCCGATCGGCATCACGGTCAACACCGTCACCCCGGGCTTCGTGGAGACCGAGATGATCGACACCGTCCCGGAGAAGGTGATCAAGCGGATCACCGACCAGATCCCCGTGCGCCGGTTCGCCAGGCCCGAGGAGATCGCCCGGGTGGTGCACTTCCTGGCATCCGACGCCGCCGGCTACATCACCGGTCAGGTGTGGGGCGTCAACGGCGGCATGGACATGTAGCCGCACCGTCCGCGAGGACGGGTGCCCGGCCGATGGTGACGCGGCCGGGCGTCAGCTGCCGGCGTCGCGTGTCGGTGTCAGCTGTCGGCGTCGGGCGCCGAGTGCGCGGCCAGCCGGTCCAACAGCACCGTCGCCTTGCTCAACAGGTCCAGGTCCTCATCCGGGAGCGCGGCCAGTTCCTGCTCCAGCCACCGCTCGCGTGCCCTGACGAACTCCGACATCCGCTGACTGCCCAGGGGCGTGACCTGCACCAGCACCTGCCGGCCGTCCCGCGGGTTCTCCAGCCGTTCGACCAGGTCGAGCGCCTCCAGCCCGGTCAACACCCGGGTGATCGAGGGCGGCCGGACCTGCTCCTTGGTCGCCAGATCACCGGCGGTCAGCGGCCCCTCGCGCCAGATCACGGTGAGCGCCGAGAGCTGGGTGAGGGTCAGCCCGCCCGACGGGGTCTGCTGCCGCAGCCGACGGGTCAGCCGATGCACAGCGAGCCGCAACTCACTGGCCAGCGGGGCAATATCGGACATCCCCAAAGGCTAGCGCATTTTGGGTGACGAAAGATATTCAAAAGGATTATTCGGACAGGTTGGCGCCACTTGGGTGACGGGCACACACGCTTGGCGGCACCAGAGCCCGCCCGGAAGCATCATCTTCGTCACCGGGCAGCGGAGCGGGGCGAGCGGCCGTCGGCCGCCATTACCCTGAAGGCGTGAGCGAAACGGGCGCAACCGCGGAGGTGGGCGGTTACATTCCGCCCGCTCTGCCGCCCGTCACCACCGGCCTCTGGCACATCGCCGTTCCGGGAACCGTCATCTGGCTGGCCGGCTTCATCGTCCTGCTGTTCTTCATCCCGCAACTGCAGGCGAACGACGCGATGATCTGGCTGTGGACCTGTCTGGCCGGGTTCGTCCTCGGCCTGATGGGCCTGTCGGTCTACGCCTTGCAGCGCCGAGCGGCCCGGCTGGGCCGGCGAAGCGCGAATCAGATGGCGCTGGACGAGACGATCTGACCGATCAGCCGATGCCGTCCTCGGCCAGCGCGGACCAGTCGGCAGCCGCGGCAGCGATGGCGCGGTGCCGGAGATCCCAGCGACCGGCAGCCCAGGCGACGGCCCGCCCGGTCCCCGGCGGGGAACCATCCGTACACAGCCGCTCCCCCGCCGCCCACCAGTGCACCGGGACCGGCTCGGCTCCTGGCGCAGCGACCCGCAGTGTCGACCGCACTTCGATGTTGCAGTCGGCCAGCCGTAGCCCGACCGCGGCGGCGGCCCGTTCGAGCGCGGCCCGGCCCACATCGGTTCCCCCGCTCCGTCGGCCGGTTGTCAGCACCGTCGCCGCCACCTGCTCCGAGGCGAGCGGCAGGTCGAGCACCCGGCTCACCAGAGCAGGGTCATTGCCGCCCGGGACCACCTGGGACGGGGCCAGCAGCTGGATCAACCACGGCCGGTCGAGCACCGCGGCATCATCCGCGTCGATCACCTCGCCGGTCACGGTGCGCACTCCGGGCGGCAGGTCGATGTCCCGGCCGGCCAACGCCCCGACGACCGCGTCGGTGGCCGCCGGAACAAGACCGAACGGCACCGGGCGAGCAGGGTCGGCCAACCGGTCCAGCAGATCCTCCGGGTCGTCGGCCGCCGTCTCGGCCAGGTCCGACCGGACCCCGATCGACCGTGCCAACAGCGGATCGAGGTCGACCGGCAGGACGTCGTAGAGACCGACCAGCTCCGAGGCATCCGGTAGCCGCCAGTGCACCGGTGCGTAGCCGCCGATCAGCGCGTGCCGGGACAACCACCAGCCGGTGTAGGACGGGCCGGCCTCCGTCGGGGCGAGGCAGGCCCTGGCCTCCCGGTCGGTCCCGATCAGCTGCAGTGCCGGCAACCACCGATCCGGGTCGACCAGGTCGAGGTCGGCCAGCGCGGCGAACGGCGCGAGGTTCCCGCCGACGGCACCGCCGGTCGCGCCGACGAGATCGAGCCAGTCATCGAGATCCGGCAGCACCACCGATTCGTCATCGGGATCCGCGACCTGGACGATCGCGAAGCCCGAACGCACCCCGGCCGCCACCAGCACGTCGGTGGGATACCGCTCGACCCAGCCCCGACCGACAACCGGCCGGTCGGCGTCGGCGACCAGCACCGAGGCCAGCGCCGCCTCGGGCACCAGCAATTCGACGGCCGGCCACGGTTGACCGTCGTCATCGGTGAGCACCAGTTCACCGATCAGGGCCTGATGGGTCGCCGCCTCGCCGAGGGCATCGGCGGCCGCGCGGCCGGCCCGGCCGCCCGCCGCGAGCAGATCCAACACGACGACGGCCAGTTCCTCGACCTCGTCGGGGTCCGGATCTGCGTCATCGAGTTCGATGCGCATTCGGTCCATCGCAGCCGTGAGACCGGGATCGGCCAGCAGGGTGTCGGCATTGGCGGGCCGGGCACCGAGACGTTCGAGCAGCGGATGGGCGGCCTGCGGATCGATGATCCGGAGTTCGGGGACGACCGCGCCGGCCCGTCGGGCCAGCTCCGCGGTGATCCGATCGCCGGCCCCCGGGGTCGACCGGCCCGCCACCGAAGGTTGGCCGTCGACCTCCGCTGGGTCGCCCGGGGCCGGCAGCAGGCAACCCCGCGCCCCGATCGACCGCCGCCCGTTGGTCAGTGGCACCGGGATGTCGGCGAGGTCCTCGGACTCTGGCGGCCGCTCGGCCGTGGACAGCGCCTCGTAGACCTGCCACCAGAACGAGGCGTCCCGCTCGATGCCGGCCAGCGCCGAACTGGCCTGCGACCAGCTGATGGTCTGCATCCCGACGGCGCGAAGCGCTGTTGCGGCAGCGTGATCGACCGGCGGCAGCAGGCCCGGGATCGCCTGGCCGAGCAGTTCGGTGCCCACCGCACCCAACCCGGGGAGCAGGCAGGCGGCGTCCGAAGTGACCAGATCACCGACGGCGGTGACGAACAGCGGGGTGCGCCGGACGCGTTCCAGGATCGCCGCCCGCAACAAGCCGTCGACCGGTCCGGCGGGAAACCCGATGACCGGCAACAGGTTCGGCCGCTGCGGCGGTGGCACATCGGCGATCAGCCGGAGGTAGGCGTCCGCCGCACGATCGAGCAGATGGTCGGTCAGCGGGCCGGGCGCGAGCCGGCGGCGGGTGTCGTCGACCGGGAACGTCCCGATCAGCCGGGCGGGCAGGGTGAGCGGCTCGTCGGTCGGGGTCGGCGCGCCGATCATGGTCTGCGGACGCTCGGCGGTCTGCGTGACGAGGTCCGCGAACGGGTCATCCGGCTGACCGTCGGGGCCGGCTATCTCGGTGACCGGCAACGCCCAGGTCACCCGCCAGGCCGCCCGGCGACGTTCCTCCACCGGGCGGTCGGCCAACAGCGCCGCCGGGATCGCACCGGTCAGTTCGGCTGTTCGGTATCGCCGGCGAGATGCACCCTCGTCCACGACCACAAGTCCGTCCTGATCCGTCCCGCATCGGACGATGCGATCCGGCAGATCGATCTCGGTCAGGTCACCGGAATCGCCCCGGTAGAGCGCCCAGAACAGATCCTCCGCGGTGCCATCGACGGCGAGCATTCGTTCGATTTCGGCTCTGACGCCCGGCAGCAGCGGCAACCGCACCTCGGTGGCGTAGCCCGTCGGCGGCTTTGCGGCGGGGTCGGTCGGCCATGGCAGGCGAAGTACCGGCACCTGCCCACCCCGACGGTCGACTTCACGGTCGAGGGCGATGCTGCCGAGAGCCGCGATCTCGGTGGCCGTGTCGCTCGCGCTGAACCGGACCCCGCCGGTCTCCGAAATCACCGCGGGCGCGCTCGACCAGGTGAGCACCGCGGTGAAGCCGACCCCGAAGTGACCGACCGAATCGTGGGTGTCCCGCTTGGCCGAGGCCCGCAGTGACGCCAGCGCGGCCACTCCGTCGGCGGTGAGTGGGCGGCCGGTGTTGGCGAACCGCAACTCGTCCCGGTCCAGCCGCACCCGGATGCGCGCAGGGACACCGAGTTCACGGGCCGCGTCGGCGGCGTTCGAGGCGAGCTCGATCAACACCCGGCCCACGTAGCCGACGACGGCCAGCGCCTCTTCCGCGTTGGCGTCCTCCCGGAACCTGGCCGGGGACGCCGCCCAGGCGTCGAGCACCACCCGACGCAGGGCCGCGGTGCCGAACGGATCGGGGCCGATCAGTGGCCCGACTCTGGATGATCGGCGCCGGGATCGCTCTCGCCTTCGTCCAGGGCGTCCACCGGCCCCTGGACAACCTCATCTGTGCCGGTCTCCGACTCGGCTTCCGGCTCGGCTTCCGGCTCGGCCTGCGCCTCGGTGGAAGCTGATCCGGCCGCCGGTCGTCGCGGGTGCACCTCCAGCGTCAGCTCGTCGACCACCGTTGCCGTGCTGGCGGAGATCAGCGGAGCGTCGATCACCGTCTCCGAGTGCGCGCCGCAGCCGTAACCGGCGTCCACCACCCGGCCGTCCGCCGGCGAGTACTCGTTGGTGCAGGCCCCGAACGCCATGCCGAGCAGTCCGGCAAGTGGGGTGAAGAAACCGCAAGTCACACAGTTCGCCTGGGCCTGCGTTGCGACCACGTCACCGGGTCCGAATGGTCCGTCGTGCCAGCGCTCGGCCGCATCGTCCCGGCCCTCCCGACTGAGTACGCGCACCCGGCCGAAACCGAATTCGTAGGACACCTCTTTCACGGCGGGGTCGGCGGAATCGAGGTAGCCGGGTACCAGGCGCGGATCGTCGGGGGCGGTGGGCAGGAGATCGCCCGGGCCGACATCACCCTTGCGGATCCGCTCGTCCCAGGGCACCCATGACGGGGCCAGCAAGGCCCGCTCGCCCGGCAGCAGGACGACCTCGCTGATCGTCTGGTAGCCGGGCTCGACCAGCGCCACGGTGACCGACCAGTACCACCCGCGGTAGCCGCGGTCGGCGGCCGCGAAGGAGGCCGTGACGGCGACGGGATCCTCCTGGACCGCACCGAGATAGTCGCCGACCTGTCCCCCGCTGCCGGCCTCCTCCACCGCAGCCACGCGGGCCAGTTCCACGACGTCGTCGGGCAGCGACGTGGGAACCGGCCGGGCGGCCGGCTCGGGAACTGCGGGCTCGGCCGCGGCTGGTACCGGTACGGCGTTGGGATCCGGAGCTGGGTCGCTGTCCGAGACACCGGTCGAATCGGTGTCGCGGGGAACGGTTTCGTCGGATACGGGGTCGAGCGCAGCGACGTCCTCGTCGGCCGTCGCAGTGCCGGAATGTCCGGACCCGCTGACGGCTTCCGGGTCGTCGCGACCGCTCACGGACTGGTCAGCGCCGGCGGCGGGAAAACTCACAGGAGCCATGATGCCGCACCGGACGCCGATCGACGGCGCGCCGGGTCGTGCGACGGGTGGTTACGACCCGGATCCGGTGGGGCAGGATGGATGAGTGCATTCCTCCGTTCCTGATCCCGGCCCTGCCGGCGATCCCCGGCGCCCGCCACGTGCGGACCCGGAACGGTCCGCCGATCAGGGCGTGGCCGGGGTCGGCAAACCGGAATGGACGGACGATTCCGCCGGAACAGAGCCCTGGCCGACGCCGCCACCGGCGCCGGCCTGGACCGAGCAGCCCCGCAGTGACCAGCCGTGGACACCGCCCACCTGGACACCTCCGCCCGGCGAACAACGGACCACCCAGCTGCCCCGCAACACCGACGCCGGCCGGTTTCCCTATCCGGCTCCTGCTCCGCCTCCGTCATCCAGCGCGGCTGAAGCAGCCGCCTCGTGGTCCCCTGCGCCGACGCCACCACAGACGCAGGTCCCGCCGGCCTCTTTCCCTCCGGCCCAGGGCCCATCGGCGGCCGATTCGTACCAGCCAGGCCCGGCCCCGCCGGCCGATCCCCCGCCGACGTCGACCCAGAAGTACCAACCGCAGCCACGCGGCAGCCACCTGCCGCCCTACAGCGAACCGTTCGGCACCCACGCGGGCCAACCACCCGCAGGTGCACCGGGTGCCGCCAGCGGCGCCCCGACCGATCCGCCGACGGCCCCACGGACCGGCCCGCGAAAGCTGACCGTCACCAGGGTTGCCGCGTTCCGCAGCCGCGAGCTGACCACCCGGGGTGTGCAGATCTTCCACGCCGCCGCGACGGCCGATGGTGCCGATCGCTCCGGACTGACCGCCCTCACCTACGCCGTGATGGGCAACTACGCGGTCGACGCCGCACTCGCCGTGGCGCTGGCCAACACGCTGTTCTTCGCCGCCGCGACCGCCGAGTCGACCGGCAAGGTCCTGCTCTACCTGCTGATCACGGTTGCGCCGTTCGCGGTCATCGCCCCGCTGATCGGTCCGGCGCTGGACAAGCTGCAGCACGGCCGGCGGATCGCGCTCGGCGCATCCAGTTTCGCCCGCGCGGTCCTGGCCGTGGTGATGGCGTTGAACTTCGACTCGTGGGTGCTCTATCCCTGCGCGCTCGGAATGTTGGTGCTCTCCAAGTCATTCAGCGTGCTCAAGGCGGCGATCACCCCGCGGGTGCTGCCTCCCGACATCACGCTGGTGAAGACGAATTCCCGGCTGACGGTGTTCGGGCTGATGGCCGGCGGCGTCGCCGGGGCGCTCGCAGCCGGCCTCTCCTGGGCCTTCGGCTCCACGGGAGCGTTGATCCTGACCGGTCTGCTCAGCGTGGTCGGCGGTCTGCTGTGCCTGCGCATCCCGTCCTGGGTCGAATCGACGGCCGGCGAGATCCCGGTCGACGGGGTCGGCCCGAAGGCCAAGCGGGCGTTTCCGCTCTCGGTCACCACCACGTTGTGGGCGAACGGCACGATCCGGGTGGAAACGGGGTTCCTCGCTCTGTTCGTCGCCTTCGTGATCAAGCGTGAGTACACCGAGGCCAGCGCCTTCACCCAGCTGTTGTTGCTCGGGGTCGTCGGGGTGGCGGCCGGCATCGGCGGTTTCATCGGCAACGGTCTCGGCGCGAAACTGGCGCTGAGCAAACCGGAGACGGTGTCCATCTGGGCGCTGGCCGCGACCGCCACGAGCACCCTGATCGCGGTGCTCATCCCCAGCCTGGCCACGGCGGCACTGGTCGGACTGGTCGGCTCAACCGCGTCGTCCCTGGCGAAGGTGTGCCTCGATTCGGTGATCCAGCACGAGCTGCCGGAAGCCAGCCGGGCGTCGGCCTTCGGCCTGAGCGAGACCGTGCTGCAGCTCTCCTGGGTGTTCGGCGGCGTCATCGGCCTGCTGATCGGCGGAGTCTGGACGTTCGGACTGGACAGCGTCTTCTCGATCGGCTTCGCGGTGATCACCGTGCTGCTGGTGATCGGATTGATCCAGAGCTGGTTGGTCCGATCCGGGCGCTCCCTGTTCCCCTGGCTCGACTACTCCAAGTTGACCAAGCACTTCCGGCGCTCGGGGAAGGGTGCGGCCGGACCGACCTCCGCGGTGCCGCAGGCACGGGACGCCGGCCGGCCCGCCTCCGGCTCATGGAATCAGCCCCCGACCACGCAGCCGCCGACGGCCCAGCCCCCGACTACCCAGTTGCCCTGGCAACCCGGCGGCTCCGGGCAGGCCTGGCAGAACGCGCCGCCCACCGGCGGATGGTCCTACCCCCCGGCCGGATACGGTCCGCCGACGGGAGCGCAGCCCGCGCAGGGACCGCCGCCCGGATATCCGCCACCGGGTTACCAGGCGCCGGGAGGCCCTACGCCCTCCTCCGGACCAGGGCAGCCCCCGCAACAGCAGCCGCACCCACCGCCCCGGGACGCCGGCAGCCGGCGGAAATGGACCAGGGGAAAGTGACGCGACGTCAGGAGATCTGTTGATCGGCAAGCCACCTGGACGCATCCGGCGGCGCGTGGGGGTGGTGGCGGCAGTGGTCGCCGGCAGCCTGCTTCTCGCCGGGTGTGAGGCGCCCCGACCTGACGTCACGTTCTACGGCAACCGCACGGCCGTCGAGACCGGACCCACCAGATGGTGCGATGTCGACGTCACCGCCGAGCGGGTGAACTGCGTCGAGACGGCCGAACAGGACGTCGAGCGGTTGTCCCTGCGACCCGGTCAGAGCGTGCAGATCAACGTCCCGAGCGCGATCGGTGACACCCCGTGGGCGGTGTACTTCCGCTACCTCGATGCGGGCGGTGACCTGCAGGACGGTCGGAGCGAGATCTTCACCGACGGACAGCTGGCCTACACCCTGCGGACGTTCGACGAGCAGGATCAGCTGGTCTTGGTCGAGGTACGGAGCGGCTTCATCCTGATGGGTGGTCAGGACAGCGGCGTCGATTTCGCCGCCACCCACAGCTGGGGACTGCTGATCGACCCGGAGGAACCCAGTCCCCAGACGTCCGCCGCAGGCTGATTCCGGTCGGTCGGCCCTGCTCAGGCGTCCAGCTCGTTGGCCACCGCGCGCAGCACGGCAGCGATCCGGCCACCGAGCGCCCGGTCGGGATAACGCCCACGACGCAGTTCGGGCAGCGCCTTGGATTCCAGCAGCTTGATCATGTCGTCGACCAGGCCGTGCAATTCCTCGGCCGGGCGGCGGGTGGCGGCAACCATCGATGGCGGCGCATCGAGCACCTTCACCTGCAACGCCTGCGGGCCGCGTCGGCCGTCGGCGACCCCGAACTCCACTTTCTGCCCGGGCTTGAGGGTGGCCAGACCCGTCGGCAGCGCGGACGAACGCACATGCACGTCATCGCCGCCGCCGTCCTGGGCGATGAAGCCGAAACCCTTGTCCGCGTCGTACCACTTGATCTTGCCGCTCGGCACCTGATTCACCTTGTCCTGATCATGGCGGGAATTCCCACCCGGGCTCCTCGGCCGCTGTCCGACCGGTCCACCCCGGCTCGCCAGTTTACCGGCGTCCGCGCGCTGCTCTTTGCCATCTCGGCGCGGCCCGAATGCCGCTCATCTCACTCGGCGCGACCCGTCGGGGCGACTACGCTGGTTGCGTGTCCGAACAGCCCACATCGGTGTCGAATCCCCACCCGGCAACGCGGCGACGTCAGGTCTCCGGCCTCGCCCGGCTCGGCATGGTGTTGTTCGTGATCGGTCTGGTGGCGGTCGCCGTCATCCTGGTCCTGTTCGCCACCGGCACCACCGAACTGCCGCTGTGGGTGAACCTGCTGGCGATGCTCGCGCCCGTCGGTTTCGGCCTCGGCCTGCTCGGGGTGTACTCCGAGGCAAGAGCGGCTCGCAGGGCGGGCGCGGCCCGCCGAAACGCCGCGGCGACAACGGCCGAAGCCTCGAGCCCGACCGTGACCGGATGACCGGCAACGAAGTTGCAGGTGTGGTGCAGGTCGCGCAGCATGCCGACGACCTCGAGCGGGCCACGGAGTTCTACACCACGACGCTGGGTCTGCCGCTGATCGCCAGGTTCGGCCCGTTGGTGTTCGTCGACCTCGGCGGCACCCGGCTGCTGCTGGAACACGAGGCTCCGCCGGCGATGATCTACCTCGAGGTCGAGGACCTGCCGGCCCGAGTGGAGGAATTACGCGCCGCGGGCGTCGACGTGGTCGCCGAGCCGCACGACATCTTCACCGACACCGAGGGCGTATTCGGCGGAAAATGGCAGGTGGAGAGCCAGGCCTTCATCCGGGATTCCGAGGGGAACCTGGTCGGGTTGGTCGGCCACCGCTGACGAGTCGCTCCCGACTCAACGCCGATGCGGTCGGAATGACAGGTCAGTGCACCGTTGCCAGCAGGTACGACTCCAGCCACGCCGGGAACCGGGTGAGATCGGCCAGCACCACGTCGGCGCCGGCCGCCTTCAGGTCGTCGGCACTGATCGGTCCGGTGGCCACTCCGACCGCCAGCGCGTCCGCGGCGCGCGCCCCGGTGATGTCACCCAGGTGATCGCCGACGTAGACCTCGGCGCCCTGCTCCTGCAGCGCCGCGGCCTTGGCTGTGCTCCACAGATCGCCGATCACCGCCGACACCTCGATGCCCAACTGCTCGAGGTGGGCGATGGCGTTCGGCGCGTACTTGGCGGTGACGACGACCGCGCGTCCGCCGCGATCGGTGACAGCCCTGACGGATTCCGCTGCACCCGGCATGGCAACGGTGCGGGGAATCACCATGCTCGGCGTCAGCGCGCGATAGCGGGCGATCAGCTGCTCGATGGTGGTTTCGTCGAGGTCGTATCGGACGAACTCGTGCCGCAGCGGCGGACCCAACCGGGTGACGAATGCCCTGCCGTCCAGCGGTATTCCGGACTCGGCGGCCAGGACGTCGAAGACCTCGACGATCCCCGCGCGGGGATCGATCAAGGTCATGTCGAGGTCGAAGCCGACGGTGAAACTC
>Ga0164308_10001650_pt1 | contig 11889 bp, 4 predicted proteins | sample Whisoiple_246_MG_FD_109983 | JGI IMG/M metagenome (GOLD analysis project Ga0164308, IMG submission 109983) | Soil microbial communities amended with fresh organic matter from upstate New York, USA - Whitman soil sample_246_MG | ecosystem: Environmental > Terrestrial > Soil > Unclassified >... | reverse complement strand
CCTTGGCGAATACCAGCGAATCGGTTCAGTGCAGGCCTCTCGAGGTCCAAGTCGGCGACAAAGGCATTGAGCGTGCGATCAAGCACCTCAAGCGCAAGATGGCTGCGGAGGGCATTCTGCGCGAGCTGAAGCGCCGCCGTCATTACATGAAGCCCTCGATCAAGAAGCGGAAGAAGATGAGCGAAGCCGCTCGTCGTCGCCGCAAGCGCCTGAAGACAGACGAGATCCCGCGCACGATGGGTTGAGCGGGCCGTTTGGCTCGCCCCGCCTAGGGCCAAGGGCGCGTTGTTAAAGACAGCGTTGAACTTGGCCCAAGTCGCGGAAATTGCTGAGTCTAGGCGGCATGGCTCTCGCGCCGGCTGCATCGACGGTAGCCTTTCCCCGACCCCCGATCCGGATTCGTAGCGTTTTGGCACTTGGCCTGGTTGCCTGGTGCCTATTCTCGTTGGTGCCGCGAGCGATGGCGGGCTACCGCGTCCACACGCTGGCGACCAGTGTGGCCGACTACGCGGTGTGCATGGTCGGGCCCACCGGTCCGGCGTTGTTCCGCGACAACCCAAGCGAATTTGCGCGCCTCGTCCACCGCCGAATCGTCGCCGCCGGCGCGACCGAGCGCCCGTTCGACAAGTGCGCCAAGCACGCGCTCGCGATCACCGGCTCGGCCGAGATCGCACACAAGCACGAGCTGAACGCCGCAAGCTTCAACGATTTCGGCTTGTCCGGAATCGAGAGCGCGTTCGGACAAGCGGTGACGAGCGAGCCGTTGGTTTCGGCCGCGCACGCGGCCTGGCCGTTCGTGCGGGGATACACGGCGCTCGTAAAGCCGTCACTCGGTGCGTTCGAAGCCATGCACCCGGTCGGCCTGCCTCGACCCGGGGTGGGGCGGGGGATCCCGGGCTGGCGCGGCGTGTATCGCTCCGTAAAGCGCATGCCGGACGCGCTCTGGCTCGCGTTTGGCAAAGGCGCGCATTTGTCGCTGCTGAAGAGCACCGACAATGGCCTCACCTGGCGCCCGGGCACGCTGCCCACGAGCGCCGACTTCGCGGAGCGCTGCCTCACTGGCGACGGTCGTGCATACGAAGTAGCCACCAGCGCCGACCGCGATGTGCTCGAGGTCCACTCGATTGAACAGGACGGTACCGCCCATGCGACGCAGCTCGCGCCCGAGAGCAGCACGGTTTACTCGCTCGGGTGCGACGAACGCGCGCTAGTGCTGCTGGTGCGTGCTCGAGGCGGCAAGGCCAGCGAGCTATACAATTGTCCGTTCGCGGGGCGCTGTACAGTGATGCCCGGTCCGCGTCCCGAAGCTTCCCCCGGCTTGTTCGAGCAAACACTGGACGTGGCGCGCGTGCATGGCACGACCGTGCTGGCCGTCACCCATCGCGACATCGTGCGAGTCACCTCGAGCCGCGATGAAGGTCGCACCTGGACCCCGTTCTACGTCGCATTCGACGCCGCCGAGCATCCCGAAGTGCGCGCCGACGTGCGCACGCCCTCGCGCCTGCTCACCGTCGACAACCGCGTGTTTCTGTACGGCGGCGCCAATCGCTCCACGCAATCGTACAGCGTCCTGATCTCCGACGATCACGGCGCAAGCTTTCGCACGCCCTGAGCCTGCAAGCAGGGGGGCGATCGCGATCCAGCCACGCACCCCGGAGTGCGCCCTGTTCTCGCCGCTGCTGCGCTTCGGATTCGAGCCTCGATGGCGCGCACGTCTGTCCGTACCCGATTCATGGGCGAGGCACGATCGGCGACAAGACTCCTCGCCGGTCAGGACTTAGTGACGGCCGCGGCGCGGCCGGTGTTGCCCGTAAAAGTGCGCAATCCATTAGTAACGGATGAGGCACGATCGCGGACAAGAGTCCTCGCGGCTGGCGACGCAGTGAGCGGCCGTCGTTGTCCGTGAAAGTACACAATCGATTAGTAACGGATGAGGCACGATCGCGGACAAGAGTCCTCGCGGGTCAGTACGTCGCCTGCCTGCGCGCGTACCGGACACGCAGTGATAACCAGCGAGTGGAGGGTCCGCGGCGCTCACTGCCCCGCGGGTCGGCGGTCGGCTTGCGCAACTTTGGGCAACGTCAGCGACTGGCAATGTGCGTCAACGAGCGGCCGACCCAGTCGTGTTTTTTGACCGGGGCGGTACTGGGGTCGGTTTCGGCGACCAGCACTTGCAGCGCGCGGATGTCCAGGCGCGCGCGTTCCAGGGCAGCCCCGTCACCGCTTTCTCGTGCGCTACTGGCGATGCGGCGAAAGGTTGCGAGTGCCGCGGCCCAAGCGTGGGCTTCCACGTAGTATTGGGCGAGCTCTTGGAGCGCGTCGCGCTCAGGTTCGAGCTCGACTGCGGCTTGCAAATCCGCAATTGCCTGTGCGCTCCGGCCCGCCGCGCGATGCAGGTGCGAACGTTGCACGAGCGCTCGTGCGCGTGAGTCGCTCAGACGGATGGCCGCGGCGTAGATCAGTTCCGCCTCCCGCGCGTCGCCCATTCGTTCGCGCAAGGCGCCCAAGCGCAGGTAGGCGTCGCCCAAGGTGCTGTCGATGGCGATCGTTTCACTGTATTCACGGAGAGCCTGGGCAATGTCACCACGCCGCTCGAGTTCGGTGGCTCGTTCATAGTGACTATTGGCCAGCCGGCGCGACCAGTTTTCTCCGCCGCTGGCCATCACCTGCGCGCGCGCCGGTGGCGCGAGCCCCGCGCTGAACACCAGGACGAACGCAAGGAAGGCCATTCGGCTGTGTCGGAAATCGCGGAGCGTGCGTCCCGCTAGCCACAGCCAGCGCCCGTTTCTCCACGAAATCCCGGATTGCGGCCGCGGCACGACCGTTGCTGACTGGAACGCAAATCTCATGAATCTCCCTGCGAAGCCTGCGAGCTCTCGGTTCTTGCGCTGGTCCCTGCTGCTCGGTGGACTGCTGGTCGTCGGTGCGGCGTGCATGGAGGGCGGCAAGACTCCGGTGAAGTCGGCGAACGGGGCGCTCGCGCCGAACGCGGGCCGACGCGGCGGCCAGAGCAAAGATGGCGCGTTCCGCGTCGTATTCGCGGGCCCGCAGGGTGAGGCAAACGAGGTCAGCGAACTCAGTTTGGTGTTCAGCCGTCCACTCCGCAAGCTCGAGCTCGCGGGGGCTCCGCCGCCGGCAATCGCGGTTTCGCCGCCGATCGCCGGCCGCTGGCTGTGGGTGGGGACGCACGCCCTGCACTTCGTGCCCGAAACGCCGCACTTGCCCGGCTCCACCGCGTACACCGTGACGGTGCCCGCGGAGCTGCGCGCGCTCGACGGCTCGACCCTGGGCAGCCCGTATCGGCTCGAGTTCAGCACGCCGCGGCTGAAGCTGGTCGATTCGGAACCGGGGGCGGGCAGCCGCGGGCTTTCGCCGAACACTAAATTCACCCTTCGTTTCAACCAAGCGGTCGACCCCGAGAAGCTCCGTGCGCTGGCCAAACTGAGCGCGACCCGCGCGGGCAAGACCGAGGCCTTGGCCTTTTCGGTGCTCGCACCCGATCCCAATCAGCCCAAGCGACTGGAGCTGAGGCCGGCGCGCCCCCTGCCGATCCATTCCGAGATCAAGCTCTCGGTCGCTGAAGCGTTGACTGGCTTGGAAGGGCCTTTGCCCGTAGCCGCGGCTTTCGAGATCCCGGTCGAGACCTATGGCCCCCTCAAGGTCGATAGCCTCAATTGCAATCGTGAAACCCCACACGGCCAGTGCGCGCCGGGTGGCTCCTGGTCCCTCGAGCTGAGCAACCCGGTGCCTCTCAAGGATTTGAAGCGGGCGCTGTCCGTCACCCCGGCGCTGCCTTTGCGCTTCGAAAATTGGACTGACGAGTCGACCCCGGTTTCGTATTTGAGCATTTCAGCACCGTTTCGTGCCGGAGCCAAGTACGCGTTGCGCCTAGCCGGGGAGCTTCGTGACGTGCACGGTCAAAGTCTGGGGCGAGCCTTTACTAGCGAGCTTGCCATCGATGATTACTTTCCGGCGGTCGAGATTGGCGTGCAAGGGCACCTGCTCGATCCGAGGACCGCGACCACGATTCCGGTCGGCTCGCTCAACGTGAAGAGCTACGGTCTGAGCGTCGCGGCGCTCACGCCTGGAGACGCGCTGCTGTTGACCAACGAAGAACAGCCTGACAAACGCTGGCAATTGTTTCGCGCGCTACGGCAGACGAGCGTGCGCTCGGTGAACCCAGGCAGCGGGCTGAATCGCGTCAGCAAGGAGAACCTGCCGCTCGCGAGCTTGCTCGGGCCGAGCGCGCACGGCCCATTGGCGATCGGCGTCGAGTACGAACGAAACGCGAAAGACTACCGCGCGCTCGAGACGTTCAAGATCGTGCAGCTCACCGACTTGGCGATCACGGCCAAACTCTCGCCCGAAGGCTCCTTGGTTTGGGTGACGCGGGTCTCTTCTGGAGAACCAGTGGCTAAAGCCGCGGTACGCATTTTGGGCGGAGCTTCCGGCGAACATCGCTATGAAACCGACGCTCAAGGCATCGCCAAAATCGGGCGAGCAGACTTCTCGCCGAAGTTCGACGAGTCGGATGGCGACGCCTCGGCGATTTTGGTGGCGGAGAGCGGCAACGATTGGGCCTTCGAGCGAGCCCGGGATTTTCTCTCGCCGTGGCGCTTTTCGGTACCCTTCGACGGCTCGGGTCGACAGCGCAGTTACGGTTTGATCTTCACGGAGCGCGGCATCTATCGACCGGGCGACGAGGTACAGGTGAAGGGCATCGTGCGCCACGAACAAACCAGTGGCAATTCGACGCCAGCCGGTGCGGAGCTCACGCTCGAGTTGTACTCACCCGACTCGGAAAAGACACACTCACAAACCATCAAGCTCAACCAGTTCGGCACCTTTTCCGCCAAGCTGAAAGTTCCAGAGGCGGGGCATTTGGGTGCCTGGCAAATCAAAGCCCAGCTGGACGAAGACGTCATCTACGAGTCGTTCGACGTCTCGGAGTATCGCCCCGCGGAGTTCAAGGTGGCGGTCGAGAGCGAACGTCCGAGCTACATTCGCGGCGACACGGCGCGCTGGACCGGGCATGGCGACTACTTGTTCGGTGCGCCGATGGCCAAGGCAGGCGCGCACTACACGGTCTCGCGTGCACCGGGCTACTTCGAGGTCCCGAATTCGGCCGGGTTCTCGACCAACGCTGCCGCGTTTCACGCCGATCTGGAAGATCAGGGGCTGAACAACAGCCAGCTGATCGCTCAGAACGGGACCTTGGACGAACACGGTGCGCTTTCGTTCTCGCAAAAGCTGGAGTTGCCCGCCCAACGCGGCCCCGAATTGCTGAGCGCCGAAGTCGAAGTGAGTGACGTTTCACGCCAGAGCATCGCCGGCAGCACTTCGGCCATCGTTCACCCTGCCGAATTCTACTTGGCGCTGAAGGAGCCCGCGGACTACTTCGCGCCTGCACCGGGAAAGTTCGCCACGAGCGTGCTGGCTCTGTCACCCAAGGGCGAGCGGCTGGTCGGCAAATCGGTGAAGGTCGAACTGATCTCCCGCCGCTGGACCTATGCGCGCCAAAAGCAGGGTGACAACGACTCGCAGCTGGTCAGCAAGGTCGTCGACCGGGTCGTCGGATCGTGCACCGTGAAGACGGCGCAGACGCCCGTGCCCTGCGCAGTCGAGCTCAAGGAAGCCGGCTATCACCTGCTGCACGCGACCGCCAAGGACGCGCGCGGCAACAGCGCTGAGTCTGCGCTCAGCCTGTACGGCATCGGCGAACAGGGCACCGGCTTCGCCGACAGCGACCGCCTGAGCGTCGAGCTGAAGAGCAACAAGCCGACCTATCAGATCGGCGAGACCGCGCGCGTGCTGATCAAATCGCCGTTCCCCGAGGCGGACGCGTTGGTGACGATCGAACGGGCAGGGGTGTATCGCTCGCAACGCCTACATGTGCGCGGCCCAACACCCACGATCGACGTGCCCATCAGCGAGGATTTGCGGCCGAATGCCTATGTCGCGGTGCATCTGATACGGGCCCGCAACGCGAACGAGAAGGCCGGGGTCGGCGCGCCGTTTCGCATCGGCTACACCGAGCTGCGTGTCGATCCCGAGGCTCGGCGGCTCGGGGTCAGTGTGCGTTCGGACAAATCGGACTTTGCGCCGGGCGCCGAGGTCAGCGTCGACGTCCTAGTCAAAGATCGCGAAGGCAAGCCGCACGCCAGCGAAGTCACCCTATACGCCGTGGACGAGGGCGTGCTGTCGTTGATTGGGTACAAGGTGCCCGATCCGATTCCGGTGTTCACTGCCCCGCGTCGACTGAGTGTCGCGACGCTCGAAGCGCGCGACGGGTTGGGTCGAGTCGGCCTGGAAGCGCTGGACGGCGCGCTGGGAGCGGACAAGGGGCGCGACGGCGGCGGCGGCGGACTCAGTCCGGCGCGTCGAGATTTTCGTCAGACTGCCTATTTCAACCCGAGTGTGCTCACGGACGCGACCGGCAAGGCTCACGTGCGCTTCAAGTTGCCCGAGAGCCTCACGACCTATCGCATCATGGCGGTCGCGGTGAGCGATGGCGATCACTACGGCTTTGGCGCCACCTCGGTCACCAGCAGCAAGCGGCTGATGGCTCGCCCAGCCCTGCCCCGCTTCTTGCGAGCCGGCGACAGCCTGGAGGCCGGCGTGGTGATTTCTGCCAAGAACTTCGAACCGGGGCAGGTCACGGTCCAGGCACGCGCCACTGGGCTCACGCTGCTCGGTGATGCCTCGCGCACACTTTCGCTCGCTCGCGATCAATCGCTCGAGGTGCGCTTCCCGTTCCGGGCGGAGGCTTCGGGCAAAGCCAACTTTCGCTTCGACGTCAGCGCAGGCCCCGAGAAAGACGCGGTGGTCGTCGAGCGGCGCATCGATTCGCCCGCCACTTTGGAAGCGGTCGCCCTTTATGGAAAATCCCAAGAGTCAGTGGCCGAAGAGTTGGGTGATCTGAGCTCGATTCGAGCGGATGTGGGGCAGCTCGACCTCAGTGTGGCCTCCACTGCTTTGGTCGGACTCGGCGCTGGAGTCGAGCAATTGGTTCAATACCCGTACGGCTGCACCGAGCAGCTTTCCAGCATGTTGATCCCCCTCGTGCCATTGCGCGATTTGGCGAAAGACTTCAAGATCCCGCTGCCGCTCGACTTGAACAAAGTCGTGCCGCGCACGGTGGCTGAGATCGTATCGCGGCAACGCGGCGATGGCGGCTTCGGCCTGTGGCCGAACTCGAGCCAAAGCTATCCCTGGGTCGGAGCCTACGCGCTGTTCGTGCTCAGTCAGGCCAAGTTGCACGGCACGGCCGTTCCACAGTCGGTCTTCGATCGAGGCAAGGACTACCTCCGCCGCTACCTGGCCGAGACCGCCGAGGATGAATACCGCTTGCCGACCTTGGCCTTCGTGCTGGACGTGCTGGCGGACATGGGCGCTCCGGACGCCGGTTATCAGCAAAAGCTATTCGAGCGCCGGAAAGAGTTGCCGTTGTTTGCAAAGGCGCTGCTGCTCCACGCGATCGCCGTCAGTAAAGGTCAAAAGCAGCTCGCGGACAAGCTCTTGCCGGAGCTCGAGAACGCGCTGCGCATCGAGAACGACGCGGCGTTCGTCGGCGAAAATACCGGCGATGAGTACGCGGTGCTGATGGACTCCCAGGCGCGCACCTCCGCGCTCGTGCTGCGTGCGCTGCTCAGCATCAAGCCGGACCATCCCTTGGCAGCGCAGCTTGCACGCGGACTGCTGATTCAGCGGGTCGACGGCACTTGGCGCAGCACGCAAGAGACGGCATATGCGCTGCTCGCGCTGGACGCCTACCGCAAGGCCCAAGAGCAGGCGGTACCCGATTTTCGAGTCAAGGCGCTGCTCGGAGAGCAATCGGTGATGGACGCCGAGTTTCGCGGGCGCAGCCTGAGCGCGCAACAGGCCCGGATCGGCATCGACAAAGTTGCCGGCACTAAGAGCGCATCCTTGGTCTTCGAAAAACGCGGCTCGGGAACGTTGTTTTATCAGGCCCGGCTGCGCTATGCGCGGCGCACCTTGCCCACGGACACGCTGGATCAGGGCTTCTTCGTGCAAAAGGGGCTGCGCCCGGTCACGCCCGAGGGCCTGCCGCAAGCGTTGACGAGCATCGCCGACACCACCTCTGCCCGCTTTCGTGGGGGCGATCTCGTGATCGCCGATTTGGTGATCGTCACCCCCAGCCCGCGTGACTTCGTGGTCGTCGATGATCCCCTGCCCGCAGGCTTCGAGGCCGTAGATAGTCACTTGTCGACGACCTCCAGCGCGCTCGGCGTCGGAGAGTCCAACGACTACGGCTCATGCGCGGATTGCGACCCCGAAGACGCGCGCGACGATTTGGCGGCTGGTCACACGTTCTTCGAAGACTACTCGCAACGCGAGTTGCGTGACGATCGCGTGCTGTTCTTCGTCGACCACATGGCCGCGGGCATGTACCACTATCGCTATCTTGCGCGGGCCACGACGCTCGGCAAATTCGTGCTGCCCTCCACGCGCGTCGAGGAGATGTACACGCCCGAAACCTTTGGCCGCAACGGTGCCAGCCTGGTGAGCGTCGAATGACCGGCAAAGCGCGAATCGCTTTGGGCTTTGCCTGGCTGGGTCTGCTGCCGCCGCTTCTCTTGCTGCTGTGCGCTGCCAGCGAGGACCTGCCCGCCGCGCTCGGTGAGCCGGACGCCGGCGTGAGCACTTCGATCGCCGACCGCGACGGGCAGGTGATCCGCGAGCTGCGCTCGAAGGACGGCAAGCTCTCTTCCCGGGTCGGGCTCGAGGAGCTCTCGCCTTCGCTCGTTCCGGCATTGCTGGCGGCGGAAGACGCGCGCTTCTACCGTCACCCAGGTATCGACCCGTTGTCCATGCTGCGCGCCCTCGCTCAGGCACTGAGTGAGCGCAAGCTGGTCTCCGGCGCGAGTACCCTGACTCAGCAATTGGCACGCACGGTCGTGCCGCGGAAGCGATCCTTGGCCGGCAAGTGGCGCGAACTCGCGATTGCACTTCGCATCGAGCGCAGCCTGAGCAAACGGCAGATCTTGGAGGAATATCTCAACCGCGTCGAATTTGGCCCGAACGTGCGTGGGGTCGAGGCGGCGAGTCGCCGCTATTTCGACAAGCCCGCGGCGCAGCTCGATCTAGCCGAGGCCGCGGCATTGGTTTCCATCCCTCGCGGTCCCACACTGTATGATCCCACGCGCGGCACGCGTGCGCTGCTGCGGCGGCGCGATCGCGTGCTCGAACGCATGGTGCAGCGAGGACTAGCGAGCGTCGAAGCAGCGCGAACGGCGCAATCGGAACCGCTGCGTCTGACTCGGGGCTTCGCGCAAGGAGGCGCGGAGCATCTGCTGCAGGGTCTGCTCTCGGGCACGCTCGCTCCCGAGCTACGCGGCGAACGCATTCAGCAGTTGGACAGCACGATCGATTCCAACTTGCAGCGTGAGGTGGCCGAGTTGTCGCGTCGCGCCGCCCACTACGGTGCTGAGGTCGGGCTGAGCTCGGTCTCGGTGGTAGTCGTCGAAAATGCCACGTCGGAGGTGCTCGCATACCTCGGCTCGCCGGACTTTTACGCACAAAAGGCACTCGGGCAAAACGACGGCGCGCGCGCGCTGCGACAACCCGGCTCAGCGCTCAAACCGTTCGTGTACGCCACGGCCATGGCTCGTCTGGGGATGAGCGCCGCGAGCCGCTTGCCGGATCTCGAGCTGCGGCTGCCCACGTCCGAAGGCGTCTACTCCCCACACAACTACGATGGCCGATTCCATGGGCCGGTGTTGCTGCGCGATGCACTGGCAAACTCGCTGAACGTCCCGGCGGTGTACACCGCATCTCGCGTGGGTCCTGGTCAAGTCTTGGACTTGCTGCACCGAGCCGGCTTCAGCTCGCTGACCAACAGCGCAGAACACTATGGCGCGGCACTGGCGCTCGGTGACGGAGAAGTGAAGCTCACCGAGCTTGCACAAGCGTACGCGATGCTCGCGCGAGACGGCGCCTTCTCGCCGCTGCGCTTCTATCGCCGCGCGCGCCTGGGCAGCGGAGCTGAATTGTCGCGCAGCGTCCCTCGACCAAGCCCCGTGCTCGACCCGCGCATCGCTCGCGTCTTGATCGACATCTTGGCCGACGATTTGGCGCGAGCACCGGAGTTCGGTCAAGGCGGACCGCTCTCGTTTCCGTTCCAAGTGGCTGCGAAAACCGGCACGTCCAAGGGCTTTCGCGACAACTGGACGGTGGGCTTCACGCGCGAAGTGACGGTTGCGGTGTGGGCGGGCAACTTCGACGGCACACCGATGACCGGCTCGACCGGCATCACCGGAGCCGGTCCCTTGTTCCACGAAGTGATGCTGGCGGCGATGCGCGGCCGCACTCCGGCCCCGCTGCTCGATCATGCCGGGCTCAACAGCGCAGAGGTGTGCGAGCTGAGTGGCGAGCGCGCGGGTCACTCGTGTCCCCATCGCCGACGCGAATGGTTCTTGCCGGGTAGCGAGCCGAGCGCGAGCTGCGACATGCATGAAGTGGTGGCAATCGATCCTCGGACTTCTCTGCGTGCCGGTCCAGCCTGCCGCGAGCGCGTAGAGCGCGTGTTCGAGAGGTACCCACGCGAGTACGACAACTTTGCGCGCCAAGCGGGTCGCCCGCTCGCGCCGCGTGAGTTCGCCGAGCGCTGCCCCGGGCCGTCCGGCCTCGTAGGCAAGGGCGCGCCGGAACTGATCTTCCCTGCGCCCGAAGCAGAATTCGTAATCGATCCGGTCGTGGGTCAGCCGCAGGAAATCGTGCTCGAAGCTCGCGCGCCCAGCGACCGACTCACGTTCTTCGTCGATGATCGCCCGCTCGGCACCCTGCGCGCACCGTTTCGTCTACCGTGGCGACTGCAAACGGGTGAGCATCGCGCGCACGTGGCCACGCCCGACGGACAGCACAGCGAGCGAGTGGCGTTTCAAGTCCGCTAAGTCACCGCACGTGCTGCGCTGCGCCGTGACCGGCAGCTGAGCCGCTATGGCTGAGCCAGGCAGCGCCCGCCAACGCGCTGATGGCGACGAGGACGAGTGCCACGAGCAGAACGCGCTTGGCACGCCCCACGGGGCCCGCTGGAGCCACCACCGCCGGCGCTGGCGCTGGCGCTGGCGCTGGCGCTGGGGCAGGGAGCGCGACCGATGCCGGAGCCGGCGCCGGGGTCATGGGCTCGACCTCGCCGGGGTTGGTCTTTCGGCGCGCCCTGCGTCCAGGCATGCCCATCTTCAGGTGCGCCTCGCGCCAGACGCCACTGATGGGCGAATCGGCGTTGTCTACCGCCGGCGCCGGAGTTGGCGGTGCGCTGGGGATAGTGGGCGTTGGGTTCATGGTCTGCACGGGGGCGCGCGCCGGTTTCGGCGGTGGCAGCGTACTCTGGCGCGCACGTCGAGCGGCCCCCAAGTCTGGCGGGTGCCAGCTTGCTGGAGGCAGCGAGCGGCCTGGGAGGCCCCCGGCGGGCCCTGCTCGGAAGACGTGCGTGGTGTCCACGTCCACGGTCTGCTCCTGCAGGGTTTCGAGCTGCTCTCGACGGCGTAGGCGCTCGGCGCCCATCAAACGTTCGACCTCGCCTCGCACTTGCTCGTGCTCGGCGATCAAGCTCGGATCCAGCGCAGAGAGCGCGCTGGCAAACGCGGCGGGCGTTTCGGTTCCTGGTCCGCCGGCGACGGCTCGTGCCAAGAGTTCACTCAACTCGTCCGGCAGCTCTCGAGTTTGCCAAGACGCGGGGTTGCCATTCATCAGCCGCGCACACGCGAGTCGGGCAAGCTCGACCGCGGCGGCCCGCACGTCCGAGGCAGGAGCACTCATGCCCGCGGTGACCGCAACGTAGGACGCTCCCGTCGTGGTGCGCGCGAGCACGGGAGCCACCAACAGCTCCGACAAGAACAGCTCACCCGAGTCCGAGATCCAGAGGCT
>Ga0164308_10001649_pt1 | contig 11894 bp, 5 predicted proteins | sample Whisoiple_246_MG_FD_109983 | JGI IMG/M metagenome (GOLD analysis project Ga0164308, IMG submission 109983) | Soil microbial communities amended with fresh organic matter from upstate New York, USA - Whitman soil sample_246_MG | ecosystem: Environmental > Terrestrial > Soil > Unclassified >... | reverse complement strand
GTCGGCGAGTTCGTCGCCGGGGCGGTCCTCAAGCACAGCCGTGACTTCAACCTGGCCCGCGAGACCGTGCTGGGCAGCGCACTGGACCCCCGCACACCGGCGTACGACATCCAGCAGGCCTGTGGGACCGGTCTCCAGGCCGTCATCGCCGCCGCCAACAAGATCGCCCTGGGGCAGACGGAATCCGCGATCGCGGGCGGCGCGGACACCGCGAGCGACGCGCCCCTCGGCGTCAACGACCGGCTGCGCAGGATCCTGCTGGAGGCGCGCCGCGCCCGGTCGACGGGGGCCCGGCTCAAGGCGCTGGCCGCCGTCCGCCCCGGCCACCTCGTCCCGGACATCCCGCGCAACGCCGAGCCGCGTACCGGCCTGTCGATGGGCGAGCACGCGGCCGTCACCGCCCGGAAGTGGGGCGTGGCCCGCGAGGACCAGGACCTGCTGGCGGCGACCAGCCACCAGCGGCTCGCCGCGGCGTACGAACGCGGTTTCCTGGACGACCTCGTCGTCCCGTACCTCGGCCTGGAACGCGACCAGAACCTGCGCCCCGGCTCCACGGTGGAGAAACTCGCCACGCTGAAGCCGGTGTTCGGCACCGGCCACCCCGACGCGACGATGACCGCGGGCAATTCGACACCGCTCACCGACGGCGCCGCCACCGTGCTCCTGGCGAGCGAGGAGTGGGCCGGGGCCCACGGCCTGGAACCGCTGGCCTACCTGTCGCTGTACGAGACGGCCGCCGTGGACTACGTGAACGGCGAGGACGGGCTGCTGATGGCGCCCGCGTACGCCGTGCCGCGCATGCTGGAGCGCGCCGGGCTGACCATGGAGGACTTCGACCTCTTCGAGGTCCACGAGGCCTTCGCCTCCCAGGTCCTCGCGACCCTCGCCGCCTGGGAGGAGCAGGGCCTCGCCCCCGTCGACCGGGACAGGCTGAACGTGGCCGGGTCGTCCCTCGCCACCGGGCACCCCTTCGCCGCGACCGGCGCACGGATCGTGGCGACGCTGGCCAAGCTCCTCGCGGAGCGGGACGCCCCCGGCAGGGGCCTGATCTCGGTCTGCGCGGCGGGAGGCCAGGGGGTCACCGCCATCCTGGAACGCCCCTGACCTCAGCCCGGTCCGCAGTCGCATCCGTACGTGAACGAACCCGCGCACCCAGCAGCCGCCCCGGCGCCGGGCCCCAGGGACGGGCCCGGCGCAGGACCCCATGTCGAGGAGCCGCTCGTGTCCACGCCCGCCGCCGTACCCGCCGCGCCCGCCGTTCCCGTCCTGGTCGAGCCGACCAAGGTCAGGGGGGCCGACGGGACCGTCCGTGAAGTGTCCGTGCCGCCCCTCGCACCCGAGGTGCGGAGCGGCTCGCTCGCCGAGATCCCCTTCGACAACGCCCGGCAGGCTCCCGCCGAGGCGGTCCTCAGCCGCAAACAGACGGACGGCACCTGGCAGGACGTGACCGCCGCCGAGTTCGCCGAGGAGGTCAAGGCGGTCGCCAAGGGCCTGATCGCGGAGGGACTCAGGAGCGGTGACCGCATCGCGATCATGGCCCGTACGACCTACGAGTGGACACTGCTCGACTTCGCCTCCTGGGCGGCCGGGCTGGTCACCGTGCCCGTCTACCCCACGTCCTCGGCCTTCCAGACGCGCTGGATCCTCCAGGACTCCGGGGCCGTCGCCTGCGCCGTGGAGACGAAGGAGCAGGGCCGGCTGGTCAGCCAGGAGCGGCAGCAGCTCGGGGACCTCGCCCATCTCTGGCAGTTCGACACCGGCGCCCTGGGCCGGCTGAAGACACTCGGCAAGGACATACCGGACGCGGTCGTCGCCGCCCGCCGTGCCGCTCTCGGACCCGGCAGCCCCGCCACCCTCATCTACACCTCGGGCACCACGGGCCGGCCCAAGGGCTGCGCCCTGACCCATGGCAACTTCTTCGCCGAGGTCGACAACGCGATCGAGCTGCTCCACCCGGTCTTCAAGTCGGTCTCGACGTACCCCGCGTCCACGCTGCTCTTCCTCCCCCTCTCCCACGTCTTCGGCCGGATGGTGGCGATCGGCTGCATGCGCGCCCGGGTCCGCCTGGGGCACGCGCCGTCGATCCGCACCGAGGACCTGCTCGAGGACCTGGCCGGCTTCAAGCCGTCGTTCCTGCTGGCCATCCCGTACGTGCTGGAGAAGGTCTACAACACCGGCCGGGCCACCGCCGAGAAGATGGGCCGCGCCTCGTCCTTCGACCGCGCGGCCCGTATCGCGCAGCGCTACGGCGAGGCCGTCGAGGCAGCGGAACACGGCACGGGGCCCGGCCCCGGCCTCAAGCTCCGCGCCGCCCGCGCGCTCTACGACCCGCTCGTCTACCGGCGCATCCGCGCCGCGCTGGGCGGCCGGGTGCGGTACGCGATCTGCGGCGGCTCGCCGCTGGGACACCGGCTCGCCGCGTTCTACGCGGGGGCGGGCATCCAGATCTTCGAGGGCTACGGCCTGACCGAGACCACGGCCGCCGCCACGGTCACCCCGCCCCTCAAGCCGCGCCTGGGCACGGTGGGCTGGCCGCTGCCGGGCACCGCCGTGCGGATCGCCGACGACGGGGAGGTCCTGCTCGGCGGCGGGCAGGTCTTCCAGGGCTACTGGGACACGGAGCGCGGCGAGGCCGTCCCCGGCACCGAGGGCGGCTGGTTCCCGACGGGGGACCTGGGGGCCCTGGACGAGGACGGCTACCTCACGATCACCGGCCGCAAGAAGGACATCATCATCACCTCGGGCGGCAAGAACGTCACCCCCGCGCCTCTGGAGGACTGGCTGCGGGCCCACCCGCTGGTCGGCCAGTGCATGGTGGTCGGCGACAACCGGCCGTTCATCGGGGCCCTGATCACCCTGGAGCCGGACGGCCTCGCCCACTGGCGCCGGATGCGGAAGAAGGAGGACGTCCCCATGGGTGAACTCGTCCACGACGAGGAGCTGCGCGGCACGCTGCAGCGCGCGGTCGACGAGGCCAACCGGCTGGTCTCGCGCGCCGAGTCCATCCGCAAGTTCACGGTCCTGCCGCAGGACTTCACCGAGGAGAGCGGACACCTCACCCCGTCCCTGAAGCTGAAACGGGACGCGATCACACGGGACTTCGACACGGAGATCGAGGAGCTGTACCGCAAGTAGCTCCCCCGTGGGCCGGTGACCCGGCGCGTTCTCCCGGTCCCTCCCCTTCCCGGTCGGCCGGGAAGGGGAGTTATGGCCGGAAACAGTGCGTCGTGCTCCGTGCGACGGCCCCGGCGGCACGCCGCACCGCATACCGTGGACGGTCACGGACGACGACCGAGGAGCCCCCCATGCGGATCGCAACGACGATCTTCCTCACCGACCGGACGATCACGCCGGTCCGGGTCGCGCGCGAGCTGGAGCAGCGCGGATTCGCCGGGCTGTACCTGCCCGAGCACACCCACATCCCGGTCAGCCGGGACACCCCGTACCCGGCGGGCGGCGAGCTGCCGGACGAGTACGGCCGGACCCTCGACCCCTTCGTGGCCCTCGGGCAGGCCGCCGCCGTCACCGAGCGGCTGGCCCTCGGCACCGGCATCACGCTGATCGCCCAGCACGACCCCATCGACCTGGCGAAGCAGGTCGCCACGCTCGACCACCTCTCCGGCGGCCGTCTCACGCTCGGCATCGGCTACGGCTGGAACGTCGAGGAGGCCGCCGACCACGGTGTGGAGTGGTCGACCCGGCGCGCGCTCGGCAGTGACAGGCTGGCTCTGATGCGCGCCCTCTGGGCCGACGAACCGACCGCCTACGAGGGGGAGTTCGCTTCGGTCCGGGCGAGCCATGCCTATCCGAAGCCGGTGCAGAAGCCGCGCGGTCCGGTGAGCGGCCCGCGCACCCTGATCGGCGGAGCGGCGGGCCCGAAGCTGTTCGAACGGATCGCGCGGGAGGCGGACGGCTGGCTGCCGATCGGCGGGCGCGGCCTGGCGGAGTCCGTGCCGAAGCTGCGGGCGGCGTGGGAGGAGGCGGGGCGCGACCCGCAGCACCTCCAGGTGGTGCCGTACGCCGTCCGGCCCGCGCCGGGGAAGCTGGAGTACTACGCGGAGCTGGGTGTCGAGGAGGTCGTCCTGCAGCTGCCCCCCGCCGAGGAGGCGGAGGTCCTGCGCGCCCTGGACGCCTTTGCGGCGTATCTGTGAGCGAACCGTGGCCGATTAGGCTCTACCGTGATTCGTCGGCGCAACCGCCGACGCTAAAATCGCATCTATCACCTCCGGACATCGATGGTGCGGCCCGTGTGCGTGTGTGCTCGGCTGCCTGGGGAGCGGGAGCACGATGAACAGGCCGTTGCGGCACATAGCGATCTTCTGTGGGCTGCTGATGCTCGCCCTGCTGATACGCACCAACTGGCTCCAGTACGCCAAGAGCGAGGAGCTGGCGACCCACGAGCACAACCGGCGGGTGAAGATCGCGCAGTTCTCCACCCCGCGCGGTGACATCATCGTGGGCGGCAAGGCGATCACCGGGTCGAAGGTGGTCGAGGGGACCGACTTCAAGTACCAGCGCACCTTCAAGCAGGGTCCGATGTACGCCCCCGTCACCGGGTACGCCTCCCAGGCGCAGGGCATGTCCCTCCTGGAGAAGACGTACGACAGCATCCTCAGCGGCCAGGACGAGCGCTTCGCCTTCCGGCACGCGAAGGACATCCTCACCGGCAAGGAGCGGCGGGGCGGCGACGTGGTCACCACCATCGTGCCGAAGGCGCAGGAGGCGGCCTACAAGGATCTGACCGAGCTCGACGCACGGGGCGCGGTCGTCGCCCTCGAACCGTCGACCGGCAAGGTCCTGGCCATGGTCTCGACCCCTTCGTACGACCCCTCGGTCTTCGCGGGCAACTCCTTCAAGGAGGGCGACAAGTTCCAGGCCCTCATCGGCGAGAAGAGCAAGCCGCTGGCCAACCGCCCGCTGCGCGAGACCTTCCCGCCCGGCTCCACCTTCAAGATCCTGACGGCGGCCGCGGCCCTGGAGCACGGCGTGATCGACGACGTCGACGCGCCGACCGACGCGGTCTCCCCGTACCCGTTGCCGCTGTCGACGAACAAGATCAGCAGCGAGGCCGGTGACGCGGCGTGCAACAAGGCGTCGTTGAAGGTCGCCATGCAGTTCTCCTGCAACAACGTCTTCCTGGACGCCGCACTGAAGGTCGGCGACCAGGGGATGCGTGAGACGGCCGAGAAGTTCGGCTTCAACGAGGACGTCTACTCCGAGGCCTTCGGCGACATGCTGGCCACGAAGAGCCTCTACCCCGACAAGCTCGACAAGCCCGGCACGGCCCTCACCGGCATGGGCCAGGGCAGCCTCACGAGCACCCCGATGCAGATGGCGATGGTCACCGCGGCCCTCGCCAACAACGGCAAGCTGATGCAGCCGTACGTCGTGGACAAGCTGCTCGGCCCGGACCTCTCCACCCTGGAGGAGCACGAGCCGCAGCTCATGAGCGAGGCGGTCTCGGAGGAGACCGCGAAGAAGATCCAGGAGATGATGGAGTTCACCGCCAAGGAGGGCAGCGCGAAGCGCGCCCTGATCGACGGTGTGACGGTGGGCGGCAAGACGGGTACGGCCCAGCGGGGCAACGACGTGACGAAGGAAGTCCCGTACGGCTGGTTCGTCTCGTACGGCAAGAAGGCCGACGGCCAGTCGGTGGCGGTCGCGGTGTTCATCGACCCGACCGCGATGGACATCTCCCGCTCGGACATCTCCGGTGGTGGTCTCGGTGGTCCGATCGCCAGGAACGTGATGAAGGCGGTGCTCGGGAAGTAGAAGCCCCGGACCCGTCCCCGACCGCCCGCCCGGCACACAGCCGGGCGGGCGTTCGTGTCATACGGCTGCGGGACTCTCCGGCGCCACCGCGGGCGGTGCCGGAGCGTCGGCGTCCTGCGCGCCGCCGCCCGCCCACCGCACGGTCAGGGCGGCGAGGAGACCCGCCAGGGAGCCGACGAACAGGGCGGCGGGCACTCCGGTCCCGAGGGCCGACATCACGCGCACCGGTCCGTAGAGCATGGCCAGCCCCGTCGAGTCCACCGCCACCCGCAGCAACTGGCCCGCCAGCAGCCCGACGACGGTCGCGCAGACCGCGACGGCCGTCACCGCCGTCACCGTGGCACGGGTCAGCAGGCCGGGGAGCCACCGCAGCGCACACCACACCACGGCGAGCAGCAGCCCGTCGGCGGCGCGGTACAGCAGCCACTCACCGATCGACGTGCCCGCGGGGCCCGCCCAGCCGCCGAGCAGGAGCCACTGGCGAAGGAAGTCACCGGGTTCGGAGAGCAGGCCCCCCGACAGGGAGACGGTCTGGATGCGAGCGGCGACCGGCTGGTACGACAGGACCACCAGGGACACGGCGACGACGAGCGTCCCCACGGTGGCCGCGGCCCTCGCGGCGCGCGCCGGTACGACCGCCCGGGGCAGGTCACCCGCGCCCTTGGCGGTGATCCGGGCGATCAGCACGGTGACCACCGCGACGACCAGGGCGACGGGCACCAGGATCTGCCGTCCGGCGGTCATCGTGCCCGCCAGCTGCGGCAGGAAGCGGTAACTGCCGCGCCCCTGCGAGGCGATCACCCACGGCGCGGAGACGGTGACCGCCAGGGTCCCGGCCGCCATGCCCCAGGCCCACAGCGCCATCAGCGTGGCCGGAAGCCGGCGGTCCACCGGAGGCAGCCTGCGGACGAGGAGCAGCGCCCCCGGCACGAAGAAGGCGAAGACCGCGGCGAACCGGATCTGCATCGCGGTCCCGTACAGGGCGAGGTAACGGGAGCCGGTCCCGCCCTGCGCCAGGGTGCCCAGCCGGACGGACTCCGGCGGATCGTACGACCAGGGGTTCAGCCAGTACTCCAGGTCGGCGACCGCCTGGGGGCCGAGCACCCGGGCCGTGCCCTGGAGATGCAGCGCGTTCACGCTCGCCCCCGCCCACCACAGCAGGGCCGTGAGGAGCAGAGCCCCCGCCACAGCCGGTACCGCCGCGCGTCCGTATGTCATGAACTGCCCCCGCATCGCTCGCACACCCGTGAATTCCTGGTGACCGGTGGGAGGTTACGGGGCGGTGGTCACGCGTGGATCACGACGGCGCACCGGCACACGGTGGCGGGCCAGGGCCTGTTGCGGGGGGCCGGCCGGTGGACGGGAATCGGTGGGTGCGGGCGGTGTGATCTGTGCGATCATCACGTGCGCTCTCCACATGTCCTACACATGACAGGCGAGTGCTCGGCGTTGTCGAGCCCACCCGGTACGGGCGGCTCCGGCGCACGGTCCACTTCACCGCTCCGGGGGGAACGGAATGCCACACCGCCTGGGTACGGCCGCGAGATCCGCGGCCTGTACCGCCCTTCTGCTCACGTTGTCGGTCCTGTTGTCACTGGTGCTGCCCGCGGGGGCGGCGCAGGCAGCCGTCACCGGCGCGACGGGCGTCACCGCGGCCGGCGAGGACTGCACAGCGCTTCCGCTGTCCGCGTTCGGTGAAGCCGCCCCCGCCGAGGGCACGGTGGACGTTCCGGCGGACGGAACCGTCTGCTTCACCGTCGACGTGGAGCAGCCCGGCCTGCACCGCCTGATCGTGACCGGAGCCGGTACCGAGAACACCTATCCGTCCGTCTTCGACGGCGAGACCGAGATCGACTGCTACGACCCCCAGTGGGGTGCCGGCTGGTGCGACCTGAGCCACCGGGGTGCGTACACGCTCACGCTGTACAACAACTGGCCGGACCCGAGCAGGCCCACCGTCGCCCTCACCTCCCTCCGGTCAGACGAGGGCTGTTCTCCCGAGACCGGCACCGCGTGGGACAGCGCACCGCTCAAGGGATCGGCGGCCGGCCCCACGGCGATCCAGTGCCAGCCCATCGCGGCGAAGCCCGGTGAGCGGATCACCGACGACATCAGAACCACCGTGTCCGGTTCCAGCGGGTCGTGGATCACCGACGGAACCGGGGCGCACATCTGCCCCCGGTTCAACGAGGACGACAGCGAGGGCTGCGTCCTGCCCGGCGAAGGGCCGTACAGGGTTCTGTCGCAGGTCAGCGCTGCCGAACGGGGCTTCCCCGCCGAATACACCCTGAAGGTCCGCAGGCTCTCCGACCCGGTGGGGTGCGCGCGGGTCCCGCTGAACGCCTACGACTCCGCTCCCACCGCGGTGAGCCCGGCCACCGGCTGCAAGACCTTCCACGCGCCGGCCGCCGGACGCTACGACGCGTACGGGGTCCGGGACAGCCGCACCACGCTCGCGGTGTACGACCGGGAGGGAAGGACCGTCTGCACCACGTGGTCCGGATGCGCGCTTCCGGCGGCCGGTGACTACACCGTCCTCACCGACGACCCGACGCTGATCATCGACCGGTCCTCCACCGCCGGCTGCGTGCCGGCCGAACCCGGTCTGTACACCTCCGCGTTCACGGCGGCCGGCGAGATCGACTGCCTGTCACTGCCGTTTCCCACGGGGGCCCGTACCGCCGTGCTCAAGCCCCTCAGCGGTTCCTCGCCACGGGCGGACGTGACCGCTGTGGACGCCGACGGCGTGCAGCGCTGCGACGGGAGCGACCTCTCGGGCGGCAGCTGCGAGCTCACCGGCAAGGCGCCCTTCCGGCTGCTGGTCTCGACCGACAGCGAGAGCGCGCCCACCGGCACGTACACGTTCGCCCTGCACCGCACGGACACCGCCGGCGGCTGCCCGGCCGTTCCGGCGGGCGACTTCTCGGCCGACAGCCCCACCGCCCGCCTCTCCACCGGCGGCGGTGTCTTCTCGCACTGCCTGAGCATCCCGGCCGACGACCACAGCGCGCAGGAGAACGTGCAGCTCCAGGCGGCCCCCGGCACCACGTCCACGGCCCAGTTCTCCGTCCTGGACGCCGCCGGGAAGCAGGTCTGCTCGATCTACTCCTCCCTCTCCACCTGGACCACCTGCGCCCTCGCCCCCGGAGTCGCCCACACGGTGCTCGTCACGGGCCGGGACACGGCAGCGGAGTACACCCTGACCCGGCGCGACGTCACCTCGACCGCCAAGGGTTGCGCCGCGAACCCCGCCGCCAGGGTCGGCGGGCCGTCCACGGGCGGCGCCATGGGTGCCCCCGGCGCCCTGGTCTGCCGGCAGGTCACCACGGCCGATGCGCGGGACACCCTGCATCTCGACGTGCGTGACGCCCTGGGCACCGCCAACGTCGTCGCCTACGGTGCCGACGGCGAGGCCCTGTGCAACAGGAACCAGGCGTGTGCCGTGACCGGCTCCACCCGCTACCAGGTGCTCGTCACCGTACGGGCGGGTCTGAAGGCGGCGCCCTCCTACCGCTTCGACGCCCTCCGCGTCGCCACGGCCTCCGGCCCGGCGGACGAGTGCGTGAAGGTGCCCGACGTCAGCTACGGGTACGGGCCCGTCACCGGCACGCTGGACGAGCAGCACAGCGCGGTGTGCGCGGCGCTGCCGACCGCGTACAACGACCGCTTCGGCATGGAGATCAGCGACACCACGGGCGCGACGACGACCGCGGTCCCGGCGCTGTACGACGCGAGCCTCGACAACGGCTGCATGCGTTACATCCCGAGTGGATACGAGTGCTACGTCAGCGAACCGTACGGCTCGGACGACACGTCGAGCATCCTGGTGCTGTCCCTTCCCGAGACCGCGTCACAGACGTCCTACTCGGCCGAAGCGGTCTGCAAGTCCATCCGCTGCGGCACCGAGAAGGTCACCGTCGGGACGGTGACGCCGGCCACCGGGGCCACCGGCGGCAAGGTGACCCTCCAGGTCACCGGCACGGCCCTGCACGAGGACGACATCGTGCGGATCTACCGGTCGGGCAAGACCGTCGAGGCGACCACCACCTCGGTGTCGGCCGACCGCAGGACCCTGACGGCCGTCCTCGACCTGACCGGGGTCGCCGTCGACACCTGGAGTCTCAGCGTCGTCACGCACAACGCGTGGCAGTACGACAAGGGCTCCTTCACCGTCACCGCCGCCCCTCTGGCGAACCTGACGGTCCCGGCGATCAGCGGTACCGCGAAGGTGGGGGCCACGCTGACCGCCGGCACCGGTACCTGGTCGGGCGGCCCGTCGTCCTACACCTACCAGTGGAACGCCGACGGCAAGCCGGTGACGGGTGCGACCGCCTCCTCGTACGTCCTCCCGGCCTCGCTGCTGGGCAGGAAGGTCAGCGTCACGGTCGACGCCCGCAGGAGCGGAACCCCGGACGTGACCGGCACCTCGGCGGCGGTCGTCGTCGCCGAGGGCGCGGCGCCGAAGGCCACCACCGCTCCGAAGGTCACCGGCACGGTGAAGGTCGGATCCAGGCTCACCGCCGGGCCGGGCGTCTGGTCCCCCGCCGCCACCTCGTACACCTACCAGTGGAAGGCGGACGGCAAGGCGGTGACAGGGGCGACCGCGTCGGCCTACACCGTCCCGGCGTCGCTCCTGGGCAAGAAGATCTCGGTCACCGTCACCGCCCGGCGCACCGGCCACACCGCCGGGGTCGCCACAACGGCTGCGGTGACCGTGGCCAAGGGTGCCGCCCCCAAGGCCACCAAGGCGCCCACGGTCTCGGGCACCGCGAAGGTGGGCAAGGTGCTGAAGGCCGCCCGGGGCACGTGGACGCCCGCTCCGTCCTCGTACACCTACCAGTGGTACGCCGGCGGCAAGGCGATCAAGGGGGCGACCAAGACCTCCCTGACGCTCAGGACCGCGCAGAAGGGCAAGAAGATCACGGTCAAGGTGACGGCGCGTCGCACCGGCCACAGCGACGGGTCCGCCGTCAGCAAGGCGACCAAGGCGGTCGTGCGTTGATGCCGTGAAGCGTCCACACGCGTGCGAAAGGCCGGGCTCTCCATCCCTGATGGAGGGCCCGGCCCTTTTCGCGGGAGCCGGGCGGTGGGCCGGTGATCACGTCCGGACCGGGTCCGGGCCGTCGCTCGCCCGGGCGACGTGCCCGTCCGGGCGGATGAGCGCGGTGCGCACGGTGGACCAGGCGGGGCGGGTGCCGGGCCGGGACGCGGCCCGGGCGACCACGCCGGGGGCCGGGGCGGGGGTGTCCGTGAAGTGCAGGAGGACGTGCCTGCCGGGGCGCAGGGCGGTGAACAGGTCCGTTCCGTCCGCGAGTTCGAGATTGGGTGCGCGGTGGCCCGTCAGGGGGTGCCCGGATGCCGGGGACGGATAGGCGACGTCGAGCCCGGAGAGCCGCTCGGCCAGGCTCAGGGAGAACGCGGGGACGGTGGCGATGAGCCGACTGAGCAGGGTGCGCAGGTCCTGGCCCTCCGCCGAGTGGGCGTTCATCAGCGCCGTCTGGGCCCGGGTGCTGAGCAGCAGGTCGGCGCCGACCGGGTGGCGTTCCGCGTGATAGCTGTCCAGGAGCCCGTCGGGGGCGGTGCCCGCCAGGGCCGCGGCCAGCTTCCAGCCGAGGTTGGTGGCGTCCTGGAAGCCGACGTTGAGGCCGACGCCTCCGGCCGGGTAGTGCATGTGCGCGGCGTCGCCCGCGAGCAGGACGCGGCCCTCGCGATAGGTGGCGGCCTGGCGGGTGGCGTTGCCGAACCGGGAGAGCCAGCTCGGGTCGCGCATCCCGAAGTCCGTGCCGGCGACACGGGTCACCTTCGCGCGGAGCGCGTCGAGGGTCAGCTCGCCGGGGTGGTCCGGGCCGTCGCTGTCGTGGTCCCCGCCGACGATCCGGTGGACGCCGCCGGGCATCGGGACGACCATGACCCCGCCCTCGGGGCCCGACGCCGCGTACACCGCCCCCTCGGGCGGGGCGTCCAGGACGACGTCGCCGAGCCAGCCCCACGTCGTGGCGTCGGTGCCGGGGAACGCGATGCCCGCGGCCTCGCGCACGGTGCTCCGGGTGCCGTCGCAGCCGACGAGGTGGGCGGCGCGCAGGGTGTACGGGCCGTCGGGGCCGGCCACCTCCACGGTCACC
>Ga0164308_10001648_pt1 | contig 11895 bp, 13 predicted proteins | sample Whisoiple_246_MG_FD_109983 | JGI IMG/M metagenome (GOLD analysis project Ga0164308, IMG submission 109983) | Soil microbial communities amended with fresh organic matter from upstate New York, USA - Whitman soil sample_246_MG | ecosystem: Environmental > Terrestrial > Soil > Unclassified >... | reverse complement strand
CGAAGGGCCACGTCGGCTCTCCTCGCGGTGCTAGGTGCGGTCAAGGAGTTCGGACGTAGCTTCGCGAAGCCGTTCGGTGCGCCGGCCGGCAACATGGAGTGCTACATCGAGGTGCCGTTCATGCTCGGCGAGCGGCGTCTGTACCCCGACGGCCTCATCCGCGTCTCGCGCGGCGGGAAATCGTGGACCGGCCTCGTCGAGGTGAAGACCGGCCCGAACGAGCTGGGCACTGAGCAACTCGAGGCCTACCTCGACATCGCCCGGGAGAACGGGTTCGACGCGGTCATCACGATCTCGAACGAGATCCCGGCCGTCGCAGGCCAGCACCCGACGAAGGTCGACAAGCGGAAGCTCCGCAAGGTCGCCCTTCACCACGTGTCGTGGTCGCAGGTCCTCGCGGACGCGGTCCTTCAGAAGGAGTTCCGCGGAGTCGCCGATCCCGACCAGGCGTGGATCCTGGGCGTGCTGATCCGGTACCTGGAGCATCGCAAGTCCGGTGCGCTCGAGTTCGACGACATGGGCGAGGCATGGGTGGGCGTCCGGGATGCGGTCGCTGCGGGGACCTTGCGCCCGTCGGACAAGGGTGTCGGGGAGGTCATCGCCCGGTTCGACGCCCTTCTGCGGTTCGCAAGCCTGCAGCTGGGCCGCCAGCTCGGCACCGAGGTCGTTCCCGTCCTCACGCGCAAAGAGCTCGCCGAACCCGCGTCCCGGGTTCAGGCGATGACCGCAACGCTGTGCCAGACCGGCGTCCTCTCCGGCTCCATTCGCATACCCGACACGGTGGGAAACCTCGTCATCACAGCAGACCTACGCGCATCGAAGGTCACCTGCCACGTTGACGTCGAGGCGCCTCGCGAGGGGCGCCCGACGACGCGCGTGAACTGGCTGGTCCGGCAGCTGAAGGCGACACCGGACTCCGCACGTGTCGAGTCGTTCGTCGCACACGGTCGCGGCTCCGCGATGGCCGAGCTGCTGGGCACGGTCCGGGAGAACCCTGCGTCCCTGGTCGACGAGTCCGGCAAGGAGATCCGGACGTTCCGGGTCGCGACCACGGCGACGATGGGAACCAAGCGCGGCCGTGGCCGTGGAGCATTCATCGACTCCGTCTTGGGGGCGGTTGACGGGTTCTACGCCGACGTGCTCGGGTCGCTGCGAGTATGGTCTGCGGCGCCACCGAAGCTTCGGCCCACGGATGCGGCCGCGAAGGGCATCGACGAGGACGTTCCATCGTCGCTGTCGTCGACGGACTACTCCTCGCAGGACGAACCGAGTCACGAGGCTCCTGCCGTCGCTCGTCCCGCCGCGCTCGGGAACGAAGAGCCTGCCGATCTGACCGACGTCGACGGAGCCGCGGTCGACGGTTCGGAACCTGTCGAGGACGCGCCCGGGGTCGTACCCATGCACGAGCGCGACTCTGTGGACGTCGAGACCGCGGAGTTGTTCGAGGATGAAGTCGACAGCGAGCCGGCAGGTCACTAATGCAACGCGCGAGCACCGCCGTCGCATCGGTGGCCCGACCCGAGGCTTTGAATAGAGCAGCTTGGCGGGCATCACCGGCTCGACCTATTCACTGCCTCAATCCATGGGTGCCACAGGGGAAGGCTGCCGCGGGCATGAGGAGCGTTCAGGGGGCCCAGCATGCGGCGAGCCGAAACACTGACAACAACTCGCGCCGTAGCTCAACGACACCGCCCGATAACGCGACGGGGACGAGCAGCAGTTAGCGGTCGAGCCTCCGCCTCCGCGCCTCACGCGCAAGCTGCGCAACCCGCGCCTTCGACAACGATGACTCCTCGGCGATCCGGTCGTACGACCACCCGAGAGCCCGCAACCGCCCGACCGCGCGCAGCCGCGGCTCTCCGAGCACCTCGAACGCGTCGTCCCACGCCGCCAGAGTGTCCGCCGTCGCGTCGATGACGTCGAGGTCGCCATCGATCGCGCTCAGCCGCGCGACTTCGTTCGCGATCGCTTGCTGCAGCTCTGCGGAGAGCTGCTGTCCGGGTCGATACCCGGCACGTCGACGACGGCGAGGCGGCACATCTCAACTCGACTCCGTGTAGACCTCTACACGGTTGGAGGCTCGCCGCCTCCCGCTCACGCGCCGCGCAGATCACGCGCACGCTCTCCCACCCGCATGAAGCGCACTCAGCTAGTCGCTACAGGTGGTGGACTGCTGGCGACCAGACAGAGGAGACGCGGCGTCCCTGGCGGCGTAAGCGTTACCGGCTCTCGGTTGGTGGCTGTCCGAGGACGTCTCGCGGGTCAACTGGGAGTCATGTCGACCCCAGTCCGGGCGTGGACGGGGTACCTCCCCGCGGTCTCGGCCTGACGCTCCCATTTGGCCACAATTGTCTGATATTCGAGGATACGTTCGACAGGACCATTCCCGGCCTCGCCGCAGGGCAGGTCGGCGACGAAGTTCGTGTTTGTGCAGTTCACCCGTCAACTCCGCCGCATCACCACCCGACGCTTCGACACCCTCCATCAGCGCATACAGAAGGGCGCCCCCTGGGCCGACAAGGTCGGCCTCACCATCCACTGGCTCCGGCACCACGCCATCACCCAAGTTCAGCGCATCAGCCGCGACGCCGTCGCAGCTCGCTACGCCCGGCACGCCGGGACCGGCGTCACCGGCACCTACACCAAGGCATCCGGCGAGGACGTCTGCCGCGCGGTTTCGGTGATGACCGGGACGGACCATCCGCTGCAGTACGCCGGGTGGTAGGGACCCCAAGGCCGTTGGCTCAGGCCTCGGCCGGGGCTGTGGACAGCTCCACGTACCGGTCCTTCGCGACCCGGAGGAACGACGCCGCCCAGGTGGGCGCCTGGAGAAGCCCGTCGATGTCCGCCGTCACTGCCGCCCGACCGAGCACCTCAGGGTCGTTGTCCGGTGCCCACTCCATGTGACTGAACAGCATCTGCCACCCCAGCGCATGCGCGTCGCCACCCATCCGCCGCCACTGAAGGTCGCCGGTCACCACGGCGGCATCGACGTTCGCATCGCCGGCAAACCGGTACCGCGTCGCATGCTCGATCACCCGCGTGTCGGTGTACCGGTACCCCTTCTTCGTTTTGATCGAGCCTCGTCCAACATCGGCATCAGCAGCTGGTCGATCTGGTCCTTCGACAGCTTCGCCTGCTCGGGGCTGCAGATCTTCAGTTGCTCGGTTTGGTACCCGATGCGTTGGACGAGCCACTCGGTGCCGATCGACAACGCTCGCTGCTGCCTCGTTGTCGGCTCATCGTCGCCGAGGATCCACAGGGCCTGCGCGGCCGCAACCAAAGCGCCGCGCGCGACCGAGAACGGGCTCGTGAGGAACCGACGCTTCTCGGCCATCTCAGCGACCGCCACTACAAGGTCTAGGTGGTCAGACGCCGAGATCATCGCCACCCACGCGACCTGGCGACCGGGTGGTGGGGCCGGGCCACACACCGTCTTCGGCCGCGAGGGCGCTGCCGGGCTGAGGGGAGCCGTCGTGTGCTCGAATGAAAGTTCCAAGGTCCGAGAGCACCGGAACGACCTTGTCGTTGAACGTCTCGATCGCCTCGTGGTCCTCCAGCCGCATGGCGCACACGATATGTCCGGGCACCGACGCCCTTATGTCACATGCCACCGAAGGGCACTGCGCATCGCCCGCCGACCGGCACAATTCCGCGGCGATGCCTCACCCAGCGACTGGTGCGGCGCCTTCGCCGTCGTCCGTGTCGAGAATGACCTGGAGGCACTCTCCGAGGGAGAGCAGCACCGCGGCCACATGGAGCTCGGTTGTGGCTGTCTCGCCCGGGTGGGAGTACACGTTTCGCATGCGTGCCATCGCCCGCATCCAGTTCGTGTATCCGTCGTGGAGGTTCGCGCCGCTCTCCGTCTCCTCACCCAGCGAAATCCGTCGGGCCTTCCCGAAGACCTCGTTGACCAGCCGGTCCCCGTCCATGTCCAGGCCCGTCCGCGCCTGGAGAGTTCGAGCGAGCACCTTCCACCCAGCCGTCATCGCGTCCTCCCGCTGACCGTTGGCCAGACGCGGCTCGACCGCCTCGCGCAGTCCTATTGGTAGCAGGTGGACCCAGTCCGGAACTTCCGAAGCGGCTCGATGCGGTGCAGGGGGAGCGACGAACGGCGCCGTGACCGCCGGCCCTGTGGCGGCGGCGATATCTTGGATGCGGTCACGCTCAAGCGCGAGAAGTTCCCGAACGGTCGCGACGTTCTCGTACCCGCGCAATGCCCGTCGGTTCAAGTCGCAGCTCCAGTCACTCTGACCGTCGCTGCCGGCGAAGGAGGTCCACAGATGGCCACACGACTCCAGCCAGATCGCGCCCAGGCGCAAGATCGCCTCGGCGGCTAGCGTCGGCACGACCGTCTCGGCGAACTGCCTAACTTCCAAGCGAGCCTTCTCCGGCGGCCGAGTCTCCAGCGCTCGCTCGGCGGCGAACCTCACCGACCGAGCCACGAGCTCCAAGTCACGGTCGGCATCGTCGTTCCACTCCGCGACGACAGCCAGACCCGACAACGTGACTGAGAGCCTCCGCGTCGCGTCCGGATTCAGGTCCGCTCCACGCAGGTGCTCTGGCCCGATCGCCGCCAGCACCGCGGTCACGTCCCCGATGCCGCCGCGGTACGCGTCGTCTTCGACCTCCTCGAACGTCGGCCATCGGCCACTCGCCACGAACCGCCCGTACACAACCTCGAGCACGGTCCGACTGCTCGGGTCCTCCGACACCGCGTTGCCCACCCCTGGAGCACTCGCCACCACAACCCTCTCCTTCCCAGGCGCTCAACGACCGGTGAACAGCGGCCGAGCAGAACCCGCTCCGGGCGCACCTACTCCGCGGCCGTAACGGCCACCCGACGGAGGCTACGCAACGCCGGCGCCTCCCGCCTCGCCTGCGCCCGACGAGTGACGCCTTTTTCAGCGAGCGGTATTCACGGCACACCCCGCGCTCTAGGCCACCATGTCCGGCATGGCAGCTCTGCGTTCGCCTCGCCTCCAGGCCATCTTCGGTGCCGACCTCGACAACGTCACGGCCGAACACATCCGGTTCATCGTCGAAAACGAAGTCACCGAGGACTTCGACCTCGACTTCAAGTCCGAGCTATACGGAAGCAGCGACAAGGCCAAGCACGACCTGGCCACCGACGTCGCCGCTCTCGCCAGCACCGCCGGCGGCGTCGTTGTCCTCGGCGTCACCGAAGACGAGCAGGCACGCGCGACCGCCGCCCCCGGCGTGACACTGTCCGACGCCGAGACGTCTCGGATGCGGCAGATCATCGCCTCGAAGGTCGCGCCGATGCCACAGTTCGACATCCTGAAGCGCCCCAGGTTTGATGCCGCATCCTTTTGAGTCCGAGAGGATGGCAGCATGCCGAAGAAGATCGATCCCGCGGTCAAGGAGCGGTGCGTGCGGCAGGTGCTGGAGCACTTGCCTGAGTACCCGTCGCTGACCGCGGCAGCCGAGTCCGTCGCCCGACGCGAAGGACTCGGCAAGGAGACCGTCCGCCGATGGGTCGTCCAGGCCCAGGTCGACGGCGGCCAACGCCAGGGCGCCACCAGCGACGAACTGGCTGAGATCAAGGAGCTGAAGGCGAAGGTCCGTCGGCTCGAGGAAGACAACGAGATCCTGCGCAGGGCCTCGATTTTCTTCGCGGGGGAACTCGACCCCCGCAATCGCTGATCGTCGCGTTCATCGACGAGCTACGGTCCGAGGGCCACGCGGTCGAGTCGATCTGCCGGGTCCTGCGCGAGCAGGGCTGCCAGATCGCCGCACGGACCTACCGCGACTGGGCACAAGCCAACCGACCCGTCGCCGCCCGCACGGTTACCGACGCACATGTGACCAACCAGGTCCGTGACCTGGCCTGGACGATCGACCACGAGGGCGTGCGACGGATGACCCCCGAGGGGCTGTACGGGCGTCGCAAGATGACCGCGCTCGTCCAACGCACCAGCCCGGACGCCTCGCCCGGCGCGGTCGATCGGGCGATGAGATCCCTGTCCCTGCAAGGGATCCGACGTTCCAAGGGCATCCGGACCACCATCCCAGCCAAGGACGGCAAGCGCGCCGGTGACTTACTGGACCGGGACTTCACCGCCGCCGCCCCGAACCGGACCTGGGTCATGGACTTCACCTACGTCCGAACCTGGGCCGGGTTCGTCTACGTCGCGTTCATCCTCGACGTGTTCGCCCAGAAGATCGTCGCGTGGAACGTCGCACCGACCAAGGCGGTCGAGCTGGTCGATATCCCGCTGCGTATGGCGTTGTGGCAGCGCAACCGCGAAGGCAACCCGATCGTGCCCGGCCTGCTGATCGGCCACGCGGACGCCGGCTCGCAATACACCTCGATCACGTTCACCGAGCACCTCGCCGAAGAAGGCATCCGACCCTCGATCGGCACTGTTGCCGACGCCTACGACAACGCCCTCATGGAGTGCGTGATCGGGCTCTACAAGACCGAGTGCATCCGCACCACGGTCTTCCACGCCGGCCCCTACCGCAGCATCGGAGACGTCGAGTACGCCACCGCCGGCTGGGTCGACTGGTACAACAACAGGCGCCTGCACAGCTCTCTTGGGATGATGACCCCAATGGAGTTCGAGCAAGCCCACTACGCGACTCTCAGCCGAGAGCCGCAACCCGTATAGGAGCGGCGGAGAACCTGGGGCGCTTCAGTTCGCGCTGATCGGCACCTCGATCAGGTCTCGTGCGACCACGACGCCGTCCTTCACGATGTAACACTCGACGAGATGGTCGCCGCGAAACTGGGTGCGTTCGTGCAGAGCCTCATCTGGGCGATTCGAGGTGATGATCTGCCCTCGCACCTTGTTGCGTCGCTCCGCCTCGTCGCCACGGTTCAAGACCTTCCAGCGCACGAGGTATGGGGCGGGAGCGCTGCATTGGGTGATGGTGAAGTCAAGATCCTTGTTTGGCAGCAGCAAAACCTTTGACTGCAGCATCGCCCGCAGGGATGCGGGGCGCCACCCGCTCTGCGTGACCTGGCAGTTGATCGTGACGGTTTCGCTGATGTCCACGGGGAAGGAGTTTTCGATGAACTCCTCGGTGTCCTTGAAGTTGAACTTCGACTGGCTGGCCGCGAGAGGAACTGACTTGCCGAAGACTTCGCGCCACACCTTGTGCGCTGCCGCCTTGCCATCGAGTTCGATCGCCTTGACGCATCGGTTGTAAGCCTTCTTCGCCTTAGGCTGGAATCGAGCATGTACCTTCACGCGTTGGTTGCTGCCTAGGGCGAGGTAGTAATCCTTGTCAGGCTCATCGGCGAGGAAGGCGAAAAAGTCTCGAGCCATCTCGTCGCATGAGTCAGTGCCGGCGCTGTTGAAGTCGTCGGTGCTCTCGAAGAAGCGGTGAACGAGCGTATCGATGAGCAGGCCGCCCATGTTGACGCCGTTGGCGTTCTTCCATGCCCGGGCCATCCGCGCAAGGCGTCGCATGTTGGTCGACGTGCGCTGATTACACGCTGCGGTCTCAGCTATCTCGTCGCGCGGCTTCGTTACCTTCCAGCTCTTCTGGGCGGTGTCTGGATAGTCGAAGCTGCCGTTCTCGTTCTCGAAGGCAGGTTGAACCTCGAACTTGAAGTTGGCGAATTGGACGCGCACAACACACTGGTCAACGCGGATGGTCGTGTTGGGATACCTCGCCTTCAGGACGTCGCGGACTCGCTCGAGAACTCGCGAGGGCCCCGTTTCGCCGTCGTAGGTCGTGCGGATGCCGGGCGGAAGGATGTAGATGAGATCGAGATCGGATATGCCCTTGATCGCCGTGTGTCGGCCGTAAGACCCGACCATCAGCTTGTGGTTGGTCGACCCCTCCGTGTCTCTGAAATTCTTGTTCAGCGCCTTGGTGATCTCGTCTCGTCGAGCAGCGATCGTGCTGTGGGTGGCACCGACCTTGAGGTTCTCCAGAAGCGTGTCGAAGATTTCGGAGGTTTTCACGGGTTCACCACCGGCTTGCCGAGCCGCAGAGCCTCGGGCAGGAACGGGTCGATCTCATCCGAGGCGAACGTCAACTCCTCGCGGTCCTTGAGACCGCTACTCGCCTTCATGAACGCCCGTCGGGTGGTTCGGGGGGCGGTGGCGTAGGCGTCGCCGGTGAGCACCTGGAGTTCGTCTCGACGGGCTCGGGCGTCCGACGCCGAGATCGCGCCTGACATCAGGTCAGTGATCAGCGAGATGTAGGACTCTCGGACTTCCCAGAGTTGGGCGGCGGTATCGCGGTGGGCCTCCGCATCCTCCGCAAAGGTGAAAGTCTTCGTGGCGAGGCTCGTTCCGGTGACGAGCAGCGCGATGAATGAAGTGACGAGACTGCTGATTTTTGGGGTTGCGACTAGACCAGCTAGGGAGGCAAGGAAAGTACCTGAGCTGATCGTGGTGAGCGCAACGAGCGACCACTGTTGCGCGCGGTGGTGCGAGGCATGGAGGTCAGCCTGCTTCTCATGCGTCTTGTGGCTGTAGGCCACCCGACCAAATGCTTCCCGTACTTGAGCAAGCAGCATGGGCTCGGGGGCCGGCCGAGTTGCCGCATCGTTCGTCATGTCGTTCCGTTCGTCGGTGATCTGGCTCCCGCAGCCGCCCGGAGGCAGCCGGTAATGCCATCCCGAGTGAACGATCACCGACGAACGCTGCGTTGTTCGCGAGTATGACCGGCACCACCGACAGTTCTTGGCCGAGCGCGTCAGCGGCTTGTCCACGAACGAAGACTGGCGACGATCGGCGGAGCGCTGCGTAGAAGCACGAGCCCGATACCGAACGGCAGCGTTCGGATCCGCTCTGGCGGCATGATCGGAACCCGCCGGGTCGACCGTTGCAACGAGCGCTGACCGTAGTCACCGATGCTCAGGGTGTCGGAGCGCTCGTCGCGCTCGCCGATGAGGACCGAGAGTTCCTGTAGGTCCTTCGAGGCTGACGCGCCGCCGAGGATGACCTTGACGATGCTCGCGTCCCAGATGGTGCTGGCCGCATGGTCGCCCCACTTGTTGCGTGCCTGCGCCAGCGATTGCAGGACGGGCATCGTCGTGATGCCGGTGCCTCCGCCCTCGGCCATCAGGACCGGAAGCGACGGGAGCGGTGCGAGGTTGCCGATCTCGTCGAGCGCCATGAGGACGGGAGGGTCCAGGCGTGAGCCCGGTGATGCGGCAGCGAGGTGACGGGCGACCTCGGTCAGGTCTTCCACGAACGCGGCGACGAGGGGCCACGAGGCTCCCGCGCCGGCTCCCGTGGCCAGAAGGTAGAGCGTGCCGTTCTGGGTGAGGAAGTCGTGCGGGTCGAACGCCTCGCCCGACTCCGGGCTGACGGCGTCCAGCACGGCAGGGTCGGCGAGGCAGGAGAGGGCTTGGGCGACGGCCATCCAGATGGAGTCACGGGTGCGCGGGTCGGAGCTGATCATGCCTTCGAGCGAGTCCGACCATCCCGCTGCGGCTTGCGGGTGACTGGCGAGGATGCCGACGGCGTCGGTTGCGGCAGATGCGGACAGCGACCACTCGAAGAGGGCCCGAGTCGGAAGCTGCTCGAGCGCGGCCGCGTGGAGGAGCGCTTGGAGCGCGGAGCGGGCCTTACCTTCCCAGAAGCCGCCGGACTCGGTGCCGCCGGCGGAGAGTCCGGTCGATGACGCGAGACCCGCCGCGCGGATCATCGCGGTCAGCGGGTGTTCGCAGCCGCGGATCGGCGACCATCGAACACCGCAACCGTCGACGGCGGGCAATCCCACCGTGAGGTGTTGAGGGTCGAAGACGGCGACCGGCCCGCGCTCCCGCCGGGCGTCGATGGTGGCGGCGATGTTGTCTGGCCGTGTGGACGTGGTGACGACGGCGCCAGGCGCGTCGAGGATGGCGTTGATGACGAGGTGCAGTCCCTTGCCCGAACGTGGCGGACCGATCACGAGGATCGAGTCCTCGACCGATGCCCAGATCTCGCGGCCGCAACTTTGCCCGATCAGGTAGCCGACGTCGTTCGCGCGGGGGTGGCGGATCGAGCACCGGAGGGTGGCGGCGCGGCGTACCAGGGCCTTCTTGGATGCGGCCGTGTCGATGTCTCGCGCGCTTGCGGTGCCTTGGATGCGTTGGGGATCTCGAGCAGCCCGGTGCCGCAGCCGAGCGACCACTCGCCACACGCACCAGACCAACGCTGCGAGGACAACGAGGAGCAGCACAACGACGCTCCAGTACGCGATCGCTGACAACCCGGGCGCCTCGAACGCCTGTGCCGGTCGGCTCGGGTCAGCGAGTACATGGAGTCCGCTCGCGATCCCGCCTTCGGGCGCGGCCGCGCCCGTTGCGACCGCGGCGGCCGTGGCTGCGACCCGGAGCACCAGCGCGAGAGTGAATGCCGCCACCATCCCGATGAGTGCCAGGTTCACCAGTTCGTCGTTCGCGCCACGTGCAGCGGGGTTCATGCCGGCGCCTCGAACGGGGTGACCGTGCGTGAACTCATCCCGAGGAGCACGAGTCCGCCGCGGGTCGCGGTGAGCAGCGCGGGAGGGAGGTTGACCGACGCGTTGCCTTCGGCATCGGCATTCTGGCGTAAGACGACGTAGGCCAGCGCGACCTCCTCGCCGGGCTGGAACCCGGCGCCAGCGAGCGCCGGAGGTGGCGGAGTGGGTGGCTGCTCCGCGGCGGCTGGTGCCGGAGCCGGGGGAGTCGCGACGTCGGTGAAGGTTGAGCCGTCGGCCTCGCGTACCTCGACGCGAACAGGCGCGCCGAGGTCTGAGGTGATCTCGTCGATGACGGCGCGAAGGTCGCCGCGGGTCCTGGTCTGTTCGGACCCGTGCGGTACACCGTCGACGTCGACCGCCAATACGCCGTCGGCGTCGATGGCGACGTGAACGACGGTGAGGACGACGGGGATCTTCATAGCCCCAGGACCGCCCCGTCGCGGCGGGCGTTGGTGGTCACAGGAGCTGTCCCGGTGCGGTGGCTGAGGGCTTCGCGGTCGAGCCCGGGCGGGTTGCCGTCGCCGGCCTGCTGGGTGTCGACCTTGTCGAGGATGCCGAGCGCGGTCGCGCGGACGCGTTCGGCGGTTGCCTGGACGACCTCGACCAGGTTCTTGCCCGGGACGTTCGCTGCCCAGGTCGACACGTACGGCACCGTGTAGGAGGAGGTGTCGAGCCCGTGTGCGGCGCCGACCATGAGCGCGACGGATTCGGCTTCCACCTCGGCGATCCCACGGTGCAGGGTCGCGTCGGCGGCGGACTCGGTCGACAGGGCGCTCTCAGGTGGGGCGTGAAGAAGTACATGGCCGAGTTCGTGGGCGAGCGTCTTCACCTGGGCCGCCTCGTCCATGTCCATGCGGACCGAGACCTCGCGGGAGAGGAAGTCGGTCAGGCCGTTGGCGCCGCCGATCGCCGCAGCCGAGGAGACGAGCCGGAGCTCGAAGCCGGCGGCGGTGATCTGGTCGGCCAGTTCGTCCCACAGCCCGGCTGGCGCTTGGCCTTGCAGCAGGGAGGGGCGGGGGAGTTCGGGCACAGGGTCGCCTGTGGTTTGGGAGATGTCCCAGACGTAGGTCGGCTTGACCCCGATCATGCGGGTGCGGGCGTACTCGCCAGACATCGGCTTCTCGTTGCGCGCCAAGCGTCGCCAGGAGTTCAGGTCGTCGGGCGTGAACGAGGCGAATCGGCCGGTGACGGGGGCGAGGATGCCGTAGCCGCGCTGGCCTTTCGCGACGCTGCGTCCGAGCGAGAGCCACTGGTGGAAGCCGGCGACGTACGTCGGCGTCGGCTCGGGAACCCTGCCCTCCTTGTACGCCGCGAAGTGCTGCGCCGCGATCAGCATCGAGTTCCCGAAGCTGCGCCCGCGGAACTGCGCGGCGAAGGTAAGGGCGCGCTTCCAGTCGTCACCGGTCACCAGCGCAGCGACGGACTCAGACAACTGCTCCTGGAGCGCTTCGAGCTTCGCTT
>Ga0164308_10001647_pt1 | contig 11896 bp, 11 predicted proteins | sample Whisoiple_246_MG_FD_109983 | JGI IMG/M metagenome (GOLD analysis project Ga0164308, IMG submission 109983) | Soil microbial communities amended with fresh organic matter from upstate New York, USA - Whitman soil sample_246_MG | ecosystem: Environmental > Terrestrial > Soil > Unclassified >... | reverse complement strand
CGGTACGCGGACTACTCGCCCGAGGACGGGTTCACCTGGATGAACCAGCTCTCGACGATCGGCTCGATGATCCTCGCGATCTCGACGCTGCCGTTCCTGTGGAACGTCTACATCACCTGGCGCCGCGCGCCGAAGGTCACCGTCGACGACCCGTGGGGCTACGGCCAGTCGCTCGAGTGGGCCACGTCCTGCCCTCCGCCGCGGCACAACTTCACGTCGCTGCCGCGCATCCGGTCCGAGCGCCCCGCGTTCGACCTGCACCACCCCGAGGTGGCGGCCATGGACCACGTCGAGCCCGAGCCCGGGTTCTTCGACTGGGAGGCCGAGCGCACCGGCGAGCAGGGCGTCGCCCGCGACCGCGCGGAGCACGGCGGCGGCCAGGAGGAGCAGTCCTCGGCGACCATCGTCGACGACCGCCCGCGTGACACCGACGACGAGGAGGGGCGCAAGTGAGCAGGCTCGACGAGTTCGGCGGCGCGAAGCCGTCCGTGTCCGGCGGCGAGCGCCCGAAGCACGCCATGAAGGTGGAGCCCTACCTGTTCCTGGGCGGGATCCTGTTCTTCGTCCCGATCGGCCTCATCTACGCCTGGTGGAGCGGCGGCGAGCCCGTCGGCACCGTCGGCATCCCGCTGGTCGGTGGCCTGGTGGGCATGATCGGCGGCTACCTGCTGCTGCTCTCCCGCCGGATCGACGCCCGCCCGGAGGACGACCCGGAGGCGCTGATCGCGGAGGGCGCCGGCGACCAGGGCGTGTTCAGCCCGTGGAGCTGGTGGCCGATCACGATCGCCTTCGCCGGGGCGCTGGTGTTCCTCGGCATGGCGATCGGCTGGTGGCTGCTGTACGTCGGCGCCGCCCTCGGCGCGATCGGCCTGGTCGGGTGGATCTTCGAGTTCTCCCGCGGCCAGCACGCGCACTGACCGCACAGCACGGCACGAAGGGCCGGGCACCCCACGGGGCGCCCGGCCCTTCTGCATGCCCGGAGTCGCGCCCAGGGCGCGCCGCCGTCGTGCGCCTGCGTTCGCCGAGATAGGGCCTGGCGGGCGAGATAGGGCCGTCCGCGGTCCTATCTCGGCGCGACGGTCCTATCTCGACGCGCCGGTCCTACCTCGACGCGCCGGCCGCGCCCCGCGAAGGCGGCGGCGCGCGCCAGGCGGCCCGGTACGGGCACGAGAGAGGCCGGCCCGCCCCAGAGGGCGGACCGGCCTCGCGCGGCCGTCAGAGCGGCGTCAGAGCGACGGGACGATGAGGCCAGAGGTCTGGGTGCGCGCGCGGGCGAAGCGCTCACCGGCGTCCGCCCAGTTCACGATGTTCCACCACGCCTTGACGTAGTCCGCCTTGACGTTGACGTAGTCGAGGTAGAACGCGTGCTCCCACATGTCGAGCACGACGATCGGCACGACGCCCAGCGGGATGTTGCCCTGCTGGTCGTACAGCTGCACGATCACGAGCTTCTCGCCCAGGGAGTCCCAGGCCAGGATCGACCAGCCGGAGCCCATGATGGTGGTGGCGTTGGCGGTGAAGTGCGCCTGGAACTTGTCGAACGAGCCGAAGAACTCGTCGATCGCCGCGGCCAGCTCGCCGACCGGCTTGTCGCCGCCGTCGGGGGAGAGGTTCTCCCAGAACACCGAGTGGTTCACGTGGCCGCCGAGGTTGAAGGCCAGGGTCTTCTCCAGGCCGGCCACGGCGGCGAAGTCGCCGGACTCCCGGGCACCCGCCAGCTTCTCCAGCGTCGTGTTGGCGCCGGCCACGTACGTCGCGTGGTGCTTGTCGTGGTGCAGCTCCATGATGCGGCCGGAGATGTGCGGCTCGAGCGCCGCGTAGTCGTAGGGCAGGTCCGGAAGGGTGTAGTCAGCCATCAGTGCCTCTCCTGCTCGGGCCGCGGCTCGGTTCGCCGCGGCGGCGTCTTCGCAGTCGGTGCGCCCCGCCGTCGGGCGGGCGCACCTCCTCTGTCGTACCACGACCGGGTGGTCCCCGGCCTCCCGGGCCGGGGGTCCGGCTCGGGGTACGTCTGGGGTCCGACGGTCCGGGGACGACGACGCCCGGGCCGCTCCGGCGGTGTGCCGGTGCGACCCGGGCGGGGTCGTCCTGTCGAGATCGTCTCGCCCACCCGGTGCAACGACCGGGCGCTCGGGATGATTCCCCAGGTCAGCGCCTGTTTCAGTGGCGCTGCGTGCCCTGGGTGCCCTCGGTGTCCTCGGGCTCCGGGGCGAGGTGCCGGCTGCCGGACGCGCCGGCCGTCAGCTCCTCGTGGCGCTCCTCGTGCGCGAGTGGCAGGGCGTCGTGGCCGCCGTGCGACTGGGCCGCCGCGAGCTCTGCCGGGGTGACGGGCTCGATCCGGTCCTCGTAGAAGACCTTCGACAGCCGGCGCCGGGCCGCGTCGATCCGGTAGCCCTTGCGGCGCACGCCGCGCGAGTCCTCGGCCGGCTCGATCTCGACCGGGCGGCGCGGCTCGTGCTGCACCCGCAGCCACCGCTCGTGCGCGTCGAGGGGCTTGTGCACCTCGATGTACTCGCCGGACGCGAACCGGACGATGCGGCCGGTCTCGTGGCCGTGCAGGACCAGCTCGCGGTCCTTGCGCTGCAGCGCGAAGCAGATGCGCTTCGTGATCCAGAACGCCAGCACCGGCGCGACGAAGAACAGCACCCGGAACGTCCACGTGATGTCGTTGATCGACAGGTGGAAGTGCGTCGCGATGAGGTCGTTCGACCCGGCCAGGACCAGGATCAGGAACGCCGTCAGGTAGGCGACGCCGAACGCGGTGCGGAACGGCGCGTTGCGCGGGCGGTCGAGCACGTGGTGCTCGCGCTTGTCGCCGGTCGCGAAGGCCTCGATGAACGGCCACAGCGCGAGGACCGTGAACAGCAGGCCCGGGATGACCACGCCGGGGATGAGGATGTTCATCGAGACCGTGTACTGGCCGATGACGAACTCCCAGCCCGGCATCAGGCGCAGGCCGCCCTCGAGGAACAGCATGTACCAGTCCGGCTGCGCCCCGGCGGAGACGACGCCCGGGTCGAACGGGCCGTAGTTCCACACCGGGTTGATGGTCATGGTCGCCGCCATGAGGGCGATGACCGCGAACACCACGAAGAAGAAGCCGCCGGCCTTCGCCACGTACACGGGGAACAGCGGGTAGCCGACGACGTTCTTGTCGGTCCGGCCGGAGCCCGGGTACTGGGTGTGCTTGTGCAGCACGACCATGAGCAGGTGCAGGCCGATGAGCGCGAGGATCAGCGCCGGGATCAGCAGGATGTGCACCGTGAACAGGCGGGGGATCAGGTCCACGCCCGGGAACTCGCCGCCGAACAGGCCGAACGACACGTACGAGCCGAGGATCGGGATCGCGCGGGCCACGCCGTCGGCGATGCGCAGGCCGTTGCCGGACAGCACGTCGTCGGGGAGCGAGTAGCCGGAGAAGCCGGCCAGCAGGCCCAGGATCATCAGCGTGAAGCCGACGAGCCAGTTGAGCTCGCGCGGCTTGCGGAAGGCGCCGGTGAAGAACACGCGCATCATGTGCGTGACGATCGAGGCCATGAAGATCAGCGCGGCCCAGTGGTGGATCTGCCGCATGAGCAGACCGCCGCGGACCTCGAACGACAGGCGCAGCGTCGAGGCGAACGCCTCGGACATCTGCACGCCGTCCATCGCGGCCCAGGGGCCGTGGTAGTGCACCTCGGTCATGGAGGGCACGAAGAACATCGTGAGGAACGTGCCCGAGATGAGCAGCACCACGAAGGAGTAGAGCGCGATCTCACCCAGGAGGAACGACCAGTGGTCGGGGAAGATCTTGCGCGCGAACTCCTTGACGGCGTTGCCGACGCCGGTGCGCTGGTCCAGGTAGTCCGCGGTCGCCGCGGCGGCGCGCGTGGTGCGCGTCGGCGGTGCCGGGGGAGAGTCGACGGTGCTCACGTGAGGCGCTCCCAGAAGGACGGGCCGATGGGGGAGTCGAAACCGCTCTGCGCGACGAGGTAGCCCTCGTCGTCGACGGTGATCGGCAGCTGGGGCAGCGGGCGGTGCGCGGGGCCGAAGACCACCTTGGCGCCGTCGGCGGCGTCGAAGGTCGACTGGTGGCACGGGCACAGGATGTGGTGCGTCTGCTGCTCGTAGAGGGCGACGGGGCACCCGACGTGGGTGCAGATCTTGGAGAAGGCGAGGATGCCGTCGTAGCTCCAGCCCTCGCCCTGCTCGGACTTGATGTCGCGCGGGTCCATGCGGACCATCAGCACGACGGCCTTGGCCTTCTCGTTGAGCGGGTGCTCGGTCTCCTCGAGGCCCTCGGGGATGACGTGGAAGGCGGAGCCGATGGTGACGTCGGACGCCTTGATCGGGCGGCCGGACGGGTCGATCGTCAGGCGGGTGCCGCGGCGCCACATCGTGCGCTTCGACTGCGAGACGTCCCAGCCGCCGCCGAGGTTGCCGACGAGCGGCACCGCGATCGCGAGCGGGAACAGGGCCAGCGAGGTGACCATCGCGCCCTTCAGCACGCCCCGGCGGCCGATGGCGGAGTCCTTGGCGCCCTCGCGCAGGGCCTCGACGGCCTTGACGCGGACGGAGTCGGACGACGCGGTGGGGTGCCGGTCCTCGGCGCGCTCGTGGTCGTTCATGAGCGCCTTGGCCCAGTGCACGGCGGCGAGGCCGATGCCGGCGAGGCCGAGGAACAGGCCCAGGCCGAGCAGCAGGTTGGACAGCCGCATGGTGCCGACGGTCTCGCCCGGGGGCACCAGGGCGTACGCGACGATCGCGCCGATGGTGCCGAGGATCGAGATCGTGAAGAGGACGACGACCTGCCGCTCGGCGCGCTTGTTCGCCTTCGGGTCGGAGTCGCCCACGCGTGCCCGGTGCTCGTGCAGGCCCGGGTCGTCGAACCGCTCGGGCAGGGCGCCGTCGCCGCGGGTCGTGACGTCGGTGGAGGGGTCGTGGTGCGTGCTCACGAGGACTTGGCTCCGATCCAGACCGAGGCGCCGATCAGCAGGCCGATGCCGACGACCCAGGCCCACAGGCCCTCGCCGACCGGGCCCAGCGAACCGAGGGTGAGGCCGCCGGGCGACCCGTCGCGCTGCTCGTCGAGGTAGGCGATGATGTCGCGCTTCTCGTCCGGGGTGATGTTGGCGTCGTTGAAGACCGGCATCGACTGCGGGCCGGTCAGCATGGCCTCGTAGATGTGCGTGGGCGTGGTGTCGGTGAGCGCCGGGGCCCACTTGCCCTGGGACAGCGCGCCGCCGGCGCCGACGGCGTTGTGGCACATGGCGCAGTTCGTGCGGAACAGGGCCATGCCGTTGGCCGCGTCGCCCTTGCTCGGGTCGACCTGCTCCTCCGACGGGATCGACGGGCCGGCGCCCAGGGACGCGACGTAGGCCGCGAGCTGCGCGATCTGCTCGTCGTCGAACTGGACCGGCTTGGCCTGGATCTGCGCGCCGTTCATCTGCGCGGGCATGCGACCGGTGCCGACCTGGAAGTCGACCGCGGCCGCGCCCACGCCGATGAGGGACGGGCCGCCGGCGCCGCCGTCGACGGCCTCCCGGCCCTCGGCGGAGACGCCGTGGCAGGTGGCGCAGTTGGCCTGGAACAGCTTCTGACCGGCGGCGACGTCGCTCTCGCTGGCCGCAGCCTGCGCCGCGTCGGCGCTGGCGGGCTGGGCGATCGCGTACACCGCTCCGGTCAGCAGCAGCGCCAGCAGGAGCAGCACGACCGGCGCTGACCGGTGGTGCCTGCGGGCGGCGAGTGCCTTCACGGATGGATCCTCGTCTCGGGCGTGCGGGGGGCTCTACGGGGGGACTGCGGGTGGTGCGGGCTGGTCACTTGATCAGGTAGATGGTCGCGAACAGCGCGATCCACACCACGTCGACGAAGTGCCAGTAGTAGGAGGTCACGATGGCGGTGGTCGCCTCGTGGTGGCCGAACCGCTTCGCGGTGAACGAGCGGCCCAGCAGGAACAGGAAGGCGATGAGGCCGCCGACCACGTGCAGGCCGTGGAAGCCGGTGGTCAGGTAGAACACCGAGCCGTACGGGCTGGAGGAGATGGTGAGGCCCTCGTGCACGAGCTCGGCGTACTCGAAGACCTGCCCGCCGATGAAGAAGGCGCCCATGATGTAGGTGAGCGTCATCCACTCGTTCATGCCCCAGCCGCGGACGTTGAGCAGCGAGCCGGAGCGGACCGGCTGGAACCGCTCGGCGGCCCAGACGCCCATCTGGCAGGTGACCGACGACAGCAGCAGCACCGTCGTGTTGATCGCGGCGAACGTGACGTTCAGCTTCTCCGTCTGGATCGCCCACTCCTCCGGCACCGTCGCGCGGAGGGTGAAGTACATGGCGAAGAGGCCCGCGAAGAACATGAGCTCCGAGGCCAGCCACACGATCGTCCCGACCGACACGGGGTTCGGTCGGTTGACGCTCACGTGGGGAGCGGAGGCGGGGGCAGCCGTTGCGGTCGTCACGCCTGTCAGTATGGCTCATGGCGGCTGCGCGTGGGTCCTTAGTCCCCGCACGTCGCCGAGGTTTCTGTCACATCGTCACCTCGTTCCGCGGGTTCGCGGGCAGGTCGGAGCGTCGCGTCCGGCGTGTCGGCGGTCGTGCCAAGATGCAGGGCAGGGACGCGCGCGACACGTCCCCCCGCACGAGCGAAGGACGACCATGGCCGCTGACGCCACCCCCGCCGCGCCCGCCGAGGGCCCGCGCATCCTGCTCTACAGCGACGACGTCGACACGCGCGCGCAGGTGCGCCTGGGCGTCGGCCGGCGGCTCGGCCGCGGGGAGCCGGACATCCGGTGGGCGGAGGTCGCCACGCCGGCCGCCGCGCTGGAGCAGGCGGAGACCGGGTCCTACGACCTGCTCGTGCTCGACGGCGAGGCCGCCAAGGTCGGCGGCATGGCCCTCGCGCGCCAGGTCAAGGACGAGGTGTTCCGCTGCCCGCCGGTGCTCGTGCTGACCGGCCGGCCCCAGGACGCGTGGCTCGCCGCCTGGTCCGACGCGGACGCCGTCGTCTCCCAGCCCCTCGACCCGGTCGAGCTGCACGACGCCGTCGTGGGCCTGCTCGCCCGGACCCCCGCCGCATGACCGAGCAGGTCACCTGGTCCGACCTGCTCACCACGCTCGTCGAGGGGCGGGACCTCGACGAGGCGCAGACCGCCTGGGCGATGGACGAGATCATGTCCGGGTCGGCCTCGCCGGCCCGCGTGGCCGGCTTCCTCACCGCGCTGCGCGCCAAGGGGGAGACGGTCGGCGAGCTGACGGCGCTGGCGGACACGATGCTGGCGCACGCGCTGCGGTTCGAGGTCCCCGGGCGCGCCGTCGACATCGTCGGCACCGGCGGCGACCGCGCGCACACGGTCAACGTCTCGACGATGGCGTCCGTCGTCGTCGCGGGCACGGGCGTCCGGGTGGTCAAGCACGGCAACCGGGCGGCGTCGTCGTCCTCGGGCTCGGCCGACGTGCTCGAGGCCCTCGGCATCCGGCTCGACCAGACCCCCGAGCGCGTCGCGCAGCTCGCGTCCGAGGTCGGCATCACGTTCTGCTTCGCCCTGACCTTCCACCCCGCGATGCGGCACGTGGCGGTCGCGCGGCGGGACCTCGGCATCAAGACGGTGTTCAACTTCCTCGGCCCGCTGACCAACCCGGCGCAGCCGGCCGCCGCCGCCATCGGCGTCGCGGACGCCCGGATGGCGGGCCTGGTCGCGGGCGTGCTCGCGCGACGCGGGACCGAGGCGCTGGTGTTCCGCGGGGACGACGGGCTCGACGAGCTCGCGCCGACCGGGACGTCGCACGTGTGGCACGTCGAGGACGGCGCGGTGACCGAGCACGTGCTCGACCCGGTGGCCGACCTCGGGCTCGCGCCGGTGACGGTGGCGGACCTGCGCGGCGCCGACGCGGCGTTCAACGCGGGCGTGGCCCGGGCGGTGCTGGCCGGGGAGCCGGTGGCGTCGCGGGAGACCGTGCTGCTGAACGCGGCGGCGGCCCTGGTGGCCGACGGCAGCCAGCCCGGCACGGGCCCCGACGGGGGCGACCTGGTGGCGCGGCTGCGCGCGGGCCTGTCGCACGCGGCGGCGGCCGTGGACTCGGGCGAGGCGGCGGCGGTCCTGGACCGCTGGGCGGCGGCGTCGGCCTGAGCGGCGCGCCGGCGGGGCGCCACGAATGCCCATGAAACATGTCGAGTGCCTATCCGCCGGGTAGGCACTCGACACGTTTCATGGGCGCCCGGCGGAGGGGCGCACCCCGGCGGTCGTGCCGCCCGCGGCGAGTGAGTGACGAACGCGTCGAGCGAGTACCCGCCGGGTATCCACTCGACGCGTGTGCTACCCCCTCGGCGGACGGTGGCGTCGGGACGGCCCGCTAGCGTGAGCGGGTGACCTCGGGGTGGGGCGCGCTCGACGCGCGGCAGCGCGCGCTCGTCGAGGCGTGGCTGCCCGGTGGCGTGCTCGAGGCCGACCTCGGGTGGGGGCTGGTCGCGACGACCGTCCTGCGCGTCCGCGCCGCCGACGGCGCCCTCTGCGTCGTCAAGGCCGGCGGCCCGTCGGACCACCACATCGCGCGGGAGATCCGGGCCCACCTGTCCTGGCTCGGTCCCTGGGTGCGGGCGGGTCGCGCGCCGGCGCTGCTGCACCACGACGTCGAGGCACGGGTGCTCGTGACCCGCTGGCTCCCGGGCCGGCTGGTCCTCGACGGCCCGGCTGCCGACGACCCGGGTGTCTTCGCGCAGGCGGGGCGCCTCCTCGCGGACCTGCACGGGGTCGAGCCCCGGCGGGACCCGCAGTACGAGGCCCGAGAGAACGAACGGGTCAGGCGCTGGCTCGCGTCCGAGCACCGGATCGCCCCGGCGGACGTCGCCCGGCTGTCCGCGTTGGTGGACGACTGGCCGGAGCCGCCGGCGTCGCTGGTGCCGACCCACGGCGACTGGCAGCCGCGCAACTGGCTCGTGCACGACGGCGAGGTGCGGGCGATCGACCTGGGCCGAGCCGACCTGCGGCCCGCCGCCACCGACCTGTCCCGGCTCGCCGCCCGGGACTTCCGGCGTGACCCCGCGCTGGAGACCGCGTTCCTCGACGGCTACGGCGGAGACCCGCGCGACCCCGGTGCGTGGGCGCGGACGCGGGTGCGAGAGGCGGTGGCGACCGCGGCGTGGGCGTACCAGGTCGGTGACGAGGCGTTCGAGCGCGAGGGCCTGGCCCTGGTCGCCGAGGTCCTGGCCGAGGCGTGACGGGGGTCGCGGCGCGCGGCTACGCCGTCACGCGTCGTGGGCGCGGAGGTTGCGGGCGCCCAGCAGCGCCAGCAGCGGCTTGAGCAGGGTCAGCTCGCCGAGGCGGTGCTCGTCCGCCCGGACCAGCCGGTCGGCCAGGTCGGGGCGCGTCGCCCACAGGTACGCGCGGGCCTTCTCCGCGTGCAGCGAGTTCGACACGATCCGGATGCGTCCGGCGTCCTCGAGCTCGGGGAGCACGTGCGCGACGTTCTCCCACGTCGACCGGCTCGCGTCCTCGAGGACGAGCTCGCCGCGGTAGCCGCGGTGCCGGGCGTACCGGGCCATGAGCTCCGCCTCGGGCACCGCGCTCGCGACCGCCCCGCCGCTGAGGACGAGCCGGGCGCCCGGCGTCGCCGGGTGGGACCGGAGCCCCGCCCGCACGCGGTACCGGTTCACGAGGTTCGCGCGCCGGCCGCGGTTCCGGTAGCCGAGCACGACGGTCACGTCGGGGCCGTCGGGCCGCGCGCCGGACCCGAGGCGTCGGGTCGACGAGCGCCGGTGCGCGACCTCGCCGTACGCGAGCACGGCGGCAGCCGCCGCGCCCGCGGCGAGCACCAGGGCCGGCCTCCGCACGACGCCGTCCCTCCGGGACCGGGGGGTGCGGGCGGGCGGGGTCACGGCGCGCGGGCGGGGGCGGTCAGTCCTCGATGCCGAGGGCGAAGGCCTGCTCCAGGTCGTGCTGCGAGTACGTGCGGAACGCGATGAACGTCTGCGTGCGCACGACGCCGTCCACCTTGCTGACCCGGTCCGCGATGATGTCGGCGAGCTCCTCGTGCTCGCGGACGCGCACCATGGCGATCAGGTCGACGCCGCCCGTGACGGAGTAGACCTCGCTCACGCCCGGGATGTTGGCGATGGCGGCGGCGGCCTCGGGGATGCGGTCGGCGTCGGTGTCGATGTGCACGATGGCGGTCAGCATGACGCCATCATGCCGCGCCGGCGGCCCCCGCGGCGGGGTCCTCGGGCCCGTGCGTCGCACGGCGGTCCCGGCCGGGGGAGCGCAGGTCGGACGCGCGGGCGAGACCCGGGACGTCGTCGAGGGTCGGCGCGGCGTCCGGCGCGGGTGGCCATCCGGGCCCCGACGCCCCGCCCGGCCCCGCGGTGCCGCCCAGCCCCGACGTCCCGCCCAGCCCGAACCCCGCGCCCGCCTCCGCCGCCTCGGCGGTGAACCGCGCGTCCCGCTCCTCCCGGGCCGACCACGCCGCGCCGCCCCCGACGGCCGCACCGCCCGCCGCGCCCGCACCCGCGTCGACGTCCACGCCGTCGCCGGGTCCGTCGTCACCGATCGCGTCCACCGCCTCGCCCAGCGCCGCGGCCGCCTCCCGCCCTGCCGCGACCGCGTCGGCCGGGTCGGTGCGCGCCTGCGCCGAGCGCACCGGGTACGCCCACGGCTCGCTCACGCTCACGATCCGCACGCCGGGCCGCCCGAGCCACGCGAGCACCAGGTCGGCCTCCTCCGGGTGGCCGGCGGGCGCCGGTGCGACGGGTGGCGCGACGTGCTCGCCGGTGACCCGGAGCGAGTCGACGGCGGGCATCGGGTCGCTGCCGCGCGGCACGAGCGCGGTCCCCGCGAGCCGCCCGTGCCGGACGAGCACCACCTCCCAGCCCCCGGAGCCGGTGCGCCGGGCCGCGACGAGCTCCGCGCACGCCGCGAGCGGCGCCAGGCGCTGCGACCGGGCGGAGCCGCGCAGGAACGCCGCGAGCCGGTCGCGCACGGTCACCGCCTCCTCGAACCGCTCGCGCCCCACGAGCGCGTCGATCCGGGCGGTGTGCGCGCCGACGACGACCGCGGGGTCGGCGAGCATCGCCCGGCGCACCTCCTCGACCGTCTCGGCGTACTCGGCGGCGGCCTCCGGGCGCACGCAGGGCGCCGGGCAGCGGCCGATCTCGGCGAGGTGGCACGCGCTCGCGCCCGGCGCCGGGACGAGGGGCAGCCGCGCGGTGCAGCGGCGGATCGCGAACGCGTCGTGCAGCGCCTCGACCGCGGACTGCGCCGCCGCGCGCGACGCGAACGGGCCGATGTGCGTGGCGTCGTCCCGGACCTCGCGCACGACCGAGAGCCGCGGGAACGCCTCGGCGGTGAGCCGGACCCACGGCATGCGCTCGGGGGAGCGGGACCGGCGGTTGTACCGCGGGTTGTGCTCGGCGATCAGGCGGAGCTCGCGCACCTGCGCCTCGAGCGGCGTGGCGCACACGACCGGCGTGACCGCCTGCGCGATCCGCACCATCTCCCGCATCCGGGACCGCTTCTCCGCCGCGGTGAAGTAGGACCGGACCCGCTTGCGCAGCGACTGCGACGTGCCGACGTACAGCACCTCGTCCTTCGGCCCGCGGAACAGGTACACGCCCGGCAGGTCGGGCAGGCCGTCCGCCAGGGTGCGCTTGCGCCGCACGTCCGCCGGCACGGCGTCGGCCGCCGTGGCCAGGTCCTCCAGGTGCGTGATGCCGAGCGGTGCGAGCCGGCCGAGCAGGGCGTGCAGCACGTCGACGGTGGCGCGCGCGTCGGCGAGCGCGCGGTGCTCGGGCGTCGTCGTCGCGTGGAACAGCCCCGCCAGGGTGCTGAGCTTGTGGTTGGGCGCCTCGTCCCGGGTGACCACGCGGCGCGCGAGCCGGACGGTGTCGACGACCGGGAAGCCCGGCCACGCGTGCCCGGTCTCCGCGGCGGCG
>Ga0164308_10001646_pt1 | contig 11899 bp, 13 predicted proteins | sample Whisoiple_246_MG_FD_109983 | JGI IMG/M metagenome (GOLD analysis project Ga0164308, IMG submission 109983) | Soil microbial communities amended with fresh organic matter from upstate New York, USA - Whitman soil sample_246_MG | ecosystem: Environmental > Terrestrial > Soil > Unclassified >... | reverse complement strand
TAGTATAACGTGCGCCATGGCAGGGGCAATCCCAGGTTTGTTCTGCCATGTTGAATTTTACTTCACATTGCAGGTGTGTACAAATAGGATGCAAAGCATGCAATTCACCTTGTTCATCTTTATGCAGGGCAATGGTTTCATTTTCATATTTAACAACTTTACCTTCACCGTTCTTTAATTCGCCTGTCTTTTCCAGCGATTCATGCTTAAGCCATTTGCCTGCAAATTGTTTTACAACATCTGCATTATGCGAAAGAAATGAAACAAAACCTGCCACGGGCTTTATTCTTTTTGGATTGAATAATTGTATGCAAGGGTTTTCTTTGTTCAGGATAATATCGTGTAAAGTGGTAGCAGCAATATGGCTGTATGTCATCCCATTTCCACCATAACCGGTAGCCACCAGTATATTTTCATTATTACCCGGCAACGCTCCTATATACGGCAAGGCATCTGCCGGTTCAAAATATTGGGAAGACCATTTATTTTCGATTGCGGCAACATCAAAATATTTTCTTATGTACGCCTCAAGATTTTTAAAACATTCATCCGTATTTTCAATATGCCCTGTTTTATGATCTTCTGCACCTACTATTAAATATTCCTTATCATTAATTTTTTGAGAACGTACATAATGATAAGGGTCGTACATATCATAATAAAGATCGGTTGGATATTTTTCATCTTTTAGTGTTACCGCTATTGCATAACTGCGATAAGGCACGCAACGCAAATGCAACAGGTTTACACCCGTTGGAATATGTGTGGCATATATAAAATAAGAAGCCCCATATTTTCCTTTTGATGTTGTTACAATCACTTCTTCTTTATTCTCTACCGATTCAACGCGGCACTCCTGCATTATAACGCCTCCGGCCTCTTCAAAGGCTTTCGCAAGTGCATGAACATATTGTACAGGATGAAATTTTGCCTGCCCATCCAGAATCATTGTTTTTTTGGCGGGAATATTTAAAGGCAATTCATTTGCATAAACAGCTTTTAATTGTACTTCGCGGCAGGCATCGTGAATATCTTTTAGTTCCTCAACCTGTTCATCTGTCTGGGCAAATAAATAGGCAGATGCTTCTTCAAAATTGCAATCGATATTATATGTTTCTATGTTAGACCTGATTAATTCAATTGCCTCTTTGGTTGATTGTGCAACCAGCGTTGCATTGTCTTTACCAAAATTCTTTATTAATGTAGTATAAGGGTTGTCAAGCAAGGTGTTTAAATGTGCGGTAGTGCCGCCGGTTGTGCCAAAGCAAAGATTGTAAGCCTCGAATACAATGCATTTTTTACCGGCTTTCTGTAATAATAATGCTGTTGTAATACCAGTTATGCCACCGCCTGCAATTGCTACATCGTAATAACCGGCACTTGCCTGGTTTTTACTGGTAAATTCTTTTGCATGCTGCTGCCAGAGGCTTATACATGCGCCATCCCTGTTAATCATAATTTGAAGTGATAATAAATTATAAACTGAAAAATCATGCCATCTTATATAATGTGCATGGCACGATTTTTTTCATGCAATAATTAAAAGCTGATTCTATGAACGATCAAACAATTCCTCCACAGGAGCAGAAGCTTCCAGGTTCAGAACAAGCAATGGATCCAAAGCCAATTACAGACGATCCATCGTATAAAGCAACAGGAAAATTAAAAGACAAGATTGTGTTTATAACCGGTGGCGACAGCGGCATTGGCAAAGCGGTAGCCATCCTGTTAGCGAAAGAAGGTGCCAGGATCGCTGTTGTGTATTTAAATGAACATGAAGATGCAGATGAAACAAGGTCTTTAATTGAACAGTATGGCAGTCAATGTTTACTAATTCCCGGAGATATCAGTAAAGAGGCATTTTGCAAAGAAGCGGTAAAACAAACTGTTGATGCGTTTGGCAGGATAGATATTCTGATCAATAATGCGGCTGAACAGCATGAAGCAAAAGAGATTACTGATATCGAAACAGAAAATCTTATCCGCACATTTGAAGTGAATATTTTTTCAATGTTTTACCTTACCAAGGCAGCATTGCCGCATATGAAAGAAGGCAGTGTTATCATTAACACCACTTCTGTTACAGCGTATAAAGGAAGCCCCGAATTGCTGGATTATTCATCCACAAAAGGCGCAATTGTAGCGTTTACAAGAAGCCTTTCACAGAACCTTGTAAAGAAAAATATCCGGGTAAATGGTGTTGCGCCCGGGCCAATCTGGACGCCGCTGATACCTGCTTCTTTTGACGCAGAAAAAACAAGTGAACATGGCAAAAAAACGCCAATGGAGCGTGTTGGGCAACCGGTTGAAGTGGCGCCCTGTTATCTTTTTCTTGCCACAAATGATTCATCGTACATGACAGGCCAGGTGTTGCATCCTGATGGTGGCACTATCGTAAATGGATAACGGCTGATAAATGACCTGGAATTGTTACAAGCGCATAAGCTTCATTCTTTAAAATACGAATGAAGCTTATTTGCATGAATATATCAACCGCATACATGTACGGTTATATCATCAGGGCAGTGCAACAACAATAAATAAAACCGCTGTTTTCTTATTATTTTTCTGAAGCTTTTTTCGCCTGTTTCTTAGCGGCTTTTTTCGGAGATGCTTTCTTAGCTGCCTTCTTGGGCGATGCTTTTTTTGCCGCCTTTTTTGGAGATGATTTCTTTGCAGATTTTTTCGGAACTTTTCCGCCTTCCTTTCTTGCTTCTGATAAACCAATTGCAATGGCTTGTTTCGGATTAGTTACTTTTTTGCCACTGCGTCCGCTTTTCAGTTTGCCTTCTTTCATTTCTTCCATAGCACGTTTTACTTTGCTTTGGCTTTTCTTTCCATATTTTGCCATCGTTGTAGATTTTAATGGTTAATAAATAAAAAAATAAAACATCAAACTGCTTGCCAATGCATGTATGATTGGTTTGTGCCCTCGTCAAAATTTAAACCTGAACTGACAGCTGATATAAAAACAATACAGCGCTATTGAGGTTTCAAATAAGGTTACTGCAATTGATCTACGTTTTATCCAGGCTGTTTTATTTTCAGATAAATTACCAGCTTCATTAAAATTTACCGGTTTTATCTTAACCTTGTCCTATTTCTCAAATAATTTCAACAGGCATGAAGCAAAAGTCTAAGGACGCATTTTCCAAAACTTTAACTGGCATTGATGGATTAGATGAAATAACCGGAGGCGGGATCCCCCAAAACCGCCCTACACTTGTGTGCGGAAGTGCGGGTTGCGGAAAAACATTATTCGCTATCCAGTTTATCGCCAAAGGAATTACAGACTACAATGAACCGGGTGTTTATATGAGTTTTGAGGAATCAAAAACCGACATAGCCCAAAACGTAAAATCACTCGGCTTTGACCTCGATAAATTTATAGCAGATGATAAATTGCGCATTGATTATGTACGTATCGAGCGCTCAGAAATTGAAGAAACAGGCGACTATGATCTTGAAGGCTTATTTATCCGCCTTAACTATGCTATTGACAGCATTGGTGCAAAACGGGTAGTGCTTGATACAATTGAATCTTTATTTGGCGGGATTGACAATGTTGCGGTATTGCGTTCAGAAATACGCAGGCTGTTTCAATGGCTGAAAGACAAAGGTGTTACGGCTGTAATTACAGGTGAGCGCGGGGATAAAACCTTAACACGGCAAGGCCTGGAAGAATATGTTTCTGATTGTGTTATCCTGCTCGATTTTCGTGTTATTGAACAAATAGCTACCCGAAGGCTGCGTATAGTAAAATACCGGGGCTCGGCACATGGTACCAATGAGTATCCTTTCCTGATTGACGAAAACGGTATTTCGGTATTACCAATAACATCATTAAAACTGGAGCATAAAATTTCAAATGAAATTATTTCAACCGGGCTTGATGATATTGACGGCCTTTTTGCAAAAGGCGGAATCTTTAAGGGAAGCAGTGCATTGGTAACCGGATCTGCCGGTACAGCAAAAACAATCCTTGCATCTTATTTTACTAAAAGCAGTTGCCTCCGTAACGAAAAAACGCTTTATTTTTCTTTTGAAGAATCTCCCGAACAACTGGTGAGGAACATGCAATCAATCAGCATTAATTTAAAACCTTTCCTTAAATCCAAATTATTGATCATCCATTCTTCACGCCCTTCATTACAGGGATTGGAAAAGCATCTCTTATTGCTGTATAAAAAGATCGAACAACATCAACCGCAAACCGTAATTGTTGACCCGATAAGCAGCTTGCTTTCGGTTGGCTCAATAGGGGAAGTAAGAGATATGCTTGTTCGTTTAATAGATTTATTAAAAACAAAAAACATCAATGCATGCTTTACATCGCTGACACATGAATCAAAAATGGAAAAAGATCTTACCGTTGATGTAGTATCATCTCTCGCTGATATATGGATCGATATGAAAAACGAAGACATAAATAACAGGCGTATTCGCAGTTTGCGTATTGTTAAGGCTAGAGGCATGGGTCATGAAACCCAAACGCGGCAATTTATAATCAATAATAAAGGGATCATATTGGTGGAAGCGAACAAAGAATCCTAAAGTTTTAATAAACTATCTTGTTATGCGTAAAGAAGAAAAATTTGAATTAAGATTGTATATAGCAGGTCAAACACCAAAATCTGTAGCAGCATTAAAAAATATTACAAAATATTGTAAGGAGCACCTGGAAGGAAAATACACCATTGAAGTAATTGATTTGCTTAAAAATCCCCAGCTCGCGGAAGGCGATCAGATTTTTGCTATACCTACACTTGTTCGCAAAGTACCAGAGCCGATCCGTAAAATTATTGGCGACCTTTCAAACGAGGAACGGGTTTTGGTAGGGTTAAACATACGCCCCATCCCCAAAAAATAACCGTTATGAAAAATGCACGAAATGAAAACTTTGCGATTGAAGGAAAGCTGGTTTTACAACTATACGTTTCAGGAATGTCTCAAAAATCAATGGAAGCAATAGAGAATATAAAACGGTTATGCGACGTGCATTTGAAAGATGCCTTTGAACTGGAAATAATTGACCTTTATAAAGACCCCGGCGCTGCAAGTGAGCAACAGATCATTTTCAGCCCTTCCTTAATTAAACAATTGCCTTTGCCCAGGAAAACACTAATAGGAAATTTTTCGGACACAGAAAAAGTAATACAGGGCCTGGGAATAAAAATAAAAGAATAATGATGGAAATCGATTCTACAGAGAATCTTTTATCTAAAATTGAAGAGCTTGAAAGCCGCCTTGCTGAATATGAACAACTGGTTGATGCAATCAAGGCTGGTGAAGTGGATGCATTTGCACTCACAAAAGATAACCAGTCAGAAATTTTTACGCTGCAAAGTGGTGATTATGCTTACAGGTTACTGGTAGAAAATTTAAATGAAGGCGCTTTAAACTTATCTGAAGATGGATTGATTGTTTATACAAACAGTTATTTTCATAAGCTGTTAAACCTGCCCTATGAAAAAGTAATTGGAAAGTCTATTTTTCAATTTATAGAAACTTCGTCAGCGGAAACATTCAACACGCTTTTTAAAGAAGGATGCGAAGGCCAATGCAAAGGCGAGATCAATTTGCAGGTGGATAATAAGATTGTACCTGTATATATTTCCCTTACATCGCTGCATCCCACGTTGCCTGCCATTGGAATGATTGTAACAGATCTTACCGAAAAAAAGCGAAGTGAAAATGAGCTGGAGTCAAAGAACCGGTTCATTGAAGCCATTATTGAATCGTCGCATGAACTGATTGCAGTATATGATAAAGATTGCAGGCTGCTTACCGTAAATAAGGCCACAGAAGAATTTGTAGGGATGAGCAGGGAAAAAATGATAGGTAAAAAATTAATTGAAATCTATCCCGGTACAAGCGGCACAAAATCGGAAAATGATTTATTAAAGGCCCTGCAGGGAGCGTTTGTAAAGAACGAGCCTTATCAATCAAACATAAATGGAAGGTATATACAAAACTACCTGACACCTCTAAAAGATGAGAACGGAAATATTTATGCAGCACTTGCGATTGCGCATGATGTAACCGAAATAAAAAAAGCGGAAAAAGAATTAAAACAATCCCAGGAACATTTTTCAAAATTATTCAGTGTAAGCCCGGTTGCATTGTCACTTTCTGGCGCTGCTGACGGAACTGTGATGGATGTAAATGAAGCATGGGTAAAAATGTTTGGTGTATCGCGCTCTTATATCACTGGCAAAACAGTAAGAGAATTGAATTTTGCCGATATCAGGGAAAGTAATCAGAAGATCCGTGCAATGTTACAAAACAATGGAAGCGTTCATGGGATGGAAATGAAATTTAAAATGCCGGAAGGCAATACGGTGGTTGCATTTTTATCTATTGAAACTATTGAGCTCAATCAAATAAAATGTTTCCTGGTCGCTTACTTTGATCTCAGCGAAAGAATAAAGGCAGAGAAAGCCATCAAAAATGCCAACGAACAACTACAACAAAAAAACATTGAACTGGAAAAAAGCAATAACGAGCTGGCATCGTTCAACTATGTAGCTTCACATGATCTACAGGAACCGTTACGCAAAATTCAAACCTTCTGTGATATACTGAATAAAACAGAATTTAACGTTTTATCTGAACACGGAAAATCAACTTTTAGCAGAATGCGTAATGCTGCCAACCGGATGCAGATGTTGATTGACGACCTGCTTTCTTACTCACGCACGAATACTGCAGACCGCAGGTTTGAGAAAATACAACTGGATAAAATCATCGAAGAAGTAAAAGAAGACCTGAAAGAAGAAATACACCAGAAAAATGCCACAATAGAAATTACAAGCTCATGCGAACTGAATATTATACAATTTCAATTCCGGCAGTTGTTGTATAACCTTCTCAGCAATTCTTTAAAATTTTCAGATAATACAAGGCTGCCTCATATACAAATTAAAAGCGAAATGGTTGAAGGAAGTAAGCTTCCGGATGACCATCGTATTACCGAAAAAATATACTGTCATTTATCTGTAACAGATAATGGTATTGGGTTTGAACCGCAATATGGTAAAAAGATATTTGAGTTATTTCAGCGCCTGCATGGCAGGCGTGAGTATACCGGCACCGGCATCGGCCTTGCCATTGTTAAACGTATCGTGGAAAATCACAATGGCTTTATAACTGCAACGGGTGAGCTGCACAAAGGTGCCCAGTTCGACATTTTTATACCGGTTAATAATCTTTCAAACTTAACAGCAGACATTTAAATGTGTAAAGCTGCTATTCATAAACTAATAGTGTGAAAAGTTGCATAGTGCTATGCAAGGCAGCCCCTGTCAAGCCTGATGAGATATGCCTTTTCAAAGGATAATGCATTAAAACAAAATAATTACCGGTTTTTAATTGGCCAGTTCATTATGGGCCAATTGCATTAATTCATCTGCTTTTTGTTCAAGGTCTTTTATTTTAAGATAAATCATTTTCACTTCTTCAAATTTTTGATCACTTTTAATCGCCTGCTTATACTTTTTCTTTTCCAGATTTATCAGATGCTCGAGGTCATCAAGTTTTGACATAGTCGTTTTCATAATGCTGTAATTTTTCGGGGGGTATGGATAATATTAATATTTTAATGTTTAATGCATTGCCTCATTATCCTGTTAAAATTTACCAACAACAAAAAAGCTCCTTTGTAGGAGCTAAAAAAAATAAATGAAAAAACTTATGCAGTTGGTTCTGGTTGATGATGCAAAAATATTGTACATGATAACAAAACAATGCGTCAAATGACGCAAAAAACGGACATCTTACCCAGGTATGCGCAATAAAAAAAGCCTCATAAGAGGCTTAGGTATGTAAGGTTAAAACTTTCGTTTGTTGTTCTGCAAATACCTTTCTTAAAACAAGTCACCAGATACATTACTCAATTCAACAATGCATAATTAATGTTTGGCATACCAAATATTTGCATAGGGATCTGTAAGCAAAAAGTTTTGAAAACGTGTTGTGAGTGTATCCTGCCCTTCTTTTGTTGCATGAAGGCCGTCAACAGTTTGATAAGCATTCCATGAGAAACCATCCGTTTTTCTTGGTTGGCTATCTGCCCATTCGTAAAAACCCCAGGTAAGCATGGGTGCAACTGCATCTGAACCTTTATATCTTGTTTCCGGCTCACCATTGATCTGGCCTTCTATAGCCCATTTGCAACCCCAGCCAAAATAATAAGGGTTCGGTTCTCTATTCCAGTATTTCATATTACCAAAAGTTCTTGTTCTTCCTAAAACATATACAAGTTTTACATTAGGAAACTTCTTTTTAAAAACACGCAAACAGGAATCGATGTCATTTTTTACATTCATTGGTTTAGCAGGCCACTTTGCATTTGTAGAGTCATCTGTTTCTAAATAAATTACCTGCACCTGTTTAGGGCTTGTTTTGGTTGTGATTGTATGGTCAACACGGCCCCAATAAGTATCGTTCACATTCATAATACTGTTCAAAGACGCAAACCCTGCACCCTGGTTGCAGTTGATCAAAAAAAGACTGGGATTGGTAAGCGGGTTGTTTTGGGTTTTTGTAATTAATGCTTTCATCATATGACCACCTACGCTGGCACCTAAAGAGATAAAAACGATTTTTCCTGTGCTTGAAGGATTTCCTGATTTATCAAGCGGAACTATTGAACTACTTACATCAGATAAGTCAGCAGCATATTGGCCTGAAGGCTCGTTTGCACCGTTTGGATATAAGCCACCCATATATCCCATGAACATACCTGTTCTAAGATCGTTAAGCGGAATTTTGGCAGTATCACTACGAACTGCATTATCTACACTTGCCGTATATAATTGGTTTGTGCTATCTTCTTTTGAACAGGCAGTAAGAAATAATAGTACAATAATGGTAGCTGAAAATTTAATTTGCATAGTTGCGGATTATTATTTTAATATATTTAGAAACGTAGTTGGTGGTTTCGGCAAAATTACCTGGTACAACAGCAAAGCCCTGCGTCATTTGACTCAAAATGCCAATAAAAGCTTCACAATTAAGAAAGCCTTCATGTCTCTCCAGAGAAAGATTTCATTAAATTAAATTCCGGACGGTTAGTAATAGCGTTAAGCCTGGTTGGCTGAGCCTTTTGATGATGAGCACTGTCATAATATTTTAGCTGCTGAATTTGTGTAACACTATCAGAAGCAACTTAAATATAACCTGCCCTTATGGATTAATTAAACTATATTTACCCTCTTTCATATACGGAAGTAATAGTTTAATTCTCTACGTACGTCGATCTGTTTAAAGTTGTCCGCACCGGTTGTTTTTCCCATGAATATCTTATGAAGCATGCTTGATACAGCGCTATCAAAATTTACCTGAACAGGACTTTTAATTATTAATGCCTTGTTCAATAACCTAATCATTATGACAGCATTTACCTTGAATAAAAAAATTCTTTTTGTAAGCACTTTCCCTCCAAAAAAATGCGGGATAGCAAGCTTTACAAATGACCTGATACATGCAATTAATTCTTTAGCAGTACCCAAAATTATTATTGAAGCCTGTGCCTTGGATAAAAAAAGCCGTCCCTTGTTATACAGGTATCCTGTTACCAACACAATGAATGCTTATGACCTTGATTCATGCATAGAAACTGCTGCTGCCATTAATGATGATGAAGATATTAACCTTATTTGCATAGAGCATGAATTTGGCTTGTATGGCGGAGAACTTGGGGAATATTTACTGGGCTTTTTATCGATACTTGAAAAACCATTTGTTATTCGTTTTCATACGGTGCTTTCACAGCCCTCCGCCAAAATGCTAAGTATTGTTAAAGTAATCGCATTGCTTGCCACTAAGATCATTGTGATGACCAGGCACTCTGCCCGTGTAATAAAAGAAGACTATGGAATAAGCGCAGATAAGATCATTATCATTCCCCATGGAACACACATTACCAGTGTTATAAATAAGGATGTACTGAAAACAAAATATAACCTTCATAATAAACAGGTGTTTACAACCTTCGGCTTATTAAGCCCGAATAAAGGCATAGAAAAAGGCATTTTGGCGATGAAAGAAATCAGTGCCGCTTTTCCTGATGCGGTGTATGTTGTATTAGGACAAACGCATCCTGATTTATTGGAACACGAAGGAGAAAAATATCGTAATTATTTGCAACAACTGATAACGGATAACAGCTTACAGGAAAACGTGCGGTTAATCAATGAATATGTACCTACTCCAAAACTAATGGAGTACCTGGCGTTAACAGACATTTATTTATTTACATCCAAAGATCCGCAACAGGCTGTTAGCGGAACATTCTTATATGCAATGAGTGCCGGTTGCCCTATCATCTCGAATTCCTTTGTATTGGCTAAAGAAATGCTTGACGAAAAAACAGGTGTTATTCTCACTTCAGGAAATACCACTGAGTTGGCCGGGCACGCCATCCGTATTCTTAGGGATCCGGTACTAAAAAAGGAAATGGGCAACAATGCATTACTGAAAACCAGCAATACGACCTGGAAAAAAGTAGGCAAAAGCCATATCACTTTATTTAATGAAGTACTGGCAAGTACAGGGCCTGTTGCAGTATTGCCGATTGTTTATAATTAATATTGAAACACATTATGGAAACAAAAACAAAACATGCTTCTAGGAAACGAGTATTCAAATTAACAGATTTACCCAAGGTAAATTTTTCTCACATTAAGAACCTAACCGACGATACGGGTATTATACAGCATGCAATATTTAATATTCCCAACCGGAAAGAAGGTTATTGCCTGGATGATAATGCGCGTGCCTTGTTATTATCTGTATTAACGTGCAGGCATACCCATAATGATAAAACAGAATTAGAACGCCTGCGGGTGTATTTAAGTTTTATTCATTACATGCAGACTGATAATGGCGGGTTTAAAAATTTTATGAGCTATACCAAAGCGGCTACAGAAGAATACGGTTCAGAAGATTCTTTTGGCAGAACAATTATGGCGCTTGGATTCCTGGTGAATGAAGGCCCATCCAATATGTTCAGCAATGCTGCAGCAGATATATTTTCAAGGGCATACCGGCACATTGATAAACTGGTTTCTATCCGTGGAATTGCCAATTCCGTTATCGGCGTTTGCCAGTTTGTAAAATACAATTACCCGGATGATATAAAAAGAGATCTGGTAATAAAGCTTTCTGACAAAATGATCAGCATGTATAATGCAAATAAATCTGATGACTGGCAATGGTTTGAACCGGTTCTTGCGTATGATAATGCTATTTTGCCCCTTGCATTATTAAATGCTTACGAAATTACAGGTAATGAGTGCTGCCTGGATATTGCGCTTGAAGCGATGGCATTTTTAGAATCAAAAGTATTGCATGATGGCATGCTAAGCCCTATCGGAAATAATGGATGGTTGAAGCGGGGAAAGAAAACTTATGCAAGGTTTGATCAGCAAGGCATTGACGCTCTTGCGATGATCCTCTATTACCAGCAGGCTTTTAGAATTACGCAGGATGAAAATTATTTGTCGCGCATGTATATAAGTTATCAATGGTTCCTGGGTAAAAATGACCTGGGTTTATCATTGTATGATCCTTCAACCGGTGGTTGTTCTGATGGATTACATAGTAAAGAAATTAATTTAAATCAAGGTGCTGAAAGCACATTAGCTTACTGGATATCACACATGATCGTTGTATCTGAACTAAAAGCATGAAAGTTGCCATTCTATCGCCGGTTACCTGGCGCACCCCACCAAGAAATTACGGGCCCTGGGAACAAGTGGCTTCTGTATTAACAGAAGGGTTAGTAAGAGAAGGAATAGAAACAACTTTATTTGCAACCGGGGATTCTGTTACGGAGGCGAAGCTGGAATCTGTCTGCGAAAGGCCATTAGGTGAATATCCTTCCGATGCAAAAGTG
>Ga0164308_10001644_pt1 | contig 11902 bp, 11 predicted proteins | sample Whisoiple_246_MG_FD_109983 | JGI IMG/M metagenome (GOLD analysis project Ga0164308, IMG submission 109983) | Soil microbial communities amended with fresh organic matter from upstate New York, USA - Whitman soil sample_246_MG | ecosystem: Environmental > Terrestrial > Soil > Unclassified >... | reverse complement strand
CGCCGGAGGTTCAGATCGCGATGCTGACGCAGCGCATCAACGAGCTCACCGAGCACCTCCGCACCCACAAGCACGACCACTACTCGCGCCGCGGGCTGCTGAAGCTCGTCGGGCGTCGCCGCCGTTTTCTGAACTACCTCCAGCGCAACGACCTCGAGGGCTATCGCGCCCTCATCAAGGAGCTCGGTCTGCGCCGCTAGGCGAGGCCGGGCCATCAATCCAAGAAGGGTGGAGTTTGGGAGAGCGCGCGGTGCCCACGGGTGCGGTGTCTCGAGGACAGCGGCGCTGACCCAAACTTCCACCCTTCACCCGCACAGTGGAGGAATAGGAGAGATATGAGCATCGTCGAAGCTGAGCATCCCGCTGGGGTGCCGGCCTCCGTGTCCGTCGAGATCGGCGGCAAGCGGATCGACTTCGAGACGGGGAAGCTCGCGAAGCAGGCGGACGGCGCAGTGATCGTCCGCAGCGGCGACACCGTCGTCCTCGGCACGGCGCAGGGCCGGACGGAGGCCCGCGAGGGAGCGGACTTCTTCCCGCTGACCGTCGACGTCGAGGAGCGGATGTATGCCGCCGGGAAGATCCCCGGCGGTTTCTTCAAGCGGGAGGGGCGCCCCACCGAGCGCGCCATCCTGACGGCTCGTATGACGGACAGACCCGTGCGGCCGCTCTGGCCGAAGGGCTATCGCAACGAGACACAGTGCGTCGCCACGGTCTTCTCGGCCGACATGGTGAACGCCCACGACATCCTCGCCATCAACGCGGTGTCGGCGGCGCTGACCGTCTCGCCGCTGCCCTTCCTCGGCCCGATCGGCGCCGTGCGCATGGGCCTCGTCGAGGGCAACCTCGTCGTCAACCCGACGCTCGCCGAGACCGAGGACTCCGACCTCGACCTGATCGTGGTCGGAACGAAGGACGGCCTGACGATGGTGGAGGCGGGCGCGAACCAGGTGCCGGAGGACAAGCTCCTCGAGGCGCTCGAGATCGCGCACCGCGAGATCGTCAAGCTCTGCGACGCCCAGCTCGAGCTGCGCTCGCAGCGGGGCAAGCCGAAGTGGCTCGACCCGACCGTCACCGAGGCGCTCGAGACGAAGTACGGCCACGAGATCTGGACGCGGATCCAGGAAGTCGGCGTCCGCGAGGCCGGCGCGATCGTCGAGGAGATCGTCGAGAAGGAGGTCGGCGCACCGTCGCTCGACGCCGACGAGGCGAAGGTCTTCGGTGAGCTGCAGGTTCGCATGTCACTCGCGCAGATCCTCGAGAAGCAGCGCGCCGTCGCGGTCGAGACGGTCGTGCGGGAGCGGTTCGAGAACGAACTACGTGGGCTCACCGACGCCGAGCAGGACTCGAAGGAGCTCAAGTCGGCGAAGCGCAACCTGCTCTTCGAGCACATCGTCGAGAGTGTCGAGCTGCCGTTCCCGGTCGGCCCTGCCACGGTCGACGGCGAGCCGGTCGTCAAGGACGCCCTGACGAAGAGCTACGTCAAGAAGGCGAGCGAGTCGATCTACAAGAGCCTCGTCCGCCAGAAGATCGCGATCGAGAAGCGGCGTCCCGACGGTCGCACCGCGACGCAGATCCGCCCGATCGAGGTCGAGGTCGGCGTCATGCCGCGCACGCACGGCTCGGCGCTCTTCACCCGCGGGCAGACGCAGATCATGTCGCTGCTCACGCTCGGCACCGCGAAGGAGGGGCAGCGCATCGACGACCTCTCCCTCGAGACCGACCGCCGCTACATGCATCACTACAACTTCCCGCCCTACTCGGTGGGGGAGACCGGTCGCATGGGCTCGCCGAAGCGGCGCGACATCGGCCATGGGGCGCTCGCGCAGCGGGCGCTCGAGGCGGTGCTGCCGGCGACCGAGGACTTCCCGTACACGATCCGCATCGTCTCGGAGACGCTCGAGTCGAACGGGTCGTCCTCGATGGGGTCGGTGTGCGGCTCCACCCTCTCGCTGATGGACGCGGGCGTGCCGATCGCGGCTCCCGTCTCCGGCATCGCGATGGGTCTCGTCAAGGAAGGCGACGAGTACGAGATCCTCACCGACATCCAGGGTGCGGAGGACCACCTCGGCGACATGGACTTCAAGGTCGCCGGCACGCGTGACGGCATCACCGCGCTCCAGATGGACATCAAGATCACCGGCGTCAGCCGCGAGATCATGGAGCGGGCGCTCTCGCAGGCGAAGGACGCGCGCATCGCGATCCTCGGGAAGATGTCCGAGGCGATCGCGGAGCCTCGCTCCGCCCTCGCCGAGCACGCACCGCGCATCTCGACGATCCAGATCAACCCGGACTTCATCGGGATGGTCATCGGCAAGGGCGGCGAGACGATCCGCTCGCTCGAGTCCGAGTACGAGGTGCAGATCGACATCGAGGAAGACGGGACGATCCTCGTCTACGCGACCGAAGGCACGAAGGGCGACGCCGCGATCGAGGCGATCCGCAACCTGACGAAGGAGCCCGAGGTCGGCGACACGTACACCGGTCGCGTCGTGAAGACGACGGACTTCGGTGCGTTCGTCGAGTTGAAGAAGGGCACCGACGGACTGCTGCACGTCTCGAACGTCGGTCCCGGCCGCGTCAACCACATCGAGGACGTGATCGCACGCGGTGACATCCTCGACGTGATCGTGCAGGAGGTCGACAAGGCCCGCGGCCGCATCGGCCTCAAGCTCGTGCAGAAGCACGAGGGCGAGACGATGGTCTCCCCGGAGGAGCTCGTCGAGCGGGCGAAGAACGCCCCGCCCCGCGAGCCCCGCGAGGAGCGCCCGCGCCGCGACGGCGACCGCCGCGGCGGTCGCGGCCCGCGCCGCGAGCGCGAACGGGAAGGCTCGCGCACCGAGTAGTACGTTGGCGGCATGAAGCCGCCGCAAACGCTGACCGACGGCGTGGTCGTTCTCCGCAGGATGCGCGAGGACGACCGCGCCGTCGTTCTTTCGACGATGGCCGACCCGGTCGTACGGCAGTGGCTGAACATGCCGGCCCGGCCGCGCGACTCGGACTTCGACTCGACCCTGCGCACGATTCAGCGCGGTTTCGACACCGGCGACCGCTACGACTACTGCGTCACCAGGCCTCCCGACGACGAGTCGCTCGGCGCGGTGATCGCCTCGCGCCGCCATCGCGACAACTACGAGCTCGCGTACCTCGCGCGGCCGGAGGGGCGAGGGCGCGGGCTGATGACGCGCAGCGTGCGCCTGATGTGCGACTGGCTCTTCGCGCAGGGCGTGGGGCGGATCGAGATCCGCACGCACCCGGGGAACGACGCGTCGCAACGGCTCGCCGAGCGCTGCGGCTTCCAGCGCGAGGGCGTGGAGCGGCGCTCGATCTGGCTGCACAACGAGCGGCAGGACGCGATCCTCTGGTCGCTGCTCCCCGACGACCCACGGTGATCCTGCACTCCTACCGCGACCGCACGATCGGCGTCATCCCGATCAGGCTGGCGCTCGGCGTGCTGCTGCTCGGAGCCGCGCGGATCGCGGGCGCGGACAGCGCGCCCGCGCTGCTCGCCTTCGCGGTCGGCGTGCTCGGGATCACGTTCGTGATCTTCAACGACCCGCGTACGCGCTTCCTGCGCGCGGACGTCGAGCCGCTCGACGCTCCGGCGGATGCCGAGCTCGCGCCACGCTGGCGGCAGGCGCTCGCCGCGACACTGCCGAGCACCGTTGCCGTCGCCGTGCTCGCGTGCGTTGCGCTCTTCTTCCGACCGACGCTGGCCGCGCTCCTCGCCGGCGTCGAGGCCGGGCTCGGCGTCGCGGCGTTGATCTCACTCGGCCGGATCGACCCGGAGCTCCTGGTCGACCCGCGCGACAGCGTCGTCTACCGGCGCTGAGGCGGCGCGCGGCTGCGGCGTGGCGCCGGTGAGCGACCACTCTTCCGCACGCCGCGACCAGGCAAGGGCACAGACCTTGTGTTGAGTCATCACTAGCTCAGCTCGAGGCCACCAGCGCGCAGCCGAGCTCGCGCGCCAGGCCCTCGGCGCCGCGCCGCATCACCCAGCCGTGGTTCCACGCGAAGGCGGGCCGCGCGACCGGGCCGAGCGCGTTCATCCACGCGTCGGTCGTGGCGACGCGCCAGTCCCAGGTGGACGCGGTCTGGCCGCGCGCCTCGAACAGACGCCACGTCCCGGTGCCCGCAAGCTCGCCCGAGGCGCGACCGCCGAGCAGGTGAGGGCGCTCCCGCTTCTCGATGTGAAAGTCGAAGGTCAGGGTGTAGGGGAGGAACGACTTCCAGGTCGAGCGCCAGTGGTCCGGAGCCAGGATCTCGGTCCGCTCGACGCCGCGCCACCACTCCGGCCAGCGCACCGGATCGTCGAGTCGCTCCCACACCGACTCGATCGGCGCGTCGAAGATCCAGGTCGTCAGGAAGCGGTATTGCGCCACGCGCACTACGCTACCCCCGATGCAGAACTGGGTGCTGACCGAGCTCGACTCGGGCGAACGGGTGATCTCCGAGCGGCTCGACCACGTGCGCTCGGCGGCCGTCGGGTACTGGATCGGAGCAGGCTCGCGCGACGAGGAGGCAGGCGAGGCCGGCGTCACGCACTTCATCGAGCACCTTCTGTTCAAGGGAAGCGAGCGCTACAGCGCGGTCGAGATCGCCGAGATCTTCGACGGCCTGGGCGGTGAGCTGAACGCAGCGACCTCGCGCGAGCACACGCTCGTGTACGCGCGGATTCCCGACCACCATCTCGAGACCGCGGTCGACGTCATGAGCGACATGGTCTTCGCACCGGCGTTCGCCGAGCTCGACTCCGAGCGCGAGGTCGTGCTCGAGGAGATCGCGATGTACGACGACGCGCCCCAGGAGCTCGTCCACGATCTGATCGCGGAGGCCGTCTTCGGCGACCATCCGCTCGGCCGGCCGGTGATCGGCACGGCCGAAGTGATCGCCTCGATCCCGCGCGAAGCGATCGCGCACTACCACGACGCGATGTACGTCCCCGGCAACATCGTCGTCGCCGCCGCAGGGAACATCGAGCACGACCGGCTGGTCGAGCTCGTGACGCGCGGGCTCGAGCGTCGCGCGGTCGCGACCGGCTCGCACCCGAACGTGCGGCCGCCGCTCGTCGCGACGCCCGCACCGCGCCTCCGCTTCCAGCAGAAGGACACCGAGCAGTACCACGTCTGCCTGGCCGCGCCGGGCATATCGCGCTCCGACCGCCGCCGCTTCGCCGCGTCGCTGCTCGATGCGATCCTCGGCGGCTCCGCGTCGTCGCGACTCTTCCAGGAGATCCGCGAGAAGCGGGGGATGGCATACGCCGTCTACTCGTTCGTGTCGCAGTACACGGACACCGGGCAGATCGGCGTCTACGTCGGCACGCGCGAGGACAACCTCGGCGAGGCGCTGAAGATCACGGCCGAGCAGATCGCGGACATCGCCGGCGGCAACCTTCCGGAGCGCGAGATCGCGCGGGCGAAGGAGAACCTCAAGGGTCGCATCGTGCTCTCGATGGAGTCGACGTCCGCGCGCATGAACCGGCTCGGCAAGTCCCTGATCACGGACTCGGAGCTGCTCTCCCTCGACCGGATCGTCGCCGAGATCGACGCGGTCGAGGCGGCCTCGGTCTCCGAGCTCGCGGGCGCACTGCTCGAGCCGGAGCGGCTTTCCGCTGCCTGCATCGGGCCGAACGAAGAGCGGTTCCTCGCGGCGCTCGAGCACGTCACGCCCAGCCTCGCCCGCGCGGCGTGAGAGTCCTCCTCAACGGCCGAAACGGGAAGGTCGGGTCCGTCCTCGGGCCCGGGCTCGAAACGGCCGGGCACACGCTCGTCGACTCGCTCGCCGACGCCGAGGTGATGGTCGACTTCACCCGCCCCGACGCGGTACTCACGAACGTGCGCGCGGCGATCGACGCAGGCGTCCCGTCCGTCGTCGGCACCACCGGCTGGAACCCCGACGAGGTGGCCGACGCGTCCGTCGCCGTCTTCTACGCACCGAACTTCGCGATCGGCGCCGTACTGATGATGCGCTTCGCAGCCGAGGCCGCGCGCCACATGGAGCGCGCCGAGATCGTCGAGTTGCATCACGCGGCGAAACTCGACGCGCCCTCCGGCACTGCGAAGCTGACCGCGGAGCTGATGGGCGGCGACGTGCCGATCCACTCGGTGCGGCTGCCGGGCCTGAACGCGCACCAGGAAGTCGTCCTCGGTGATGCCGGGCAGACGCTGACGATCAGGCACGACGCGCTGACCCGCGAGGCGTACACGCCGGGCGTGCTGCTCGCGCTCGAGAAGCTCCCGTCGCTCCCGCCGGGCGTCACGGTCGGGCTCGACGCTCTTCTCTGAGCGCGCAGCACCTGAGTCGGCTCGGGTGATCGGGTAAGCCGGTGCCGTGACTGAGTACGCCGGCTACCTGGGACGCGAATTAGCCGGCGAAGGATTGGCGCGAGCGACCTGAGTCGCTCGCGCCGGTGTTTCTCGAACCGACTAGGGCTGAATCACGTTGTGGACATCGAGGTATTCGATCTCGGGCGGCCCGTCTCCGAAGCCTGCCTCTGTGCGGAGCGCCTTCACTTTTTCGCCCCAGGCTTCAGCCTGCTCACGGGTGTCCCATACCTCGAAGACTCGAATCTTGCCGTCTTCGCCGACCGCGGCCGCGTGGAACACCCCTCCGGCCGGCCGGTCACCGAGCTTCTCACGCATCTGGTCGTACTCGTCGGGTGTGATCCCCGTCTTGACGAACCTTGCTGTCGCCACGCCAACCTCCAGCTAGATGAGTCGACACTACTCCGATGCGGCGCTTCGACTCGACCGGCCCAGGCGTCGCGTCAGAACGCCGGCGCCGCAGGCACCACTTCGCACCCGTCGATACGGCCCGGGGACGGCGTTACGGTTCGTTCGATGTTCGAGTGCTCCTAGACCGGATTCGCGTCGGTGACGTCGAGCTCGAGTTGCTCCGGCCGGCGGCGCCGGACGCGCTGATCGACGAGGAGGCGTTCGCGGACGACGAGTTCCTGCCGTACTGGGCCGAGCTCTGGCCGGCGGCGACGGCGCTCGCCGAGGCTTTGCCGGACGTGGCGGGGTTGCGCGTGATCGAGCTCGGCTGCGGGCTCGGTCTGCCGTCGCTCGTGGCGGCCGCACGCGGCGCGGACGTGACCGCGACCGACTGGGCCACCGACGCGATCGAGCTCCTGCGCGAGAACGCCGCGCGCAACGGGCTGCAGCTGCGCGCCGAGCGGTGGGACTGGCGCGAGCCGCGCGCCGAGCGCTACGACCTCGCGCTCGCCGCCGACGTGCTCTACGAGCGGCGGAACGTCGAGCCGCTGGTCGCACGCCTGCGCGGGCTCGCGCCCGTCGCGTACGTCGGGCTCGCAGGCCGGCCCTACGAGGCCGAGTTCCTGCGCAGCGTTGGTGAGACGGAGCGCGTGGCGGACCGGGTCGTCGTCGTGCGGGCCTCCGGCTGAGGACGGGCGAGGAGCGCTGCGGCGACGACGACGCTCGCGAACGCGCCGACGCGCAGCAAGCCGAGCGTGCCGTCCGGCAACCGTTCGTCGAACAGCACGACGCCGGCCGCGATCGGAAGAGCGTTCGTGAGCAGCGTCGACGTCCCCGCAGTCGCAAGCGCCGAGCCGCGCTGGAAGCCGACCTGCAATACCGCGAAGGCCGTGCCGTGGGCGGCGAGGACGAGTGGCACGAACAGCGGGTGGTGCACCGCGGCCTTCGTCGCGACGTCGCCCGCCGCGTAGAGCGTCCCCGCCGAGAGGCCGAGGTTCATCGGCACGAACGCGACCGCGAGCGCGGCCGAGGCGGCGACCCAGACGAGCACGCCGGCTGCGCTCGCCGTGCCGCCGTGGGCACCTCCGCCGGCGAGCGACAGGCCGAGCAGCGCGAGCCCGCCGACGGCGAGCCAGACCGGTCCCCAGGCGACGGCGTCGCCGCGCCGCTGCGCGAGCAGCGCCAGGATCCCGATACCCCCCGCCGACGTGGCCTGGACGAGCGAGAGCGGAGCGAGCGCGAGCGCGGCCACATACAGCGCCCAGCCCGCGAGGCCGACCGCGAAGCCGACGCACCACGAGCGGTTGCCGAAGAGCAGGCGCAGCGAGCGCCGCGGCCGGCGCAGCGTCAGCAGGGGGAGCCGCTGTGCCGCACCGTGCTGCTCGAGCCAGCCCCAGTTGAGCGCGAGCGCCGAGAGGAGCGCGAGCCCGAGACCCGCGCCGAGCGTCATCGGCGCTGGCCCTGGAATGGAAGGTAGGCCTCGGCGGCGAGCGCCGCGATGCCGACGCGAGGCAGGTCGCGGCGATGCTCGTAGACGACGAACCGCCGCTCCCACTGCGGGAAGAACTTCCGGTTGAACGCGAGCAGGTTGTCGAGCTGGAACCGCCCCTTCAGCGAGAGCAGCGCGCGACGCTGCAGCTCCTGCAGCCCGGACAGCTCCGCGCCGTCGGCGAAGAGCGCCGCGAACGGCGCGAAGTTGAGCGACACGCGTGGGAAGCCGTTCACCTGTGCCCACGCGACCGCCTCGCAGATCAGCCACTCGTTGAACCCGTTCGGCGTCGTGCGAACGCGCGGCATCGAGGAGAGCGACAGCGCGCTGCACGAGACCGCGAAGTGCAGGAACCCCGCCGCCCGACCGCCTGGGTCGAGGCCGATCACGAACACTGCGTCGTCGTCGCCGAGCGCGAACAGCGCGTCGAGCGCCATCACGAACCCCCGCTCGGGCGCCGCGCCGCGCCAGCCGCGCGCGACATCCTCGAGTTGGCGCCGTAGACCGGGCGCCAGCTCGCTCGGACGAGCGACGACCACGGTGTAGCCGGCGTTCTCCACGCGGTGCACGGACTGCCGCACCTTGCGGATGGCGCGTCCCTCGAGCGAGAACGGCGCCGTCTCGACGATCGCCTCGTCGCCGTGGTAGAGCGCGTGCAGCCCCCGCTCGGCGTACAGCGGCAGGCACGCCTCCGACGCGCCGAGAATGGCGATCCGCCAGTCGCGCTCGTGCGCGCGCCGCACGAAGGCGTCCAGCACCTCGCCGAGTCGCTCGCGGGGCCCGATCGGGTCGCCCGAGACGATTGCCACGCCGCTGACCACGCGATAGGCGAGGAACGCGGCCTCGTCGTCCGTGAAGAAGTACGCCTTGTCGGAGCGAAGCACGAATGGCGCCAGCGTGTCGGCGCCCCACCTCCGGACGAGCGTATGCGCGAGCGCTCGCTCACGCTCCTCCTGCACGACGCGGTGGCGCCACGGCGCGATCCACGCCGAGAGCGCCCACGCGAGCGACCCCGCGGCGAGGAGGACGAGCGACAGCGGGAACCATCTTGCGAAGTCGCCGTTGAAGTGCGGCGAGCCCTGCAGGTGGAGCCCCGTCAGCCCGTAGAGCGTCTCGTGCACCGCGAAGTGGGTCGAGAACGCCTGGTCGGCCGCCATCCTGTTCAGCCAGAGCGCGCTGAACGCATAGGCCGTGATCGCGCCGAGCGCGGTCGCGGTGCGCGTGGCGACGACGCGTCGCACCGACGCGTCGCCGGGCCGGTCGAAGTCGTGCCGCCGCGCGAGCAGCAGAACGAGCACGACCGTCGAGGCGAGCGTGCCTGGCGCGAGGCCGCGCAGAACGTGCAGGGACGTCGAGATCGCCGCGACCGCCGTCGCGACCTGCCAGGCGCGATGGCGTTGCCGTGCGAGTCCACGTACGGCGAGCAGGAGCGCGAGCGCGGTCAGAACGCACGTCGCGTGGGCGAGCGGGCCGACCGCGTCGGGCGTCATCGAGTGCAGCAGCCCCGAGTCGCGCCCAGGCAGCACCGCGTGCAGCAGGTTGAGCAGCGCGGCGACCGCGACGATCGTCGCGATGAGGGACGGTGCCCGCGTGACGCCGTCGCGCGGCCGCGCGACGAGCGCCGCACACACGGAGACGCACGCGGCGGCGACGTACGGCGCGTGCATCGAAACCGTGTCGTCGAGCGAGCTGCGCAGCGAGACCTGATGCACGATCGAGAACGAGACGCCGAGCTGCAGGTAGCTCCAGCTCCACGCGAAGAGACCGAGACAGAGCGCCGCCGACAGGCGCTCGATCCTTGCCCAGCGCGCATAGAGCGCGAGCAGCAGCGAAGCGGCCGCCCAGACGGCGACGTACCACGTCACGGGAGCGGCCGAGTGCTCGGAGAGCTCGTCGAGCGGCAACGCGTGTCCCAGCCGCGGGCCGGGCAGGGCGGGGTGGAGGAGGTACATCCAGCCGCTCGCCGCGGTCGCGAGCAGAAGCAGGACCGGGAGGACGCCGGCCTTACGTGCCACGAAGCTCCTTCGAGGCCGCCAGGTACGCGCGCGCGGCGTTCCCGCGCCAGATCGCCCAGTCGTGACCGCCGCGCACGACGTAGAAGCGGTGCCGGATGCGGAGCTGCGCGAGCCGCTCCGAGAATGCACGGTTCTCCGGCACGCTGCGGTCGCCGTTGCCCACGTAGAACCAGAGCAGCGTGTGCGCGCTGCGCAGGCTCCGCGCGGCCGCGGAGACGGTCAGCATCGGGCTGTTGAGGCGCAGGAGCGCGGCGCGATGGCCGAACACCGAGCCGATGTCGTCCGCGTGCTCGTATCCGGACCAGCTCTCGGCGACGCGGAACTCGCGCGGATGGTGGACCGCGATGTTGAAGGCGCCGTACCCACCCTCGGAGAGGCCGGCGACGGCGCGCGCGCTGCCGGAGCGGATTGTGCGATAGCGCGCGTCGATCGCGTGCACGACGTCGTGCGTGACGAACGTCTCCCACCGGTCGGTCTTGCCGACGCCGTTCGCCCACTCCTTGTCGGTGAAGGATCCCGTCGAGCCGAACGGCATCACGAGGATCAGCGGCTGCGCGCGGTGGAGCGCGACGAGCTCGTCCTCGACGACGCCCATCCGCACCGTCGCGAGGAACGCGTCGGGGCGACCCGGCACGCCGTGCAGGAGATAGAGCACGGGGTACCTTCGACGCGGGTGCGCGGCGTAGCCCGGCGGGAGATAGACGTCGACCGGCTGCCGCCGCCCACCGAGCGCGGCGCTCGCGAGGTAGAAGCGCTGGGTCGTGCCCGCCACCCGGACGAACGACGCGTCGTGGGGTGGCGGGAAGCCGCGGTAGAGCCAGTAGTTGTCGACGTACCGGTACGCGCCGATCAGGCCGACGCCTACGAAGGCCGTGAACGCCAGCGCGGCGACCAATCCAACCAGCGGTGCGCGGGGCACCGGGATCGACATACCCGGTGTTGTAGGACGCGCGGCCTGAACGTTTGATTAACGCGTGGCGGGCGCGAGGTGCCGCAGCGCGAGCCGCAGCCAGGTGACGGCGTGCGTCTGCCAGAGCGAGCTCTCGTGCGCGCCGCGATAGATCTCGAACACATGCGGCACGTGGTCGACGGAAAGCTCACGGTCGAGCTGCTCGTTCTCGGCCAGGAACCGCGTGTCGCCGCGGCCAACGTAGAACGCGAAGTACGTCGGCGAGCGCCGCACGATCGACGTCAGGGTGTGCGCGCTCGTCGCGGGCTCGCGCGCGAGCGGCCGCGTGCCGGTCGGGTCTGTCGGGTGGAAGTAGCCCGACCACGACTCGATCACCGAGAACGTGCCGGGGTGATGCAGACCTACGATCGTCGCGCCGTAGCCTCCGGCCGAGAGGCCCATGATCGCGCGGCCCGACCGGGCGCGGATCGTGCGGTAGTGCGCGTCGATGTATCGGGGCAGCTCCTTCGCGATATACGTCTCCCAGTTGCGGCCGGCACCCCAGTTGAGGTACTCGGGATCGCGGTCGCCGCTGCGCGCGCCCTGCGGCAGCACGAGGATCGCCTGGCCGGTGCGTGCGAGCGCGTCGGCGATCCAGGCGTTCGCGCGGTAGGAGTCGGCGTTCGCGGGCAGGCCGTGCAGGAAGTAGACGACGGGATAGCGGCGCGTGGGATTGTCGTCGTAGTCCGCGGGGAGGAAGACGCGCGCGTGCACCTTCCCGCTCAGCGCGACCGAGGTG
>Ga0164308_10001643_pt1 | contig 11903 bp, 12 predicted proteins | sample Whisoiple_246_MG_FD_109983 | JGI IMG/M metagenome (GOLD analysis project Ga0164308, IMG submission 109983) | Soil microbial communities amended with fresh organic matter from upstate New York, USA - Whitman soil sample_246_MG | ecosystem: Environmental > Terrestrial > Soil > Unclassified >... | reverse complement strand
TGCTGGCCGACGCGCTGTGCCTGAGCCGGGGCCCGCTGACGACCTTCCGCCGCCGGTTCCTGCGGGACCTGCGCGAGGGCCGCAAGTCCGTGCCGTTCCTGCTGCGCAGGGGCTGGCGGCTGATGCGGCTGGAGCGGTCGGTCATCGCCCGGCAGACCGCCCTGGGCGCCCACGCCTGCGACCGGGACGAGGCGATGGGCCGGCTGGCGGCCGCGGCGGCGGGCCGGTGCGCCACCAGCCGTACGGCCGCGTAACGCCTGCCCCCGCATGCGGAAGCGGGACTGGACGGACCCCCCGGCCCTCCAGTCCCGCTCCCTTTCCACCCCCGTGGATCCCCCGTGATCCCCGTCCCCCGTTGTTCCCCCGTGTCCCCCGTTGTTCCCCCGTGGTGCTTCCCCGTGAGTAAGAGCCCGGGTCCTCCCCCCTGATACACCCCGGCTCGAAACTTTTTTCACGGGGCCCCGCCCCCTCGGGCCGGTCCCCCCGGCCCGTGCCTTCAGGCGACCAGTTCGCCGAAGGCGTCCTCCTGGTCACGGCCGAAGCTGAGGACCTCGTCCTCGCGCAGCCGGCGGAGCGACCGCCAGATGCTCGACTTCACCGTGCCGACACTGATGTCGAGTATGGCCGCGATCTCCGGGTCCGGGCTGCCCTCGTAGTAGCGCAGGACCAGCATGGTGCGCTGGAGTTCGGGGAGCCGCGCGAGCGCCTGCCAGAGCACCGCCCGCAGTTCCGTGCCCCGCATCGCGTCCGTGTCGCCGACCGTCTCCGGCAGCTCCTCGGTCGGGTACTCGTTGAGCTTGCGCCTGCGCCACGCGCTGATGTGCAGGTTGGTCATGGTGCGGCGCAGATAGCCGCCGACCGCCGCCTTGTCGCTGATCCTGTCCCACGCCCGGTACGTCGAGAAGAGGGCGCTCTGCAGCAGGTCCTCGGCCTCGTACCGGTCACCGGTCAGGTGGTAGGCGGTCGCGTACAGGGAGGCACGGCGCTCCTGGACGTAGGCGGTGAACGCGGATTCCGCGTCCTGTGCCCGGTCCTGGAGCGGCCGGTCCCCCGAGCCCTCCCCGTACGCGCTTCCCCCGTCCTCCCCCGTGGGCGCGTCGACCCTCGTCAGACACGACGAGTGCGGACGCCCGGCGCCACGCACACGCCCCCGTCCCGCGGCACCGGACTTCTCCGGGCTCCTCCCGACGTCGTGAAGGCGTGTGACAACTGCGCTTGAGGTGCTGCTGTGCAGTGCGTTCATCATCTGGCGCCCCCCATCGGTGGAGTCCGTTCGTTCCGTGTGCCATTGAGCTTGCCGGGGCGATTTCATGGCGCTGTCCCCCGACTGTCACAGAGCTGTCACAGGGCATGTCGGCCGATCAAGTCGGGGGGATTGTCGAAACGTGGCACCACCATGGGTCAGAATGGCCGACGTGCCTTTCCTGTTGCTGATCGAGGACGACGACGCCATCCGTACAGCCCTCGAACTCTCGCTGTCACGCCAGGGCCACCGTGTGGCCACCGCGGCGACGGGAGAGGACGGCCTGGAGCTGCTCCGGGAGCAGCGGCCGGACCTGGTCGTGCTGGACGTGATGCTGCCCGGGATCGACGGTTTCGAGGTCTGCCGGCGGATCCGGCGCACCGACCAGCTGCCGATCATTCTGCTGACCGCGCGCAGCGACGACATCGACGTCGTGGTGGGACTGGAGTCCGGCGCGGACGACTACGTCGTGAAACCCGTGCAGGGTCGGGTGCTCGACGCCCGTATCCGCGCGGTGCTGCGCCGCGGGGAGAGGGAGTCCACGGACTCGGCGACGTTCGGAAGTGTCGTCATCGACCGTTCGGCGATGACCGTCACCAAGAACGGGGAGGACCTGCAGCTCACACCGACCGAGTTGCGGCTCCTGCTCGAACTGAGCCGCCGTCCCGGACAGGCCCTGTCCCGGCAGCAGTTGCTGCGCCTCGTGTGGGAGCACGACTATCTCGGTGACTCCCGGCTGGTGGACGCCTGTGTGCAGCGGCTGCGGGCGAAGGTGGAGGACGTGCCCTCGTCGCCGACCCTGATCCGCACCGTGCGCGGTGTCGGTTACCGGCTGGACTCGCCTCAGTGAGTGGTTCCGCGAAACGTTCCGTACTCGCGGGTCTTCGCTGGACCAGTCTGCGGCTGCGGCTCCTGATCGTGTTCGCGCTGGTGGCCCTGACGGCGGCGGTGTCCGCGTCGGGCATCGCGTACTGGCTCAACCGCGAGGCGGTCCTGACGCGTACGCAGGACACGGCTCTCGGCGACTTCCGCCGTCAGATGCAGAACCGGGCGGCGGCGTTGCCGCTGGAGCCGGGCTCGGAGGATCTGCGGGACGCCGCCGAGCAGATGGCGCACAGCGGGCCGGGGTACCACGTGCTGCTGATCGGCAGCCGTGACGGCAAGCCCGTCACCGCTTCGTCCGACCTGGACGCGTTCACCAAGGCCGACGTGCCCGCCTCGCTGCAGAAGCAGGTGAACAAGAAGCAGCCGCTGACCTCGGCCAACACCTTTGAGTACCACCTGTTCTGGCAGCGTACGACGCTGGGCAACACGCCTTATCTGGTGGCGGGCACGAAGATCATCGGCGGTGGGCCCGCCGGGTACATGCTGAAGTCGCTCGACCAGGAGCGTGAGGACCTCAGTTCACTGGCGTGGTCCCTGGGGATCGCGACGGCGCTGGCGCTGGTGGGCTCGGCGCTCCTGGCCCAGGCCGCGGCGACGACCGTGCTGCGGCCGGTGCAGCGGCTCGGCGACGCGGCGCGCAAGCTCGGTGAGGGCAAGCTCGACACCCGTCTCGTGGTCTCCGGCACCGATGAACTCGCCGATCTCTCGCACACGTTCAACAAGGCCGCGAGCTCCCTGGAGAAGAAGGTCGCGGACATGAGCGCGCGGGAGGAGTCGAGCCGCCGCTTCGTGGCCGACATGTCCCACGAACTGCGCACCCCGCTGACCGCGATCACGGCGGTCGCGGAGGTGCTGGAGGACGAGGCGGACAGCCTGGACCCGATGATCGCTCCGGCCGTGCACCTGGTGGTGAGCGAGACCCGCCGGCTGAACGACCTGGTGGAGAACCTCATGGAGGTCACCCGCTTCGACGCGGGTACGGCACGGCTCGTCCTGGACACGGTCGACGTCGCGGATCAGGTCACCGCCTGCATCGACGCCCGCGCCTGGCTGGACGCGGTCGATCTGGACGCGGAACGCGGGATCATGGTGCGGCTGGACCCGCGCCGGCTCGACGTGATCCTGGCGAACCTGATCGGCAACGCCCTCAAGCACGGCGGTTCGCCGGTGCGAGTGTCCGTACGGACCGACGAGGACGAGCTGGTCATCGAGGTCCGCGACCACGGTCCGGGCATCCCCGAGGACGTCCTGCCCCATGTGTTCGACCGTTTCTACAAGGCGAGCGCCTCGCGGCCGCGGTCGGAGGGCAGCGGTCTCGGGCTGTCCATCGCGGTGGAGAACGCCCACATCCACGGTGGTGACATCACGGCGTCGAACCTTCCGGACGGCCAGGGTGCCGTGTTCGTGCTGCGGCTCCCGCGGGACGCGGAGGGGCTGACCGGCGCCCCCGGGTCGGACGACCCGGACCGCGACGAGAAGGGCGGCTCGAAGTGACGCGCAGCGAGGGGGCGTACGGCGCCCCGCGCGGGAGCCGGCCGGTGCGGGGGCCCCGCAGGGCTCTTGCCGGGCTGGCCGCCGTGGTGGCCGCCGCGGCGCTGGCCACGGGCTGCGGCATCCGCAGCACCTCGGTCCCGGTGGACGCCGGGGCGGCGCCCTCCCGGATGCCGTGCCGGACGGGGTCGGCGGACACGACCGCGCCGCCGGCGGAGAGTGTCGCCGTGCGGGTCTACCTGGTCTGCGCCTCCCAGCTGGTGACGGTGGAGCGCACGGTCGAGATCGACGAGTCGCGGTCCGCCCCCGTCCTGGTGGCGCAGGCCCTCCTGAGCGAACTGCAGCGGGTTCCGGACCCCGACGAACGGCGGGCCGGCTTCTCCACCGACGTGCCGACGGGACTGCGGGTCTCCGACGCGCGCGAGGGCGACCCGGAGGGGACACTGCGGCTCAGCGAGCAGCCGGACGACCTCCCGGCCGAGGCGCTCGCGCAGCTCGTGTGCTCCTACGCGGACAACGAGCCCCTCGGATCCGGTGGGTCGGTCCTGCTCGGCGGGCCGGGGAAGTACGCCCCGCGGGGCTATCTGTGCACGTCGGAGACGAAGACCCGGCCCGGCGAGGTGCCCACCCTGGGCGCGGTCGAGCTGTCCTGAGGGTCCTTCGCGCCACCCCCGCCCGGGGTGCCGGGGTGTCCGTGCCGCTCGTCACAGACCCTTCGCCGAAGCGGGCGGAACCGATCCTGCCGGTCGTGGCGTCTTGGTGGACGTGCGTCACAGTTCGGACGGCCCGGCCGTCATCCGCTTCCGCGCGGCGGGGGTAGTCCTCCTCCTCGTGCATCTTCTGTTCGTCTGCTGGCTGACGCTGCGCCCGCTGGACGTGCCCTGGATGACGGCCGCGAACTTCCAGCCGTTCGCCGGAATCAGGGCGGACCTGGCCCTGGGCCCGGCCGAGGCGTCGCGGCGTATCGGTGAGGCCCTGCTGCTCCTGGCACCGCTGGGCGTCCTGCTCCCCATGGCCGGCGGCAGGCTGCTGGTCTCCCCGTGGGCCTCGCTGGCCCGTACGGTCGCGGCCGGCGCGCTGATCTCCATGGCCATCGAGCTGGCGCAGACGGGGGTGCCGGGCCAGGTCGTGGACGTCGACTCGCTCCTGCTGAACACCGTCGGTGTGGCGGTGGCCCATCTGCTGGTCGTCCCGCTGTCGCGGTCCCGGCTGCGGCGGGGCAACCGGGCGGGGGCCGGCGACCTGTACCGGATCACGAACGGGACCCGGCCGGTCCGGGCCGAGAGCCCTCAGGGGGCCACCCCGACGATTACCAGGGTCGGTATCGCCCCGTAGAGCGATGCTTTGCACCCCTTCGCGGGGGCACTGTGGAGATACGGGAGCACGACGGAGCTGCTCCCCGAAACGGTTCGCGAAGGAGCTCACCATGTCCGCACTTGCCCGCCCCCGCGACGGACGCATGATCGGTGGAGTGTGCGCGGCGCTGGCACGGCGCTTCGGCACCTCCGCCGGGACGATGCGTGTCGTCTTCCTGGTGTCGTGCCTGCTTCCCGGCCCCCAGTTCCTGCTCTACCTGGCGCTGTGGATACTGCTGCCGTCCGAGAGGACCTCGGCCACGACGGCCTGGTGACCGTCGGGCCACGGAGACAGCACGTGGGGCGCGCACCCGGCCAGGGTGCGCGCCCCACGTGTGTGGTGCGGTGGTCAGCCGCCGATGGGCAGGGCACCGGTCAGGCCGCCGGCGGGCAGGCCGCCGAGCAGGTTGGTGCCGGGCGCCGAGAGGTCGCCGCTGCCGCGGTGCTGCTGGTCGAGCAGGCCGCCGGCCGCCTTCTGCACGGCGGGCAGCGCGTCGGTGACGGAGTCGAGCGCGACGTTGGCGGGCAGGGCGCCGGCCAGGGAGTCGACCGGCACGGCGACGGCGGAGGCGCTGCCCGCGCCGGCGGCGGCGAAAGCGGCACCGAGAGCTGCGACGCCGAGGGTCCTGACAGCAGACTGCTTCATGTGGAATTCATCCTTGGGGAAGGGGATGTGAGCGGCTCTGCAACGTAGCCATCCGCGCATCCCTCCCGCAAACATGCCGGGACACGGAAAACGGCCGGGATTCCGTGCTCCCGGCCGTTTTCCCGATGTCGCGATCAGCCCGCGAAGGAAGACGATCCGCTGGTCACAGCGGTCTGCCGGAACAGCCACTCGGATTTCAGCTCCGCGTATCCGGGCTTCACGACGTCATTGATCATCGCCAGACGTTCATCGAAAGGAATGAACGCTGATTTCATCGCATTGACTGTGAACCACTGCATGTCGTCGAGCGTGTATCCGAATGTCTCGGTCAGTCGCTCGAATTCCCCGCTCATGCTCGTCCCGCTCATCAGCCGGTTGTCCGTATTGACGGTGGCACGGAAATGCAGCTTCCGCAGCAGCCCGATGGGGTGCTCGGCGTACGAGGCCGCGGCACCGGTCTGCAGGTTGGAGGTCGGGCAGAGCTCCAGCGGGATCCGCTTGTCGCGCACGTAGGAGGCGAGACGGCCCAGCGTCACACTGCCGTCCTCGGCGATCTCGATGTCGTCGATGATGCGGACACCGTGGCCGAGCCGGTCCGCGCCGCACCACTGCAGGGCCTGCCAGATCGACGGCAGGCCGAAGGCCTCACCCGCGTGGATGGTGAAGTGGTTGTTCTCGCGCTTCAGGTACTCGAAGGCGTCCAGGTGGCGGGTGGGAGGGTATCCCGCCTCGGCGCCCGCGATGTCGAAGCCCACGACGCCCAGGTCTCGGTACCGGTTGGCGAGTTCGGCGATCTCCAGCGCGCGGGCGGCGTGCCGCATCGCGGTGAGGAGGGCGCCGACGCGGATGCGGTGGCCGTTCGCGCGGGCACGGCGCTCCCCCTCGCGGAACCCCTCGTTGACCGCCTCGACCACCTCTTCGAGGGACAGCCCGGCGGTGAGGTGCTGCTCCGGCGCGTAGCGCACCTCGGCGTAGACGACACCGTCCTCGGCGAGGTCCTCGGCGCACTCCGCCGCCACCCGGAACAGCGCGTCCCGGGTCTGCATGACCGCGCAGGTGTGAGCGAACGTCTCCAGGTAGCGCTCCAGCGAGCCGGAGTCGGCCGCCTCGCGGAACCAGACACCGAGCTTGTCGGGCTCGGTCTCCGGCAAGGCGTCGTAGCCCTGCGCGAGAGCCAGCTCGACGATCGTGCCGGGGCGCAGGCCGCCGTCGAGATGGTCGTGGAGCAGCACCTTGGGCGCGCGGCGGATCTGGTCGGGACCGGGGACATTCAGGGTCTGGCTCGTCATTCGGGCACTCTAGCGCCTACGCGCGTAGAGCGGTGGGTGCCGATGCGTAACAGTGACCGCGAAGCCAGGTGGAATACACCTGCCCTTCTGACACTGTTCTGTCATGGCACAGCGCGCACTTCCCCTGCCTGCCGCCCGGCTGGGACGGGCCGTCCTCACGGCCGGAGCAGCACCCGAGGTCAGCGGCGTGGTCCTGCTGCTCCCGGACGGCGAGAGCGATTCCAGACGCCGCCCCTCCGCCCTTTCGTACGCGGTCCGGTTGCCGTTCGCCCGGTCGCTGGCACGCGCCGGGCAGGAGGACGGGCTCGCGGTGCACGTCGTGCGCTACCGCACGAGGGGCTGGAACGCCGACGCCGACCCGGCGGCGGACGCCCGCTGGGCGGCCGACGAGGTCGTACGGCGCTACGGCGACGTCCCGGTGTGCCTCGTGGGGCACGGCATGGGAGGCCGGGCGGCCCTGCGCGGCGCCGGGCACACCGCCGTCAGCTCCGTGCTGTCGATGGCCCCCTGGCTCCCGGACGGCACGGAACCCGAGCCCGAGCCCGTCAAGCACCTGGCGGGGCGGCGGGTGCTGATCGTGCACGGCACGAACGACGCGCGGACCGATCCCGAGCTCTCCTACCGGCTGGCCGAGCGCGCCAAGAAGGCGAACCGGGACACCTGCCGCTTCGAGGTCCACTCGGACGGGCACGCACTCCGGCAGCACCGGGCCGAGGTGGCGGCCCTGGCCTCGGACTTCGTACGGGGTTCGCTGTTCGGCCGGCCGTACGCCCGGCCGGTGGCGGACGCGTTCGCGGCACCGCCGCCGCTCGGGCTGCGGATGCCGCTCGCGGCGGGCTTCGGCCGGTCGCTGAGGCACTGACCCGCCGAGGCGCTCACCCGCCGGGACGCCGGGACGCCGACGCGCCGAGCCGCCGAGCCACCGGGACACCGGGGACTCGCCGGGCCGGGTCAGTCGGGCAGCAGACTGCCCCGGCGCGACAGCAGGAAGCGCTTGAAGGCCGCCACCGGCGGGGTGTCGGGGTGGCCGTCGAGCCACGCGACCCCGATCTCGCGTGCCGCGCGCGGCGCTGTCACCGTCAGCTCGACCACCCCTGGCCGGGCGACGGCGGGCGGCGGCAGCAGGGCCACTCCGAGCCCGGCCGCGACCAGGCCGCGCAGGGTCTCCGCCTCCTCGCCCTCGAACGCGACCCGGGGGGTGAAACCGGCCTCGGCGCAGAGGTCGTCGGTGATCCGGCGCAGTCCGTAACCGGGTTCGAGGGTGACGAACGTTTCGTCGGCGGCCTCGGCGAGGCGGACACGGCGGCGGCCGGCCAGCCGGTGGTCGTCGGGGACGACCAGCCGCAGCCGCTGTTCGTCCAGGCGCCTGGCCACGAGGTCCGGGGCGTCGGGGACGGGTGAGGTGAGGCAGAGGTCGAGGCCGCCCGCCCGCAGGCGTTCGATCATGGCCTCGCCGTAGTTCTGGACGAGTTGGAAGCGGACCTTGGGGTGGTCCGCGCGGAAGGCGCGGATCAGGGCGGGCACGGTCTCCGAACCCATGGTGTGCAGGAAGCCGAAGGCGACCTTGCCCGCCGTGGGGTCGGCGTCGGCGCGGACCGAGTCGGCCGCCTTCTCCACCTCCGCCAGGGCGCGTTCGGCGGAGCCGAGGAAGGTGCGGCCGGCCGGAGTGAGCGAGACGGTGCGGCCCCGGCGCGCGAACAGTGCGACGCCGAGGTCCTGTTCGAGCCTCACCATGGCCCGCGAGAGCGTCGACTGGGGCACTCCGAGCTCGTGCGCGGCGCGGGTGACGTGTTCGTGACGGGCCACCGCCTCGAAGTACGCGAGACGTGGCGCGAGCACGGCCCGGATGTCTTCTTCGTAACTGCTCGGTGACAGCCGAGGCCCTGAGCTGGGTTGATGCACCATGGGAACGATTATGAGGGTTTCATGCATTGGACGCATGAAACGGGCCGGTCTACGTTCGCCGTATGCCTCCTGCCAGTACCGGGGCGTCCACCGTCATGCTGGACGCCACCGTTCCGTCCTCCGCCGCCTCTCCCACCGTCCCGGACCGCCTGACGCCCGGCGGCCCCGGCTACCGCCGGATGAGCTTCGCGCTCTTCGCCGCGGGGATCGCGACCTTCGCCCTCCTGTACTCCACCCAGGCCCTGCTGCCCGCCGTGTCCGCGTCCTTCGGCGCGACGGCCGGCCAGGCGAGCTGGACGGTCTCGGCGGCGACCGGTGCGCTGGCCCTCTGCGTCCTGCCGCTGAGCGCTCTCTCGGAGCGCTTCGGGCGGCGCCAGATGATGACGGCCTCCCTGGCGGTCGCCGTGGTGATCGGGATGCTCGTCCCCTTCGCCCCGTCGATCGGCTGGCTGATCGCGCTGCGCGCGGTGCAGGGTGCGGCACTGGCGGGGCTGCCGGCCTCCGCGATGGCCTACCTGGCCGAGGAGGTCCGGCCGAAGGCACTGGTGGCCGCGATCGGCCTGTTCGTGGCGGGCAACAGCATCGGCGGCATGAGCGGCCGCATCCTCGCCGGATGGGTCGCCCAGCTGTGGGGATGGCGGGTGGCGCTCGGCGCGATCGGGCTGCTCGCCGTGGCCTGCGCGGTGGTCTTCCACCTCCTGATCCCCAGGGCCAGGCACTTCAGCCCCGCCTCGCTCAACCCGAAGGCGCTGGCGAGGACCGTCACCGGTCACCTGTCCGACCCGCTGCTGCGCCGGCTGTACGCCATCGGCGCCCTGTTCATGACGGTGTTCGGCGCGGTGTACACCGTGATCGGCTACCGCCTGGTCGACGAGCCGTTCGGCCTCCCGCAGGGCGTCGTCGGCTCGATCTTCCTGGTCTACCTCGTCGGCACGGTCTCCTCCGCCGCCGCGGGCCGGCTGGTCGCCCGGCTCGGCCGCCGGGGCGCGCTCTACCTCGCCGTCTCCACGACGGCCGCGGGTCTGCTGCTCTCCCTGGCCGACCAGCTGGCCGCGATCCTGGCGGGCCTCGTCCTCATCACGGCGGGCTTCTTCGCCGGGCACGCGGTCGCCTCGTCCTCGGTGAGCCGCACGGCGACGACGGGCCGCGCCCAGGCCTCGGCCCTGTACCAGTCCGCCTACTACCTGGGCTCCAGCGCGGGCGGAACGCTCGGCGCCGTCGCCTTCCACACCGGCGGCTGGGCCGGCACGGTCGCACTGGGCGTCCTCGCGGTCCTCGGCGTCCTGTCGATCACCCTCTTCGGCAGCAGGGCGGCCCGGACGGAGCGTCTCCGCGCCGCGTCCCCGGCACCGGTGCACAACTGAGACCTCCCCGGCACAACCGCCGCTCCCCGTCGCGCGTCCAACAAGCGGAGACCACCGCTGGGCGAACGTGAAGGGGAGCAGGCGCACATGAGACTCATGGGGAACATATCGGGCGTACGGGTGCGGCGCGGTGCCGTTCTGTCCGTCGCCGGCCTGGTGGCCGCACCGGCCCTCGTCCTGAGCACCGGGACGGCCGCCCAGGCAGCCTCCTGCACGGCCGCGAAGGGGCCGTACCAGAAGCAGGCGGAGAAGTGGCTGAAGCGCACGGCCGACGGGAAGCAGTCGGTCGCCGACTGCAAGGCGATCCGCTCCTTCCAGGCCGACAAGGGGATCACCCCGGCCGCCGGGTACGCGGGGCCGGTCACCTGGCGCACGATGAAGACCATCACCGCGCAGAAGGCCGCGGGGAAGAACCCCAACGCCGCGAAGAAGTGCCCCACGAACAAGGGGCGCATCGCGTGTGTGGACCTGACCAGGCAGCTGAGCTGGATCCAGGACGGGTCCAAGCTGAAGTTCGGGCCGGTGCCGGTGCGTACGGGCCGCAACGGTGACGAGACCCGGACCGGCTCCAAGAAGATCTACTGGCGCAACATCAACCACTGGTCGACGCTCTACGACGTCAGCATGCCGTACGCCCAGTTCTTCGACGGCGGGCAGGCGTTCCACTCGGTCACCAAGTCCATGTACAACAACCCGGGATCGGCGGGCTGCGTCAACATGCGCCCGGGGGACGCGAAGGCGTACTGGAACCTGCTGAAGAACGGCGACGACGTCTACGTCTACGGGCGCAAGCCCGGCACCTGAGCCGCGGTTTCCCGCTTCCCACCCCGGTTGTCAGTGCCCTGCGGTAGCTTCCACGGTGAGCGGTGTCACAGCGCGACTGGGGTGGAGCGATGAGTGATCTGACAACGAAGACGGACATCGACAGCCGTCTCGAGGGACACCGGGTCGAGCTGACCGGCTACTGCTACCGGATGCTCGGCTCGGCCTTCGAGGCGGAGGACGCGGTCCAGGACACGCTGGTCCGTGCCTGGCGCAACTTCGACAAGTTCGAGGGCCGTTCCTCGCTGCGCTCCTGGCTGTACCGCATCGCGACGAACGTCTGCCTGGACATGCTGAAGGCCGGCAACAAGCGGGCAAGGCCGGTGGATCTGACCGGACCGACGCCGCTGGCCCAGGCCGCACTGAACCCCCTCCCGGAGAACACCTGGCTGGAGCCGATGCCGGACGGCCGCGTCCTGCCCTCGGTCGCCGACCCGGCGGAGGCGGCCGTGGCCCGGGAGTCGGTGCGCCTCGCGTTCGTCGCCGCCCTCCAGCACCTCCCGCCCAAGCAGCGCGCGGTGCTCATCCTGCGCGAGGTCCTGGCGTGGAAGGCCAGCGAGGTCGCCGAGCTGCTCGACACCTCGGTCGCCTCGGTCAACAGCGCCCTGCAGCGGGCCAGGGCGACGCTGTCGGACACGGAGGGCACGGCCCCGGACACCTCGAATCCGCTGGACGACGAGCAGCGCAAGCTGCTCGAGCGCTATGTGGCGGCGTTCGAGGGGTACGACATGGCCGCGCTGACGGCGCTGCTCCACGAGGACGCCGTGATGACGATGCCGCCGTTCGACCTCTGGCTGCGGGGCCACGACGACATCACCGGCTTCATGCTCAGCATCGGAGCGGGCTGCGCGGGTTCCCGGCTGGTGGCGACGGAGGCCAACGGGACCCCGGCCTTCGCCCACT
>Ga0164308_10001642_pt1 | contig 11905 bp, 11 predicted proteins | sample Whisoiple_246_MG_FD_109983 | JGI IMG/M metagenome (GOLD analysis project Ga0164308, IMG submission 109983) | Soil microbial communities amended with fresh organic matter from upstate New York, USA - Whitman soil sample_246_MG | ecosystem: Environmental > Terrestrial > Soil > Unclassified >... | reverse complement strand
GCGTCGGTGGCCCTGTCGTGGTCGGCTCCCGCCTCGAACGGGGGCTCGGCGATCACCGGGTACAACGTGTACCGGGGCACTGGTGCCGGTGCCGAGGGCACGACCCCGGTGGCGAGCAACGTCGCGGGGACCGGCTTCACGGACACCTCGCTGACCAACGGGACGCCGTACTTCTACCGCGTCGCTGCGGTCAACGCGGTGGGAACCTCGCCCATGTCGGCGGAGGCGTCGGCGACGCCGCAGGCCGCGAGCACGGCGGGGTACGTGGGCCGCGTCGGCTCGCTGACGGTGTCGACCGCCCGGACGACGAGCACGGTGACGGTCGGGTCGACAGGAGTGTCGGCCGGGCACACCGTGGTGGTGTCGTTGCTGCTGTCCTCGACCAGCCTGACCGGGGCGGTGTCGGTGACGGACTCGGGTGGCAACACCTACGCCGTGGTGCGTGACGTCAACGACGGCTCGGCCGGGGACCGGGTCGTGACGGCGGTCTCCGTGCGGGTGCGGGCGTTGCCGGCCGGGGCGACGGTCACGATGACGTACCCGTCCGCGGCGGAGACGCACGCCGTGGTGGACGAGCTGGCCGGGGTGTCCGGGGTGGACGTCAGCGCGGGTGCGACCGGGACCGGGACGGCGTTCGGCTCGGGGTCGGCCTCCACGAGCGGCGCGGGTGAGGTGCTGTTCGGGGTCGCCGGGTTGGAGTCGAGCAGTGCCACGCCGGTGTGGGCCTCGGGGTGGACGGCCCTGCCGACGCTGAGCGTGTCCACCGACCGTCTCGCGACCGCCTACCGGATCGCCGCCGTCGTGGGTTCGTTCGCCGCGAGCGGTACCGGCGGCGGGCAGTGGATGGCTGCCCTCATCGCGTTCCGCACCGGCTGACCCGACGGGCGTGGGCGCCCGACGGGCGCAGGAACCCGACGGGCGCAGGAACCCGACGGGCGCAGGAACTCGCCGAAGAGTGAACTGCTGCCCAGGGGCGCGTGCCGGCTCCCGTCGCGCCCTCGGCCGGTTGCCCACCGCAGGCGCACCGGATGGCCCGGTCCTCGTCGTCCCTCCACGTCCGTCGAGGACCGGGCCACCTGCGCCGTGGCCCCGAAGGGCCTTCCTCCCCCCAGACCGGCGCGGCCCGACCGGTTGCCGCACGGACCCCTGGACCCGCACGGTCGACCGGCCGCCCGCGGCCGGCCCCGGTCAGGATGCCCTCGGACGGGCGGTCGCGGCATCCGCCGGCGGGTGAGCCAGGGGGTCGGCCGGGGGCGGAGCAGATGCCACGAAACCGGTCACGACGCGGCTCCCCGCCGCTAGCGTGGCGCCGGACCGCGACGTTCGGTCACCGACCGGCCGTCTGCCGGCGGGTCAGGGGGAGGAGCGGTCATGGCGCTGTCCGATGCCGCGGTGCGGGCGCTGCGCCACGCGGACCAGATGATCCGCGAGGCCGAGCGCGGTGACGTGTTCACCGTCTACGACGCCTGCCGCGCCGCCGTGGGCGCGCTCGCGCCGGTCGACGACTTCTACGTCGCTCTCGTCCGGGAGCGGGACCGGCGCATCTCCTACCCGTACATGTTCAGCAACGGTGCCTACGAGGAGACCGGCACCATGACCTACGGCCCCGGCGGTGTGGTCGCCTGGGTGCTGGCCTCGCAGCGGCCCTACCGCCACCGCGACGACGGCGGAGCGCTGCTCAACCGGGGAGTCCGCTTCGGCGACGACGACCTGTCGGCCGACGCCGTCGTCGTTCCGATGCTCGGCGAGGACGGCGTCGTCGGCCTGCTCGGAGCCCTCTCGGACACGCCGGACTCCATGGGCGACGAGGTCGTCGCCGCCCTCGAGTGGCTGGCCGGGCACGTCCTGGACCGGGTCCTCGCGGCCCGGCCGGGGCGCCGGCTCAACCTGCCCCTCGTCTATCCCGAGCTCGAGGACTCCGGCCGCGCCGGCGTCCTCATGAGCGTCAACCAGACGGCGACGGCCCTGACCGAGCTGGCGGCCGACATCGAGGACGTGCGGCGTCGGTTGGCCCAGGATCCCGCCGACTAGGCCGTCCAGGACCGTCTCGCGGCCCTGGGGCGCCGGTGCTTCGAGGTGCAGGCCTCGCTCGTGACGCGCCTCGGCCACCAGGCCGGCGACGACGCCGAGACGGGCGACCGCGGAGCCGGTGCCGACCCCCTCGAGGGACTGTCGCCGCGTGAGCGGGCCGTCGTCGAGATCGTCACCGGGCCGGACGGCGACCCGGGCAACGCAGGCGTCGCACGGGCGCTCGGGATCGGCACCGCCACGGTCAAGACCCACATGGCCTCCGTGCTGTCCAAGCTCGGCCTCCAGCACCGCAGCGAGCTGCGGTGGCTCTTCGGACGGGTCACCCCGCCGCGCTGACGCATTTCGCCGAAACGCGGACAGGGCGGGCACCCCGACCTACTCTGGTTCGGAACCCGGCCCGGCAGGCCCGCCACGACGCGGAGCCCAGGATCCCGGACGGGTGACATGACGCCCCGGCACGACGTCGGGGCGGCGCCCCGGTTCGCCGAGTCCTGTCCGCCGGGGGCGCGCCTTCGTACCTCACCGGACAGGAACGGGGGACCCACTCGCGCCCGGCCAGCGGCCGGGCTTGGGGTGAAGCCGCCATCTGCGGCCGGGCATCTTCCGCCCGAACCCGACAGCTCACCTCGCAGGCGTGGGAAGGGAATTCGCCATGCCCGCCATCGCACACACCCCTGCACGCAGGTCTCGCCGGCTCCGCCCGGGCGCCGGCCTGCTGCTCGCCCCGCTGCTGGCCGTCGGTGCCGTCGGTGCCGTCGCCGGACTGTCGCCCACGCCGCCGGCGCACGTCGGCACCGCGGCCGGTACCGGTGACACCGCCACGTGGGCCAGTGCCGCCGACGCCACCCAGGACCGGGACCGCGTCGACGTGCGCCTGTCGCTCGCCTCGACGGTGGCCGTCCCGCTCGGGACCCGGGCCGTGCGGGTCGCGGCCGCGCAGAAGGGCAAGCCCTACCGCTGGGGCGCCGCCGGCCCGTCGGCGTTCGACTGCTCCGGCCTCGTTCAGTACGTCTACGACGCGCGCCTGGCCCAGGACCTGCCGCGGACCGCCAATGCCCAGCGACTCGACACGATGCGCGTCTCGCGCTCGGGGGTGCGCCCGGGTGACCTCATCTTCTTCATGCGCGCCGGGAAGGCCTACCACGTCGGCATCTACGCCGGCTCGGGCAAGGTGTGGCACGCCCCCAAGCCGGGCAAGCGCGTCGAGCTCGTCCGCATCTGGACGAGCGGCTGGGTCGCCGGACGCGTCCGCTGAGCCGGCCGCGTTCGCTGGGGCCCGATGCGTCGGCGGCGGGTCAGTGCCGCCGGCGCGTGCCGCGTGCGCTCGGTTCGGCGGCGTGGATCTCGCCGGCGACGCTACGCAGCGCGTCGGCGATCGTCGTGAGCACCTCGGTCACCTGGGGGAGCGTCGCCGGGTCGAGGGCGTCGAAGGTGTGCGGCATCCAGTCGCGCACCTGCCCGACCTGCTCCAGGCCCGAGTCGGGGATGCGCACGGTGCTGCGACGCCGGTCGGCCTGGTCGGGCACCCGCTCGACGAGGCCGCGTCGCTCGAGCCGGTCGACGAGGGTCGTCGTCGAGCTCGTCGTGAGGCCCAGCGCCTGGGCCAGCTCGGTCTGGCCGAGGGAGCCGCGGGCCAGCAGGTAGCTGACGGCGCGGCTCTCGTTGACCGTGAGGTCGAGGTGCGCCGCCGCTGCCAGGCGATAGTGCTCGCCGGCGAGGATCAGCTCGCGCAGGGCGGCGGTGGCCGCGGCGCGGTCGCGCGTACGGGGCGACGTCATGGGGACAACCTAGCGACAGACGGCTCGATGATCGATCAGGTGGATCGACAAGTGACGCGATGGTCGAACTGCTTGATGATCGCGTGATTTCGCCCTATCGTTGGTGATGCAGCGCCGGGGGCCCCGGGCCGTGGCCGCGGTCCGCGTCACCCCTGGACGCGAGGTCGAGCAGCGTGCTTCGTGTCCGCGGCGCTGCGGCACGTCACCGGGGGCCCGAGGTGGCGGGCGCCGCCTCACCTCGCGAGGGCGGCGCCCCGCCTCGGGCAGTGCCCCGCCTCGGGCAGCGCCGGGACCCCGCGCCGTCGCTCCTGCGGGGTCATGGCCCCGTGCGGCACGCCTGCCGTGCGTGAGGTCCTACGGCGTGGCAGTACGCTTGTCCCGGCCCGGCGGCTTCGCCCCTCTCGAGCGCGTGCTCGGGCCGAAGCCGACCCGGACGAGAAGGAACTTCTGCGTGGATGTCATACCCCCGGTCAGCGTCATCATGCCGCTGCTCAACGAGGAGGCGCATCTCGCGGACGCCGTGGCTGCCGTGCTCGACCAGGACTACGCGGGCTCGCTCGAGATCGTGCTGGCCGTCGGCCCCTGCACCGACGACACCCTCGCAGTGGCGCAGAGGCTGGCCGCCGCCGACGCCCGCATCCGGGTCGTCGAGAACCCCTCCGGCCGCACCCCGGACGCGCTCAACCTCGCCGTCGCGGCCGCGAGCCACGACGTCATCGTCCGCGTCGACGGGCACGGCTTTCTCAGCGAGGGCTACATCGACCGCGCGGTCCACCAGCTGCAGGTGACCGGAGCCGCGAACGTAGGTGGCGTCATGTCGGCCCAGGGCGAGACGCCCTTCGAGCGGGCCGTGGCGGTCGCCATGACCTCGCCGCTCGGCGTCGGCGGCGCACGGTTCCACACCGGCGGTCAGGCGGGCCCCGCCGACACCGTCTACCTCGGCGTCTTCCGACGGGAGTGGCTCGAGAAGGCGGGCGGGTACGACTCACGCTTCACCCGGGCCCAGGACTGGGAGCTCAACTTCCGCATCCGCCAGCTGGGCGGCACCATCTGGTTCGACCCCGAGCTCACCGTCCGCTACCGGCCACGACCGACCCTGCGCGCCCTGGCGCGTCAGTACCGTGACTACGGCCGCTGGCGGCGCGTCGTGGCCCGTCGCCACCAGGGATCCATCAACGCCCGGTACCTCGCCCCTCCGGCAGCCGTCGTCGCCTGTGGCGTCGGCCTCGTCGGAGGCTTCGTCTGGGCGCCCCTGTGGGTGCTGCCGCTGGGCTATGCCACCGCCGTCACGATCGGCGGGCTCGTGATCGGCCGCGGGGCCGGCCCGGGCGTGGCCGTGCGCCTCCCCGGCGTGCTCGCGACCATGCACGGCAGCTGGGGCTTCGGCTTCCTGACCAGCCAACCGAGCCGGCTCGTGCCGGAGGAGGACTGATGCTCAAGCGCTACAACCTGATCTGGGAGCGGCGTGCCATCCTCGACACGCTCGTGCGACGCGACCTGCGCGTGCGGTACGCCCGGAGCTGGCTCGGTTACCTGTGGACCATCATCGACCCGCTCGCGATGGCCCTCATCTACTTCGTCGTGTTCGCCCTCATCTTCAAGCGCCCCGACGCCGGCCACCACCCCTACTTCCTCTTCCTCGTCATCGGTCTGCTCGTGTGGCAGTGGTTCAACGCCTCGATCAACGAGACGGCCCGAGCGCTGCTCGCGGAGGCCAAGCTCGTCCGTTCGACGAACCTGCCCCGCGAGCTGTGGGTGATACGCGTCGTCCTCGCCAAGGGCATCGAGTTCCTGCTGTCCATGCCGGTGCTCATCGTCATCGCGCTGGTCTACGTCATCACGGGCGACACGCACCTGAACTGGAAGCTGGTCCTCTTCCCGCTGGCCGTGGTGCTGCAGGCCTTCCTCCAGTTCGGCATCGGTCTGCTCCTCGCACCCACGACCGTGCTCGCCGACGACACCATTCGCGTCGTCCGGATCGTGCTGCGGATGCTCTTCTACGCCACCCCGATCATCTACTCCCTCGACCTCGTCAAGGGTTGGGCGGCCCACCTGTTCTGGCTCAACCCGCTGTCCGGGATCATGGAGATGTACCGCGCCGGTTTCTTCCACGACCCGGTCGCCAAGGGCCCGATCGTGACCAGCATCGTCATCTCGATCGGTTTCTTCATCTGGGGCGCTTACACGTTCGCGCGCATGGAGCGCGCGGTGCTGAAGGAGATCTGAGTGTCCGCACAACCGGCCACCGACGCGTCGAACATCGTCATCGACGTGCAGGGTGTCGGGATCGAGTTCTACCGATCCCGTCGACGCAAGCTGTCCCTGCGCGAGATGGTCCTGCGCCGTGAGAGCACGTCGCCCACCGAGACGTTCTGGGCGCTCGACGACATCAGCTTCACCGTGTCGCGCGGCGAGGCCGTCGGCCTCGTCGGGTCCAACGGCGGCGGCAAGAGCACGCTGCTCAAGACCGTCGCCGGTGTCCTCATCCCCGACACCGGCAGCGTCCAGGTCCGCGGAGGCGTCGCCCCGCTCATCGAGCTGACCGGGGGCTTCCTCGGCGAGCTGACGGCCCGCGAGAACGTCTACCTCACCGCCGGTCTGCACGGACTGAGCAAGGAGCAGGTCGACGATCGGTTCGAGGAGATCGTGAACTTCGCCGGGCCCCAGGTGCAGCGCGGCCTCGACATGCCGTTCCGGCACTTCTCCTCCGGCATGCAGGTGCGACTCGGGTTCGCGGTCATCACGACCCTCGACGAGCCGATCATCCTCGTCGACGAGGTGCTCGCCGTCGGGGACAAGGACTTCCGCGAGAAGTGCTACGAGCGCATGGAGTCCCTCCTCGAGAACGGTCGGACCCTCTTCCTCGTGTCGCACTCCGAGGGCGACCTGCGCCGGTTCTGCACGAGGGGCCTGTACCTCCAGTCGGGCAAGCTCGTCGGAGACGGGCCGATCGAGGACGTCATCGAGGCCTACAACGAGACCCCGGCGTCCTGATCGGTCCCGGCCGCAGGTCTTACGCCTCCTCGAGGATCTCCGGGCGCGGCTCGGTCAGCCTCCTGCCCGTACCGCCGCGTCGAGCTCGGCGGCGTCCGTCGACGTGACGACGGCAGCCGTGGCCCACTCCGGTCGCGGTCGTCCCGGTCCGAGGACCGTGACGAGTGCCGTGCCCCGCGCCGCCAGGTCGACCAGCAGGTCGGTGTGGGGGCGCGCGCCGTCGGCGACCTCGACGTAGTCGACCTCGTCGGAGCCGAGGGCCCACCGAAGGTCCTCGGCGGAGTCGGCCACGAGACCCAGGGACCGGACGAGCCCGGACTCCCGGTAGGCGGTCGCGCGCTCCCACCCGAGCGCCGCGTCGGCCTCGCCCTGCAGGAGCAGCACGTCCACGTGTCGGCGTCCCAGCGTCGCGAACGTCCGCTCGACCGTGGCCTCCACGGCAAGACCGGCCGCCTCCTCCGGCACGCGGGGGAGCGGACCGGTGCGCGAGACGACGCCGAACCGCTTGACCAGGGCGGGCTCGGCGCAGGCCCGGAGCAGGTCCTCGGCCCGGCCGTCGGCGCGGCCGACGTCCACGTGGGTGACGCCGCGGTCGACTGCGGCCGCGACCAGCGCCCGCAACGTCTCCGCGCGGGCCGCCGGCTCCGCCTGGCCACCGTCGTCGAACTCCCGAGCGGACAGGACGACGCGCGAGAGGCGACCGACGCGCGTCGCCGTCGCGCCCGTGCGCGGACCCAGTGCGTCGACGCGCCCGGCGAGCCGCTGCATGAGGTCGAGCCACGACACCTCGACCGGGTCCTCGACCGCGGTGAACAGGTCGGCGACGCGCACGTAGTCGCCCAGGGTGTCGACGGTGGCGCGGTAGGCGTGGACGTCGCTCGGGGTGTGCCGGGGTACGCAGAGGTGCTCGCCCAGGGTCCGGCGCAGCCACGGGGTCACGTGCTCGCGGTCGTAGGGGTCGGTGGTGGAGTCGGCGGCCCGCCGCAGGTCGGCGACCGTGAACACCTCGGCGCCGATCCCCTCGGGCACCCGCTCGATGTCGACGCGGCCGTAGGCGTGCCCTGAGGCACGGGTCTCCTCGACCAGCTCGGTGACGAGGTCGGCGTCCGCGATGGGGTTGTCGCCGGTGAGCCGCACGACGAGGTCGTCCGGCGCGAGGTCTGCCGTCGCCTGGACGAACCGGCCGAGCACATCGTCGAGGGAGCCTCGTACGACGGGGATCCCGACCGACGACAGGTGCTCGGCGATCCGCTCGTCGTACTGCTCCTCGCTCGTGGCGACGACGACCTCGTGGTCGCCACGGCTCGCCCGACGCGCGACGAGCTCGATGAGGGGCATCCCTCCGATCGTGAGCATCGCCTTGCCGGGCAGACGGGAGGAGTTGAGGCGCGACTGGATGACGACGCGGGTGGCGGGCACGATGATCTCCGTTCCGGGCAGGGTGGGCCCAAGGCTAGCGAGGCGAGCGCACCGGTCCGAGGCGGCCGTCGCGAGGTTCAGCGCACGTGGCGCAGGAAGGCGTCGGCGACGCGCTCCCGACCGCGGCCGTCGACCAGCTGCACGCCGCGCCGGGTGAGGGCCTCGCGCCGTCCGGCGTCGGTGAGAAGACTGTCGAGGGCGGCGACGGCGCGGGCCCTGGAGCCGGGGTCGGACTCGAGCTCTCCGAGGTGTCCCAGCCCGGTCGCGAGCCCGTCTCCGACGACGCGCTCGTAGCCGACGGACTGGTTGTCGACGACCTGGACCAGGGCGCACGGCACGCCGAGGCACAGCAGCTCCCAGACCGAGGAGCCGGCGGCGGTGACGGCGAGGTCGCACGAGGCGGCGAGGCCCGGGAGGTCAGGGTCCGGATCGCGGATCTCGAGCTGCTGGCCGGGCCCGGGCTGTACCCGCTCGAGGGCGGTGCGCAGCGAGGGGCGGGCCGCGACGGCGATGACGTGGACCGGTCGTCCGGTGGCGAGCACGAGCGGCGTCACGACCGGCGAGGCGTCGAACGCGTCGGTGCCACCGAAGACGGTGAGGACCCGGAGCGCACCGGACGTGGACTCCGGTCGCGGGGGAGCGGCTCGGTCAGGGCGGTGTCGGTGCCGCAGCACCGCGTCGCGGAAGAGGACGTGGTCGAGACCGAGCAGCTGGTCGGCGCCGGACCCGGCGTTCACCGGAGGCGCATCGAGGTTCTGGTCGAGGTAGGCGTCGGCCTCCTGGCCTGCGCCGAAGCTGCCGTCGACCAGTGCGAGCACGCCGACGCCGGCGCGCCGGAGGGCGGCCCCGAGGCCGGGCGGCAGGTCGTAGCCGTCGAGGACGACACCGCCCGCGCCCAGCGAACGCACCTGCTCCACCAGACCGGTGGGGTCCGCGGCCGCCGGTGCGACGGCGACGCCGAGCGACCGGTACTGCCGAAGAACCCAGTCGACGCCGTGGATCTCGCCCAGCAGGACGACGCGGACGCCCCGCGCGACGAGCTCCTCGGCGAGGGCGAGGCACCGGACGAGGTGCCCGACACCGATGTCTGGGCCGCCGTCACAGCGCAGGGCAACGGTCGTCGACATGGACCCAGTCTGCCCGACCCCTCGGGCGGGCCCGTTGCGGGTCGGGCGCCGCAACGAGCATTCACGGTCCCGATGGCGAACCTGTTAACCTCCCCGTTGGCATCTGTCGTTGTGCGATGCCCCGACGCCGGTCCGAGGCGTGCCGGAACGTGCCGCCTTCGAACGGTGTGCCGCCGGGTGTGTAGTTCGTGTGTTGCCAGATGTCATGTGGACCAGGAGGGTCTGAAGGTGAGCTTTCTCGATGGGTCGTCCGTCCTCGTCACAGGGGGTACGGGGTCGTTCGGCAAGGCGTTCATCCGCGAGGTCCTCGACAACCACAACCCCAAGCGGGTCATCATCTACAGCCGTGACGAGCTGAAGCAGTGGGAGGTCCGTCAGCTGTTCAACGACGACCCGCGCCTGCGCTGGTTCATCGGTGACGTCCGCGACCTCGACCGCCTCCGCCGGGCCATGCACGGCACCGACTACGTCGTACACGCCGCCGCCCTCAAGCAGGTCGACACGGGCGAGTACAACCCGCACGAGTTCGTCAAGACCAACGTCCTCGGCAGCCAGAACGTCATCGAGGCGTGCATCGACGCCGGCGTCAAGAAGGTCGTCGCGCTCTCGACCGACAAGGCGAGCTCGCCGATCAACCTCTACGGCGCGACCAAGCTGACCGCCGACAAGCTCTTCATCCTCGGCAACCACTACGCCGCGCAGTACCCGACCCGCTTCGCGGTCGTGCGCTACGGCAACGTCACCGGCTCGCGCGGCTCGATCATCCCGAAGTTCCGCGCCCTCCACGAGGCAGGGGAGTCGCTGCCCATCACCGACCTGCGCTGCACGCGCTTCCTCATCACGCTGCCCGAGGCCGTGCAGATGGTGCTCGACACCTTTGCGCTCATGCAGGGCGGCGAGCTCGTCGTGCCGCACATCCCCTCGCACCTGGTCACCGACCTCGCGCAGGCGATCGCGCCCGGCGCGAAGATGCACGACATCGGCCTGCGCCCCGGCGAGAAGCTCCACGAGGAGATGATCAGCCCGGAGGAGGGCCGCCGCGCCATCATGATCATGGACGGCAAGTACTACGTCCTCGAGCCGGAGCTCGCGACGTGGGGCTACGTGCCCCGCACCGACGGCGTGCCGGTCCCCGAGGGCTTCCACTGCGCCTCCGACAAGAACGACATCTGGATCGGCGCCGACGAGATCCGCGAGATGCTCGAGTCGGGTATCTGAGGTGATCCCGTACGGGCGGCAGTCGGTCAACCAGGACGACGTCGACGCCGTGGCGCAGGTGCTGCGCGGCGACTGGCTCACGACCGGCCCGACGGTCACCGCGTTCGAGGAGGCCCTGCAGGACCTCTCCGGTGCGACTCGCTGCGTCAGCGCCACCTCCGGAACCGCCGCGCTGCACATCGCCTACGCGGCGGCCGGGGTGTCGGCCGGCGACGAGGTCGTCACGACCCCGATGACGTTCGTGGCGACGGCTTCCTGCGCCCTCGCGCTCGGCGCCCGCATCACCTTCGTCGACGTCGAGGAGGACACGGCCAACATCGACCCGGCCGGGGTCGAGGCCGTGGCCACCGAGGCGACCAAGGTCATCGCCGGCGTCGACTACGCAGGGCACCCCATCGAGGTCGACGCCCTGCGTGCGGTCGCCGACCGCACCGGCGCGCTCCTGCTCGAGGACGCGGCGCACTCGATCGGCTCGACGTACCGCGGTCGGCCCGTCGGGTCGCTCGCCGACCTCACGACGTTCTCGTTCTTCCCGACGAAGAACATGACGACCGCCGAGGGCGGCGCCGTCGCGACGCTCGACCCGGCGCTGGGCCAGCGGGCGCACGAGTTCCACTTCATCGGCCTCGTGCGCGACCGCGACCGGATGCGCTACCCCGACGAGGGCCCGTGGCACCAGGAGGTCCATGAGTGGGGCCTCAACTACCGCCTCCCTGACGTCCTGGCAGCGCTGGGCCTGAGCCAGCTGCGCCGGCTCTCGGCCTTCAAGGCGCGTCGGGCCGAGATCTTCGAGCGCTACCAGGCGGGGCTCCGCGACATCGAGGGCCTGCGGCTGCCGACGCGTCGCGACCACGTCGACCCGATCTGGCACCTCTACCCGCTGCGCGTCCTCGACGGGCGTCGACGCGGGGTCTTCGACGCCCTGCGCGCCGACGGCGTCGGCGTCCAGGTCAACTACATCCCGGTGTACTGGCACCCCCTCTTCGAGGACCTCGGCTACAAGCGGGGCATGTGTCCCAACGCCGAGCAGTTCTACAGCGAGGAGATCTCGCTGCCCATGCACGCCGAGCTGACCGACGCGCAGGTCGACCGTGTCATCGAGGCCGTGCGGACCGCCGTGCGCTGAGCGGCGGGAGCGACGTCGTGCACCACGCGAACCACTTCTACGGCCATGCGGACATCATGGCCCGGTACGTCGGGATGCACCGGGCGCCGACGATCTGGGGGTACCTCCAGCACGGCTGGAACCTCCACGACGGCTTCGCCGTCGGCACCGCCTTCGCGCCCGGCTACCCCAAGTTCGTGTGGAGCCACAGCGTGGCGCGGCGGGCCTGGGCG
>Ga0164308_10001641_pt1 | contig 11906 bp, 12 predicted proteins | sample Whisoiple_246_MG_FD_109983 | JGI IMG/M metagenome (GOLD analysis project Ga0164308, IMG submission 109983) | Soil microbial communities amended with fresh organic matter from upstate New York, USA - Whitman soil sample_246_MG | ecosystem: Environmental > Terrestrial > Soil > Unclassified >... | reverse complement strand
GAATCAGCTCCCCGCCGCCCGCGCACCATACCCGCGTCGCGTAGACGCTCGGGTCAGGCGCCGCCGATCCCTTCGGTCACCTTGCCCGTGCCGCCGCAATCGGGGCAGGGCTTGTTGTTCACCTGACCAGAACCTTTGCAGGTCCGGCAGATATTTTCGCCCGTGCCCGGCGTGCCGGGCCGCGCCTCGTCGCCCGGATGCATCCGAGCTTTGCCTGTCCCTTTGTCGGACTTGGAAGCGGCCATTGCGCACCTCGTGCTGGAACAATTCGCCGGTTTAAACGCGAGCGACGAAAATTCGATCCGGCCTTTATGCAACCGCTCAGCCCGCGAGCTTCTCCAGCCGCTCGGCCAATTTGTTGAGCTCCCATTGGCGCGTCAGTGCCGCGGCTTTGTCCCAGCTCGGCTTCTGTTTGCCGATCGGGGGAAGCGGCGCGCGCGCATCCATCGTGGCGATACGCTTGTAGAGGAGCAGGTTTTCCGCCTGGCTAGCAAAACGGCCGGCGGCGATCGCCTCTTCTAACGTCGGGTATCTCGCCAAAAGCTCGGCGGCGCCTTTTGGCCCGACGCCGCGCGCGCCGGGCAGCTTGTCCGAGGGGTCGCCGCGCAGCGCAATAAAATCCGGCACCTGTTTCGGACGGACGCCGTAGCGTTCGTGCACTTCCGCCGGGTCGATCCGCGCCATCTCGCCGGCGCGCACGGGATGCAGAATCGTCGTCTTCTCCGAGGCGAGTTGAAACGCGTCGCGGTCGCCGCTGGCGACGATGGCGCGGCCGTCGCGGCGCTTCTCTTCGCGCGCTACCGCAGCGGCGAGGAAATCGTCGGCCTCGAAGCCCGGCGCTTTGGCGTTGGCGAAGCCGCAGGCGGCGACGAAGTCCGGCAGGATATCGAGCTGCTCGATCAGCGCTTTGTCGAAATGGCGGCCGCTTTGATAATCCGGGAAAAGCTTTTGGCGGTATGTCGGTGCATCAAGCGTGTCCCAGCCGACGAGCACCGCGCGCGGCCTTTCGCTCTCGTAGAGCCGCAGCAGAAAATTGGCGAAGCCGACAATCGCGCCGGCGCCTTTACCGCCTTTGCGCCGGATCGTCTTCGGCAGCGCATGATAGGAGCGATGCGCGAAGGAATCGCCGTCGATGACGAGGAGGGCAGGGGGAGGACTCTTCGGCGCGCGAGTTGCCACGGCGTGTCGTCGTTGCTCAACTGCATCGCAGCTTACGGAGGAATGATGCGATGTCGACTCTGGCGCTCGACCCTTTGATCGCGATCGGCGTGGTGCTCGCCACCGCGCTGACGGACGCGGCCTACGTGATGTTTACATCCGCCGTCGTGGCGCGAAAGCGCGTACCCGCCGCGTCCTGGAGCGCCGTCTGGTACATGCTCTCGTCGTTTGCGGTGATCAGCTACACGAATAACTGGATATATGTGTGCTTCGCGGCTTTGGGCTCGTGGATCGGCGCCTTCGGCTCGATGACCTTCCTGCACCGGCCGGTGCGCGAAGCGCCGGTCGGGTCGGCGCCCGAGTGAATACGGGTGATGAACTGAAACCTGTTATTGAGCGATCGCTTTGTTTGCGTTGAGCATCAATGCCGGGCTCAGTCCCAGCAAACCGATCGCGAAAATTCCGAGGGCCGTCCTCAGCGCTCATTCGCTCCTTCAGGATCGTGGCGGAGAAGCTTACCTCCCGCCACGAAGCTCTTCCTGCAGGAGCTTCAGAAGATAGTCCAGCCGTTCCGGATGCTTTATCGGCGGTTCATCTTGGCGGAGGCGGCGACGGGACGCGGCAGCTATCCGCGCTTCGCGGCGGAGCCATTCTGAAAAAATGTGGCGCATTGAAACAGTCCGAGGCCAGCGATCACCGCCAACCAGCTTGCGGCCAATAATGTTCCCGCGCCTTCTTATACGTTTTGGTTATCTAGACAGCCAACTGCGCAAGATTACTCCAACCACGGCAACTCGGAACGGTCGCGGTTCACCAGAACATTGGGATCTACTGGCGCGCCCGAAGGGATTCGAACCCCTGACCTCTGCCTTCGGAGGGCAGCGCTCTATCCAGCTGAGCTACGGGCGCGAGCCGTCGGCTTGTAGCCGATGACGCGATGAGCGGCAACGCCGTGGGATGTCCCGCGTGCCTTGCCGGCCCGCCGCCGCAATGGCACGCTGGAACGCGGAGGACACCCATGCCCCAGCCGTCAAAAATCTCTGCCTTCGAACCCGCGCACAACAGCCCCGAATCCGTCGGCATGAGTTCCGTCCGCCTCGCCCGCATCCGGCGGGCGCTCGAGCGCGAAATCGCCGATAAGCGCATTCCCGGCGCCGTGGTCGCCATTCAGCGCCGCGGCACGCTGGTTTACCTGGACGCGATCGGCGCGCGGGATCCGGCGATCGGCGCGCCGATGCGGCCCGACTGCATCTTCTCCGTCGCATCGATGACGAAGCTCATGGTCTCCGTCGCCATCATGATGCTCTACGAGGAGGGCCGGCCGCTCCTCAGCGATCCTGCCAGCAAATACCTGCCGGAGCTCGCCGGTATGAGAGTCGCGAAATCGCTGGATTGGCCGCTGACCACTGTTCCGGCAGAGCGCGAATTCACCATCCAGGATTTGCTGCGGCATACGTCTGGCCTCACCTATAAAACGCGCGGCACGAGCGCGGCGCACAAAGCTCATCCCGACGGGATGCGCGATCTCGTACGCATGAGCAAAGCCGAATTTCTCGCGGCGCTCGGCAAGGCGCCGCTTCTCTATCAACCGGGCACCGCGTGGGAATACGGCCTGTCCACCGACGTGCTCGGCCTGATCATCGAAGCAATCACCGGCGAGACGCTAGGCCAACATTTGCACGAGCGGCTGTGGGCGCCGCTTGGTATGAACGATACATCGTTCGCATTGCCGGAAGCGAAACGCGACCGCTACGCGCGGGCGTTTCCAAAAGATTATCTCACCGGCGAGCCGGTCGCGATTCCGCATGCGAGCCCAGAGTTCAAGCCGCGATGGGAATCGGGCGGCGGCGGGGCGACATCGACCGCCGCCGACTACATGCGCTTCCTGCAGATGCTCTTGAACGGCGGCGAATTGGATGGGCGGCGATATCTCAGCCGGCCGACCGTCAAGTACATGACGTCGGACCATCTCGGCGCAAAAATCGAGAACCGCGTCACGACAATGGACCCGTCGTGCGAGGGCTACGGCTTCGGCCTCGGCGTCGCGGTGCGCCTGCAGACCGGCATTGCCGGGGCGATCGGCAGCGCCGGCGATTATTATTGGTCGGGCGTGTTCGGCACTTATTATTGGGTCGATCCGGCGGAAGGTTTGGCCGTCGTTTTAATGGCGATGGCGCCTGGCCAATTGCGCTTGCGTTACCGCGCACTGATGCGCCCGCTGGTCTTGCAGGCGATTGTCGACTGATCAGCCAAGCGTTGCCTTTGAACTTAAGGTGAGTCGGCGTCTCTTTTGCCGGGGCGCAAGGATTGCGAGCGCTGTCGGATTTTCTCGACTCTCCTGTCGCTCGGCCTAGTTTCTGGTACGGCACCAATAGGCCGAGGACCTGCGGCTGGAGCAGCAATAGCAGAGCGGGAGGAGATGATGGAGCGACTTTCCGGACTCGACGCCAGCTTCCTTTACGGCGAAACCCCTGAGACGCCGACGCACACTGCGCCGCTGTGGATTTTCGATTCCGTGCCGGAGGGCAAGAGTCCGTTTCAAAGCTTCCGCGAACATATCAAGGCGCGCTTACACTTGCTGCCGTTTTTCCATCGCAAGCTGGTTCTGTCGCCGATTCAGCTCGATCATCCCGTGTGGATCGACGACGACGATATCGATCTCGATTACCACGTTCGTCGGGTTGCCTTGCCGAAGCCCGGCACGGACCAGCAGCTGCGCACGCTGGTTTCGCGTCTGCATATGATCCTGCTCGATCGTGCACGCCCGCTTTGGCAATTTTACGTGATCGAGGGACTGCAAGGCGGCCGCTTCGCCATTTATGCGAAACTGCACCATGCGGCGGTCGACGGCGGCGCCGGCATGGTGATCATGGAGACGATTTTCAGCGCCTCGCCCGAGCCCGCCGAAGTCCCGCCACCGCCGCCGAAAAAGAAGGAAGCGCCGCCAAATCTATTCGAGCTGATCAGCACTTCCTATGCCAGCTTCTTTCGCCAGCAGCAGCAATTCTTCGAATCGTGGCCGGAGATCAGCAAGGCGCTTGCCAATGTCGGCCGGCGTCTTGCCGAGGACGTGGAGAAGCGGCCGGACTTGCCGGCGGCGGCGCCGAGGACGATATTCAACACGACGGTGTCGAACCAGCGTTCGCTCGGCACCTGCACGATCCCGCTCGGCGAGACCAAGGACATCGGCAAGGCGCTTGACGCCAAGCTCAACGATGTCGTGATGGCGATCTGCGCCGGCGCGCTGCGGCGCTATCTTCAGAAGCGCGACTCGCTGCCGGCGGAATCGCTGATCACGGCAGTTCCCGTGTCGCTGCGCGAGCCCGGCAACACCGATATCAACAATCAGGTCACGACGATGCTGTGCCGGCTCGCGACCGATGGCGCCGATCCGATCGAGCGGCTTCGCGCCATCAAGGCGTCGTCGAAGGATTCGAAGGCGCGGCTAAGCGACATCAAAGACGTGATGCCGCGCGATATTTCCTGGTTCGGCGCCCCGATCGTGATGACGGCGCTTGCGCGCATGTCGGGGCAAGCCAATCTGCCGGAGGCGTTTCCGCCGATCGTCAACGTGTTGATTTCCAACGTGCCGGGTCCGCGCAAGGAGAAATATTGTCTCGGCGCAAAAATGCTGCACGTCTACCCGGTTTCCGCAATAGGACATGGGCTCGCGCTGAACATCACGCTCATCAGCTATTTGGACCAGCTCGATTTCGGTCTGATTGCCTGCCGCGCGGTCGTGCCGGACATTGACAAGCTGACCGCCTACATCGTCGAGGAATTCGAGGAGCTGAAACGCGCTGTCGAACAGCGCCGCTCGAAGGCTGAACCGCGGCGCGAGAAGAACCAGGCGAAGCGGGAGCAGCGGACGGCGGTCCGCGCGTGAGGAGCTGCCGGTTACGTTCCCTTAACGATGGCGCGGCACCCTTCGAAATTGGGCGGAAAGGATGTCATGCGATCGTGCCCCATTTCGCACATTCTGCTTGCGAGAATTGTGCAAGCCGATAGCAGAGGCAAACGCGCAATAGCCTCGACGCTCTCCGATGCCGTTCGAGTAGATCTCGCACTATTCTGCTACGAGCAAGACGAACTCAATGAAATAGCGCGCGACATCGCGGCCGTGTGCGACCGCGCGGGATTGATCCGGGCGGGAAGAAGCATCGGTTTGGCACTCTTGGCGGCAGCTGATGAGCCGCCGCCGATACGGCGCGCAATTGAGCGCGGGACCTAGCAAGCGCGGCAACTCGGCATGCGCTGCCAGTGAAACGGTTTTGATCTCTATGCGTATGCGAGGATGTCGGGCTGCACGAATGCAGCGACCTCAATTCAAATGCTGCTGAATAGTCGAGGAGCTCTCTTTACCGCTCCTCGTCGCCCTCGATGTCACCGTCGATCAGCGTCGAGACGTCGTCGGAATCCTCTTCCTCTTCTTCGAGGAACGTGTCGTCCGCCGGCGCCTCATCATCCTCGATCTCGACGTCGTCCTCAGGGAGAACCGCGGCGACCTTCTCGTCCTCCACCACGTCGGCGTCTTCGAGCGGCACGAGCTCGGCTTCGGGCGTCTCGACCTCAGGCTCTTCTTCCTCTGCTGCCTTGCCGCGCGCGCTCGAACGCGCCGGCATCGATGCGACCTCGTATACGGTTCCGCATTTCGGGCAGACGATTGGATCTTTGGCGAGGTCGAAAAACTTCGCACCGCAATTCTGGCACTGACGCTTGGTGCCGAGTTCGGGTTTTGGCACTGTCCCTCAATCCCTCGAGCAATGATGAGACGCCGCTCACGCTCGGGGGCCCCGGTTATGCAAGGCCTGCCGCCCTGTCAAATGGGAATCGAAGCGATCTTTTCCGGGCCTCGGCCACGTAATGACATGCCGCTCCCAGCCATGGTACGAGCGCTCGCCAAATCAGCTAAGGATCAGGCGCCCCGTGCAACTGAAAACCGCGCACGCCCCCGAGCGCGCCGTCAGCCTTTCGGCGCGGCAGAGCGGTCCGCTGACCGGGCGCGTCAGGCCGCCCGGCGACAAGTCGATTTCGCACCGCGCCTTCATTCTCGGACTGCTCAGCGTTGGCGAGACGCGGATCGAGGGCGTGCTCGAAGGCGACGATGTTTTGCGCACCGGCGAGGCCTGCCGTGCGCTCGGCGCCTCGGTCGAGCGAGTAGGCGAGGGCTCCTGGCGGGTCAGGGGCAGGGGCATTGGCGCGCTGCGCACGCCGGCCGAGACGCTCGATTTCGGCAATGCCGGTACCGGCACGCGGCTGATGATGGGCGTTGCCGGCGGCAACGGCATCCTGGTGCGCTTTGATGGCGATGCCTCGCTGCGCAAGCGGCCGATGCGGCGCATTCTCGATCCGCTCGTCCTGATGGGGGCCGAGGTGATGGCTGAAGCCGAGGGCGGCCGTTGCCCGATTCTTTTGCAAGGCACGCACGAGCCGGCGCCGATCGAATACCGCACGCCCGTCGCGTCGGCACAGATCAAGTCGGCGATCCTGCTGGCGGCGCTGAACTCGCCGGGACAGACAATGGTGATCGAGCGTGAGGCCAGCCGCGATCACACCGAAAAAATGCTCGCCTATTTCGGCGCCGAGGTCGCTAGCGAGGCCGAAGGCGAGGCCGGACGCCGCATCAGGCTTAACGGCCGGCCGGAGCTCGCGCCGGCGCCGATCGTCGTGCCGGCCGATCCGTCTTCGGCAGCGTTTCCGCTGGTTGCGGCGCTCATCGTGCCAGGGTCGGACATCGTCATCGAAGGCATGATGATGAACCCGCTGCGCATCGGGCTCCTCGCCACGTTGCAGGAGATGGAGGCGCAGATCGAGATTTTGGACCGGCGGAGCGAAGGTGGCGAGGACGTCGCCGACATCCGCGTGCTGGCGAGCGAGCTTCGCGGCGTCGATGTGCCGGCAGCGCGTGCGCCGTCGATGATCGACGAATACCCGATCCTGGCGGTGGCGGCTTCTTTTGCGCATGGCGAGACGCGGATGCGCGGGCTTGCCGAGCTGCGAGTGAAGGAATCCGATCGGCTTGCCGCCGTCGCCGCGGGCCTCGCGGCGAACGGCGTCGATTGCGTCATCGAGGGCGATGATCTCATTGTGTCGGGCGGTGCGGGCCAGGCGCGGGGCAATGGTTTCGTCGCAACCCATCTCGATCACCGCATTGCGATGAGCTTTCTCGTCATGGGGCTTGCGGCGGAGCGCCCGGTCGCGGTCGATGACGAGCGCATGATCGAGACGAGCTTCCCAACCTTCCGGCCGCTGATGGCGGCGCTCGGGGCGGATTTTTCGTGATCATCGCGATCGACGGACCCGCCGCCTCGGGGAAAGGCACGCTGGCGCGCCGGCTCGCCAAACATTACAGGCTGCCGCATCTCGACACCGGCCTGCTCTATCGAGCGGTCGCGCGGGCACTGATCGATGAGGGGCGCCGGCTGGACGATGTTTCCGCGGCGGTGAAGGCTGCGCGCGGGCTAGCGCTGATCGATTTCGACGAGCCGGCGCTGCGCGGCCGCGAAATGGGCGAGGCGGCCTCCGTCGTGGCGGCGATACCCGAGGTCCGTGCCGCTCTCATCGAGGCCCAGCAGGCTTTTGCCGGACGTCCCGGCGGGGCGGTGCTCGACGGGCGCGACATCGGGACGGTGATCTGTCCGGACGCGCCCGTGAAGATTTTCGTCACCGCCTCGCCCGAGACGCGGGCGCAGCGCCGCGCGCTTGAGCTGCGCAGCCGCGGCGAGCCGTCGGACTACGCCAAGGTGCTGGCCGATATTCGCCACCGCGACCGGCGCGATTCGAGCCGTGCCACGGCACCGTTGAAGCCGGCCGCCGACGCGATGATCCTCGATACGACCGACCTCGATGTCGAGGGCACGTTTGCCGCGGCGGCGAAGATGGTTGAGGAGAAGGAGAAGAGCACTGCAGGCGCCGCGCGGCGCGTCCGCGCGGCTATGCCTTGACCCTATTGGCTCGTATTCCTACTTCTCCTCAACCACCTCCCAAACTTCCCGAGCCGAAGGCAGCCGTCATGTCGACCGCAAAAGTCACCGATCTCACGTTCGACTCCGACGTGCTGAAATCGAGCGAGCCCGTCGTCGTCGACTTCTGGGCGGAGTGGTGCGGCCCGTGCCGGATGATCGCCCCCTCGCTCGAGGAGATCGCGACGGAGATGAAGGGCAAGGTGAAGGTTGCGAAGCTCAATATCGACGAAAATCCGGCCGTTGCCGGTAAGCTCGGCATTCGTTCGATCCCGACGCTCATGCTATTCAAGGACGGCAAGCTCGCCTCGCAGAAGGTCGGCGCCGCGCCGAAGGGCGAGCTCGTCAAGTGGATCAACGCGGCGATTTAGGTCCGCTTTAGCGCACCTGCGCGGCTGAGTGCAGATGCCGCGCCGGCCGAGCCATTGCCCATGTGTTATTGATTACAACCAAGCCAACCCGTCGCGTGACATGATGGAATTGAATTGCGCGAGGCCGGCGAGCTATTGCAGTCTCGGACGCTTCCGCCCCGCGCGCTCGAAAAGCTTTTGTGAGGGCACATGACGGCGGACCTGCTGCCGCTCGACACGCTCTGGGCAATCGAGAGAATAATGGTGTCGTAACGTTCGGCTTATGCTGCCCTGGATATTGGCTGCTGACGGCAACTTCGTCGCCGTCAGAGTCATTCACGAACGCGATCAATTTCTTCAAAGAATTCCGCCGCAAGAGTTCGCGCTGACGCATAGTGTGCGCGCCCCCCACGGAGATTTCCGGTCCGCTACGGTGCAAATTGCCGGCGGCCCGCCAGCGGTTGCGAATTCCGCCTGGGGAACAGGTGGACGCTATCTCTATCGCTACGTGATCAGGAATCCGAATTTGGGGGAACTGGATTGGATCATTGATCCTTACGCCCGGGAATTCGGCGTCGGCAAGCTGTCGGCCTTCACGCTCGGCTATCAGCCGTATGTCTGGAGCGACAGCGAAGTGCAATGGCGTACTCCGCCGCTCGCCGATCTCGTCTTGTATGAGATCAACATTGCGGAGTTCGGCGGTGATTTAGAACGAGCGCGGGACGTGCTGGCCTATCTCAGCGATCTCGGCGTGAACGCCGTTGAAATCATGCCATTATTCAACGTCGGTATCTCCGCCGATTGGGGCTACCTCCCTATCGGATATTTCGGGGTGGACGAGCGCTTCGGCGCAGCCGTCGTTAAGGGGCCTAAATCAACATTGTACATCATTGATCACCATCATCTCGCGCGCGCCCTCGCCGACCTGGAGGATACGTAGAAGTTGAGAACTTCAGATCGCTCAACCCAGAGACATTCTGGGAAAAATGGCGGCGAAGAACTGGGTCTATCCGAAGGACCGAGGCGCGGGTAAAAGCGTAACAGAGTTGCCGGACTCGATCCGCGGCATGACCGACGATTCCTACAGAAGTCTTGCGGGATATGTGGAGGATGAGGGCGGGTTTAAAATCTTCGGCGCCGTTTGCTGAGTTCCGATGGGCGGATTCTTCCGAACGAGAATCAGTTCAGACCTGATCGGGCAGAACATGCATAAAGCGGTAAAGAAAGCGCTGAAACTGGCGCGGTCTCAAGTGGTCTGTGGACTGCCGGGGATTGATGAAGATATTTGTGATTAAGCCGTCAACCCATCGAGCTTCAGCACCTCGCCGGCCAAATAAAGCGAACCGGCAATCAATATCCGCGGCGGCGCCGACCAGTCGCGCGCGGATAAATATTCGAGCGCGCTGCCGACGCTTTCCGATGCCGCGGCGGGAATGCCTTCCTGCTGCGCGGCGAACGCCACCTCCGCCGGCAGACGGCCGTAATGATCGCCGCCGATCGGCACCGCGATCACCTCCTGAACAAGCCCTTTGAACGGGCGCAGGAAAGCCCGCGTCGCCTTCGTTGCCAGCGTGCCGCAGACCAGAATCAGCGGGCGCGGCGATTTTTCCTCGAAATCGGCCATCGCTTGCGCGAGCGCGCGGCCACCGTCGGCATTGTGTCCGCCGTCGAGCCAAACTTCCGCCTCGCGCGGCGCGAGTTCGGCGATGCGTCCGCGTTTCAATCGCTGCAGGCGCGCCGGCCATTCGGCATGCGACAGTCCCGTTTCGATGGCCGAAACGGCGATCGACTGATCGAAGCGCCGCAATGCGGCGATTGCCGTGCCGGCATTCAATTGCTGGTGCCGGCCGACAAGCCGCGGCAGCGGCAAATCTATGAGGCCGCGCTCGTCCTCATAGACGAAGCGCCCGTTCTCTTCGTGCGTAACGAAATCCTGGCCGCCGACAATGACGGGTGCGCCGAGGCGCCCCGCCTGCCCCTCCAAAACGGCGAGGGCGTTCTCGTCCTGCTCGGCGAGGATCGCGGGCACACCGCGCTTGAAAATACCGGCTTTCTCGACAGCGATTTTTTCGATCGTGTCGCCCAAAAATTCTGGATGATCGATCGATACCGGCGTGACGATCGTCAGTGCGGGCCGTGCGACGACATTGGTCGCATCGACGCGTCCGCCGAGGCCGACTTCCAGCAGAAGCACGTCCGCCGGTCTCTCGGCAAAGAGCAGGAACGCCGCCGCCGTCGTGATCTCGAAAAACGTGATCGGCGCGCCGGCATTAGCGTCTTCGCAGCGCTCAAGCGCCGCCTGCAGCGCCGCGTCAGATACCAAGACGCCGCCGCCGTGACGACCGACACGGATTCGCTCGTTGAAGTCGATCAGATGCGGCGAGGTGTAGACGTGCACGCTCTTGCCGGCAGCCTCCAGCATCGCGCGCATGAAGGCGATGGTCGATCCCTTGCCGTTGGTCCCGGCGACGTGGATCACCGGCGGCAGGCGCGTTTCCGGATGGCCAAGACCTGCAAGAAGCCGCTCGATCCGGCCGAGCGACAGATCGATACGTTTCGGGTGCAGATTTAAAAGGCGCGAGAGAATCTCGTCGCGCGGCTTCATGGATGTTTCCTCATCCTGAGGAGCGTGCGGAGCACGCGTCTCGAATGGTAATTATCGCGCTACGCCGCTTGCGCCATCTGTTGCGGCGCCTTCGTCAACAGCGCGCAGAGCCGGGCCAACGTGGCGCGCATTTCGAGCCGCGACACGACCATGTCGACCATGCCGTGCGCCTGCAGATATTCGGCGCGCTGAAAACCCTCCGGCAACCGCTCGCGGATCGTCTGCTCGATGACGCGCGCGCCGGCAAAACCGACCACTGCGCCGGGTTCGGCAATATGGACGTCGCCGAGCATTGCATAGGAGGCGGTGACGCCGCCGGTCGTCGGATTGGTGAGCACGACGATGTAGGGCAGGCGGGCGGCGCGCAAGCGCTGCACCGCGACGGTGGTGCGCGGCATCTGCATCAGCGAGAACATGCCCTCTTGCATGCGGGCGCCGCCGGACGCGGTGAAAATGATGAACGGGCAATGCTTGTCGACCGCGGCCATCATGCCCGTGATGATGGCTTCGCCGGCGGCCATGCCAAGCGACCCGCCCATGAATTCGAAGTCCTGGACCGCGGCGACAATCTCTCTGCCCTCCAGACGGCCGGTGCTTAGACGCACGGCGTCGGCCGCGCCGGTCTTGGCGCGATTTTCTTTCAGCCGCTCGGTGTAACGTTTGACATCGCGGAAACGCAGCGGATCGAGCGGCACTTCGGGAGTGGGGAGGTTCGTCCAGGCGCCATTGTCGTACAGCGCCTTCAGCCGCGCATCGACCGGGATGCGCATATGATAACCGGAGCCCGGCACGACGTAGAGATTGGCCTCGAGGTCTTTGTAGAAGACGAGT
>Ga0164308_10001640_pt1 | contig 11910 bp, 12 predicted proteins | sample Whisoiple_246_MG_FD_109983 | JGI IMG/M metagenome (GOLD analysis project Ga0164308, IMG submission 109983) | Soil microbial communities amended with fresh organic matter from upstate New York, USA - Whitman soil sample_246_MG | ecosystem: Environmental > Terrestrial > Soil > Unclassified >... | reverse complement strand
TCCAGAAGGCGGGCGCCTCGGCGTCGGAGACGAGGTGACCACCTGCGGCGAGGGCGCGCTCGATGCGCGCGAGCGCCTCGTCGTGAGCAACGGTGACGTCGAGGTGGATCCGATTGCGTTGCGGCCGCGGCTCATCCATCTGCTGGAACCACACGGCGGGGCCGAGCTGGAGCGGGTCCTGCACGTCGTTGCGAGCCACCGTGTCATAGCCGAGGACGGCCGCCCAGAACGGCTGCACCGAATCGATGTCGAGCGCGTCGATCGCGATCTCGACCTGGGTCAGGCTGCTCGGCTCCGCCGCGAGCCCCAGCTCCGCGACAACGGCGTCGATGGCCCGACCGAGGGTGACGTCACGCTCGGTGACACCGCCGACGTCGTGGCTCGAGAGGACCACGTGGACCACGTCGTAGCGCAGGTCGACGTCGGGATGGTGGCCCTGCTCCTCCGCGAGCCGGCCGACCCGACCGACGAAGTCGAGTGCAGTGACGAAGTCGGGCGCCCGCACGGTGAGGTGCATGCGCTGGAGCAGGTGCCGCCACGCGGGCAGCGCCTCGGACGCCGCCTGCCGGCTCAGCTTCTCGGCCATCCTCCGACGGTAGCCCGCGGCCGGGCCGCATGGGACCCTGCGAGCGCCGGCATCGCTACCAAGACGCGCCACCGGACCTCCACGCTCTCGCCCGCGGCCGGGCGAGGCCGCCGGAGAGTCGAGGTGATCTCGGGAACCACGTCGGCGCAGGGAGCACCTGGAACCCGTGCTTCTCAGAGGGTGAAGGCCTCGCGGAAGCGCGCCAGTGCCAGCTCCGGCTCGCTCGAGGCGAACGCCTCGAGCCCGACCGGGCCGGTGTAGCCCATCCCGACGAGGGCCCGGGCCACCGCGGGGTAGGCGATCTCCCCGGTGCCCGGCTCGCACCGACCCGGCACGTCGGCGACCTGGATCTCGCCGATGAAGGGCAGCGCGCGCCGGCAGAGCTCGATGAGGTTCCCCTCCCCGATCTGCGCGTGGTAGAGGTCGAGCATGAGTCGCAGGTGCGGGCTGTCGACCGACTGCACGAGCGCGAGGCAGTCTGCTGCGGTCGCGAAGGGCACGCCCGGGTGGTCGACGGCAGTGTTGAGGTTCTCGAGGACGAAGGTGACGCCCGCGCTCCGGCCCAGCTCTGCGACTCTTGCCAGCGTCGAGCGCGCGGTCTCCCACATCTGGCCCGTCACGACCGGCTCGGGGCGCACCGGCAGCCCGCGGTCATCGAGGCCGGTGCCGTGCAGGTTGAGCCGTTGGATCCCCAGCCGTTGCGCCACGGGCACGGACTGCTTTGCGGTGGCGAGCAGCTCATCAGCCCCCTCGGCATCGCTGAGCCGCCCGCCCACGTAACCCGTCATCGACGAGTACACGACGCCCTCGCCGCGCAGAGCCACGAGCGCGTCGATGTCGTGCCGCGTCCAGTCCCAGATCTCGACCTGGAAACCGAGCTCGTGGATGCGGCGCACCCGATCGGCGAAGGGCAGGTCGACGAAGACCATCTCGGCGCTGACCGCGAGGGTGAAGGGGCTGCCTCCCGTCGTCGCCATCAGGCGCTGACCCGGTCGGTGTCACGGATGGTGACGGTGCTGCCGGTCTCGACCGCCTCGATGCAGGCGAGCGCAACGCGTAGCGCGGCGCGCGCGTCACTGCCCCCCACGAGCGTCGGAGCACCCCGGCGCACCGCAGCGACGAACGCTGCGAGCTCAGCGGCATACGCGGCGTCGAAGAGGTCGGTGTCGGTGCGTGCGGTGGGGCTCGAGACGCCGTCGGCGCTCCAGTGGCTCGTCGTGACGTGCGCCGGGCTTCCCGCCTGCACCATCCCGGACGAGCCGAAGACCTCGGCCCGCACGTCGTAGCCGTAGGCCGCCGAGAAGCTCGCCTCGGCGACAGCGATGGCGCCGTTGTCGTAGCGGATCGTGACGACCGCCGTGTCGAGCAGTCCGGCGTCCTTGAAGTCGGGCGCGACCAGGGCGTCGGCCATGACGCTGACCTCGACGGCAGTCGCGCCGGGGTTGAGCCAGTTGAGCGCGTCGAAGTCGTGGATCAGCGTCTGGGTGAAGATGGTCCACGGCGGCACGCTCGCGGGGTCGGCGAGGCCGGGGTCGCGCGTCAGCGACCGCAACAGCTGCGGCGTGCCGACGCCACCGGCCGTGATGACGTTGCGCGCGGCGGCGAAGTCGCGAGCGAACCTCCGGTTGAAACCCACCTGCAGGGGTATGCCGTTCGCCTCCGCCGCACCGACCGCGCGGTCGGCGTCAGCGAGGGTCATCGCCATCGGCTTCTCGACGAAGACAGCCTTGCCGGCCTGCGCGGCAGCGACGACCAGATCGGCGTGGGCCGAGCTCGCGCACGTGATGGCAACGGCCTCGATCCGTGGGTCGTCGATGAGGGCGCGGCTGTCGGTGACCCACTCGACCCCCAGCGCATCACCGAGCCGCTGCGCGGACGCCTCGAACGGGTCTGCGACCGCGACGAGCTCGGCATCCGGAAGGCGGCGTGCCAGGGTCGTGGCGTGGTAGGTGCCGATGCGGCCGGCGCCGATGAGGCCGATGCGGACGGGGTCGGGGATCGACATCGCTGCTCCTTCGTGGCTACTAGAGCGCTCTAGTTACTTCAGTGAAGCGGGTCGCCAGCCGCAGGTCAAGAGTTTGCGCGAGAAACGCATAGAGCGCTCTAGGATGAGGCATGGCATCCGACCGGGTCACCATGGAGGACGTCGCTGCGCGGGCGGGCGTCTCTCGCGCCCTCGTCTCGATCGTCTACCGCGGCGTCGCCGGCGCCTCCGACGCCACCCGGGAGCGGGTGATGGCAGCCGCGCGCGAGCTCGACTACCGTCCGGACACGCGAGCGAGCCGCCTCGGCCGCAGCCGGACACGGACGGTCGGCGTCACCTTCTCCGTCGGCGCGACTTTCCACGGCGACCTCATCCAGAGTCTCTACACCCACGCCGATGCCGCCGGCTACGAGATCGTGCTGAGTGGCGTGACACCTCATCGCGCGGAGTGCGCCGCGGTCGAGACCCTGCTCGCGGAGCGGTGCGAGGCCATCGTCGCCCTCGGCAGCACGCTGCGAGCAGCCGAGCTCGCCCGCCTCGCCGGGCAGCTGCCCCTCATCAGCGTCCTCCGTGCCGCCTCCGGGGGGGTCGACGTCGTTCGCACAGACGACGCAGCAGGGCTACAGCTCGCCGTCGCCCACCTGGTGGACCTCGGCCACGAGCACATCGCACTGCTCGACGGGGGACGTGCGGCGGGGGCCGTCGATCGACGCCGGGGATATCGAGCCGGGTTGCGACGAGCGGAGGGCCGCCCGCCGCTCGTCATTCGGGGAGGCCTCACCGAGCTCGAAGGAGCTTCTGCCGCAGGGGAGTTCCTCGCCATTCGGAGGGGTCGACCCAGCGCGGTCGCCGCCTTCAACGACCGGTGCGCCCTTGGCTTCATCGACGTCGTGCGTCAGGCGGGCCTGAGGGTGCCCCACGACGTGTCGGTCGTCGGCTTCGACGACATCAGCGAGGCGGCATACCCCCACGTCGGCCTGACCACGGTGCGCCAGGACGCCGCGCAGCTGGGCGCCGCGGCCATCCGGGCGGTCGACACACGGCTGTCCGGGGCCCCTCCGGGACGGGCCACCGTCATCGAGCCCGAGCTCGTCGTGCGGACCAGCACCGCACCACCGCGCGGCGGTCGTTGAGGTGCTAGTTCCTCCGGGCGCTGCACCAGGCCGACCCCGACATGCCGGTCAACATCGAGCACCCCACCGGGATGCATGCGGGCAACCTGTCGCACAGGGATCACGGCAACTGGGCAGCTGATTCAGCCTGCCTCGAGAGCTCTCCGCAGGCTGGCGACCCGCACTCGCAGCCGAGCTGCTTGCCTGCCCGCTTCCGCATCGCCACCGATCGAGTCGTCCCAGGCTTCGAGCAGCTCCGCGGCGGCCTCCCAGAGGGACGCCGCACGGCGCACCGTGTCCCGCGAGACGCGGACCGCGCCGACCTCGCCGGAGTGCAGGGCAGCGTGCAGCTCCTCCTGGAGATCCCCTGTGGCAGCGGCCTCCTCCTCGTGGCCGTTCCTGGAGTGCACCCACGCGGCCAACCCCGCCGCGGTCAGTGAGGGTCCGACGACTGCACCGGGCAGCTCCACCCAGGGATCGCTCGCGGCCACGGCGCCATCCTGGCACGAGCGACATCAGGACGAGCCACGTTCTCCTGGACGGGGAGGCACCTTACAGCCGTCGAGGACTCACCCGACGGTCCCAGGATGTCGGTCCTCGAGCCGCGCGCCCCGGGCCCGCCCGCTACCGTGGGTTCCCCACCGCTTCTGACGCGACCACCGAGAGAGGAGCGCGCAGTGTCACTCACTCGGATCCACAACTTCTCCATCTCCCTGGACGGATTCGCCACGGGTGAGCCGCAGTCCGCCGAGGCCCCGTTCGGCCATGCGGGCCAGCGTCTGCACCGGTGGATGATGGCGACTCGCTACTGGGACGCCGCCGCCGGTGGCACAGGAGTGGACGATGCCTTCGCCGAGCGCCACACCCCCGGCATCGGTGCCGAGATCATGGGCGCCAACAAGTTCGGTCCGCCCGGGTGGCAGGACGACCCGGACTGGACCGGCTGGTGGGGACCGAACCCGCCGTTCCACACGCCGACCTTCGTCCTGACGCACCACCACCGGTCCCCGCTCGAGATGGAGGGCGGCACCACCTTCCACTTCCTCGAGGCGACACCAGCCGAGGCCCTCGCCGCGGCCCGCGACGCAGCCGGCGACCAGGACGTTCGCATCGGTGGCGGTCCGAGCGTCGTGCGTGACTTCCTCACCGCTGGGCTCGTCGACCACATGCACCTCGTCGTGGTGCCCATCATCCTCGGGCGCGGGGTCCGCCTCTGGGACGGTCTGGAGGCCGTGGAGGAGACCTTCGACGTGGAGACGGTCTCCTCCCCCAGCGGCGTCACGCACCTCACCTTCACCCGCAAGGCTCGCTGAGGCGCGGCGCCAGCCAACGCTGCGGCGCGATGGAAGCCCTGCGGCACAGAACAACTCGCGCCGTGCGTGTCCGCGACTGCAGGGAACGTCGCGACGTGGGTGTGCGTTGGACGTCTACCGTCGACTCGCGCTCTGGAGGGCCCATGTCCCACGTCGCCACCGGCGTCACCCCGCTTCCGCCCCTGTCCGCCCAGGCCGAACGCCTCGTCGCGCTCGGGGTGCACGACCTTGCCGGTGTGCCGCCCGCCGCCCTGCGCTCACTCGCCCGGAGCTCCCCGACCCGCGACGGGCTCCTCGTGCTCGCCGAGACCACCGTCCCGGCGTCTGCCCTCGCCCCTCTGCTGCACCTCGGCGACAGCCGCGGCTTCGTGGTCGAGGACATGACCGATGTCGACGCGTTCGCGCCCATCGACGGGGTCGAACTCCCCAGCGGTCCCTGCTACGTCGTCCACGGGCTCGAGCGCGGCGACGAGATGGCCAACTGGTCTCCCGACGAGGCACTTCCGAGCATCGTGTCGGCCGGGCGCAGCCCACTCACGCTCACCGAGGGAATCCACTGGGCCCTACAGTCGCCCGGGGTCCTCGAGCGGAACCACTGTTTCATGACCATCGGCTCGCGCCGGCGCAAGCCCGGCGGGCGGCTCGACGCGCGCACACCAGCTCTCTGGATCAGCAACGGCACCGGACGCGACGGTCGCGAGCGACGCGGCGCCCCGAAGGTCGGCTGGTGCTGGGCCGGCAACCGGCACACTTGGCTCGGGTTCGCCTCTGGCGCAGGCAGAGTGGCGCTCTGAGAGCATCCCGCAACACCGCCGGCGGCCTCACCACCGCTGGTGCACGTCCTCCGCCCACCCGAAGATCCCGTCCAGGCCCACATCACCGACATGCCCCGTCCACGTGCCGAAGCACTGGTGTGTGCGCGAGGCGAGGATGCCGAGCTGGGTGACCGACCGGCGCACGTGCTCGGGGTGGAAGGTGAGCTCGGTCCGGCCGCCGTGGACCCGCCACGGCGCCATCCACTCACCCGGTGAGTAGTCCCACCGGAGCTCGTCGCTGATCTTCGTGACGCGACCGTCGACGACGACGGCATTCTCCGTCGACCCCGTTCCGGCGGTCCACCTCCCACCGACCTGGAGGCCGACCGTGCGACCGCCCACGATGCCCGACCCCGACCCCCAGTTCCAGGAGATCGCATACGGCCAGCGTCCGCGGCCGTGGTCGAGGGTTGCCCACGACCTCCCCTCAGCCGTGACGTATGTCGTCCCGTCCACCGTCAGCCGGCCCACCACCGGGCGGGCCGGGTCCTTGACGGTGAACTGGAAGAGGCGATCGCTCCAGGGCACCACGACGCCGAGCCGCTCGTGCCCCGGGCTCAGCTGTGCGACGACGTCGAGGTCGACGCGTCCGGCCCGAGCCCGCACCCTGGTGCCTTCGGGGGTGGGGTCGAGGTCGACCTGCAGGCTCTTCGTCCGTGCGCTGGCCGGACCGCCGTCGAGCGTGCCCGGAAGCATCGTGCCGCGGCCCAGGGGCGCGATCGCGTCCACCGTGATCTGCTCACCCGAGCGACGGTCCAGCACGAAGAGCGAGGGGACGGCGGCATACCCGATGTCGGAGACGACGACGGCGACGACGTGCGTCTCGAGCGTCACCGCCCAGTACTCCCAGCGCTTGTTGCGGCCCCAGCCGAATCGGCCCCGGCCGACGCCGTCGGTGCGGTGCAGCGGGATGCGGGTCCACCCGACGGCGGCCGGGTTGAGACGACCGTTCGGCAGGGTGAGGTCGACGGGCTGGGTGATCTCACGCTCGCGGGGCACCTGCTCATCCTGCTAGTTTTCAGCCCATCGTGCCCGGTCGGCAGGCGGTGAGACCACGACCCAGCATCCGCGATGGGCGCTCGCCAGCACCGCACGATCGCGCGGCTGAGGTAGTCGCCGCACGGAGCGCCCTTGCGCCATCGCGAAAGGAGACTTCCATGGACACCACCCCGTCCTCGACCCGCGCTTCGACCCCTTCTTCGACCCCTGCGTCGACCCCTGCTTCGACCCCAGGCCACGCGTCGGCCACACGCGCGCTCGTCCTCGCCGGCGGCGGAGCGGCCGGCAACGCGTGGGAGCTCGGCCTCGTCGCCGGACTCTGCGATGCCGGCCTCGACGTGACCCGGGCGGACCTCGTCGTCGGGACCTCCGCGGGGTCGACCGTGGCCGCCCAGATCACGAGTGGCACGCCACCCCGCGAGCTGTATGCCGCCGTCCTGGCTGAGCGGCCGGGGCCGGCTGCCCCCCGGGGCGGGGTCGACACGAGGCGTGGACAGAGCGTCTCCGGTCCGAGCTACCTCGAGTGGTCGAACGCGATCATCGCCGCTTCCGAGGACCCGTCCGACATGCGCCGCAGGATGGGCGTCGCAGCGCTCGACCGGGCGGTCTCCCACGCCGTCGACCCCCTGCGCTGGCGAGACGTGGTCGCGGCCCGCTTGCCCAGTCCCGACTGGCCGCAGCAGGCCGTCCTCATCCCTGCCGTCGACGCCAGAACCGGAGAGCCCGTCATCTTCGACCGCTACAGCGGGGTCGACCTCGTCGACGCCGTCGCCGCGAGCACCTCGGCGATGACCCCCTACCCCATCGGCGAGGGCCGCTTCCTCAACGGCGGCTACCGTCGCAGCGAGAACGCCGACCTCGCGGCTGGGTGCACGCGCGTCCTCGTGCTGTCGCCGTTCGGCGGCCGCTCACGGATGCCGGCGGGCTGGGGCATGGATCTTGCCACGCAGGTCGAGGAGCTGCGTTCGGGCGGCAGCCGGGTCGAGACGGTCTTCCCGGACTCCCGGGCGGGCGACGTCTTCGACGCCAACGCCCTGGATCCCTCGACCCGTCCGCAGGCCGCCCTGGGCGGCTACGAGCAGGGCCGCTCCCTCGCGGACCGGCTCGCCGCCTTCTGGCGTTGACCGTGCTCCACGCCCGCCATGCGGGGCCACCCAGCTCGCGGGGCCACCCGGCTCGCGGGACCATCAGTCCTCATCGGGCCCGGCGACGATGAGCGCGAGCTGGCGGCCGATCTCGACCTGGCGAGTGAGGAAGGCACGCTCATCGAGCCGCTTGCGCCGCAACCAGCCGGTGACCTCGGCGTTGCACTTGCTCGTGTTGCACGACCTGCATGCCGGGACCACGTTGTCGAGCGTGTAGCGCCCCCCGCGGGAGACGGGCAGGACGCAGTCGCGCTGGAGCGGGGCACCGGTCATTCCGCAATACGCACATCCGCCCCAGGCAGCCTGCAGCGTCTGCCACTGCGCGTCGGTCAGGTCGTGGTCGACCAGACCCATGCGACGTCTGCGGCGTCGCGCGGCCACGGCGCTGCGACTCCTGCTCACCGCCACGTCGCCAGCGTAGGGCCGTCACCCGCCCGGTCGTCGCAGGTGCGTACTCGGGGGTCGGCGCCCCTCGGCTGGAGCCCCTCGCTCAGAACGGCATCGCGATGAAGGGGGAGGAGTAGGCGTCGTCACCCGAGAGCTGCCGCTCGGCCTCCGATGGGTCGATCCGGTCACGCTCGGCGGCGAGCAGCATCCCCAGCAGCCGCACGTCCCCGGCTGTCGGGATGCCGGTGATCTCCTCGTGCGCCAGCACCCAGGAGACTGCCGCGGTGATGCGCGACTGGTCGTCGTACGGCTCGTACCACGTCGCATACGACTGCTCGCCGCCCTGGGGCCAGTTGCGCCGTGACACGGTCTTGATCGTCATGAGCCCCGCGTCCTGCCGTCGGGCCTCGTCCGCCAGTGCCCCGTAGGCCGCGCGGTACGTGTCGTCGCGCCACAGCACCGGGTTGAGCGGGGTCAGCACGGTCGCGAACGGGTAGCGCCGCAACGCCTCGAGATGGGTCTGGGCGGCCTCGCTGCCGTGACCGGTCACCCCGACCGCGCCGACGAGCCCCTCGTCCACCGCCCGGACCGCCGCCTCGAGAGCGCCGCCTCGGCCCGTCGCGAGGTCGAGCTCGCCCAGGTCGCCGATCGCGTGCAGCTGCAGCAGGTCGACCGTGTCGGTCTGGAGCCGCTCCAGCGAGGCGTTGATCTCTCGCCAGGCTGACTCGCGGTCACGCTGGCCGGTCTTCGTCGCCAGGAAGATGCGATCCCGGATCTGCGGAATCCACGGCCCCAGGCGCAGCTCCGCCTCGCCGTAGCTCGCGGCCACGTCGAAGTGGTTGATCCCACCGTCGAGCGCCTCCTGGATCGAGGCGTCGGCGACATCCTGCGACACGTCGCTGAGCGCCGCCGCGCCGTAGATGAGCACTGAGCTCTGGTGTCCGAGCCGACCGAGTCTTCGCATCTCCACACTGGCCACCTTGTGCCACCCGACCCGGGCTCGGCAACCCCCGCTTCCTCACAGGCTGACGTGGAGGTCCCTCCCGAGGATGCCGCCCAGCCGTGCAGCCTCCTGCCGGAGCGCCTCCGCCGGCTGCGCCCGCGGGTCCTGCCAGCTGACCGTGAGCTCGTCATCCTTGCGCACCCATGTCCCGCAGACGACACCACCGACCACCACCGGGTTGGCCTTGCGGGTCATGGCGTCACGCAGTCGCGGTGGGGTGACGTGGACGTCCTTGGTGCCAGGCCCCATCACCCACTGGTCGTGCCCGGGAAGGAACCGCACCACCTGCGATGGCTCCGCCGCCGTGAGGGAGTCTGCGTCGTCGTCGAGGCCGTATGCCAAGGTGCCCTCCACGTCGAACTCGACCACCCGCTCAGACAGCCCCGAGATCCAGCGGTCGAGCCGTTTCCGCCCGGCGCTCAGGCCATCGCCGAGCCAGTAGTGGAGGTGGTCGACCGTCGCCGGCCCGTAGGTCTGCAGGTATGCGGTGACAGCCCGAGGTCCCGCCTCCTCCAGATCTGGGATGCCCGACCACCGCGGGTTGGTGTCGAGCCGCTGGAAGGTGTGCTGACCATCGCGGGGCGGGCCGAAGCTCATGTCGCCCTGCCAGGTCAGCGGCTTGATGAGGGTGCCGGCGCCCTCAGCGAAGACACCGTCGAGGTGGCGGTATGCCCGTTGCCTCGTCAGCGCGTCACCGAGCTCCGCGATCGTCAGGGGTCCGTCGCTGAGGGCGTCACGCACGGCAGCCCGGAAGTCGGGCCAGTCCTCCGGCGCCAGCCGGTAGTACTCCACCCAGCTGCGCAGCTCCCACTGTCGTCCGGCCGCACGCAGGGCCAGGTAGACGCCACCGTCGACCGGGGAGAGGTAGTGCATCGACCCGCGAAACGCGAACGCCTTGATGACCGTCCCGTCGACGAGTGCCTGCGCGAGGTCCCCCGGCCGGCACGTCGTGCTACGGGTGCTCACCGCGAGGTCCGCCAGCGACTCGTCCATCGACAGGACGGCCCCCAACCGGTGAACGACGTCCGCTGCCGTCGCGCGGCCCAGCGGGTCGAGAAGCTGGCGCTCCAACCGCCAGGACAGAGCTTGCGCCCACGTGAGTGATCGCCTCATCGTCCGCGTCATCACAGCATCGTGGCACCGTGCAGGCGTCCAGGCGCCCAGACGGCGGCGAACAGGCGGCAAAACCGAGCACTCGAGCAGACCAGACGAGTCGAGTGCCTACTCCCCACACGTCGCCCGCCCGTCGTGGGCACTCGACCCGACCAGCGCGTCGAGTGCCCAGTTCGTGCGGAGCACTGGCTCTTCGCCCTACATTGCAGTCATGGCTGACATCGTCCTGGGTCTGTTCGCAATCCTCGCCGGGGGCGTCATGCTCTTCGCCGGGCAGTTCGTCCTGCGCCTCATCCTTCCCATCTGGGGATTCTTCGCTGGATTCGCCTTTGGCGCAGGGCTGTTCGCCGAGCTGGCGGACGAGCGCCTCCTCGGCACGGTGCTGGGCTGGGTGACCGGGTTCGTCTTCGCGATCATCTTCGCCGTCCTCGCCTACCTCTACTACGCCGTGGCGGTGGTCCTCGCCATGGCGGCCTTCGGCTTCGCGATCGGTGCCGGCCTCATCAGCGCACTCGGGATCGACTGGAACTGGGTCGGCGTGCTCGTGGGGCTCGTGGTCGGGGCCGTGCTGGGTCTGCTTGCCGTCGTCGGCAACATGCCGATGATCGTGCTCGCGGTGGCCAGCTCCATCGCCGGAGCCGTGAGCATCGTCGGCGGACTCATGCTGCTCTTCGGCACGCTGAACTCCGCCGACCTGACGCGGAGCTCCTTCAACAGCGCCCTCCACTCCGGCTGGTTCTGGTATGCGTTGCTCGTCGTCCTCGCCCTCATCGGCATCGTCGCGCAGACGCGGCAGCGCCTGGTCATGCGTCGCAGCATCAACGAGGTCTGGTACGCCGAGCGGCCCGCCGCCGCCTAGACCGGCCGGAGCGCTGGATCGTTCCCGGCACTGCGCCCCAAGAGCGGTTCCTCCGGGCCTGCCGCAGCCACTCCTCGGGCCCGCGCCAGCGACTGCTCTGGCGCGCGCGCCGGCGCCCCACGTACCGGTGACGGTTGAGCGGAGGAGGCCCCGGGTAGGACCCGTAGGTCCACAACCCCGATCGAAGGAGCGCACATGTCGGATGACGAGAAGGTCGCCAAGGACCTCGTGGAGACCCTGAAGGACGGCGAGCGTGGTTTCTCCTCCGCGGCCGAGAAGCTGCGTGACAGCGACCGCCCCGAGTGGGCGACGACCCTTCAGCGCCTGTCGATGCAGCGCGCCGGCTTCCGCCGCGAGATCGTCGAGATGGGTCACGACTACGGTGACGACGTCGACGAGAGCGGCTCCGTCGCCGCTGGCCTGCACCGCGGGTGGATCTCGCTCAAGGATGCCCTCACCGGTGACGACGCGGGCGGCGTCCTCGGTGCCGCCGTCACGGGTGAGGACCACGCGGTGTCGGAGTACGAGAAGGGCCTCGAGAAGGACCTCAGCTCAGGCTTCCGCGAGCTCGTGACCCGTCAGCACGCCTCGATC
>Ga0164308_10001639_pt1 | contig 11915 bp, 9 predicted proteins | sample Whisoiple_246_MG_FD_109983 | JGI IMG/M metagenome (GOLD analysis project Ga0164308, IMG submission 109983) | Soil microbial communities amended with fresh organic matter from upstate New York, USA - Whitman soil sample_246_MG | ecosystem: Environmental > Terrestrial > Soil > Unclassified >... | reverse complement strand
TACGCGGGTTCGCGCCCGGCTTCTTTCAACGACGGCAGATTGCGAGCTTTCCGCTCTTCGTCGATCACTTTCCAGCCGTAGCTGTCCATGGCTACGGGGTCGGTCGCGACGTAGACCGCGCCGTGAGGGATCCGCGTCTTCGGGTCCTTGTCGAGCGGGCCTTTGTCGTAGGTGATCTTGAACGCGTCGGTGATGTGGAGGCGCACCCGGCTGGTCACGATCGGGTGATTGTAGAGCATGGCGATTTGTGGGCTCGCGTTGTGCTCGTGGTGTTCGTGCGGGTTGTTTACGTTGCCGTGAGTGATGTTCTTCAACGTGCCCGTGTAGCCGCAGATACCGTGATCCTTCATCATCGTGAGGTTGATGACTGCGGTGGCTTCCGTAAAAAAGCGGCAATAACGGGTCTTGATGCCTTGGTAGACTTTGATGTCGGGCATCGGGTGGTCGTTGTTGTTGTGGGTGCCCGAGCGCACACCGTCCGGCAACTTCCAATCACGCACGTTCACGCGCGTGCCGGCCAGGAACGTCGGGTACTGCTCGTAGACGGTGATCTTGTCCGCGGGTACGCCGAGCTTCAGCAGGCCCTGCACCAATGGCAAGATCAGCTCGAAGTTGGTGGCCATGGTGTAGCCTTTTTGGCCCGCAATGCCGTTCGGCTTGATCGCCACCACATCATCCTTGTGGATGAACTTGCCGAGCGCTTCAGTGAGGCTTTGGGTCCCGGTGAACTCCGTGAGCGCTTTCTCCAGCATGGAGCTTGCAACCTCTGGCTTGGGCCAGAGCTGATTGGGCTGCATGTACGACGCGAACTCGCCCTTGGCTGACACCTTTACGATCTTGCCGGGCACGTTCAGCGGCTTGAAACCGGCAGGCGGCTTGGCAGTGAGCGCTTCGATTTGAGCAGCCTCGGCCGAGGCGGTTTTGGCCAGGGCGCTCGCGGCGAGGCCGGCCGAGGCGACGCGCAAGACTTCACGCCGAGAAACGTTCGTGGACCGGGTAGAGCGCTTTTGCATTCGTTGCCTCCGTCGAAATTACGAACACCGCAAATATCATGCTGGAGGCAGGGCTGCAAACCCGGCGGCGGCTGAATTTGGCTCTTCGCCAGCGGTTTGCCAGGCGATGGCCAAGCCTGCTGCCAGCGAGATGGCGCGTTATTGGCAGATCTGGGCTCGGCACGGGCTTCGCAATCTGCTCCTCAGTCACGCGCTAAGTCCCGCGTGCAGCACAACAGGAGAAAGCAGAATGGAACAGAACAAAATGAAAATCGCGTACGTCATCACCCAGCGCAAAGATCGCAATTTTTGGAACCGCGTGGGAGTCGCCTTCGTGAACAGTGACGGTTCGATCAACGTCAAGCTCGAGGCAGTCCCCGTCAGCGGCGAAATCCAAATCCGCGACTACCAACCGCGGGACGAGTTCGGCGCTCCCAGCAGCCGCAACCAGTCGCGCGACGTAGTCGAGGAAGAGCCCTACGCGGAGCTCGCCTAAGTGTCACCCGCGGCTTCGACCGCGCGAGAAATAGGCGTGCTCGCTGACGCTCTCCCCTTCGGGGATCGCGAGGCGCATTGCTTCTCGCCGGCAGGGGCCGAGCCTCGGGGGGACGATGGTGGGGGTCTCGGGGCCCCCGCCGCTCGGCCTTCTTGGTTCGGGCGCACGCGGGCGACACTTCGAAGTAGCGTTTGGGCGCCGGTCGCGCTCAAACTGGTCGGGCTGGCCTTGGCAATGGTCGCGCTCTCCGGCGTCGGAGTGGCCTCGATGCTGGGCGGCGGGAACGGCGTGCCGGTGCCGCTGGCCGGGATGTTGGGCGCCGATATCGCCACAGCATGGCTCGCCAACGGGCCCGCGGCACCACGCGCGGACGGCCCGCCCGCGGCACCACGCGCGGACGGCGCGCGGGCCGAAGGGCCACGCGCGGAAGGGCCACGCGCGGACGGGCCACGCGCGGACGGGCCAGGCGCCGACGTCGCGGAGCGCGCGCGTGCCAACGCGAGCGCCGGCATGACTGACGACGGCAAGGTGATTCTGAATTTGGCAAGCGTGGAAGACTTGCGGCACTTGCCGGGCGTGGGTACCAAGCGCGCCGACGCGATATTGGCTCTGCGCGCGCGGCTGGGGCGCTTCAAGCAAGTCAATGACCTGTTACGCGTGAAAGGCATCGGTGTGCGCGGCCTGAAGAAGATCATGCCGCACGTCGTGCTCGATGCGCCAAAGCCGGCGGCTTGATGCTGGGACACGAATTCTGAAACTCACACGCCGCGCCGGCGGGCTGCTCTGGCAAGCGGCCCGCCGGGATATTTGTTCGAAGCGCGGAGTCCGTGTAGAAGACCCGCTTCAGCGTGACCCGAGCCAGAACCTTGAATGTGTGGGCACTCAGCTGCCTCTTGGGCTGCGCCGCGCGCCCGCTCGATCCGCCAGCCGCGGAAGTCCGTGGCGCCCAGGTAGCCGCGCCGATTCCGAGCAGCGCCGCGCCAGTCGCCCTGGCCACGCCCGCGCCCGAACCGCGGACGCCGGAGCCAGCTGCAAGTGCGGCGACGGAACCGCCGAACGCGACCATCCACAGCGCCTGCTCCGCGGGCATGGTGCACGTGCGCTTCGACCACTGTCCCAAGCTCCTGCGCCGCTGTTTGGATAAAGAGGACGACAAGCCGAACCGCATCACGATTTGCAATCGCTATGCGACGAGCAAGCCAGAATGCAAAGAGCCCCGCATACCGCTCGATTTTTGTATCGATGAGTACGAGTACCCGAATCAGGCGGGCGCCAAGCCCCCGGTCATGGTCAACTTCTTCGAAGCGCAGAACCTGTGTGGCGCCGTGCACAAACGCTTGTGCTACGAGCGGGAATGGGTTGCTGCATGTGAGGGCCCCGAGGAGAAGCCTTTCCCTTACGGCTACGTGCGCTCCAGCAAACAGTGTAACTTCGACAATCGTTGGGTCGATCCGCACTTAGCCCGCGTGTACTCGGATGATGCCGAGGTGCAGCGAGCCGAACTCGAGCGTCTCGATCGCAGTGTGCCGAGCGGCCAGATGCCCGGCTGCGTGAGCGACTACGGCGTGCACGACTTGACAGGCAATGTCGACGAGTGGGCAATGGCCGATCATGAGCGTCCCCGTGCGCACGCCAAGTTCTCCGCGCTGAAAGGCGGCGCTTGGGGACACGTGCGGAACGCGTGCCGGCCGGTCACGACCAGTCATGGTCCCGAGTTTCGGTACTATTTCATCGGCTTTCGTTGCTGTGCGGATGCTGCCAGCGGCGCGGCTGGCGATTGACGGGTGATTGACCGACAATCGACGAGTGATTGACTAGCGACTGACGCTAGGCCGAGCGGTTTGGGCCTGCTAGCGTAGCGAGCTTCGATCATGCGAGCGCACGGCTTGGACGCGAACGGATCCGGCAGCGGCAGCAGTGCGCTGCAAGCGCAGCAGATGGCCGGCGAGCGGCTCGTCAACCAGTGTCGCATCGGGCTCACGGTGTTTGGCGCGCTGACGATCCTCGGCACGGCGAACGCGCAGACGCGGGCCGCCAACGCCGTGTTCGTAGCGGTCGTATGCGTGCTGGCCTGCTACTCCGCCCTGGTTTGGCGGTGGTTGAAGAGCTCGCCCTCCACGCATTCCATACTGAAGTACGCTTCGGTGTGGATCGACATCAGCTGCTTGTACGCGCTCCACATCGCGAGCTTGGTGAATCACTCGGGTGCCTACGAGGTGTTTCGCGCGCCCGCGACTTGGCTGGTGATCGGGGTGTTCAATGGTTTGGGCGCGGTCCGCTACAGCGCCAAGGCCAGCCTCTTTTCGTTGTTGCTGACGTTGTTTTACGGCGGCGTGTTGCTCGTGATCGTGCGCCATTGGTTTGGGGTAGCGTGGCTCGGACAGTCGACGTTCGTAGGCCCAGGGCTCAACCTCTTCGATTGCGCGTTCGCTGTCGTATTCTCGGCCATTGTCGCCGCGTGCTCGGCCGTGGTCGCGTGGCACTCGCAAGAGCTACTCGAGCGCAGCACCAGGGACGCGGCGGACCGCGCTTCAGCCGAGGACCGACAGCGACAGATTTTGGACGCGATGGCAGACATGATCTTGGTCAAAGACGCGGACTCGAAAATAGTTTGGGCCAACCGCGCGTTGCGCGAGGCCTGGGGGACCGAAAACGACGACCTAGTGGGACAGGAATACAACCCGCAATCGAAGCTCGACGAGCGCAACCGCTCGCTCGAACAAGATGCTTTGGTGCTCGATACGCGAGACACCATCCTGCTTCCCGACGAACGCCTGGAGCGTCGCGACGGCCGCATCTTGCAGGTCGACACCGTGAAATCACCGATTTTCGACGGCAACGGGCAAGTGATCATGACCGTTGCCGTTTCGCGCGACGTCAGTGATCGCAAGAAGCTCGAGGCCCAGCTGAGGCTGACCGAGACCATGTCTACCGTGGGTACGCTGGCGGCCGGCATGGCGCACGAAATCAACAATCCGCTCACGTACGTGATCGCGAATCTGGAGTTTTTGGCGCAGCGCTTGCCACAACACGGGCCGTGGCTCGGCGAACGTGAAGCGCGCGAGTGGGTCTCGGCATTGACCGACGCGCGCGAAGGCGCCTCGCGCGTGCAGCGTATCGTCAAAGATTTGAAGGACGCCTCGCGCGGCGATCACGACCATTTCGGGGACGTGGACATCGAGCAGGTCTTGGAATCCACCTTGAAACTAGCAGCCAACGAGCTGCAGCATCACGCCCGCGTCGTGCGCGATTATTCGCGCGTGCCCACGGTGGTCGGCAATGCCTCACGGCTGGGGCAAGTCTTTCTCAATCTGTTGGTCAACGCGGCGCACGCCATCCGCGAAGGCGCGGCGCACGAGAACGAGATCCGGCTGGTTCTGAGGGCCGATGCCAAACAGCGGGTCGTGGTCGAGATCCACGACTCGGGGTACGGTATCCCCGAGGAGCACCGCGCACGCCTGTTCGAGCCTTTTTTCACGACGAAAGACGTCGGCGAAGGCACCGGACTCGGCTTGTTCATTTGTCATCGCATCGTGACCGATCTGGGCGGAAGGATCGAAGTCGAGTCGAACCTCGGCTCGGGCAGCGTGTTTCGCGTCGTCTTGCCCGCCTCCAGTCAGCCCAGGGATCGCATCGAGGTCGTGATCGAGCGACCGACGACGGTCACTCGCCGCGGCCGAATTCTGGTCGTAGACGATGACACGCTCGTGGCCAAAGCGATGTCTCGTCTGCTCGCCGAGCATCACGAAGTATTGGCGCTGACCAGCGCGGGTGAAGCCTTGGCACGGCTCGAACGCGGCGAGCGCTTCGACCTGATCTTTTGCGACCTAATGATGCCGGTGACGACCGGCGCGGAGTTTCATCAACGGCTGCTTTCGCTCGATCGGCAACAAGCCGAGCGCACCATCTTCATCACCGGTGGTGCATTCACCGAAGCGTCGCGCAAGTTTCTGGAGACAACGGCCAACGATCGGCTGGAAAAGCCCTTCGATCAGCAGAAGCTACGCCAAATTATCGCGCGCTACTTGAACTAACACGCGCTACAGCCCCGCCAGCAACGGGGCACGGCCGTCGTGGGTCCGAGCACATCACCGACGGTGGTAGAGGTTGCGCTCGGCTAGGTTACTTGCGGATGCCGATCGCCGAGCGCACGCGAGCCATGGTCGCGCACGCAACTTCGCGCGCTTGTGCGGAGCCTTTCTCCAGCACCTCGTCGAGGTACGCCGTGTCCGTTCGCAAACGCTGATACAGCTCGCGCTTGGGCGCTAGCTCCGCCTCGACCGCTTGATACAGGTCCTGCTTGGCATGCCCCCAGCCGTACGCAGGGTCGGCAGCTAGCTGCTCGACCATTTGCGCAGCGCGTTCCGGGGTAGCGAGCAATCGGAAGAGTTGGTAGACGCTCGATGGTCCGGCCTCTTTCGGTGCGCTCAACGGTTCGGACCCGGTCTTGATGCGCAAGATCGCCGCGCGCAGTTCCTTTTGCGGCAAAAATAGCGGCACGGTGTTGTCGTAGGATTTGCTCATCTTGCGCCCGTCCAGACCAGGGACCAACGGGGCCTCCCCGACCACGACGGCCGGCACGCGCAGCGTGTCACCAAAGGCGTGGTTGAAACGCAGCGCGACGTCACGCGCCACTTCCACATGCTGCTTCTGATCTTGCCCGACGGGCACTTGGTCGACGTCGTACAGCAGGATGTCGGCCGCCATCAGCGCGGGATAGGCGAAAACGCCACCGTTCGGCGCCTCTCCGCGGTCCAGCGCAGATTTGTAGGCGTGCCCCCGCTCGAGTTGGCCGCTGGACAAGCAGCACATCAGCACCCAGCATAGCTCGAAGGTCTCCGGCACGCGGGACTGCAGGAACAAGCTGGTCTTTTTCGGGTCCAGGCCGCAAGCCAGCCAAGTCGCCGTCACCTCGTACACGCTTTCGCGCAGGGCCGCGGCGTCGTGCACGGTGGTGAAGGCGTGATAATCGGCCACGAAGTACAGCGCACGGTGCTCGGGGTTTTCGGCCAGCGAGAGCGCTGGGCGAATGGCCCCGAAATAGTTGCCGAGGTGCGGGGTGCCCGTGGGCTTGATGCCGGTCAGGACGGTCTTCATCAGGTCGGGCGCACTTTAAGCCCTGCCGCCCGCATAGGCCAAGGCCCAAAGCCGCGGGCGCGTGTGCTAAAACCAGTCGGATGCTTGCTCACTGCCCGAAGTGTGTCTCGCAGTTGTTGGTCCCGGTCGACGGCGTGCGCGCCAGCAGCGGCGCTTCGGCATCGCAATGCCCGAGCTGCTCGGGGTTTTGGGTACCTCCCGAAGTGATCTCGCTGCCGGCGTGCCTTGCTGTGCTGAGCAAGCGGGATATCCGCCCGACGCTGCCCGTTCCCGAAAACCAACGAACCGGGCAGTGCCCGGACGGGCATGGCCTGCTCCGGCGCGCGCGTGTGACCTTTCACGATCCGTATTTCTTGGAGCGCTGCGCGCGCTGTGGCGGCGTGTGGTTCGACGCGGGCGAATGGTCGCGTGCCGTTGCTGACGAGCTGCTCGGCAACTTGTCTGAGGTGTGGAGCCCGGCCTGGCGCAAACACCTGTCCGATCAACAATCCCACGATGCGCTGGAGGTAGACCTGCGCGCCAAGCTGGGCACCGCCCTATTCAGCGCGCTTCGCACCCTCGCCGACAATCTGGAAACTCATCCGCAGCGAGGCGTAGCTCTCGCTTACTTGAGCGAACGCCTCAAACACCCTGAAGCCGACAGCGACTGAGTCACTCGACCTCTCCCTCGGCCGGAAAGTAGCGGGGCACGGCGAGACTTTGCGGCTGTGCGAGGACGAGGCTGGCGCGTCCGAGTATGGCCGCCCCCCGCCAGCGCCGTGTTGACAGGGGCAAATGAGCATGCGAATTTTCACGTGCGCACAGGGCGCACCCGGGTCCGCGGGAAGGGTCGAACCCACCTCGTTACGCGTCGCACAGCAACTTCTTGCCGCCTGTCTGCGGACCACGGGCATTGACGCAAGAGGTTGTCATGAAAAAAGTATTGCCCGCTCGAGCGAATATCGAGCACCTCAAGTCTCAGGCCAAGGATCTGCTGGAGGCATTTCGCCGCGGGGACGCCGCCGCTCGCGAACGTTTTCGAGAAAGCTTGCCTGCTGCGCGCGGGGCTGCCGACGCCGAGCTCGCTGCACTGCAGCCGGCATTGCACGACGCGCATTCGGTGATCGCCCGCGAGTACGGTTTCAAAAGCTTCGGAGAGCTCAAGGCAGCGCTGGACCAACAGCAGTCGTCGCCTGGATATCTGCGAGAGCTGATGCAGCGGCAGATGACCGCTCCCTTGCCGTTCAGCGTGCTTGGGCTGCTACGCAACGCGAGCGCCATGCCACGCGCGGAGCTGTCCCGGTTACCGAGCTCGTTCCCCCTGGTGCCACTGCGCAACGCCCTGCTCGCCAAAGGGGCGCTGGCACCGCTGAGTATCGCGCGCGCCGAGTCGCGCGCGGCGATCGACAGGGCGCTCGCGCAGAACGGCTGGATCGCCGTGTTCGCACAGAAGGAGATCGACAACGCGGCTCCGGAGCTCGGCGACTTACACCCCGTCGGCGTCGCTGCCAAAGTGTTGGCAACGGAACCGCACGAAGACGGACTCTGGATCGTGGTGCGTGGGGAAGAGTGGATTCGGCTGGATGCAATTTCGCAGCGCTCGCCGTATCTCCTCGCGGTCACCTCGCGCTTCACCCTACAGCCGCACGCTGACCTCGGGCAGCTAGCGGACGTTCGCTCGCTGCGGGAGCTGGCGATAGCCGTGGCTGGGACCTTGCCGGGCGGTGAGGCACTGGCCACTTCGCTGGAAGAGCTCGAAGCAAGTGAGCTCGCTGACACGGTGGTGGCGAATCTGCCGGTTTCCGTCGAACAGAAGGCGGCCTACGCCGCGGAGCCGGACGTCCTGCTCAGGGTGCAGTGGGCACTGGCCGGCCTACAACGCGCGGGCGCTCCGGCCCCCTAGACACGCGGCGCAGTTGCTATCGAACGCCGGTCGGCAACGGCCGGCGCTCGAAGTCGATGGCGCCATCGCGTCACTCGCCGAAGATCCCCTTGAGGTGAGGATTCAGCAACTTACCCTTTGGATCCAGGCGCCGGCGCAGCGCGCGATAGTCGTCGAAGCGGGGAAAGAGCCGCTCGAGGTCGGCCGCCTTCGAGTTGTGCAGCTTGCCCCAATGAGGTCGGCCCTCATAGCGACTGAAGATGGACTCGGCCAAGCCGAACACCTCTCGGTACGGTTGCTTGTGATACTGGTGCACCGAGATCGAGACGGAGTCGCGCTGGTAGAATGGCGAGAGCCAGCCATGGTCGGCCCTGATGAAGCGCATCTCGAGCGGGTAGACCCCCGCGACCTTGCGCTGGCGCATCGCTTCGGCCAGCTCGCGGATGCAGTCGACCCCGTCCTTCGCGGCGACTGCGTACTCCAGCTCGTTGAATTTGACGCCTCGGGGGCTCGGGAACACTTCGTGGCTGTAGCCTACCCGTCCCGCCTGGCCGAAGGTTCCTGCGCGGCTGAAGAAACGCTGCACCGGTCCGGACAGCGCCGGCGCGACGCGGGCCAATTCCGCGGCGGCGGCGAACACGCGCTGCTCGATACCGAAACCTTCCCCGCGCTCGAGCAATTGCGCTGAAGTCAGGGGAGGGGCGCACGGCTCATCCGTCTCCGTGAGCGACTTGGCAAGCACCATTTCGGCGTGCGGAAAGCAAAACAGCTCGAAATGGCGCGCCGCGTCGCGATACGTGGCGAGCTCGCGAAAACATTGATCGCGCGTCATGCGCCACTGTCGCTCGCGCAATTTGTAAGCTCGACGCACGTTGAGCGTGACCTCGCTCATGACTCCCAACGATCCAAACGAGACGCACCCGGCAGCCCAGAGATCGGCGTCGGAAGCGCGAGAGCAATCCAACACCTGCCCTTCCGCTGTCACCAATCGAAACCCCTGCAGCTCGGCCGAAAGGCTGCCCAAGGCCGGCCCCGTGCCGTGGGTACCTGTGCCGACCGCCCCCCCGATGGACTGTCGATCGATGTCGCCTTGATTGATTAACGCGACACCCGCCTCGAGCAGCGGCCGCCCGAGCGCGTGGATCCTGGTACCGGCGCGCAAGGTGGCCGTCAGCCCCTGCGCGTCGACGTTCACCACCCCCTGAAGAGCGTCGAGCGAGATCGAACTACCCTGGGTCTCGATCAACGGACTGAAGGAATGCCCGGCCCCGACCGCCCGCACGGGAGCGGAGCACCTGCGCAGTGCAGCGACGAGCTCAGCCTCGGAGCTGGGCGTCAAGCAGCGCTCGGGCCTGAAGCGCACGCCGCCCGACCAATTGGTCCGCTCGCTCATTCTCTTGCATCAAGCCTGACTCTCAGTTGCGCCGCTACGATCAACCTGCGTCGCTACTTCTCCTCGCTAGCGCCCACCGAATCGCAGCTGACCCAGGCCCAACCCCGTCCAGGCCGGCGCCGAGCTGGAACAGTTCTCCCAGGGGCCTAGGGCCCGCTCAGGGCCCCAGGGACCCGGCAAAAGTCCCAAGGGACCCCCCCTCCTCCCCCCGTCCCCGACCCGGCCCATTTCCCACCCACCGAATCACGCCCGTTGCCCAAACACCGGTTCTGCCGGCATTTCCGTGATCAGCTTGTGATTACAACTAGCTGGAGTGACCGGGTTCCGGATAGAACGATCTTGCGGGAATCGACGCGGGTGCTGGTCCGAGGATGCTAGAAGGCGGCGATGGACCCAGGCCCCTTCGCTGCAACTGGACTGGAAGTCGATGCGCTTTTATTGGCCGCATTCCAGGCTGACGGGATCTCGGCTCCCACCGCCGTGCAGCAGGCGGCTATTCCTGAAATTCTAGCGGGACGTCACGTCATCATTCAATCCGGGACCGGGACCGGCAAGACGCTCGCCTACCTACTGCCATTGCTGCAGCGACTGCGTGTGCCCGACAGCGGACGCACGCTGATCTTTGCACCCGCCACCGAACTCGCGCTGCAGACGCAGCGCGTCGCCGACCGCTACAAGCATCCGAGCATCAACACCGGGGCCTTGGTATCGACGACCAACGCGCGCAAGCAAAAGGCCAAAGTGACTCAGAGCACGCGCCTGATCGTTGGTACACCGGGGCGAATCTTGGACCAGTTCGCCGAGCGCAAACTGAAGGGGATCACGACGATCGTCTTGGATGAGCCGGACCCAATTCTGGCGACGCAGGGGGCGGACTATCTACGGGAAATCTTGTCTCGGCCCGAACCAAAGGTGCAGCTGATCTTCGCCGCAGCCACCTTGGGCGCCAACGCCAAGCGTTTGGCCGATGAGTTCATGGGTGAGGCGCGCGTCCACACGCAGCTGGACGCGAGCACCGACCCGCTTTTGACGAACATCACCCACCAGTATTTGAACGCGCGCACGGAGAGCACCAAGGACATTCAGCTCGCGCATTTCATCGAAGAGGCCAAGTGCAAGCGAGCGATCGTGTTCGTGAATCAGCCCAATCTGATTCGGCATTTGTATCGCTTCCTCAGTGAACGCCGGCTCAAGCCGGTGAGCTTGAGCACCGACCGCTCGAAGCTCGACCGCCAGAACGCCCTGCGCGAGTTCACCGCTTCGGAAGCGCGAGTGCTGATCACCACCGATCAAGCCATGACCGGAATCGACATTCCAGACGTGGATTGGGTGCTGCACTTCGAGCTGCCGAGCTCCGCGCTCGCCTACGTGCACCGTGCTGGCCGGACCGCGCGCGCGGGCAAGACGGGGCATTCGGTGGTGGTGGTGACGCGTGAAGATCGACCGCAACAAGAGCGGATCGCCAAAGAGCTCGGCATTCGCTTCAGCTCGGCGCGCACCTCAGATTGAGACGCGGTCCCTCGGAGCGAGCCGCAGTTTGGCCTCAGCGAGCAGGACGCGGGACCGATCGCCGCGTGACGGAAAGCGCGTGTGACAGCCTGCCTCGTGAAATGACCGTCAAAACCGCGACTTGAGTGAGCCGGGGGGCTGGCATCGAGCTTGCTATCAAGATCGTCAAGAGCCCATGGTCACTTTTGCTCACAACCACGACTGCCTCACGTCCGTAGCAGTCGGTCTGCTCTCCGGTGCGTTGCTTTTGGTGAGCAACAGCGCCGCGGCGCAGGGCCGTGCGAGTGAGAGCGCCCGGGCGCCGAGTGCCGTGAGCAGGAGCGCGCAAGCTGACGTGCTCCTTCATCAAGGGCAAGCGCTGCTCGATTCCGACCAGCTGGCGGCTGCCTGCGCCAAGTTCGAAGCCGCAGAAGCGCTGGAGATTGCCCCGGTCACGTTGCTCCGCCTGGGCGATTGCTATCAACGCGCGGGCCGCACCGCGAGCGCATGGCACAGCTTCTTGGAGGCAGAAGCGGTGGCGCGAGCCAAGAAAGATCTCGAGCAGGGGCAGCTCGCAGCGCAGCGCGT
>Ga0164308_10001638_pt1 | contig 11918 bp, 13 predicted proteins | sample Whisoiple_246_MG_FD_109983 | JGI IMG/M metagenome (GOLD analysis project Ga0164308, IMG submission 109983) | Soil microbial communities amended with fresh organic matter from upstate New York, USA - Whitman soil sample_246_MG | ecosystem: Environmental > Terrestrial > Soil > Unclassified >... | reverse complement strand
GGCACCAAAGGAATTGCTGCTGCCGTCGATGTTGAACTGTCGAGCGCGGGCCTCGCCGTCACGCTGCTCGACGCTGCCGACGTCGAAAGCGTGGACCGTTTCGACGCCGTCGTGTTGGGCAGCTCGCTGTATGTCGGCCGATGGCGGCCGGACGCGATGAAAGTGCTGAAACTGCTCGCCGGTCGGAACACCGAACTCGGCCACATCCCCGTCTGGCTATTCCAGAGCGGGCCTTGCGGAGACGGCGCCCAAACGCAGCAGGTGCCATCGCCAACGAAGGTCCGCCGATACGCCGAACGCCTCGGAGCCGGTCCTCCCATCACGTTCGGTGGGCGGCTGGACCCAACACGGGCCACCGGGTTCATCGCGAAGAAAATGGCCGCAGGCGAACTTGCCGGCGATTTCCGCGACTTCGACCTGATCCGGAGCTGGGCGCAGAATATCGCCGCAGACATATCCAGGCCCGCCCACACCGCCCGTCAGTGACGATGCGGCCGAGCCAACCCTCCAATGGCGTGGCTGAGGACCGGCCTACTGCGTCGAGCTGGGTGTGAATGGGACCTTCGGCCCTGTTCGCGCTTGTCGTGGAATTGGATACTGGAAGGACCAACTCCGCAGCCTGAAAGGACACACCATGACCACCTCGTTGTCGTTGGACCACTCCGGCCTAGGGGTCCTGTCCCAGGAAGAGTGTTTGCGCCGGATTCGCACTGCTCGAGTGGGTCGCGTTGCCTTCGTGGAGGACGGGGAGCCGGTGATCCTGCCGGTCAACCACGGACTCGACGGCAACTCCGTGATCTTCCGGACCGCGTCCGGAAGCAAACTGATCGCGGCAGAAAATGAGGTTCCCGTCGCCTTCGAGGTCGACGCCTTCGACGCGGACCGGCGGATGGGGTGGAGCGTGGTGATTCGTGGTGCCGCATCGGTGGTCGAGGATCCGACCGAAGTGTCGCGGTTGGCCACGCTCGGTGTCTCGCCATGGGCCGACCTGGTCGAGCGCACGAACTGGGTGCGGATCAGGGCGTATTCATTGACCGGACGTGAAGTTGTCCACCCGGCGCGGTGATCGCCCGTCACGAGGTTGATCGGCGGCGCCATGGATCCGGCGTGTCACAGTAAGTGAATGCAGGATGCCGAGAGGACCGGAGTCCAACACCCTTCGGACGACGAAGCCATCGAAGAACCGATCGGCCGGCTGCTGTCGCAGACCCGGCTCCGCGAATTGTTGGTCGAGGTGCAGGACCGGGTGGAAGTCATCGTCGGCACCACCAGAAACCGGATGGATGCGCTGCTCGAAGCGATCCTCGCGGTGTCCGCCGGTCTCGACCTGGATGACACCCTGCGACGGATCGTCAAGGCCGCCATGGAACTCGCCGATGCGAAATTCGGTGCGCTCGGCGTCATCGGTATGGACGGGCGACTGAGCCAATTCGTCCATGTCGGAATCGACGATGCCACGCGGGAACTGATCGGGCCCTTGCCAACCGGTCATGGTGTTCTCGGAGTCGTCATCGAGAGCGCCAGGCCGCTTCGCCTTGACGATCTCGCTCTACACCCCGCATCGGTGGGCTTTCCAGCCCACCATCCCCCGATGCGGTCCTTTCTCGGGGTTCCGGTTCGCGCCCGAGGTGCGGTGTTCGGTCGGCTGTACCTCACGGAGAAGCTCAACGGCAGCGGCTTCAGCGAAGACGACGAGATCGTGGTCAGCGCCCTGGCGTCGGCGGCCGGCATCGCGATCGACAACTCGAGGCTCTACGGAGAGGCGCAGCGGAGGCAACGGCGACTCGTCGCCATCGCCGAGGTCACCGCGGAACTCCTGGCGGGCAGCCCGACCGGCGTGGCACTTCACGTCATCGCAAAACACGCTCGCGACCTGTCCAATGCGGACTACACCTTCATCGCATTGCCGTTGTCCAACTCTTCCACCAGCGCCGACATCACCGAGCTGCGAGTCGTCGCGTGCGTGGGCATGAATGCCGACGCCATTATCGGGCGAACGATACCGACCACCGGGTCAACGTCCGGTGCGGTATTCGCGGACCACGTGCCACGCAAGGTGAGTGGCCTCGCCTTCGATCTCGCAGCCGGCCTGGGCCTCGAGTTCGGGCCGGCGTTGGCGCTCCCACTCGGCGCCGGGGAATCAGTGTCCGGGGTCCTGCTCACCGTGCGGAAGCCGGGTTCCGCCGGCTTTGACGAAGATGAGCTCGAGGTGCTCTCCTCCTTCGCCGATCAGGCGGCGCTGGCCCTGCAACACGCGGAGATGCAGACCGCACGAAGGGAACTCGAGATACTGGCCGATCGGGACCGCATCGCCAGGGATCTCCATGATCACGTGATTCAACGGCTATTCGGGGTCGGCCTCGCGATGCAGAGCACTCGCCGACATGTCCAGAACGCCGTGGCGGCGGATCGGCTCGACGATCACATCGACCAGCTGCACGAGGTCGTCCAGGACATCCGGGTCGCGATCTTCGACCTGCAGACCGACCCGGCTGAGGCATCGCAGCTGCGGGCCAGGTTGCATGAGACGATCACCGCCCTCACCGTGGACGCCCCGCTGCGGACAACCGTCCGGATGACCGGACCGCTCGACCTCGTGCCCGCCACCCTTGCCCAGGACGCCGAAGCCGTCGTCAGTGAAGCGGTCAGCAACGTGTTGCGGCACGCTGACGCGACCGAACTGACCATCACCGTCTCCGTCGACAGCGACCTCGCGATCGAAGTCAAAGACAACGGAGTGGGAATCCCGACAACCGTTGCCCGCAGCGGACTACACAACCTCGCCCAACGCGCGGCGGCGGCCGGCGGATCCTGCAGAGTGGACCATGCCGACAACGGCGGGACACGATTGCTGTGGACCGCACCGCTGACCTGACTTGCACCGTGTTGGCGGGATCCATGGAACACCAGTCGAAGTCGGGACCTTTGGCCCGTGCCCGGCAGCGGTGGCCGCGACAAGATCATGGTGCCGGACGGTTCCGGCGATCATCCTTCGTTGGGAGCGAGCCATGACACCCCACACCATCGCCAGAATTGCTAGGGGCGACCAAGCAGAGACTTCAAGAACTCCAGCGGTGGGCCTGGGCGGGCGGATTGCCATTGCCGCTCTGCGCATCTCACTGGGGCTGGTCTTCCTGTGGGCGTTTCTCGATAAGACGTTCGGCCTAGGATATTCAACTTCCGGAGCCAAGTCGTGGGTGTCCGGCGGATCGCCGACGAATGGGTTCCTGAGCCATGTCGCGGTCGGGCCATTCGAGTCGCTTTTCCACTCCATTGCCGGCGCGTGGTGGGCGGACTGGCTCTTCATGCTCGGCCTGCTGACCATCGGGGTGGCGTTGATCCTCGGTGTTGGGCTTCGGCTCTCGGCCATCGCCGGCACCTTGATGATGGCGCTGATGTGGGCGGCAGAATGGCCGCTGGCACAGTTCACCTCCGGTGGGGAAGCGGCCGGCTCGTCGAACCCGCTGGTCGACTACCACGTCATCTACGCGCTGGCGATGATTGTGCTTGCGGTCATCGGTGCGGGAAGGTATTTCGGAGTCGGGAATTGGTGGGCGTCCATCACGGGTGGCTCAGCCTGGCTGCAGTGACCTCTGGGCAAATGGTCAGAAACGGCGCCGTTTTTCAGCCTACATTCACGGAGCTGAGCTGGCGGTCCCTGGACGGAAGCATCGCGCACCTCTCGGATCCGACCATCGGGTGCACTCTTTCGTCGTCATGGGCGTCGGTTGTCAAGTTGTCGGCACTCAGGACAGTGGTGAAGCGTGGGACCTTTCGGCGACTGACCGGTGACGGCAGCCGGGGGCTGCCGTCACCGGCGTTGGTTGTGCTGCAGCGTGAAACGGATCAGTTCGAGTCGGCGGTCAGGAGACGCTCGACACGTTCATCGACATTGCCCGTCTTGGACAGTCCACGCTCGGCGAGGTGGTCCGCCAGCTCGGCTTTCGTCAAACCCTCATAACGCTCACGCAACTGCTGTGAGATCTTCCTTGCCTGATTCCGCTCGACCCACTTGGCTTCCCGGGCCTGCTCCTTCTCCGCCAGGGTGAGTCAGTGCCGGTTGCTGTGGTTCACTTCGCGGCGGCTGTAAATACCGACGACCGCACCGACGGCGACGACCGCGACGGCGAGCTGGACAAGCAGCTCGAGCCAATCGATTCCGTTCGTGTCGGTGGAAATGCCCAACGCACGGGCCAGGAAGGTGCCGATCAAGGCGGCGGCGATGCCGACGACGATGGTCAACCAGATCGGGATGTTCTGCTTGCCGGGCAGGATCAGCCGGGCGAGCCCGCCGATGATGGCGCCGATCACGATGGCGGCGATGATTCCGGTGACAGTCATGATGATTCCTTCAGTTCTGAGGACAGCAATGACACGTCCAGGCGTCCGCCCGCACGCGGGTACTACGATTCGATAACGCGGACAGCTCTGTCCTGAGAAATGGGTGACTTTCGGTTCACCAGACCGACAAGTGTTACGCAGGGACGCTTGTCGGATAAGGACGGAAGCATCCCGCCCCGGCTTCGCCTAGGGTCGCGCTACGCCACCGTCGCTGTCGACGGTGCGTTGCACACCGCCGGGCTGCCGGCGGGGTTCGCGAGGTTCCTGCATGTCGCTGTGCGCGCCGTGCCACTGCTCACCCTGCTCGTCCGCGGGCTCCGTCCCCAGCACTGGGGTCTCGGCAGCGATGGCCAATTGATGTTCAGCGGAATGCTTGGGAACCGTCATGCGCACTCTTTCCAAAAGGGAAGGTCAGCGACCCGGCAAGCTGTCGGGACTGAAAGCGCAGACCGGATCTTCCGATCCGCAAGGGCTACGGTGTATACGTTAACCGTATCCAGCTCAGTGAGCAAACCGTAGCTAACGTCCTCGGTGAAAGGAATCGGTGACCGCGCAGAAGGTTCGAGCTCCGGCCGCGACTGCAACAGCACTGGTCGGTCGCCGGCCCGGGTTGACCCGTGCCCAGGTATTCACGGCGGCCATGGAGATCATCGACGAGGGTGGGGTCGAAAAACTGACCATGCGCAGGCTCGGGGCGGCGCTTCACCGGAACCCGATGGCGGTCTACCGGCACACGGCGGACAAGGATGCGGTGCTCGACGGCGTGGTGGAACTCGTGGTGGCCGACTTCGTCGTTGATCCAAGACCCACCTTGGTCGACGGCCAGGTCGATTGGGTGAGCGCGCTGCGGGACACCGCGCATGGTTTCCGCCGGGCCGCTCTGGCCCATCCGAATGTCGTGCCGTCCCTGGTGACAAGGTCATTGTCGGGGCCGTTGGCGCTCCGGCCCCCGGGGATGCTGCGGCCACTCGAGGAGCTGCTGGACCTGTTCAGCAGTGCTGGGTTCGATGAACACGGCGCCTTGCACGCAGCACGGCTATTCACCGGGTTCATCTACCAGCACCTGCTCCACGAACTGCAGGAACGGGTCGACAACCCCGACGACCCCGACGACCTGCTCCGCCTGGGGCTGCACCGACTGCCCATCACCGAGTTCCCCCGGCTGCGCTCGTTGGCAACCATCCTGGCTTCCTACGACGGCGCCGCCGAACTCGACGAAGGACTCGACATTCTCATCGCCGGGCTCCGCAGCCAACTCCTGACCCCACTCCCGGCCGACGGCAATCCCGGCGCCGAACTCCACGACCACAGCCTGATCAAACCCGTGGGGTGATGTGACGCCACCCGGCGCCGCCACCGGCCGCTCCCAGCTCCGCGGGCATCGAACGAGAGCACGAACAGCTGACCGCGTCCCTCACCGGGTCACCCACGGATAGGTGCGGCTGGTGAACGAGTCCATGTCCGGACAGGATCAACTGCCCAGAGAAGCCAACGAACGGAAGACCGCCGACATGATCCTGCTGTCCCAGTCCATCACCGTGTTCGTATGCGACCAGCCGTGAGGGCGATCTCCTCCCGGATAGTCACAGTCCGCGGCCAGCAGCTCCGGGTCGAGGTGCGACCCGGTAACGGCAACGGAACCCCGCTCGTGCTGTGCAGCGGAATCGGGATCAGCTACCAGGTGTTCGACCGGTTGATCGAGGTCCTCGATCCGGGTACCGAGATCATCCGATTCGATGTTCCGGGGGTCGGCGGTTCACCGGTCCGGGCCTGGCCCTACGGATTTCCGGAACTGGCGCAGCTGCTGGCTGGATTGCTCACTGAGTTGGGTCATCAGCAGGTCGACGTCCTGGGCTTCTCCTGGGGTGGTGCGCTGGCCCAGCAGTTCGCCTTTCAGTATCGCGACCGATGCCGGCGGCTCGTCCTGGTCAGCACCAGCTCGGGATCGCTATCGGTCCCAGGCAGACCCGACTCGCTGGCGAAAATGCTCACCCCGAAACGTTTCCGGGGACCGAGCCACCCCGCCGGACTGTTGTACGGGGGAGACATCGGCGACCACCGCGACGACGTGCGGAAGCTGTTCCGGCGCAGCCAGACCGGGGGCTCGAGCCTGGGCTACCTGTATCAACTCGCAGCGGCAGCAAGTTGGAGCAGCCTGCCGTTCCTGCCGCACCTCAAGCAACCCGTCCTCCTGCTGGGTGGCGATGCCGATGACATCGTCCCAATCATCAACGCACGCATCATGGCCGCCCTCATCCCGAACGCCATAGTGCACATCTACACCGGTGGGCATGTCGAACCGCTCGCCGAACCATCCGAATTCGCATCGATGATCAACCGATTCCTATCGCAGGAGGAGCTCTCACCGCAGATGTGTCGACTGGCCCAATGAGTTTGGCCGGGCCGTTTGACCACGGATATTGCCAAAGGTGCTTCACTGCACTCACCTATCACCGACTGTAAGGTTGCAACTACCCCAAGTAGTGGACCCGACACGAAGGCAACAGTCGGCGCCAACCTCTTCTTCGGCAGCACGCCATTTCGTTGACCCGCTCGACAAGCGAAGAACGAGGGATCCCCTGCCCATGAAGACACGTCGACGACCGGTCGGATCCGTCATCACCACCAGCACCCTCGGTGCGCTCACTCTCGTGCTCACCGGCTGCGCCACCAGCCCTGCCCAATCGGATGCAGCGGCCACCGGCGAATCGCGGGGGATCGCCCTGTACGCCGAACCCCAGGCTTCGGTTGTACCGCTGAATTAAAGCATCGACAACTACAGCAGCGACTTCGATCTCACCATCACCGTCGACCAGAACGTGACGACATTCGATTCGAATACGAACCTCGTCGAGGCGGCGCGAGCCGAGAATGCCCAGGTCATGGCGACATCCGTGTCGGCGATTCTCGATGCGCGCGAGAACGGCCAAGATCTCAAGATTTTCTGCCCGTACGTCAGCATGGACGACTTCGTCCTGGCCGGCGCGAACGGTGTAACACCGTCGATGTGCTGTTCGAACCCACGACTCGGGTCGGTATCGACAACCCAGGCGGCGCGGGTGCCATCGTTCTCAACGCCTGCTGAGCGGTGTCGGCGAGACCCGGGACGTCCCGGACATCCGGAATCCCCAGGTCATCGAGAGCTCAGGCGATCGCACCGCGGAGTGGGCCGCCGGTGGTCTCGACGCCACGGTGATCCACGAAGCCCAGTACGACCAGCTGGAAGCACAGGTCGACAGACCCGAGCGCATCGCCACGCTTGACGAGAATGCCCCCGGGTTCATCAAAGCCGCGCAGGCCGCAGACGCGGATTGGCTGGAGGAGAATCGCGATCTCGCCGCCAGCTACTGCGCCACCACCCTCCGCGCGATGAAGGCACTGAAGGGCGACTTCAGCCTGTTCGAGGCCGCCGTGAACGAATACGTCGAGACCGCGCCAACTCCGCAGGGATTGCAGGACCTGTTCGCGCTCATCCAGAAGTACCCGTTCTCTTGAGCTTGTCACCGATAGAGGACTGAATCTGTCCTCCATGCTCCCCATCGGCGGAGCAAATCTCAATCCGCAGAAGAACATGTTTCGAAAGAACGCACCCTCCGCGGAGCGGCCTCAGCCCGATCGGGGCATCCGCAGCTCGGACAACCTTGGCGAATGCAAAGGCGTTGTCCTCCAACGACAATCGAAAGTCCCCGTCGAAGGGTGACAGCGTAGCTGCAGTCGATGCGGGGTCTCGATGAAGATCACATCGACGGCGATGACACCCTGCCCGGGATCGCCGGACGTAGTCCACCCGCCGCTCGCGGCCACCACATCCGTGACGGTCCACTCGCCGATTCCCAGCTGGGCGACGACAGGTGCGTCACCCTCGACCAAAGTCGCGGTCCATATTCCGTCCGCCCCTGGGGACAGCAGGACATCGGTCAGACCGGGCTGATCGTTGCCGGGGGCGGCGGTGAACGTCTGCCGTGTTGCTTCGGTCGGGGCAGGTTGACCGGGCAGCGGGGGTAGTCGCAAGCCGCACAATTGTTCGGTGAGCGTTGCGTCCGACGCAGCGGACCCGGGGCCGCCAAGAGCGGGAAGCAGGTGCCTCCAGACCAGTTCGAGGACGCCCTGCATGTCCTCGGTCTGTGCGGTGATCGCCATGACGGCATCGTGCTCGGGCAGGATCAGGCAGAATTGACCGAACGCGCCGTCGCCGCGGTACCCGTGCCTGGCCATCCAAAACTGGTAGCCGTAACCCTGCGCCCAATCGATGTTCTCCTCGAGCTCGGTGCTCACCTGTCGTCGGCTCGCCTCCGCCACCCACTCGGTGAGCAGCAGTTGTCGCTCACCCCGGCGGCCGCCCTGCAGGTAGAGCTGGCCAAGGGCGGCCACTGCCTCCGTGGCGGCATACATTCCGCTGTAGCCGATCTCGCGGCCCGACGCGTCCCGGATCCAACCAATCGCGCCGACACCCAGCGGATCGAACAACCGCGGACGGAGGTATTCGGTGAGCGACATCCCGCTGACCCGTTGCACTATCGCGGCCAGGGTGAAAGTGCAGGACTGGTTGTAGGCGAAATAGCTTCCGGGTTCCTCGTCCGGCGGAATCATCAGGAAGCCATGGACCAGGTCGTGCGGGTCCAGGGCCTCAGCGCGGGCAACAGTGTCCTCGCGGTGCCCGCTGGCCATCGCGGCGACGTGCCGGACCAGCATCGCCCGGCTCCGTGGATCGGTGATGTCCGCATCGAGTTCGGGGAAGTAGCTGAGCACAGTCGCGTCGAGGTCAATCAGACCCTCGGCGGCGGCAAATCCGGCGGCTGTGGAGGTGAAGCTCTTGCTCAGCGAATAGAGCAGGTGAACCCGTTCCGCGGAATAGGGATGCCACCAGCCCTCGGCGACCACCTGACCGTGGCGCAGCATCATCAGGCTGTGCAGTTCGATGTCCGGTGCCGCGTGCACCGCGTCCAGGAACCCGATCAGACCGTCGGCGTCGACCCCGACGGCTGATGGTGCGGCACGCGGAAGTGATCTGTTGTTCAACGGAGCTCCTCATCTCGGTCGACCTGGATCGGCTGCCCGGGGCAGCGATCCGGCCGCACGAATCGTAGTGAACGAATCGGTCGCACCTCGGCGGTCGAGGACAAACCCTCGACGGCGGCAACGCTCTAGGGGATGCTGTTTGACGTGAGTGATGAGTTCTCGGTCCGCCCGCCGTCACACACATCATGAACTCCATTCCCGACGACCTCCGGCCACTCGATGAGCACGCCTTCACCGCCCGCGTCGAGCCGCACCGCCGCGAGTTGCATGTCCACTGTTATCGCCTGCTCGGGTCGTTCGAGGAGGCCGAGGATCTCGTGCAGGAGGCGTTCCTGCGCGCGTGGCGCCGGCGCGAGACGTATGGGGGCCGGGCGTCGGTCCGCGCCTGGCTGTACCGGATCGCGACGAACGCCTGCCTCGACGCGTTGGACAAGCGCCCGCGACGGCCCAGCGCGAACGGCGAGATCGCCTGGCTGCAGCCCTATCCCGATGAGCTCCTCGAGCAGCTGCCGGACCGGCGTGAGGGCCCTGAGGGCGTGGCGCTCGCCAATGAGACTGTCGAGCTGGCGTTCATCGCCGCGATCCAGCACCTCGCGCCGCTGCCGCGGGCCGTGCTCGTGCTGCGCGACGTTCTCGGGTGCTCGGCAAAGGAAACTGCGCGGTTGCTCGAGACGACGGAAGCGTCGGTGAACTCGGCGTTGCAACGCGCCCGGGCCGGGCTCCGAAAGAGCCTGCCCGCGGACCGCGAGGAATGGCAGCGATCGACCGAGGCGACCGACGCCGAGCGTGAACTGCTTGCTCGGTACGTCGACTGCAGCGAGCGTGCCGACGCCCATGGCCTGGCCGCGCTCCTGCATGAGGATGTCCGTTTTTCGATGCCACCCTGGCCCGGCGTTTGGAGCGGCCGAAACACGGTCGTCCAGGGCTGGATCGACGGCGGATTCGGATCGGACTCATTTGGCAGTATGCGGTGTGTGATCACCCGCGCCAATGGGCAGCCCGCTGTCGCGGGTTACGTACGCGTGCCCGGCAACGCTTCGTACGAACCGCAGGCGATCGATGTCCTGCAGGTCCGTGACGGGGTGATCGCCGAGATCGTCACCTTCGACCGCGCGATGTTCCAGCATTTCAACCTGCCCGCCACCCTCTATGCGACAGTTGGTACCAGATGAACAACCCCGCCCCCATCACCGTCACGCCAGTCTTCGTCGCCGATCTGGGCGTCGAGGGGGAACGGATGCCGGTCTACGTTCACGTCATCGACCACCCCGACGCGCGCGTGCTGGTCGACACCGGCATCAAGGAACTGCACCCCGCGGTGGCCGACATGGACCCCCGGCTGCGACCTTTCGACGAGCAGGATTTCGATGTCGCCGGCATCGACATCGTCGTCAACACCCACCTGCACTTCGATCACTGCGGCGGCAACCACTTGTTCGCCGGGAAGCCGATCTACGTCCAGCGTCGCGAACTGGAAGACGCCCGTAGCAAGGACGACTACACCATCCGCGAGTGGGTGGATGTGCCGGGCGTGCAGTATGTGCCGGTCGACGGCGAGCTCGAGCTGCTCCCCGGGGTCCGACTTTTACCGGCGCCCGGCCACACAGCGGGCAGTCAGGTGGTTGTCGTCGAGACCGGCGGACGCCCGATCGTCATCTGCGGCGATACCGCAGTCTGGTTCGGCGAACTGGACGAGCCGCAGACGGAAGGTCAGCTGCTCGTCCGCGCGCTCGATCCCGAGGCGGCCTGGCTCTCGCATACGCACGAGCCATGGCGACCACCGACTGGGACATCAACCGGCGCACCCTGAGGAAGGTCCAGGCACCTGGGCCGACGACAGGCTTGCAGCAGTCGTCGGTCCCGCAAATTCACTGCGGCGTGCCGCCTATGAAGTAGCCGGTGACGTCAGCCAACAGTTGCACGCTCCCTGCTGATCCGTTGAACAGCTTGACTTTTCCATCCGGCCCGACCGGCAGCACCACCATGTTGGGTGTTGTCTGCCCGGCGGTGAAGTTGAGGATGGACGTGGCCGGCTGGAGGCTGCTCGATGGCCAGGCGCTGATGAACCCGGACGAGGACGGGGAAACGGCGGTCACGTTCACGGCGACGGCGGAGACTCCGCTGGCGGGTAAGCCGCCCTGTCCGGTCAACTGGACGTCGATGACGCCGTTCGCGGGAACCTGTCCGGTGGCACCCAGGCTGATCCTGGTGTCCAGTACCCGCGCCGGGGTCAACGGATCGAGAGAACCTGGTGCGGTTGGTGTCCCGCCGATGAAGTATCCGGTGACGTCGCCGAGGAGTTGCACGGTTCCTGGTGATCCGTTGGACAGCTTGACTTTTCCATCCGGCCCGACCGGCAGTACCACCATGTTGGGCGTTGTCTCCCCAACAGCGAAGTTGAGGATGGAGGAGGTGGGCTGCGCGCTGCCGGATGGCCAGGCGCTGATCCACCCGGCTGCAGACGGCGACACGGCGGTCACGTTGATCGCGACGGCCGAGACCCCGGTGGCAGGTACGCCGCCCCTGCCGGTCAACTGCACGTCGATGACACCGTTCGC
>Ga0164308_10001637_pt1 | contig 11921 bp, 10 predicted proteins | sample Whisoiple_246_MG_FD_109983 | JGI IMG/M metagenome (GOLD analysis project Ga0164308, IMG submission 109983) | Soil microbial communities amended with fresh organic matter from upstate New York, USA - Whitman soil sample_246_MG | ecosystem: Environmental > Terrestrial > Soil > Unclassified >... | reverse complement strand
GCGCTTCCGAGGACGACGAAGGCCGCGGCGGCCGCCACCGTGAGCACGGCTCCGACCAGCATCACCCGGCGCTCGCCGAAGCGGTCGGCGGCCTGGCCGCTGGGTACGGCCAGGACCAACGGCACGATCGCGAAGCTCGCACCCAGCGCGCCCAGCCAGTGAGCGGGCACGTCCAGCTCGATCGCGCGGTAGACCGCGGTGGGCCGGAGGATGAAGGTGATCGCCTGGACCAGCAGCGTGTGGCCGTAGAACCAGGGCAGCCAGCGCCGAGGTCCGTGGATCATGGTCAGGGCGAGGCCCTCAGGACAGGCTGGTCAGGTGCGGCGGCTCGTCGTCCACGCCGAGGCGGCTGGCCGCCTTGGCGCCCAGGCTGGTGGCGATGTGCTGCAGCATCACGGCCGCTGCGCTCTCGCTGTCGCCACGGATGACGGCGTCCAGGAGCTCGGCGTGCTCGCGCTCCTTGAGGTCGCGCTCGGGCTGGTCGCGCTCGACCTGCAGGCCGAGACGTCGGTAGCGGTCGGCCTTGTCCCACAGCGCGTCGAGGGTCGAGATGAGCAGGTCGTTGTGGGACGCGGTGTAGATCGCGGAATGGAACCTGCGGTGGGCGACGAGGTCGACCACGCTGGGCTGGTTGGGGAGGGCGTGCAGGGACGCGGCCGCCTCCCGCATCGCGCGGATGTCGTCCTTGGTGCGCCGCTGGGCGGCGAGCGAGACGGCCAACGGGTCCAGGGAGCGGCGCACCTCGAGGAGGTCGCGAGCCTCCTCGGCGGTCAGCGCCGACACGCGAGCGTCGCGGTGGGCGTCCAGCTCGACGAGCCCCTCGGTCATCAACCGGCGCATCGCCTCGCGCAGGGGAGTGGTGCTGATCCCGATGGTCTTCGCGAGGGTCGCCTGGTGGAGCACCGTTCCCGGCTCGAACTCGCCGGCCAGGATCCCGTCGCGCAAGCGGGTGTAGGCGTAGTCGCTCTTGGTGGCGTATACCGCAGCGGTCTCCGTCATGGGTGCTCCCTTGGTCGATGAATATAAACGTAGCGCCCGTGAGCGGCGATGTCACGCGCGTCGAGACCGATGTCGCCGCATGGATGTTCCGTCCTCCAAGAAGTTTCGCCAGCGACCTGGTGTCGATAAGTGCAGGTCAGACGCCTGAAACGCAGTGATCGCCACCGTCTTCTGGATCATGCGGCGATAGTTTTTTCGGGGCGATCTCTTGACGGTTACAGGTTATAACGAGCACAGTGGTGGTCGTCACATACCCCTGATTCCTTCTTCGAGGAGCGGAGCCACATGAAGTCATCCACGTCCAGGCTCGGGACCCGATCACCTGTCCGCCGGCAGCTGGCGCTGGCCGCAGTGGGCGCCTTCGCCCTGGCGTCGCTCGTCGCCTGCGGTGGCGACGACGGCGAGGCTGCCGAGCAGCCCAACGAGAACCAGATCTCGGTCGAGGAGGTGCCCGACTACTACCCGGACACCTACGCCGACGAGGTCATCGAGGCGTCGAAGGATGAGGGCGGAGAGCTCACCATCTACTCCAACACCTCCGAGGAGAACTGGGCGCCGATCTTCCGCGACTTCCAGAAGAAGTTCCCCTGGGTCGAGGACGTCTCGGCCAACGACCTCGACAGCGACGAGGTGTTCCAGCGCGTCCTGGCCGAGCAGGCCACCGGCTCCTCGCCCGTCGACCTGATCGTCTCCAACGCCGCGGTCGCATGGGCGGACTTCGCCGAGCGCGAGGGCACCCTGCAGGACTACGACTCGCCCGAACTCGGCGAGCTCCCCGACTTCGCCGAGCTGCTGCCCAACGTCTACGCGATGTCGACCGACCCGCAGACCATCGCCTACAACACCGAGCTCATGCCCGAGGCCCCGACCGGCATCGCCTCCCTCGCGGACATCGCTGAGGCGAACAAGGACGTGCTGCAGGACAAGATCACCGTCCGGGACCCCGAGAGCAGCTTCGGGTTCACGGTGACCCGCAACTTCACCGAGGCCAACGGGTGGGACGACCTGGAGCGCGTGCTCCCCTTCACCCGCGCGGAGACCTCCTCGGGCACCCAGATGGAGAAGATCCTCTCGGGCGAGTACCTGGCCGGCTTCTTCGTCAGCGGCGGGCCCGCGTTCCCGGTGGTCGACGACAGCCAGTGCCTCGACGAAGTGGTCTACCCCGAGGACGGCACCACGGTCCTGCCGCGTGGCATCGGCATCGCTGCGGACTCCCCGCACCCGGCCACCTCGAAGCTGTTCATCGACTTCCTCCTGTCCGAGGAAGGCCAGTACGCCGTGGCCGAGGGCGGCCTGTCCTCCTACCGCGACGGCGTCGAAGGCCCCGGCCTGCACACCTACCAGGAAGTCGTCGACGCCGTCGGCGAGGACAAGGTGCTCTTCGCCCCCTACGAGGCCGTCCCCAAGGACGAGGTCGACGCCTGGCTGGACAAGTTCTACACCTACGTCGAGCCGGCCCCCGAAGAAGAGTGACCGGACCCATCAGCAGCCAGTAACGGGACGATCGGAGCAGTACTCATGGCAACCCTGACCAAGACGCCGTCGGCGTCACCAGAACAACCGCCCGAGATGCGCGCACCTCGCTACCGCAGGCCACTGGGCTTCGGTCGCGACCAGGCCACCATGTACGGCGTCCTGGCGGTCCTGGCGATCCTGGTGCTTGCTCCGGTCGTCCCGACGCTGTGGCAGAGCGTCATCGACCGTCCCCTCTATGAGGACGGGGGTGTGCTCACCCTCGACGGCTACCGGAGCCTGTTCACGGACTCCGGGTTCGGCGAGGTCATCCTCAACACCCTCTTGTTCGCCTCCCTGACCACGGTCCTCAGCATCATGATCGCGGTCCCGATGGCGGTCGTCGTGATCCGGACCCGGCTTCCGGGAGGACGGCTGATCGCCCTGGCGATGCAGTGGCCGTTCTTCATCTCCTCGCTCATCCTCGGCTTCGGGTGGATCCTGATGTACGGCCCGGCCGGTTTCATCAGCGTCCAGTTCGAGCGGGCCTTCGGCGGAGTGCCGTGGAACCTCTACTCCATCCCGGGCATGGCCGTCACCGAGGCCGTCGCGCTGGCCCCGATCGCGTACGTCTTCTGCGCGAACGCCCTGCGCCAGTCGGACGCGTCACTCGAGTCGGCCGCCCAGGTGTGCGGTGCGGGCCCGGTCCGCATCCTGTTCCAGGTCATCGTGCCGATGATGCGTCCCCCGGTGGTCTACAGCTCCATCCTGATCTTCTCGATGTCGGTCGAGACCCTCAGCGTGCCGCTGCTCTACGGCCAGCCTGTCGGCATCAACGTCTTCTCCACGTTCCTCTACAAGAACGGGCTGCAGTCGGTCGACCCCGACTACACCGTGCTGGGTGCAGCATCGGTCGTCATCCTGCTGGTCACGATCAGCCTGGTGGCACTCCAGGCCAAGCTGCTCAAGGACGCCGCCCGCTTCGTGTCGGTTCGCGGCAAGGCCACCCGGCCCCGCAAGCTCGAGCTCGGCTGGGTGAAGTGGGTCAGCGCCGCCTTCATCGCCTTCTACGTCGTGTTCGGCGCGCTCATCCCGATCCTGGGTCTGGTCTTCCGCTCCTTCACGCTGATCTTCACGCCGCTGCGCAACCCGTTCGACTTCCTCACGATGAAGAACTACGAGACGGTCTTCCAGTTCGAGTCCTACCGACAGTCGATCATCAACAGCCTCATCGTTGCCGGCGTCGGGTCCGTCCTGGTCAGCAGCCTCGCGGTGATGGCGGTGATGGTCGCCCGACGCTCGACCTTCCGTTTCGGTCGGCTGGTCGAGTACCTCGCGCTCATCCCGCAGTCCGTACCCGGCATCATCATCGGCCTCGGCTTCTTCTGGGCCTTCGCGTTCGCGCCCTTTGGGGCCGGCGCGCTTCTCCAGGGCACGCTCGCAGCCTTGATCATCGCCTTCGGGCTCCGGGCGCTGCCCAGCGCTTTCGGATCAGTCGCCCCGTCGATCATGCAGATCGGGGCCGAGCTCGACAACGCTGCCCGCGTCTCCGGTGCGGACTGGGTCATGACGTTCTTCCGGGTCCTACGCGTGCTGATCACACCCGCGTTCGCCGGAGCCCTCGTGCTCACCTTCGTGATCATGCTCAAGGAGTACTCCCCGGCGGTCTTCCTCAGCTCCGCCGACAGCAACATCCTCGGCACCACCATGCTCGAGCTGTGGGCCCAGGGCCGCACCGGCTCCGTGGCCGCACTGGCCACCATCCAGATCGCCATCACCGCCACGTTCGTGGCACTCGCAGGCCTGCTGATGAAGGGAAAGCACCATGCCTGAGCTCGTCGTCAAGAACCTCAAGAAGCAGTTCGGTGACAACACCGTCCTGCACGACAACACCTTCACCATCAAGGACGGCGAGTTCTTCACGCTCCTCGGTCCCAGTGGGTGCGGCAAGTCGACCACACTGAACTGCATCGCCGGACTCGAGCGGCCCACCGGTGGCTCGATCAGCGTGGCCGGGACGACCTACGTCGACCTGGACAACGGCGTCTTCCTCCCGCCCGAGGAGCGGAACCTCGGCATGGTGTTCCAGTCCTACGCCCTGTGGCCGCACATGACCATCGCCAAGAACCTGGCGCTGCCGCTCAACATCCGCAAGGTCGACAAGTCCCGGCAGCGCGAGCTCATCCACGACGCCCTCGACAAGGTCGGACTGGCCGACCTGAGCGGCCGCTACCCCCACCAGCTCTCCGGTGGCCAGCAGCAGCGCGTCGCGCTGGCCCGGGCCCTGGTCTACTCGCCCACGATGCTGCTGCTCGACGAGCCGCTGTCCAACCTTGACGCCAAGCTTCGCGAGCAGGCTCGGGCCTGGCTCAAGCGCCTGCAGGAGGAGCTCGGGATCACCACGGTCTACGTGACCCACGACCAGGACGAGGCCCTCGCACTCTCCGACCGCATCGCGGTGATGTCGGGGGGCCACATGCTCCAGGTCGCCGACCCGCACAGCATCTACGAGCGACCGGCCACCCCCGAGGTCGCTGCCTTCGTCGGCCGGTGCAACTTCTTCCAGGGCAAGGTCGAGCAGTCCACCGGCACGGTCCACACGATCCGGCTGGAGACCAACGGCGACAGCGTCCAGGTCGACTCAGACGTCAGCGTCGCACCGGGCCAGGGCGTCACGATCGCCATCCGGCCCGAGCGGCTGGAGGTCGTCCCGGCGGGCTCCGAGGTGGCCGGGATGAACCGCCTTGACACCGAGGTCCTGACCTCGTCCTACGTCGGCAGGAGCTACGAGTACGACGTGCGCCTCGGCAACCAGGTCGTGCAGGTCGAGAGCCAGCGTCCCGGCCTCGCGGGCCGTGTGCAGCTCGTCTTCGAGCCGGCCAGCGCCCTTCTCTACACCCAGAAGGTCGAGCTCAGCCAGGAAGAGCGCGACCTCCTCACCGTGTCCTGACCCCGCCGCGGCACCGGCCGCAGCCTCCTTCACTGTCCCCGCACCACCCTGCGTGAAAGGCCACTCCCGTGACCACTGAGACCACCCGCACCTACCGCCTCGGCGTCCTGCTGGGCGACGGCATCGGACCCGAGATCGTCCCCTCGACGGTCGCCATGATCGACGCGGCCGCCGATGCTGCCGGCGTCGCACCGATCGACTGGCACGAGCTCCCGCTGGGCGCCTCCGCCATCGACGAGCTCGGCAGCCACACCCCCGAGACCACCCTCAAGGCGCTCGCCGACCTCGACGGCTGGCTGCTCGGCCCGCACGACAGCGCGGCATACCCCGAGCCGTACAAGAGCCAGCTCAACCCGAGTGGCACCATCCGCAAGCACTTCGGCCTCTACGCCAACATCCGGCCGGCCAAGGCGTTCCAGGGCGGCAACGCCGTCGTCGAGGGCACCGACCTCGTGATCGCCCGGGAGAACACCGAGGGCTTCTACGCCGACCGCAACACCTTCAAGGGCACCGGCGAGATGATGCCCACCGCCGACGTCGCCATCATGCACGGCATCATCACCCGTGCCGCCACCGAGCGCATCGCCCGGTCGGCCTTCGAGCTCGCCACGCGCCGGCGCAACAAGGTCACGATCGTGCACAAGGCCAACGTGCTCAAGATGACCACCGGCCTCTTCCGCGACGTGTGCCGCGAGGTAGCCGAGGAGTACCCCGGGGTCGAGGTCGACGACTTCCACATCGACGCCATGACCGTCCACCTGGTGCGGCGCGCGGACGCCTTCGACGTGATCGTCACCGAGAACATGTTCGGCGACATCCTGTCCGACCTGGCCGGCGAGATCGCCGGCTCCCTGGGCATCGCCCCGTCCATCAACTCCTCCGACACCCACGCCATGGCCCAGGCGGCACACGGCTCGGCTCCCGACATCGCGGGGCAGGACAAGGCGAACCCGATCGCGATGAACCTCTCCGGAGCGATGCTCCTCGACTGGCTCAGCGGGCGGCACGACGACCCGAGGCTCGCGGACGCAGCCCGGAGGCTCGAGGACGCGGTCGCGGCCACGGTGGCGGCCGGCACGTCGACCAAGGACCTGGGCGGCAGCGCAGGCACCCGCGAATTCACTGGCGCCGTCGTCGCGCGCATCGCCGCCGCCTGACCGAACCCAACGAGGAGGACGGAACATCCATGGCCAACGCAAGGCCCACCGTCGCACTGATCCACGCCAGCGAAGCCTCGATGGCGCCAGCAGTTGCGGCCTTCGGAGACGAGTTCCCCGACGCAGACCTGTGGCACCTGCTCGACAACCGGCTGGTCAGCGACGCCGATGCCGCCGGTGGGCTCACCGACAGCCTTCATGCCCGGATGAGCACCCTGATCCAGTACGCCGTCGACGGGGGAGCGGACGCCGTCCAGCTGTCCTGCTCCATGTACGGCCCCGTCGCCCGCGACGCCGCCGCCCGGCTCCCGGTCACCGTGCTCGCCTCCGACCAGGCGATGTTCGACCACGTCGTGGCCCTGCGGCCAGGCCGGATCGCCTTGCTGGCGTCGCTGGCGTCCGCAGGCGCGGACAGCGCGCAGCGCCTGGAGGCGTGGCTGGCTGCCGCAGGGGTGGAGAGCGACATCGAGACGCGGGTCGTGGCCGGTGCGGCCGCCGCCGCGTCGGCCGGTGACCTCGACGAGCTGACGCGGCTCATGGCCGCGGAGGCCGTCGATGTCTCGGGGTCGGTCGACGTCGTCGTGCTGGCGCAGTACTCCCTGGCGCCGGCCCTGCTCGGCATCGCCGGCGCGGTGCACCTGCCCGTCCTCAGTGCTCCGCACCTCGCGGCCGCTTCCCTGTCGCGACAGCTGGGGGAGAAGGTCGCACCGTGACCGCCATCGGGTGCATCGCCGACGACTTCACCGGAGGCTCCGACGTCGCCGCCGCACTACGCCGTTCAGGGCTCAGCGTCGCGCTGCTCTTCGACGTCCCGGACCCGGAAGCTCCGGTGCCCGATGTGGACGCCGTCGTCATCGCGCTGAAGACGCGCACGGTCCCGGCCGCGGAGGCCGTCGAGACCTCGCTGGCTGCCCTGGCCTGGCTGCAGGCCCATGGTGTCGAACGCGTCTACTTCAAGTACTGCTCCACGTTCGACTCCACGGACGACGGCAACATCGGTCCCGTCGCGGACGCTCTCCTGGACGCGCTGGGGGAGTCCACCACCATCGTGTGCCCGGCCTCCCCCGAGCACGGACGCACCATGTACCTCGGTCACCTGTTCGTCGGCGGCCGCCTTCTCAGCGAGTCCTCGATGCGGCATCACCCGCTCACTCCGATGACCGACCCGGACATCGTCCGCGTCCTGGGCCGGCAGACCGCCGGGCAGGTCGCATCCGTGTCGCTGCCGGTGTACGCGCGCGGTGCCGACGCCGTGACGGTTGCGATCAAGGAGCACGAAGCAGCTGGGGTGCGCCATGTGGTCACCGACGCCGTCACCGAAGATGACCTGCGCACCGTGGCTGAAGGCGCCGGCAGCATCCGCCTGCTCACGGGCGGTGCCGGCCTTGCCGGTGCCCTTGGAAGCGTCATCGCCCGAACCGCTGGCACACCTGTTCCCGCAAGTGAACTCCCCGCAGGTCCCTCGGTCGTGCTGGCCGGATCGTGCTCAGCCGCCACTCTCGCCCAGGTGGCCCGCGCAACCGAGGTGATGCCGTCCTACCGCCTCGACCCCGCCGTGACACCCGACCCGGGCCAGATGCTCAAGGGCGCCACCGACTGGCTCGCCAGCCAGCTCGCCAAGGGCCACGACGGCCCGGTGATCATCTACTCCTCCGCCGGTCCCGAGGACCGTGAACGCGCCCGCGCCGCCATGGGTCCCGACACCTCCGAGCACCTCGAGCTCACCCTCGGCAACCTCGCCCGCACCGCCGTCAACAACGGGGTGCGTCGCGTGGTCGTTGCCGGCGGCGAGACCTCCGGCGCCGTCGTCCAAGCCCTCGGGGTCCGCAGCGTCGTCATCGACCACGAAGCCGACCGCGGCGTCCCGTGGTGCCTGACCTCCGACGGCGTCGCGCTGCTGCTGAAGTCCGGAAACTTCGGAACCGAGGACCTGCTGGTCCGAGCCTCAGGAGCTTCCTCATGAACACCGCCGCTGACGAGCAGCTGAACGAGCAGCAGGTCGCCGACCAGATCGTCGCGCTCGGGGTGTCGTTGTTCGCTCGTTCGCTCACCTTCGGTCGCACCGGCAACCTCTCCGCCAAGATCGGTGACGACCGCATCCTCCTGACCCCGACGGGCGTCAGCCTCGGCAACCTCGACCCCGACGCCCTGTCGGTCATCGACTCCACCGGCCGCCACCTCGACGGCGCCAAGCCGTCCAAGGAGGCGTTCCTCCACGCAGCCGTCTACCGGTCCCGGCCCACGGCCGGCGCCGTCGTCCACCTGCACAGCACCCACGCGGTCGCGGTGTCGTGCCTCGCCGACGTGGACCCCGCCGACGTGCTGCCTCCACTGACCGCCTACTACGTGATGCGCGTCGGCAGGCTGCCGTTGCTGCCCTACCACGCCCCGGGGGACACCTCGCTCGAGGCGCTGGCGGAGTCCACCGCAGTCGACCACCACAGCTTCCTGGTCGCCAACCACGGCTCCGTCGTCGCCGGCGCGGACCTCTCGTCCGCGGCAGACGCCGCCGAGGAGCTCGAGGAGACAGCCCGCCTGTTCCTGCTGCTGAGGGGCCACGACACCCGCCCGCTGAGTGACGACCAGGTAGCCGACCTCCACCGGAGGTACCCGTCGTGACCGTTGTCGCCCACCCCGACCGGCTGACCGAGTTCGGCGCCGAGGTCCTCACCTCCCTCGGTGTGCCCGCCCCTGACGCCCGACTGGTGAGCGACAGCCTGGTCACCTCCGACTTGTGGGGACACCCGTCCCACGGCATGCTCCGCCTGCCCTGGTACGTCGCCCGCCTCCGCTCCGGCGTCATGCAGGCCGTCACGGCGGAGGAGCTCGTCGTCGATGGCGGTGCGGTCGCCGTCCTGGACGGACACGACGGCGTGGGCCAGGTTGTCATCGCCCGCGCCTGCGATGAAGCCGTCGCCCGCGCCGCGGTCCACGGTGTCGGTGTCGTTGCCGTGCGCAACAGCAACCACTTCGGCACCGCCGCCTACTGGACGCGGCGGATGACCCGGGCCGCGTGCGTGGGGATCCTCACCACCAACGGCAGCCCCGCCATGGCGCCGTGGGGTGGCACCGAGAAGACCGTCGGGGCGAACCCGTGGTCGATCGCCACGCCCGGGGGGAGCCACCCGCCGGCCGTGCTCGACATCGCCAACACCGGAGTGGCCCGCGGCAAGATCTACGCCGCGGTCGAGCGCGGCGAGCAGATCCCCGACACCTGGGCGATGGACGAGAACGGCGTGCCGACCACCGACCCGCAGGTCGCGGTCGGCGGCCTGCTCACTCCGATGGGTGCCCACAAGGGCTACGGCATCTCGTTCATGATGGACGTCCTGTCCGGTGTCCTCACCGGCTCCGGCTTCGCCACCGACGTCGTCGGTCCCTTCGTGCCGGACCAGCGCAGCGGCTGCGGGCACCTCGTCATCGCCCTGAAGATCGACGCGCTGCTGCCCGATGGCGACTTCGGCTCCCGCATCGACGACCTCATCGCCACCACCAAGTCGGTGCCACGGGCCACCGGCGTGGACGAGATCTACTACCCCGGTGAGATCGAGGCCCGCGCCGAGACGACCGGCCGGCGCGTCGGCGTACGCCTCCCCGACAAGACCGTGCAAGACCTGCGCGAGCTCGGCGACGCCTGTGGCGTCACGCTCGACGACTCGATGCTGCGGCAGGCGGCGAGCTGATGTTCACCGTCCTCGTGCACCTGACCATCCGGCCTGACCACATCGAGGAGTTCCTCGACGGGATCCGCACCAACGCCCGAGCCTCGCTCCGCGAGGAACCGGGCTGCCTCCGCTTCGACGTCCACCGGCTTGCGGACGACCCCCACAGGTTCGTGCTCCACGAGGTCTACGCCGACGAGGACGCCTTCCGCACCACCCACCGGGAGGCGCCGCACTACGCCGCCTGGCGCGACGTCGCCGCCCGCTGCGTCGTGGACGGCGGGCACCACAACACCTTCGCCACGCCGGCCTTCCCGGAGGACATCACCCCATGACGCGTCCCAGCCAGATCCGCTCACACGACACGTTCGGCACCCGCGCCGAGCTCGACGTCGACGGGCACACGTACCAGATCCACAGCCTGGCCGGCCTCGACGTCGACGCGCTGCCGTGGAGCCTGCGGGTCGTGCTGGAGAACCTCCTGCGCCACGAGGACGATCAGCGCTCCACGGCCGACCAGGTGCGACTCCTGCTCGGCTGGGCGGACGGGCCGGACCACGAGCAGGCAGTCGACCTGAGCCCGTCGCGCACCTTCCTGCACGACACCAACGGCGTGCCGACGGTCGTCGACCTGGCTGCCATGCGCGAGGCGATGGCCGCCATGGGGGAGGACCCCACGCTGGTCAATCCCCAGATCCCCGCCGAGCTCGTCATCGACCACTCGGTGATCGCCGACGTGTTCGGCCGCCATGACGCCTTCGCCCGCAACGTGGAGATCGAGTACGGACGCAACTCGGAGCGCTATCGCTTCCTCAAGTGGGGGAAGGGCACGCTCAAGGACTTCGAGGTGGTGCCGCCAGGCACCGGAATCATGCACCAGATCAACGCCGAGTACCTCTCGCGCGTGGTCACCGCCGAGGAGGGGTGGGCGTTCCCGGACATCTGTCTGGGCACCGACTCCCACACGACCATGGTCAACGGCATGGGCGTGCTCGCTTGGGGGATCGGTGGCATCGAGGCGGAGGCCGTGATGCTGGGGGAGTCCCTGTCGATGCGGCTGCCGCAGGTGGTCGGCTTCCGTCTGCGCGGCGACCTCCCCGAGGGCGCGACCGCCACCGACCTGGTGCTGACAATCACCGAGATGCTGCGCCAGCACGGGGTGGTCGGGAAGTTCGTCGAGTTCTACGGCCCCGGTGTTTCGGCGACGACGCTTCCCGACCGGCTGACCATCGCCAACATGAGTCCCGAGTTCGGGTCGACCTGCGCCTACTTCCCGATCGACGAGGAGACCATCCGCTACCTCCGCTTCACCGGGCGCCCGGAGAAGCAGGTCCGGCTCGTCGAGGCCTACGCCCGCCACCAGCGGCTCTGGTTCGACCCCGACCACGCACCGACGTACTCCGAGACCGTCGAGCTCGACCTCGCCACCGTGGTCCCCTCGATGGCTGGCCCTCGCCGCCCGCAGGACCGCGTGCTGCTCACCGACGCCCAGACGGCCTTCCGCCAGGCCTTGCCCGACATCCTCGGCCTGGCCGCTGAGGACGACGGTGTCAGCTCTCGCGCCGACGAGGCGTCCGCGGAGTCGTTCCCCGCCAGCGACCCGCCGGGCATCGACGAGGACCAGCCCGAGCCGGTGCCCCACGAGCCGTCGACGACGCCGCTGCCGGAGCGACCGCACCAGGAGGTGCAGGTGACGCTCGC
>Ga0164308_10001636_pt1 | contig 11922 bp, 9 predicted proteins | sample Whisoiple_246_MG_FD_109983 | JGI IMG/M metagenome (GOLD analysis project Ga0164308, IMG submission 109983) | Soil microbial communities amended with fresh organic matter from upstate New York, USA - Whitman soil sample_246_MG | ecosystem: Environmental > Terrestrial > Soil > Unclassified >... | reverse complement strand
GTCGGCCCCCGCGTCCCCGGCCGCGCCACCCGCGCCACCGGCGCCGCCCTCCGCCCCGCCGACGACCCGCTCCGAGCCGCCCTGCGGGTGGTCCGCCGTCGAGGCGGCGTCGTCCCCGCCGGCGCTGCACCCCGCGAGGAGCAGCCCGGCCAGTGCGAGCCCGCCGAGCACTCGCGTCACGTCCGTCCCCGTCGCGCGGCCGGTGGTGCGGCCGCGGCCCGTCCCTGGTGTCCGCATGGCCCGGACAGTAGGGGCGCCGGGGTGGGCGCGGGGGGCCGTCACCGGCACAGATGCCCGATCGTTGCCCGCCGGGCCCCGCCGCGTCCGTCCCGTGACCTGCCCGCGTCCGCCCCGTGACCCTCGGCCGCACCGCCCGTGCCCGCGCCCACCCGCGGCACCCCCGACAGTGGAAGGTTCTGACGGACACGCCGACGGCGTGTCCGTCAGAACCTTCCACTCCAGGCAACCCGGGCGGCGCGGCAACCCGCGCGGCGCGGCAACCCGGGCGGCGCGGCAACCCGGGCGGCGCGGCAACCCGCGCGGCGCCGCCCGGCCCCGCCCGGTGCCGCGAACAGCCCCCCCGAGGGGCCGCGCGTCCCGGCCCGGGACCGCACCCCGCGCCCCGCGCGCAAAACCCGTCCCGCGCGCCGCCCCACGGGAACGGACGAACCGGGCACACTGGTGCGCGGGGGCCGGGCCGTTGCGCGCCCGTGTTCAGACCCGCCGCCCGGAAGGACCGTCGTGCCCGCTCCGACCACACCCCTGCGACTCGTGCCGGCACCGCGGCTGGTGCGCGAGGCCGAGGGTGCGCCGTTCGTCGTCTCGGCCGCCACCACCGTGACCGTGGGCACGGGGCCCGCGGAGGTCGCGCTGGGCGTGCTCGCCGCCGAGCAGCTCAGCCGCATCTCCGGCAGCACCGTCGAGGTGCGCTACCGCGACGTGGCCGAGCCGACCCAGCCGGGCGACGTCGCGTTCGTGCTCGACCCGGAGCGCCTGTCCGGCGAGCAGTACCACCTGGACGTGGCGTCCGACCTGGTCCGGGTCGCCGCCGGGACGCCCGAGGGGCTGATGCGCGGGCTCGCGACGCTGCACCAGGTGCTGCGCCCGCACGACGGGACGTTCGCCGCGTGGCCGGTGCACGTCGAGGACGAGCCGGTGCACGGCTGGCGCGGGCTGTCGGTGGACGTGGCGCGGCACTTCTTCGGGCCGGACGACCTGCGGGTCGTGGTCGACCTGATGGCCGCGTACAAGCTGAACGTCCTGCACCTGCACCTGTCGGACGACCAGGGCTGGCGGCTCGACCTGCCCTCGCGGCCGGAGCTCGCGGCGCGCTCGGGCGGGACCGCCGTCGACGGCGACCCGGGCGGCTTCTTCACGACCGAGGAGTTCGAGGCGCTGGTGGCGTACGCCGCGGCGCGCGGCGTGCGGGTGGTGCCGGAGATCGACGTGCCGGGGCACGTGAACGCCGCGCTGCACGCGTACGGCGAGCTCACGCCGTCGGGCGAGCCGGCCGAGGCGTACACCGGGATCGAGGTCGGCTTCAGCCGGCTGACCGCCGACCTGCCGACGACCGAGCCGTTCCTGCGGGACGTGTTCGGCGACGTCGCCGCGGTGACGCCGGGGGAGTACGTGCACATCGGCGGCGACGAGGTGCACACGATGGAGCGCGACGAGTACGCGCGCCTGGTGCGGATGGCCTCGGACGCGGTGCGCGCGGCGGGCAAGCAGGTGGTCGGCTGGCAGGAGATCGCCACGACGCCGCTCGAGCCGGGCACCGTCGTGCAGTACTGGGACACCCGGATGGACCCGGCGCCGATCGTCGCGGCGGCGCAGGCCGGCGCGCGGCTGCTCATGTCGCCGGGGTCGAAGGCCTACCTCGACATGAAGTACGACGCGGGCACGGCGCTCGGCCTGGAGTGGGCCGGGCACATCGAGCTGCGCGACGCCTACGCCTGGGAGCCGACCGCGCTGGTGCCGGGGCTGCCCGAGGGCTCGGTGATCGGCGTCGAGGCGACCGTGTGGACCGAGACGCTGCGCAGCCTCGACGACCTGATGACGATGCTGCTGCCGCGCCTGGCGGCGGTCGCCGAGGTCGCGTGGACGCCGGCGGACCGGCGGGACTGGGACGACTTCGCGACCCGGGTCGCGGCGCACGGGCCCTACTGGGACGCCGAGGGCTTCGCCTGGTACCCGAGCCCGCAGGTCGACTGGCACGTCGACCTGTCCTGAGCGGGACGCGGCCGGGCGCCGGGGCCCGGCGTCAGATCCAGGACCGCAGCCACATGTGGACGTGCCAGAAGTCGTACGGCACGACCCACGCGGTCCAGATCGGGTAGAAGAACGCGCTGACCGCCACCACGACGACCAGCACCGCCGTGGTGGCGACCAGCCCCCGGCGGCGCTGCCGCTCGTCCCGCGCCTGCACCAGCAGCGCGAGCCCGTACGTCAGGGTCAGCACCACCCACGGCGTGAACGCGATCGAGTAGAAGGTGAAGATCGTCCGCCCGGTGTACTGGAACCACGGCAGCCAGCCGGCGGCGATGCCCGACAGCACCGCGCCCGCGCGCCAGTCGCGCCGGACGAGCAGCCGGTACAGGGCGACCAGCAGCGCGAGCGCCCCGAGCCACCAGATCACGGGGTTGCCGAGCGAGGTGATGGCCTGCGAGCACGCGTCCGCCCCGCACAGGTCCCGCGCGGCCGACCCGGTCAGGCCGGAGACCTCGGTGGGGTAGTAGAACGACGTCGGCCGCCACTGGATGATCCAGCCCAGCGGGTGCGCGGCGTAGGCGTGCTCGGCGGTGAGGTGGGTGTGGAACTGCCACATCTCGGTGTGGAAGTGCCACAGCGACCGCAGCGCCGGTGGCAGCCAGGTGACGCCCTCGCCGGGGTTCTCGACCGCCCACTGCCGCAGGTAGGCGCCGGGGTGCGCGAACCAGGACGCCCAGGTGCCGAGGTACGTGCCGGCCGCGGTGAGCACCATGATGAACCCCGCCGGGACCGCGTCCCGCCACAGGGTCGCGGGCAGCCACGCGCGCACCCCGACCGACCGCCGCGCGGTGGCGTCCCAGGCGACCGACAGCAGCCCGAACACCGCGAGGAAGTACAGGCCGGACCACTTGGTGCCGATGCACAGGCCCAGCAGCACGGCCGCGGCGAACCGCCACCACCGCCAGCCGAGCCGCGGGCCGAGGCCCAGCTCCGCCCCGGAGTCGAGCACCGCCGCCGTCCGGGCCGCGAGCCGGCGGCGCGCCTGGTCCCGGTCGAGCAGCAGCGCGCCGAACGCGGCGAGCGCGAAGAACATGACGAAGTTGTCCAGCAGCCCGGTGCGGGAGTGCACGATCGCCTCGCCGTCGACGGCCATCAGCAGGCCGGCGACGGTGCCGAGCGCGGTCGACGCGAACAGCCGGCGCGCGATCCGGGCGACCAGGAGCACCGCGAGCGTCCCGAGCACGGCGCTCGCGAGCCGCCAGGCGGTCGCGGACCCGATCCCGCCGCCGAGCTGGATGCCCAGCGCGATCAGCCACTTGCCGACGGGCGGGTGCACGACGTACTCCGGCGACGTGCCGAGCGCGGAGCCGTCGCCCTGCGCGAACAGCGCGTTGGCGTCGTCGCCCCAGGAGCCCTCGTAGCCGAGCCGCAGCAGGGAGTACGCCTGCTTGACGTAGTAGGTCTCGTCGAAGACCAGCTCGTGCGGACGGCCGAGGTTCCAGAACCGGAGCACGCCGCCGAGCAGCGTGACCGCGAGGGGCCAGAGCCAGCCGGTCAGCCGGGCGCGACGGGTGGCGTCGAGCAGGAGGGTGCGGGCGCCGAGCAGCTGCACCAGCAGCCGGTCGTGGGTGGACAGGCCGGGGTCGTCCTCGCGGTCCGGGTCCTCGCCCGCGCGGACGACCAGCGTCCCGGCGGCCGGCGTCGGGACCGCGTGGCCGTGCCGGCCGGTGCCCTCGGGCGTCCCGCCGCCCGGGGTCGCGGCGGCGTCCGTCGCGGGCGCCGGGGCGTCGTCCGCACCCGGCGGGACGACGGGCGGGAACCGCCGCTCGGACCCGTCCGGCCCGGCCGCGGGGTCGCGGGGTCCCGGCACGTCGGGCTCGGGGTCGGGCTGCGGCACGGTCGCCATCGTAGGGGCGTCGCCTGGGCGGGACCTGCGCGGTCGCGCCGCCGGGTGCGCGGGGGACACGTCGAGCGCGTACCCGGCGGATGCCCACCCGCCGCCTCGGTCACCCCCTCGCGCCGGGCGACGCCCCGGACGCCCGCGGTCGGCCGACCGCCCCGGAGGTGGCAGGCTGGCCCGCGTGACCCCTCAGGCTCCCGGCACCGGCCGGCTCGTGCTCGCGGCGACCCCGATCGGCGACGTGGCGGACGCCTCGCCCCGGCTTCGCCGGCTGCTCGAGGAGGCCGACGTCGTCGCCGCGGAGGACACCCGGCGGCTGCGGGCGCTCGCCGCGCGGATGGGCGTCGCGGTCGGCGGCCGGGTGGTCAGCCACCACGAGCACAACGAGGCCGCGACGACGCCCGAGCTGCTCGACGTCGTCCGGGGCGGCGGCACGGTCGTGGTGGTCACGGACGCGGGCATGCCCGCGGTGTCCGACCCGGGGTTCCGCGTCGTGGCCGCGGCGGTCGAGGCGGGGCTGACCGTCACCGCGGCGCCCGGCCCGAGCGCGGTGCTGACCGCGCTGGCGCTGTCCGGGCTGCCGACCGACCGGTTCTGCTTCGAGGGCTTCCCGCCGCGGAAGCCGGGGGAGCGGCTGCGCGCGCTGACCGCGCTCGAGCGCGAGCCGCGGACCATGGTGTTCTTCGAGGCCCCGCACCGGCTGGCGGCGACCCTGGCGGACATGGCGACGGCGTTCGGCGCCGAGCGGCCCGCCGCGGTGTGCCGGGAGCTGACCAAGACCTACGAGGAGGTCGTCCGGGACGGGCTCGGCGCGCTGGCGGCGTGGGCCGCGGCGGGCGAGGTGCGTGGCGAGATCGCGGTCGTCGTGGCCGGGGCGCCCGCGCGCGAGGTGGCCTCCGAGGCGGACCTCGTGGCCGAGGTGCTGGCCCGGGCCGACGGCGGCGAGCGGCTCAAGGACGCCGTCGCCGAGGTGGCGCTGGTCGCGGGCGTGCCGAAGCGCGACCTGTACGCGGCCGCGCTGGCGGCGCGCTCCGGGCGCTGACAGGCCCGCCCCGGGTCTGTCAGCCCCCGTGCACCACGTCGAGCGCGGCCCGCAGCGCGCCGACCTCGACCTGCCCGGGCGCGGACGCCGCCCCCACCGTCCCGAACGTCGCCGCCGACCCGAACACGCCCCCGGCGATCCGCGAAGCCACCCCGGTGCCCGCCATCGACATCGTGATGACCGGCCGGTCGGTGCGCCGCGCCGCGTCCCACGTCGCCGCCAGCAGGGTGAGCACGTCGCCCGGGTCCCGCGGCATGACCGCGATCTTGAGCACGTCGGCGCCGCGCTCGGCCATGACCAGCAGCCGGCGCACGATCTCCTCCCGCGCGGGCGTGCCGTCGAAGTCGTGGTTCGACGCGACGACGGGCACGCCCCCGGCATGGGCGAGGTCGACCAGCGTCCGCACGGTGCCGGGCTCCCGCATGACCTCGACGTCGAGCAGGTCCGCCGCGCCGGTGGCGAGGACCGCGCGGTAGACCGCGACGTAGCCGTCGTCCGTGACGTCCGCCAGCCCGCCCTCGCGCGCGGTCCGGGTCGTGACGAGCAGCGGCAGGTCGCCGAGCGCCTCCCGCAGCGCCGCCCCGGCCGCGGCGGCGGCCGACGGCGTCGCCCGGCCGCCGTCGAGGTGGTCCACGCGCCACTCGACCACGTCGGGCGCGACGGGCACGACCGCGGCGGCCTGCGCGAGCAGCTCGTCGACGGTGCCGCCGGTCAGCGGCACGATCACCTTCGGTCGGCCGGTGCCGATCGCGGTGCCGCGGACGGTCACCGGGACGGGCGCGGGCGCCGGGGTCGGCGCGGGCGCCGCGGTGCTGGTCATGGGTGGGGTCCTCCTCCGCCCGACGCTCCGCCGGACACTGCATCATGCCGGTTCGCCGCGCGCGGCGCGTACCCCCGCACCGCCGGGCGCACTAGCGTCGGGCCATGGAGTTCCGTCGCATCCCCGGCCTGCCGCCCTACGTGTTCACGATCATCGACACGCTCAAGGTCGAGGCGCGGCGCGCCGGCCGCGACGTGGTCGACCTCGGCTTCGGCAACCCGGACCTGCCCAGCCCGCAGGTCGCGGTCGAGAAGCTGGCCGAGGCGGCGCACAACACCCGCAACCACCGGTACTCGGCGTCCCGGGGCATCCCCAAGCTGCGCCAGGCGGTCGCCGACCACTACCTGCGCCGGTTCGGCGTCACCCTCGACCCGGACACCGAGATCATCTCGACGATCGGCGCCAAGGAGGGGTTCAGCCACCTCATGTGGGTGCTGCTGCAGCCCGGCGACGCGGCGCTGGTGCCGACCCCGTCGTACCCGATCCACATCTGGGGCCCGTACTTCGCCGGCGCGGACGCGCGGCAGGTGCCGATCGGGGACGGCACGGACGGGGCGGGCTACGTCGACCGGGTGATGGAGGCGTGGGACCTCGGCTGGCCGAAGCCGCGCGTGGTCGTGCTGTCGTTCCCGCACAACCCGACGACCACGACCGTCGAGCTGCACGACCTGCAGCGGCTCGTGGACTGGGCGCGGGAGCGCGACGTCGTCCTCGTGCACGACCTGGCGTACGCCGACATGTGCTTCGACGGCTGGACGCCGCCGTCGATCATGCAGTGCGTGGGGGCGACCGAGGTGGCCGTCGAGCTGTACTCGATGACCAAGTCGTACTCGATGGCGGGCTGGCGGGTGGCGTTCCTGGTCGGCCGGAAGGACGTGGTCGGCGCGCTCGCGAAGCTCAAGTCCTACCTCGACTACGGCACGTTCCAGCCGATCCAGATCGCCGCGACCGTCACGCTCAACGAGGCGACCGAGTACCCGGCCGAGCTGTCCGCGGTCTACGAGAGCCGGCGGAACGCGCTGGTCGACGGGCTGGCCCGGATCGGCTGGGACATCCTGCGGCCGCGCGGCACGATGTTCGCCTGGGCCCGCATCCCCGAGCCGTACCGGGACATGGAGTCGATCGAGTTCGCCGAGATGCTGGTGCGGGACTGCGACGTCGCGGTGTCGCCGGGCGTCGGGTTCGGGCCGGGCGGCGACGGGCACGTGCGGTTCGCGCTGATCGAGAACGAGCAGCGGATCGGGCAGGCGGTGCGCGGGCTGCGCAGGGGGCTGACCCGGCTGGGCTGACCCCCGCCCGCGCCGCCGGGTCCGCGGGTCCCCCAGGGTCCGTTCAGGGTCGCCTCAGGGGCGTACCGGATGCCGCCCGTGCGCCCCGGCCTGGGAGGCTCGGACGTGACGGCGCGCGGGACCTCCCCCGCGGCCGCGGCAGCACGAGGGGACGGACATGCGCGGCACCAGGACGACGGCGGCCCGGGCGACGACGGCGGCGGCCGCGGGGGCGGCGCTGGTGCTGGTCCTCGCGGCGTGCGCGGGCGGCCCGAGCGGGCCGACCGTGACCCGGGAGGTCGAGATCGAGGACGTGACGGCGGTGCAGCTCGCGACGGCGGGCGACCTGACGATCCGGCGCGGGTCCACCCCGTCGCTCACGGTCACGGCCCACGAGGGCACCCAGGACCGGCTGGTCTCCGAGGTGCGGGACGGCGTGCTGGTGCTCGACTCGCGGGGGTCGTTCGGCGTCGGCTCGTGGGGCGACGTGTCGTACGAGCTGGTGCTGGGCGAGGTCGGCGAGCTGGTCGTGTCCGGCTCCGGCGACGTGACCGCGGACGACGTCACCGGCGACGCGGTGCGGCTGTCGGTCGAGGGCTCCGGCTCGGTCGACCTGACGGGCGTCGACGCCGAGAGCGTCGCACTGCGGGTCGCCGGCTCCGGCGACGTCGAGCTCGACGGCCGGACCGGCTCGCTCGCGCTCGGGATCGAGGGCTCCGGCGGCGTCGACGCGGACGGGCTGCGCGCCGACGAGGTCGACGTGTCGATCGAGGGCTCCGGCGACGTGGAGGTGCACGCGACCCGGCGGCTGGCCGTGCAGATCGAGGGCTCGGGCTCGGTGTCCTACGCGGGCGACCCGGAGGTCACCCAGCAGATCGAGGGCTCGGGCGACGTCAGCCGGGGGGACTGACCCGGCGGGTCACAGGACGTCCGACCCCGCCACCAGGCGCGCGCCCGGGACCGGGCCCGACGCCGTGAGCACGGAGTCCGCGACGCCGGCGGCGGTCATGGCGGCCGCGATCACGAGCGCGTGCTGCCGGCTGCGCGCGAGGGCGGCCACGGTCGGGCCCGAGCCGGAGACGACGACGCCCAGCGCGCCGGCGTCCTCGGCGACGGCCAGCGTCTCGACCAGGCCGGGGGCGAGCTCGACGGCGGCGTCCTGCAGGTCGTTGTGCAGCAGGGCGCCGAGCGCGGGCGCGTCGCCGGCCCGCAGCGCCTGCAGCAGTGCGACGTCCGCGGCCGCGTCCAGGCCGTCGCGGCCCGCGGCGAGCTGGTCGAACTCCTCGTAGACCCGCGGCGTCGACAGGCCCGCGTCGCGGACGCCGAACGCCCAGTGGTACTCGCCGCGGCTCAGCGCGGCGGTCAGCAGGTCGCCCCGGCCCGAGCCGACCGCGGTCTGGCCCATGAGCAGGAACGGGACGTCGGAGCCGAGCTCGGCGGCGACCTCGTGCAGCTCCTCGCGGCTCAGCGCCGTCCCCCAGAACGCGTCGCAGGCGAGCAGTGCGGCGGCCGCGTCGGCGGAGCCGCCCGCCATACCGCCGGCGACGGGGACGCCCTTGTGCAGGTGCAGGTGCACGCCGTCGTCGATCCCGGTCCGGGCGGCCAGCGCGCGGGCGGCCCGGAGCGCGAGGTTGCTCGCGTCGGTCGGGACCAGGTCGGCCTGCGGGCCGGAGACGGTGACGCGCAGGTCGGGGGACGCGGAGGCCACGACGTCCTCGTAGACCGACACGGCCTGGAACACGGTGGCCAGCGGGTGGTAGCCGTCGGGGCGGCGCGGGCCGACGCGCAGCGACAGGTTGACCTTGCCGGGCGCCCGGACGCGGACCTCACGGCCGGTGCGGGGGGCGAGGCGCAGGTCGGTCACGGGAACCACTGTGCCAGGTCCGGGCGCGTCCGGCGCGTCCCGCGGGCGACGGACCGGCGGGCGGCGTCGGGCGAGGTCAGCCCGCCGCGGGGGCGCGCAGCTGCTCGGCGACCCGGGCGAACGCGGCCACGTCCACGGCCTCGCCGCGGGCCTGCGGGTCGACCCCGGCGGCTTCGAGGGCGCGGGTCGCCGCCTCGGACCCGCCGGCCAGGGTCGCCAGGGCGGAGCGCAGCATCTTGCGCCGCTGGGCGAAGGCCGCGTCCACGACCGCGAACACCTCCTCGCGGGTCGCCGTGGTCGCCGGCGGCTCGCGGCGGTCCAGGCGCACCAGCGCGGAGTCGACGTTCGGCACCGGCCAGAACACCGACCGGCCGACGGTGGCGGTGCGGCGCGCCGCGGCGTACCAGGCGGCCTTGACCGACGGCACGCCGTAGGTGCGGCTGCCGGGCGGCGCGGCGACCCGGTCGGCGACCTCGGCCTGCACCATGACCAGCACCCGCTCGAGCGACGGGAACTGCTCGAGGAAGGTGAGCAGCACCGGGACCGAGACGTTGTACGGCAGGTTCGCGACCAGCGCGGTCGGCGCGCGGCCGGGCAGCGCGCGCACGTCGAGCGCGTCGCCGCGGACGACCGTGAGCGAGGGGTGCGGCGGGGGACCGGGGTCGGCGCCGCCACCCGCGGCACCGGGCACCGGCACGTCGGGCAGGTCCACCGTGTCCACGACCGCGCCCGGCACGTGCCGCCGCACGGTGTCCGGCAGCAGACCCGCGAGCACCGGGTCGATCTCGACCGCCACCACGTCGGCGCCCGCCTCGAGCAGCCCCAGGGTCAGCGAGCCGAGCCCCGGGCCGACCTCGACCACGCGCTCGCCCGCGACCACGTCGGCCTGCCGGACGATCTTGCGGACGGTGCCGCCGTCGAGCACGAAGTTCTGCCCGAGCGTCTTGGTCGGGCGGATGCCGGCGCGCTCGGCGAGGGCGCGGATCTCGGCCGGACCGAGCAACGGCCCCGCCGCGGGTGCGACGGGGCCGGTGCTGGAGGACATGCGGGCGAGCCTACCCGGCCGCCCGCGGGTGCGGCGTCAGCCGAACAGCCGCGACCCGCACACCGGCCACTGGCCGGCGCCGGAGCGGTTGTACAGCATCTGCGCGCGGGCGGTCTGCTCGTCCGCCGAGGCGTCCGAGGGCAGCCCGGTGCCGCCGACGGCGTTCCAGGTGGCGACCGAGAACTGGTACAGCCCGTGGTACTTGCCGGACGCCGAGACGATCGACGGGTTGCCGCCCGACTCGCACGCGGCCAGGGCGGCCCAGTTCAGGCCCGCCGCGTCGCCGCCGCCGACCGCCGGGGTGCCGGCGGCGGGCGCCGAGGTCGACGCCTTCGGGGTGGTGGCGACCGGCTTCTTCTTGGTGCCGATGTTGGTCACCTGGTCGACCGGCGCCTGGGTCACGCCGTCGGACAGCGGCTCGCGGCCGGTCTCGACGCCGTCGACCGTGGTCACGCGCTCGACGACGGTCCGCACGCCGGGGACGCCGGCGGTGGTGACCTTCGAGTCGCCCACGTACAGGGACGCGTCGTTCTGCTCGACGGCGTTGAACGGCACCTCGTGCGTGGTGGTGACGTCCTGGACCACGACCCGGTTCACGATCACGGTCACGGTGCCGCCGGCGCGCTGCACGCTGACCCGGTCGAGCGGCTGGAGCGTGACGTCGAGGGCGTCGAGCGCCTCCGCGACGGTGGTGCTGCCGTCCGGGACCGGGTGGGTCGCGCCGTCGATCTGCACCGCGGCGGGGCCGTCGAGCGTCAGGTCGAGCGACAGGTCCGGGCGGCCGCCGGCGGCCGAGCGGGACGCGACCAGGCGCACGTCGTCGCCGCGGGTCGCGAGCATGGTGAGCGCCTCGTCGGCGGTGAGCGCGGTCGTCCAGACCGTCTGCTCGGCGCCGTCGGCGCTGATGGTCACCTGGTGCGCGTGCCGCACGACGACGTCGACGCCGTCCTGCAGGGCGCCCGACGGGGTGACGGTGTCGCGGGAGCCGAGCTCGAGCTTCTGCTCGGCCAGCAGGCCGTCGACGCTGCCGGAGAACGTCGACACGGTCGTGGTGACCCCGTCGACGTCGAGGGTCACGGTCTTGTGGGCGTCCGCGACGGCGACGCCGCCGGTGGCGAGCACGACCACGGCGGTCGCGGCGCCGATCAGGCGCACGCGACCCCGGCGCGACCGGCGGTCGCCGTCGGGCTCGGTGCCGGCGGACCCGGGGTCCGTGTTGTGGACGATGCGGGTGCGGAGGGCGGCGGGCGTGGCGGCGAGGCGCGTGCGGGCGCGACGGAGGAGGGAGGTCACGTGGTTCCAGACGACGGCGGTCCCGGGCACGGGGGGCGGGTGCGGCGCACGTGGGCGTCGTCCGCCGGTGCCCCGGGCCGTGTCGGCCCCGCGGCTGCCGCGGCACCTGGAGGGAGGTGCCGCACCGGCGGTCCCGGATCCCCGATCCGGCGGTCATGCCCCGCGCACTGCTGCGCGGGTGCGCTCGCGGGGGGAGGGCCCCGGTCTGTCACGAGCGACACGCGACCGTAACCCATTCGTGACCATGTGCCAAGTGGTCGCCGCGTCGGTGCTGGTGGGGGCCACGCTGACCACGGCGCTCAGCGGGTGCTCAGCCGACGCTCAGCGAGCGTGCCGGACCGACGGACGCGCCGGGCGGGAGCGGGCCGGGCGAGGGGTCAGTACCAGCCCTTGGCCTGCGACGCCGACCACGCACCGCACGGGGTGGAGTACCGGCCGCCGATGTAGTTCAGGCCCCAGGTGATCTGGGTCGCGGGGTTGGT
>Ga0164308_10001635_pt1 | contig 11923 bp, 17 predicted proteins | sample Whisoiple_246_MG_FD_109983 | JGI IMG/M metagenome (GOLD analysis project Ga0164308, IMG submission 109983) | Soil microbial communities amended with fresh organic matter from upstate New York, USA - Whitman soil sample_246_MG | ecosystem: Environmental > Terrestrial > Soil > Unclassified >... | reverse complement strand
GACCGTGAAGCTGTCCAGGGTATAAATGCCGTCCGACACAATTCCGGAATACCCGGTGTTGCAGGTGATCCGGAATTGCTGGGACGTTTCAGTGACAGTGCCGTAATTGTCCGGCCATTTCGTCGTGTTGATCGAGTTGTCATTGAAATCGTCGGTCAACGTCGACAGACCGGCCATGGCTTACACCGGGTCGACGTCGAGAGTCGGAGTGTGCGCCAGGGTGCCCGCAGCGCCGAACGTCTCGGAAGCCGACAGAGCGAACCCGCCGTAGAAAGTGCCGGACGAGCTGGCCGACCAGATGCCCCAGTGCGTGACCGTGGTCCCGGCCGGGATCGGGATCGAGACCTGGGAACCCACCCGGTCGCCGCTGGACGCAGCCCCCCAGGTGGTCTGCTGGCGCGCGTAGCTACCGCCTGCCACCTCGCTGGTGCCGGTGCTGCCAGGGTCGGCCGTGTGCGCGCTGATGTACGTCCCGGCCGCCGCGATGGCATCGACCATGATGTTCAGCGCGGTGTTGTTGAAACCCGCCATGACGGAGTGCCCTCCTGGGTAGGTGCCGACCCCCGGCCTTGACGGTTAAGAGTCAGGGCCGGGGGTCGCCGGGACTTAGCTGCTGAGGGACTGGCAGCCGCATTCCGCCTCGGGCGGCGCGAGCTGCGTCCAGATCGGCAGATGGTGAGTGTCGTCCGGGATGTCGGTGAACAGCGGTGCCGGGTCGCCGTTCATGTCAAGCACCACGTCGTACGGGCCGGTGCCCCACGGCGTGCCCTTGCGGGTCCGGCCGACCACCGTGAAGGTGATCAGGTCGTTGGTGATGGTGATGTCCTCGGAGAGCGCACCCTCCACCACCCACGGCAGCAGGTTGTACCCGAAGAACGGCAGCGGCGCGCCCTCGGGCGGGCACACCTCTTCGGCGTTGCCCATCCAGATTTCCAGGGCGAAGTTCGCCGTAGCGAAGTCGCTCTCAGTGACCGGGAACCCGATCACCTGATTCTGGTCGTTCTCGTACGGCTGAAGCCCCGTGATGATGGTGAACAGCTCGGGGTCAACCTCTTGGAACTGGATCGACACGTCGTACCAGTTCAGGATGGGGAGGGAGCGCTGGTTCACGATCGCCCGGCCGTTGGCCGCGCGCTGGAGGAACCGCTCCCCCTCCTCGGTGTTCGGGGTGAGCGTCGCCTCAACGTAACCGTCAGAGACCGCGTACGCGCACGCCCCATACTCGGGGTTGCCACACTCGTCCAGGCGCGTGACGCGCATCGTCTCGCCCTGGAGCGGCTTGGCGCAGACCAGGTTCGTCATGTCCTCACGCTCCAAGATCCGGGTTGAACAGGGCGCGACCATTCAGGCAGTCGAACCCCACAGCGAACTCGCGTTCCGCGACGAGCAACCGCTGATTGTGCGCGCGGTCCATCGTCTGATCAGCAGGGTAGACGTGCTCGCTCGGAGCGCGCCATACCGTGACCTGGCCGGTGACGTGCAGGTAAGCGCCACCCGGGGAGGGAGGCGCGCCAGCCGCGCCGGTACCGGGGTAGCCCCCGCCGAATACCCAGATCGACCCGTACGGGGTCCGCATGAGCGGCCCGTCCTGGACGATCTGCATCGCCTCAGCCGCGTACGCGGCCACCGAGACCGGAGCGTGGATGTAGGCGACGCTGCCGTACCCCTGCTCCTGGTAGGCGTACGCCTCCAGCGCCGAGACGATGCCCTCCAACGTGGCGTCATCATCCGGCGTGACCGTCTCGGCCGTGTCCGACAGGCTGGCGATGTCGAGCGTGTTGCCGTCCGGGTCCTCGCCGGTCCACAGCGCCAGCTCCACCGCGCCCTGCTCGCCGTTGGCCAGGCGACGGCGCACCTTGGCCTCGAACTCGGTGCCGGTGTAGCCGACAGCGCCGCACTCGATCGAGGCCACGACCATGAACGGCCCGGCCTCGACCTCGACGTTCTCGGAGTCGACCGGCTTACCGCCCTCCGGCACCTCGACCTGTCCGCCGTAGCAGCCGATCGGGTACGGATGCGCCTCCCCGCACGAGACGGGGACGTACCGGACGCCACCGCCCTGACCGTGCGGGGGGAGGTCCAGCGGCCCCGATGCGGCGGTCAGCAGACCGTACCGACGCCGGAGCGGTTCCGGTGCCGCTACCAGTGGTCCTGGAACGATGCCCATGTCCTACCTCCCCTCATCCTCTCGGTGTGCCCCGGGCCGGATGACCGGCCCGGGGGACTCTGCCGTCATCCGGGTTCAGGACCCGGCGTCGCAGCAGCCGACGATGCCAGCCGGGTCCACGTCCACGGTGTAGAGACGCGACTCGGGGCACATCTGGATGGTGTTGAACCCGTCCTCCGCGAACAGCGCGGTGTACTGGTTCTGGGTCAGAAGGGCGTTGTCGTACACGGTGTCCAGGTTGATCACGTCACGGACCGGCTTGACCCAGGTGCCTGCCGGGTAGGCCAGGAAACTGACCGAATCCGGGAACGCCGTAATCGGGTTGGTGCCACCGGGGCCACCCACCTGGCCGCTGAACGCGTCCTGCCAGTCGTACACGAACCGGGGCACGGCGCGCCGCGTGGTGAACGCGGCCAGGATCTCGGCGTCCGAGACGTTGATCGCCAGCACACCGCGACGCCGGGCGAGGGCCGCCCGGATCGGCGCGATGACCCACGCGGGGAGCACAACCTCAACCGTGGCCGCGCGGTTCATCCGGTTGCGGTACTTGATGTCCTCGATCGCCAGCTCCACGGCGCTGAGCACCTGGGAAGCGGCGTCGTCCGAGCCCGCGATGGTCGGAACCGCGACAGGCGTACCGGAGCCCGCGACGATGCGAGCGATCACCGACTCGTTGACCTTGTGGGCGAGCGCGACCATCGCGCCCCGGGTGAACCGGGCGACGGCCTCGGGGTAGCCCCGGCTCTGGAGGAGCGAGCCGGTCAGGCAGAGGTACGCCACGTCCAGCCGGACCTCGGTGAACGGCGGGCAGGGGATCTCGGTGCAGACCTTCTCGGCACCGTTCTCCACGTCGTACTCGGACAGGATCACGTCGCCCTCGTCCCCGATCTCCTCGAAGATCGAAGCGAAGTCGGGGCCGCCGTCTGCCGGGACGTGGAAGCCACCGCGCACGGCCTGGACCTCGGGGATGTCCAGCAGGCCGTCCAGGCTCTCCAGCTCGCACAGGTCATAGATCGTCTCGGACGGGGCACACCAGCCGACAGCCGCCGTGAGCGCCTTACCGGCCGCGATCTGCGCCTGCATCGAGGCGATCAGCGAGCCACCGGGGAGGCGACGCTCACCGGACGCGAAGTCCAGCACGCGCAGCGCGTCCTTGCCGTCGGTGATCCGCAGGTTGTCCGGGAACCGGCGCTGGAAGGCGATGTTCCCGTGGCGGGTCATCGACCGGCCGCCGACCATGAACGTGTGCGCGCCGATCTTGCGGGCGCTGCGGTTGACGCGGGTCGAGCTGGAGTACGTGCCCAACCGGCGATCGATCAGGGCCACCGCGTCCGCGAACGTGGCGATCTCCATCCCGGCACCCGGGGCGTCCGAGCTGGCGAGCATGACGGCGGTCGCCGGGGCGGTGTCCTCGGGCGGGGTGTCCAGCGTGGTGGTCGTGCCGCCAGCGGCCTGCGGGGCAGGCGCGGCCGGGACGACCTCGGGCGCGGCCGGGACGACCGGCGCAGTCTCCAGCGGCGCGGCCGGGGCAGCCGGAGCCGGGGCGGTGCCAGCGGCCAGCTCGGCACGCGCGGCGGTCGCGGCAGCGGCCAGCTCGGTGCGCCGGGTGTCCTCGGTCTGCACCGAGGCGAACAGGTCGCGGGTCTCGATCAGGTGCGCCGGGTCGGCGTCGTCCTGGCCGAGGAGGGTCTGTGCGTACTCGCTGACCTGGGTCCGGAAGGCCGCGAACTCGTCCGCGCTGAGCGCGGTCAGGTCGGCCGGGACCTCGAATGGGAATCCCATTTCGTCCTCCGTGAATCGGTTCGGGTCCTCCGGCCGGTACGAGATCCAAGACGCCGGGTGTTCTGGCCGTGATCGTACACCGTGACCAGGGCATTTGAGACCGGATGTCCTTCGCTCCTCCCCTTGACACTTAGCAGTCATGGCGGTAATGTTGTCCCTGTCAGCAAGGCACCGAGCAAGAGGAGCGATCATGACCACCACGACCCGCGAGCGCAACTACCGCAAGAACCCTCACACCGCGCGCTTCCTGGCCACGTTCCACAGCGCCGGTCAGGGCCTCCCGGCCGACCTGGACGACAACGCAGCGGAGTACGAACTGGCCCGCGAGGAGAGCGCCGTGGACCTGCTGGACGAGATCCCGGTGGAGGTCGTCACCGACCGGCGCAGCCCGGCCCAGGCGCAGTACATGGAGAGCCTGATCAACTCGCTGATGGGCCAGCACGCCGAGCACGGCGCAGCGGCGCGCGAGTACACCGACCGGATGACCGAGCACGGTGCCTGGACCCCGGGCCGCGAGGGCAACGCCTCCGCGTGGATCACCCGCCTGCTGGCCAAGCTGGACGAGCTGCGCAAGGCCCGGCCGACCACCCCGGCCCCGGCCGTGGATGTGGCGGACGGCCGGTACGCGGTGGAGGAGAACGGGGTCCTTAAGTTCTTCCGGGTCAAGAACGGCCGGAAGGCCGGGTTCGTCTTCCTGGACATCCAGGCGAGCGACGACTGGCACGCGGTCCGCAACGTCACCCGCATCCGCGAGGTGCTGGCCCTGATCGCGCAGGACGCGGAGGCGGCGCTGGTCCGGTACGGCCGGGAGCTGGGAATCTGCGGCCGGTGCGGTAAGGCGCTGACCGACGAGGCGAGCCGGGCAGCGGGCATCGGCCCGATCTGCCAGAGCAAGGGCTGAACGACCGGAGGCCCCGGGGCAACCCGGGGCCTCCCTCTTGATACTTGGCAGTGATGGCGGTAAAGTAGGAATCCAGCACGTCGGAAGGGGGCAGCAGTGGAATCCAATGGAAAGACCCGGCTCGCGCGCATGGCCGCGATGGATGTCGGGGAGGGTGACACGATCTCGCACGACCCCCGCCAGGGTGGCGGTCTCGTCGGAGTGGTCATCACCCGGCGCGGCACGATCTCAGGCGGAATCAGCTACCTGGTCCGGACCCCGGCCGGAGAGGTCACCGACTGGCCGAGCACCGGCCGCCCGGGGATCTCGGCCGAGCGCGCGGTGTGGATCGTCGTACCCCGGGCGTGTGCGTGATGGCCGCGCTCGCGGTGCAGGTCGGCAGCACGATCATGAACGGGTCCAGCGCGATGCGGGTCACCGAGCGCGTGGACCGGGACGGGAGCTGGGGCACGCCCGGCTGGCGCGGCCTGAACATCGCGCTGGAGCAATTCGGCGGCAACACCGGCATGACGTCGTTCGTCCCCGACTACCTGGTGAGCGGATGGCGTCACGTCCCGTTCGAGTGGACCCCGTGCGTCGGCGCGGCCGTGGAGGAGCGGTACGTCTGGTCCCCGGATTTCTCCCGGCTGGTCCGCGAGGTCCGGCGCATCGAGAGGCAGGAAGCGGCATGACGCAGCCGATGCACTACGCCAACGCGACCAGCTTCACCGGCAACCAGTGCCGGGCGACGTGGGACAACATCACCTTCCCCGAGGCTCCGGACCCGGTGACCGACGATCTCGGGGAGGTGACGTGCAACGACTGCCGGGCGTGGCTGGTCCGCGAGGGCCGGTGCCCGGAGTGCGGCGCGCACCGGCTGACCTGGCTGGCCGGGCAGGGCATGTTCCACCTCGGGTGTGAGCACTGCTCGGCCACGCTGATCAGCCAGGTGGACCCCAGCCAGGTGGCCGAAGCGCTGACGCAGATGAGCTGGCGGCCCCCGCGATGATCCGGTGGCTGGCCCAGGCGTGGGACGACATCGTGCGGGGACTGTGGAGCGCGGTGGACGGACTTTGACACTTCACAGTCAACGAGCACGCGGCCCACCAGCCATGATGCGTTCCCAGGAATGTCACAGCCCGCCTGTAAGGTAGGCGTAACTCGATCCAATAAGGAGAGTGAATGAAGATCAAGAACCTGGCTCCGGTCCTCGGTGCCGGTGTCCTCCTGGTCGCCGGTCTGGTCGGGGTCACCGTCCCCGCCCAGGGCGCGACCGCTCCGGGCAACGTCGCGGCGGTCAACGACGTTGCCGGTCGGCCGAACAGCCTGCCCCCGCTGAACGTGAAGGGCCACCAGCCCCCGGCCGTGAAGAAGGCCAAGGCCAAGGCCCCGCGCGATCTCAAGCTGGCTTCGGCCTGTACCACCCCGTGCTACTCGTACGCGGGTGCCCGGTTCACCACGACCAACACCAACGTGGTCGGCGCGGTGGACAACATGCTGGTTGCCACCCCGGCGCGGCAGACCAGCGACTACCACACCCTTGCGGAGATCGCGGTCCAGTCGTCCGACTCCCAGCAGGCCGTGGAGGCTGGCTGGACGGTCGACAACGGGCTGAACGGCGACAACAACCCGCACCTGTTCGTCTACTCGTGGAAGAACGGGACGGGCCAGGGGTACAACGGTGGCAACGGCTGGACCGACAACGGGTCCGAGGCGCTGAACGCTGGCGCGAGCCTGAGCACCTACAACAACACGAAGATCAAGTTCCTCTGGCAGTATTTCGACAGCAAGTGGTGGCTGGACGCGCAGATCAGCGGCGCGGACCACTGGATCGGCTACTACCCGGGTTCGTCCTGGACCTCCCCGACGTTCACCTACACGCAGCGCGTCCAGGTGTTCGGTGAGGTGTCGGCCGCGAACAGCCCGACGTGCACGGACATGGGCAACGGCACCCAGGCGGGTGTCGGCGCTGGTGCGCAGAACGGCTCGTTCACCACGTACGACGGTTCGACGTGGGCGCTGACCAGCATCACGGGCACCAACTTCAACGACACCGCGAACGGGTATGACTTCTACTCGGAGTCGAACTACACGTTCCGGTACGGCGGTGGCGGTTCGCCGCAGTCGGTTGGCTGCTGACCAGGAACAACGACGGAAGCCCCGGGCCGGTTGGTCCGGGGCTTCCCCGTTTCCTGACGGGGCTTGACACTTAGAAGTCATGCCGGTAAGGTTGTCTGTGTTGGGCGCACGGAGCGCCCGGACAGGGGAGGGTCATCATGGGACAGGTCACCTGGACGCTGGCGTACCGCAAGCCGAAGGCCAACCGCTTCCAGCGCGTCGCCAACTGGGAAGGCACATGGGCGCAGGCCCGCGAGCTGGCCGCCACCTTCGGCGCAGCACACCCGGAACTCCAGGTCTGGTACGTGCCGAGCGCGGCCAGCGACGCAGGCGGGCACACCTTCCACGAGGACCGGGGCAACATCCTGACCGACACCGGCCGTCGTGTGAAGATCCGCGAGACCGGCAAGCTGTCCGCCGAGCTGCTGGCCCAGGTCCCGAACGCGGCTGACGCACAGGCCCGGTTCTCGGCCGGGGCGTACTGATGGCGCTCTGCCCACCGTGCGCTCTGGAGAGCGCACGGTGGCTGGACACCAGCCCCTCCACGTTGCTGCCGCGCCTGGGATTCGCGTACGGCTCAGGCGCGGCGTACGACGCCAGCCCGGCCGGGATGCGGGACCGGCGCGCCGCGCGGCACGAGGAATGGGCCGCCACGGTCCGGCGTCAGCGCGCTCTCGTCGCGGAGGGCTGCCGGGCCGGGCACCACGCGGCAAAGGTTGACACTTCACCGTCATGCCTGTAAGGTTGTCCGTAGTTGACAACTGCACAGAGGAGCGGACATGAAGACCGTCAAGGCGATCGTCTCGATCAGCACCGACCCCCGCGTTCAGGGCCGTTACTTCGTGGATGTCCGGGACACCACGAACGGTGCCTACCGGCAGATGACCACCCGGACCACGGATGATCCAGCAGCGTTCATCCGGGAGCTGACCACCAAGGGCCTGGAGCACGGGGTCTGGGTCGATTTCGAGGACGAGACCGGCGACATGTGACGCTTAAGCGTCAAGCATCGAGGCCCCCGGCACACGCCGGGGGCCTCTCCGCATGTCCGCCGTCTGGACGGACCCGAACCACCCGTTTCCCCCAGGTCTCAGGTGGTCGCCTTCTTCGTGACCTTCGCGCCCGGGTGCTTGGCCGCGAAGTTGCGCGCGGCCACCTCGCTGGTCTTCTCGACCTTCAGACCACCGGGGAGCGTGATGACGAACCGCTCCCGGTTGCGCGCCTTACCGCATCCACATCCGATGATTACTGCCCTCCCTCACCCAGCGCGGCAGCGAGCGCCCGGCGCGCCTCGTCACGATGTGCCGCCTGGTCGATCTCCAGCGCGGCAGCCAGCTCGGCCGCCGCATCCCGCCGTGCCAGCTCCGCGCGGATGCCGTTCCGGATGCCCTCGCGCATCGCCTCCGGCGTGAACCCGGTCAGAGCGCGCAACGATGCGGCCCCGAACCCGTACGACGCCGTGAGGGCCACCTGACGGCCGCCACGGGAGAACGTCTCGACCGGGAACCCCGGCTCCGAGTGCTGCCGGGGTCCGGGGCTCAGCGCCAGCACCTCGACCAGGCTCAGCCCGGCCGCCGTCTCGCGCCAGTCGCCCGACACCTTCCGACGGTCCAGGGTCGCGCGCTCCGCAGCGGTCAGCTCCGGCTCGATCACCCCGGCCACCACGATGCCGTGAGCGTCCTCGTACGCCCGGACATGGGCCGCCACGGTCTTGCCGTCGTACTCGGCCATGGCACCCGACGCGCTCAGGGCCAGCCCGGCGTGACGGCCGCCGACCGTGATCCGGCCGGTGAAGATGGTCCCGCCGTCCTCGGTCTCCACGGCGTGCCGGTTGAACCAGGCGTACGAACCGTCCGCGTCCCGGGGAGGGGTCACGCACATGTCCGGGTAACCGACGTGGCACGTCGACCACGGCGCGATGTGGCCGAACACGCGGCCGTTGTCCCAGTCCCAGGTGATCGGCGTCAGGCCGTCCAGCTCGGGCAGCGCGAACGCGGCCACGGCCGGGCGCGCCAGGGTTGCCACCGACGCGATCAGCGCCACCGTGCGGGCACCCGCCTCGGTGTCGGTCTGCTCCCCGTCAGCAGGCTCGGCCGCCACCAGTTCGAGCGGACGCGAGGTCTCAGCGAACGCCGGGATCGAGACCAGCGTGGCCGCACGCACGCGGCCCTCGGTCACCAGTAGCTCGATCGCCGGTTCCTCGCCGGTCTCCTCGTAGATCGCTTCCAGCGTCTCCCAGTCCAGGGGCTCGTCCGAACCCTCCAGCACCGGCATCGCCTCGAACGAGTCGAGATCGACGGACGGGCCGAGCGTGCCCGCCTCGATCAGGTGCATGGCCTCGGCCACGTCCTCGGCCAGGCGCGGCATGTCCTCGCGGCTGGCATCATCGAACAACTCGCCCCGGCCCCAGACCGCTTCGGCGTCGTTTCCCAGGCCGCTGGCCTTGGCTGCCTCGGCCGAGATCCAGCCGTCCGCGACGGCCTGGCTCACGGTCGCCACGGTGGCCTCTTGGATGACACCCACGACCACGGCTCCGTCGTGACCCATCTCGCGCGAGCGTGCCCACTCGAACGGGATCGGCAGCGCGGCCAGGGTGATGGCACCGCTGGCGAACCGGCGACCGTCCCCAGTGCTTACGCCGATCGGCGCGAGGAGCGTGCGGAACTTCGTACCCATGACTTCCTCCCTTGCTGATCAGGCTACCGGCTGCGCCGGGATCTGTAGTCGGTCAAGTCGGCCAGCTCGCCCGGCTCGACCAGCAGGCTGGTGCACCGGCACTGGATCACCTCCTGGGGAGGGCCGGACGGGTCACCCGGGAACATCAGCTCGAACCCGCCGACCACGAACGGCTTGCCGAGTGGCACGCGCTGGCCCTCGGCCGCGCGGTGTGTCGCTCGGGTCCTGCTGTCCGAGGTGGCCAACCAGAGCCGTTCCAGCGGCGTGTCCGGTTCCTCCTCGGCCACGATGCCGAACGAGTCGTGACGGCCTGCGTTCAGCGCGCCGATCGTCTCGGTCCGGGCCACGACCACGGCGCGATTGGGCCAGCGCTCCGACCGGGTGGTTGACAGTACGGTGTCAACCCGGTCCGCGATCTCGCTGATCGGCTCCCCGGCCCCGGCACCGCTGGCCACCTCGTGCGCAACCAGGTCGTACACCTCATCGGGGAGGCGGACCAGCCGGTTCTCCACGCGCGTGAGGTAGTCGGCCACGAACGGGCGATGGCTCCAGGCTGCGTCCGGTCCGAGCGTCGCGCGGTACGCCGTGCCCATGGCGTCCCGGATATCGCCCTGGACCACCTGCTCCACGGCATCGCGCCAGGCGGGCACGCGCGCCCAGATCGCGTCCAGGTCGGGCGGCCGGTGGCTGCCCCGCAGCACACGGCGCGAGGTCTCGACCAGCCAGCCAGACAGCGCCGACCAGAACGAGCGGCGCACCTCGCGCTCGGTCACGGCCACCTCGGACCGCGCGCCGAGCCGAGCCGGGAGCCAGGGGTCCGCGCCGCGCCCGTCCCACACCGGGCCGGTCACCGGGTCATCACCACCGTCAGGTACGCCGACCAGCACGCCATGGCCAGCGCGTACCCGCCCAGCAGGGTGGACAGCCGGGCGGTCACCGGAACCACCCGCACGGGGTCCGGGGTTGCCAGAACCAGCGACGCCGGTCCGCGATCATGTCGTACGGCCGGACCCGGTATCCCACGCACTCGGTGAACCAGCGCACTTCGTACCAGGCGAGCCGAGCGAAGTAGGTCATCGGACCACCTCCGGGCCGCCGTGCTCGTTCAGCAGCTCGGCCACGCGGGTGCCCAGCTCGGGCGTGTCCATCGCGCCCACCATCGGGTCGGACTTCTCGGGCTGGTCGCCCTGCTGGAGGTAGATCACGCGCCGGTTCTTGGTGCCGGTGCGGTAGCGGAGTCGGCTCACTTCAGCACCGCCCAGACAGCCACGGGCAGCGAGAGAATCTGACACATACCCGCCACCATCGTGAAGTGGTCCCGGCGTCGCCGGGCCAGTTCCTTTCGAGCAGCAGACCTGCGATGGGGATGGTCAACATCCCGGAGCCACCGACGTAGCGCCTTTCTGCTCATGGTGCTCACCGGATCAGCCCCTCTCCCCGGTTGGCGATGGCCAGCGCCGCGTACAGCAGGTCATCGTGGTGCGGCACGCCTCGGGTCAGCAGCTCGGTGACGTAGCCCCGGATCAGGCGGCCCAGGTCGTCCGCGTTCACGCCGAGGTCGTCGGCCACCTGGCCGACGTGGTGCCATGCGCCCTCGGTGACCTTGGCAGCCTTGTCCGGCGAGATCGGGCCGACGCGATGGTGCAGCTCGTGGCGCGGCACGTCGCGCCAGCGGCCCCGCCGTTCGGCCAGCGTGGTCAGGCGTCCACCGGCCAGCTCCAGGGCGCGCAGAACCATCAGCTTGGCGGCAGCGTTGAACACGCGCTCCGGGGAGGGAGGCGCGGCCACACGGCTGGCCTGGAGATCCAGGATGCGCCGGTCCAGCGCGGCCGTGAGCGAGCGCGCGGAGCCGGGGCTGTCCGAGGGCGGTCCCTCGGCGTTGCCGTCGTTCGGCGGCCCGTCTGCCGGTTCGTCCTCGGTGTCGTCCTCCTCGTCCGGGGCACCGGCCGGGAGCGCCTGCACCTCGCGCGCCGGGAGGCTGACGGCGGGGAAGCCGAGCATCTGCTGAACGTTTGGGTCCAGCAGGAGATCGGGCTGGGTCTGCACCAGCTTCAGCGCGATCTGTGCGGCGCGCTCCTGGACGGTCGGCATCTGCGCCTCATCGAACGCACCGGCCTTCACGGTCTCGGTGTCGGACAGCAGGAAGCGGTCATGGAGCTGGAGCGCTTCCTCCAGCCGGTTGGGCCGGGCCGCCAGCGGCGCGGTGTCGAACGCGAACGCGTACCGCTCGGGGTTCTGCACACCCATCGAGGCGAGCGCCAGGCGCAGGAACCCCCGGGTCAGCGCGTCCGCGATCAGCG
>Ga0164308_10001634_pt1 | contig 11928 bp, 9 predicted proteins | sample Whisoiple_246_MG_FD_109983 | JGI IMG/M metagenome (GOLD analysis project Ga0164308, IMG submission 109983) | Soil microbial communities amended with fresh organic matter from upstate New York, USA - Whitman soil sample_246_MG | ecosystem: Environmental > Terrestrial > Soil > Unclassified >... | reverse complement strand
GCTCGCGCTGGACGTCCACCGCGCGTACGACTTCCCGGCCGGTGACGACGCGGGTGGCGAGGACCTCCGGGCCGGCGACGGCGCGGGCGCCGGGCCGCTCGTCACCGGGGAACTGCGCCGCCAGAGCGAGATCCTGGAGAGCCTCGCCGAAGCCGCGGGCGCCGAGGGCGGCGGAACCGGCCTGCGCCGGGTCCTGGACCTGTCGACCGAGGGCCGGCGGGTGCTGCGGGCGGTGGTGTCCCGCCGTGCCCGGAGCGGTGTCCTGCGGGGCGGCGTGTCCCTGACGTGACGTCATGAGGGGGAGGGGACGACGACCGGGGCCGCCACCCCCCACAGGAGAGGCCCCGGCCGTCTTCCACAGGGCCGCTGTGCGGCCCCGTACTCATCTCTGCGCCACAGGTGCGTTTTCTGTCACACCGCACTGGGTCAGGAGACAGTTGCAGGTTGTACAAGTCATGGACGGGGCACCGTCCGACCACGTAGCGTGCTGACTCGCGCAGGGTGGCGCAGTAGCGGTGACCAGCTACGATTCCGATCGGCAGGGCGGGTTGAGGGAGTGCTGGGGGACGACGCGGAGCTGACCGCCGCGGTGCTCGCGGCACAGGACGGGGACGAGGACGCCTTCCGTACTGTGTACCGCGCCGTGCACCCACGGCTGCTGGGCTACATACGGACGCTGGTCGGTGAACCGGACGCCGAGGACGTGGCGTCCGAGTCCTGGCTGCAGATAGCGCGTGACATCGACCGGTTCAGCGGTGACGCCGACCGGTTCCGCGGCTGGGCCGCCCGGATAGCGCGCAACCGCTCGCTCGACCACCTGCGGATGCGGGGCAGGCGCCCTGCGATCGGCGGTGACGAGAGCGAACTCGAGGGCGAGCCCGCCGAGTCCGACACGGCGGGGGAGGCGCTGGAGGCCCTGGCGACCGGACACGCCATGTCGCTCATCGCGCGGTTGCCGCAGGACCAGGCCGAGGCGGTCGTGCTCCGCGTGGTGGTCGGTCTCGACGCGAAGAGCGCCGCGCGGACACTGGGCAAACGCCCTGGCGCGGTGCGCACCGCCGCCCACCGGGGACTGAAGCGGCTGGCGGAGCTGGTGGGCGCCGACCCGGGCCCGGAGGGCGGCCTTCCGGTGGCGGGACCGGAGCTCGGGGCGGTGCCCCCGCAGCGGCCCGGCCGCAAGGGCGCGGCCGCACCCGCCGGTGTGACGCATTCGCGTCCGTGGACGCAGAAGGACATGTGATGGCCGACGAGCAGCACCAGTGGCTTGATGCGGACGCGGCGGAGCTGTTGCTCCGCGGCGAGTCCGTCGAGCTCGTCGACGACCACGCCGGAACACAGGCCCGGAAGCTGGAGGCCGCGCTGCTCGCGCTGCGGTCCTCCGCCGTTTCCGATGGCGAACTGCCGGGCGAGAAAGCCGCGTTGGCCGCCTTCCGTGAGGCGCCCCGGAGCGGGAAGCGGGCCGGTGCGGCCGCCGGCCCCGCGGAACGGCGGGACGGACTGCCCGCCGTACGCATCGGGGCCTCGTCCGCCTCTCCGCTCCGGCGGCGTCCGCGCTGGACCCGCCCGGTGCGCTACGGCCTCGCCGTCTCACTCGCCGGGTGCGCGCTCGGCGGTGTGGCGGTCGCCGGGGGTACGGGCATGCTGGCCGTACCGTTCATCGGCCACGGCTCACCGGTCCCGGCCGCGTCCGTCTCGGCGGCCGCGTCCCCCGAGGAACCGGGCGCCGAGGTACCCGACGCGGGTGAACCCTCACCCCTGCCCTCGGTCCCGCTCCGTCCGCCCGTCTCCCCGTCGCCCTCCGACGTACCGGACACGGGCACGGACGACGGCGACGGACCGACCGGACACGGCGGCGACGCCACGGACCGGGCCGAGGGCGGCGCCCGGGACGACGCCACCGATGACGGCCAGGACGGTGCGGACGGCCGCCGGACGCCCGAGCGCTCCCCGGCCGAGGTGTACAGGAAGTTGCTCCAGGCCTGCCGTGCCTACCGCGAGGACACGCTGAGCCGCGAGGAGGAGGCCCGGCTCCTCGAACTGGCCGACGGAGAGTCCCACCTGGACCGCTTCTGCGACCGCCTCCTGGGCACGGACGGGCGTGGCGACGGCGACGGCAAGGGCGAAGGCGCCGACCGGGGCGAGGGCGGCGGCAAGGACGAGGACGGCGAGGGCTCCCTCCCTCCGGTCAGCTTCCGTCCGCCGTCGGCGGAGAGCGGGCGCGAGAAGCTGCCGCAGGGCGGTAGGACCCCGGGGCCGACGGCGGGAGCCACCGCGGGCGCCTCGGCCGTATCCTCGCTCACACCACGCTGACCTGCACAAACGCGCCGACTGTAACGTTCTCCGGTGCTACGGCGCAGTAAGAAGTGCCGACTGGTCATCGGCCGCGCAACGAGCCGGGGTTCCCCCCGTACCTTCGGCTCGGCGCACCTGGCGCGGGCGGGACACGTTCCCCCGGTCCCGCCCGCGCCCCCAGTCCGGTCACGTGCCCTGCCGGTGGATGACGACCCTGCCGCTGTTGCGCACCCGGCCGAAGAGCGCCGCGATCCTCCCCTCGTCCCGTACGTTCGCGCAGCCGGTGGCGAGCCGCCCCGCGTGCCTGTGGCGTGCGCCCCCGCGCGTGTCGTCCCGCCCTGACGGGTCGCTGGATCCTGCGCGTGATGGGAGGCGCGGGGCCGGGCTGCCGGGCACGAGCTGTGAGCAAGGTCCCAGCGGAGGGAACCCGCAGGCCGTCGCGCCGCCGCTAGAGTCCGTCGCGCAGCTTGTTACCGATAAGTAGCTTTGAGTGGGAGGCACAGCAGATGACGCGTGAGTCCGAGTCGGGACTGCCCATCGAGCCGGTGTACGGGCCGGAGGCGCTCGACGGCTGGCGGGCCGAGGAGAAGCTGGGCGAGCCGGGCGCCTTCCCCTTCACGCGCGGTGTCTACCCCACGATGTACACGGGCAGGCCGTGGACGATGCGGCAGTACGCGGGGTTCGGCACCGCCACCGAGTCCAACGCCCGCTACAAGCAGCTGATCGCCAACGGCACGGCGGGTCTCTCCGTCGCGTTCGACCTGCCCACGCAGATGGGCCACGACTCGGACGCGCCCATCGCGTCCGGCGAGGTCGGCAAGGTCGGCGTGGCGATCGACTCGATCGACGACATGCGCGTCCTCTTCGGAGGTATCCCCCTGGGCGAGGTCTCCACGTCGATGACCATCAACGCCCCCGCGGCGCTCCTGCTCCTGCTCTACCAACTGGTCGCCGAGGAGCAGGGCGTGCCGGCGGAGAAGCTGACGGGCACGATCCAGAACGACGTGCTCAAGGAGTACATCGCCCGGGGCACGTACATCTTCCCGCCCAAGCCCTCGCTGCGGCTGATCGCCGACATCTTCAAGTACTGCAAGGCCGAGATCCCGAAGTGGAACACGATCTCGATCTCCGGCTACCACATGGCCGAGGCGGGTGCCTCCCCCGCGCAGGAGATCGCCTTCACCCTCGCGGACGGCATCGAGTACGTCCGGACCGCCGTGGCGGCGGGGATGGACGTGGACGACTTCGCGCCCCGGCTCTCCTTCTTCTTCGTCGCGCGGACGACGATCCTGGAGGAGGTCGCCAAATTCCGTGCCGCGCGCCGGATCTGGGCGAGGGTGATGCGGGAGGAGTTCGGCGCGAGGAACCCCAAGTCGCTGATGCTGCGCTTCCACACCCAGACCGCGGGCGTCCAGCTCACCGCCCAGCAGCCCGAGGTCAATCTGGTCCGGGTCGCCGTGCAGGGGCTGGGAGCGGTCCTCGGCGGCACGCAGTCGCTGCACACCAACTCCTTCGACGAGGCCATCGCCCTGCCCACGGACAAGTCGGCCCGCCTCGCGCTGCGCACCCAGCAGGTCCTGGCGTACGAGACGGACGTGACGGCGACGGTGGACCCCTTCGCGGGTTCGTACGTCGTCGAGAGGATGACCGACGACGTCGAGGCCGCCGCCCTGGAGCTGATGCGCAAGGTCGAGGACATGGGGGGCGCGGTCGACGCCATCGAACGCGGCTTCCAGAAGGGGGAGATCGAGCGCAGCGCGTACCGCGTCGCCCAGGAGACGGACAGCGGCGAGCGGGTGGTCGTCGGCGTCAACCGCTTCCGCCTCGACGAGGAGGAGCCCTACGAGCCGCTGCGCGTCGACCCGGCGATCGAGGCCCAGCAGGCCGCCCGCCTGGCGAAGCTCCGTGCCGAACGCGACCAGGGCGCGGTGGACTCGTCGCTGGCGGACCTCAGGAGGGCGGCCGAGGGGACGGACAACGTGCTCTACCCGATGAAGGACGCGCTCAGGGCACGGGCCACCGTCGGCGAGGTCTGCGACGCGCTGCGGGAGGTCTGGGGCGCGTACGTCCCGACCGACGCGTTCTGAGCGGTGATCCGGCACGACCGGCTGCCGGACGGCGACGCGGACCGGTCCTCCGCGATGTGAACCACCTGGACGGAGTGCCGCACCCGCGTGCGACACTCCGTCCATGCTGGGTGTCACCGATCTTCCGACCTATCTCGCCGGCCTGGTGCTGATCATTCTGCTGCCGGGTCCGAATTCGCTGTACGTGCTCTCCGTCGCCGCCAGGCGGGGGGTGCGCACCGGCTATGTGGCCGCCGCCGGTGTGTGGACCGGGGACACGGTCCTGATGACCCTGTCCGCGCTGGGCGCCGCCTCCCTGCTGCAGACGACGCCGCTGCTGTTCGCCGTCGTCAAGTACGCGGGCGCCGGATATCTGACCTGGCTGGCGATCGGGATGATGCGGACCGCCGTGTCGATGTGGCGTGAGCGGCACCAGCGGGCCGTCGAGCTGACGGAGGAGAGCGCCGCACCGGCGGCGGGCGTGGAACACCCGTACCGGCGGGCGCTCGTGGTCAGCCTGTTCAACCCGAAGGCGATCCTGTTCCTGATCTCCTTCTTCGTGCAGTTCGTCGATCCCGGCTACGCCTATCCGGCGCTCTCCTTCCTGCTGCTGGGCACGCTGCTGCAGATCGGCAGCTTCCTCTACCTCTCGGCGCTCATCTTCGGCGGCACCCGTCTGGCCACCGTGTTCCGCCGCCGCAAGCGGCTGTCGGCGGGGGCCACCTCGGCGGCGGGCGTGCTGTTCCTCGGCTTCGCGGCGAAGCTGTCGCTCGGCGGGGTCTGACCGGGCCGGACCCGGCGGCGGGGCTCAGGGCTCAGTGGTGCCAGGCCTTGCCGCCCACGTTGTGGATCATCCGCTGGAGGACCTTGAGGGCGGCGACGAAATCCTCGTCCGGGATCCCGGCGTGGATCTCCGCGCTCGCCCTGCCGACCCGTTCGAACGCCTCGGCGCGCAGCGCGTGCCCTTCGGGCGTGAGCCGCAGGCGGGCGGTGGGGTCCTGGGTGACCAGGCCCTTGGCCACGAGGGCGTCGATCTCGGGCTCCAGCGAGTCACCGACGTTCAGGTAGCCGCGGAGCGTCGCGACCACCTCGCCGCGCGGACGGCCGTGTTCGTCCGCCTCCGTCAGCTGGTTGAGGACCCACCAGGGAGGCTGGGTCAGACCGTGTTCGGCCAGCGCGGCCCGGATGTGGGTCACGGTCGCTTCGTGGGCGGCCCAGCTCCAGTAGCCGATGGGCTGCCGTGCCAGTCCCGCGTCGTCATGTGAGTAGTCCATGCCCCGGACCGTAGGACCTCAAGTGAAGTCGAGGTCAAGGCCGGGTGCCGGGCCCCGTGGATCCGGCACCCGTATGCGGCCCGCCCTCAGCCCGCCCGCTCGCGCAGCGGAATCCTCGCCGCCTGTGCCGCCATCGCGCGCTTCAGCCGCGGGCCGAACGGTTTCTCCACCAGGCGGTGCAGCAGATGGGCCAGGACGAGCATGGTCGCCACCGCCGCGACCAGCGTCACCTGCGGCGGCAGGCGCAGCGCGCGGTTCATGATCCGGATCGCGAACCAGCCCAGATGCTCGTGCAGCAGGTAGAACGGGTAGGTGAGCGCGCCGGCGACCGTCAGCCAGCGCCAGTTCGCCCAGCTGAGCCAGCCCAGGGCCACGGCGGCCACCGCGACGAACGCCAACGTCACGATCGCCTGGATGACGTACGGGGAACGCGCGAAGTCGCCCTCCATGCCGGGGTGCCAGAGGGCCGTGACCGAGTACCGCTGGCCGAGGAGCCAGCTGGTGAGCACGATGCCCCACAGCAACAGGTCGCTGCCGTAGCGGTGGATCAGGTAGAGGGCCAGGCCGCCGATGAAGTACGGGGCGTGGTCCCGCATCACCAGGACGTCGGTGAGCGGGCTCTGGGCGACCCGTGCGAACACGGACGCGAAGATCCAGCCGATGCAGAAGACCACCACCCGCCGGTACGTCACACCCCGCCAGACCACGAACACGGCGAACAGCAGGTAGAACCGCATCTCCACCCAGAGCGTCCAGCACACCCCGAGGACCCGGTCCACCCCCATGGGCTGCTGCAGCATCGTGAAGTTGACGAGGAGTTCGTTCAGCGGCAGCGGCCGGACCACCACCGGCAGCAGCACCGCGGCAGCGGTGACGACGACGATCGCGGCCCAGTAGGCGGGGTACAGGCGGGCGACGCGGGAGCGGAAGAAGTCTCCGGGGCTCCTGCCCCAGCTGCTCATGCAGATCACGAAGCCGCTGATGACGAAGAACAGCTGCACCCCGAGACTGCCGTACGTCGCGAACGACGACAGCGTGGGGAACTTCAGCCCCGGCGACTGCCCCCAGGCCTCGGCCACCGGGCCGTTCTTGCCCGCGTAGTGGTACAGGCAGACCATCAGGGCGGCCAGGATGCGCAGCCCGTCCAGGGCGCGCAGGCGGCCTCCGCCCCCGCTCCCGCGCTCCGGGCGGGGTTCCGGACGGTCGATCGCTGCCTGGGCGGGCAAGGCCGGCGCGCTTGTCACTTCGGTGGTCCTTCCACGTCTTCCACGGTCTTCCCCCCGGGAAGACGGACGGTCGTGCGCGACTTCAGCTGCCGTTGACCCGGCCCGCCCCCGGCATCCGGCGGCTCGCCGCCCGCTGCCAGGTCCTCGCCTGCCGCGCGAACCTGCGCACGGTGGGATTGCGGGGGAGGAAGTCGAACTGCGAGGGCAGCGCTCCGGGCAGCGCGAGTGCCGTCAGACGGCGACGCCGGAAGTAGCGGTTCCGGCCGGCCGCGGACTGCCGGGCCAGGAACGCCTCGGCCGCCGGGCGCAGCTGCGGGTAGATCTTCGGCTGCATCGCGAAGCCGACGGCGGTGACCAGCCCGGTGAACTCCTGCTGGACCGTGTTCTCGTCCGGCAGGGACCACGCGGTGACCTCCGCCGGATCCTCCAGGTCGGGCAGCAGGGCGTCCACGATCGTCAGCGGCACCCGGTTGCTGTTCTGGTACGGGGTCAGACCGCTGAGCAGCGTGTCCGTGCCGATACGGGCGACGGGAATGCCGTAGAAGGCGGAGGCGGTGAGCAGGGCCGTGGAGAACGCGCCGACGACGAGAGCCGGGTTCAGCCGCTGATAGACGACCTCGGCGATGACCGGCGCGTCCAGCACGGTCAGTTCGGCTCCCAGCCGCTCCGCCTCCTCCTCCAGCGCGCGGGACCAGCCGGCGGGGGCGGAGGGATGCGGCTTGAAGACGATCCGGCGGTGCCCGAGCCCGACGGCACCGCGCACCATCCGCACATGGAGGTCCTCCTCCTCCGCGGGCGTCAGGACGTCGATCGCCGACAGGTACTGGCCGAGCAGCAGTGCGGGAGAGTCCGGCACCCGCGGTGCGGTGAACGCCTGCGCCGAGTCCGACAGTTCGGACAGCACCTTGAGGAACTCGGCCGTGGGGACGATCTCGGGCACCACGTCGAACTCGGACAGCAGCAGCGGCCGGAGGCCGGGTACCAGGTCCAGGTGGAGAAGGCGCTGGACACGGGTGCCGATCAACGGGTCGATCTTGCTCCGGGTCGGGCCGTAACTCATCAGCCCGTCGGCGTAGACGTGGACGGGGCTCTCGCCGAAGATCTTCGCGACGGCGTTGGACGGGTTCGCCTGGATGGACTCGCAGGCGATCTCCACCGGGCCGTCACCGAGGTCCCAGGCCAGACGCAGATACCGCTCCCAGAGCAGGGTGTCCTGCTCACGCGGGAACCAGCCCGCCGGGTGGAAGGGGCTGATGAAGTCGTTCCAGGAGATCACGGTGTCGAACTCGGGCCGCAGGCACTCGAATCCGTCCATCCGGTCGAGCGGGGTGCCCACTTCCGGGGCGTACGAGGTGTCGCTGACGACCAGCAGCCGGCGGTGTTCGTCGCGCGGGCCGAACAGGCCCGCCCGGATCGCGGCGGTGACCGTGGCGGCCGCGTACTGCGAGCAGGCGAAGAAGAGCTGGGTGGAACGGCGGCCGGACATCAGGTGGAGGCTCCTGTGGTGACGGAGGGGACGGTCCCCGCGGGGACCGGACGGCGTCGGACTCGGCGGAGCCGCGCCGCCCGCTGGTCACCGAGCGAGTCCAGGGTGTCGCTGAGGAGGTCCTGCGGGAGTCGCTGCAGTGCCGCCGCGCTCATGGAGCGCAGCTTGCGGGCGACGGCCGGTTCGAACCTCTCGACGGAGTCCAGGTGGTGCGCCATGACGGCCGCGTAGGTGCGGACGGCCTTCGGAAGCAGCTTGTCCGCCTCGGGATCCCGCGCGGTCTCCTCGATGACCTGGTCGAAGGCCCGGATGAAGTCGAGCTGCCGCACGTCGCCGATCTGGGTGAGCGAGGACGCGACGCCACGCCGGTAGAACACGCCGAGCAGGCCGACCGCGGCGAAGCTCTCCGCCTCCCGGTGCAGCCGCCAGATCCACGGCCGGTCCTCGGCGGTCCGCAGTCCGTGCGTGAAGTGCAGCAGCCCGCGGTCGACGAGACGGCGGTGGTAGATGCCGGCCCAGGCGTACGGGTAGTCCACCGACGTGGTGCGGTCGGCCGGAAGGATGGCGTCCCGCGGGCTGAAGGGGACGCCCCGCAGCCCGTGCGGCACCCGGTGCACGGTCCGCGCCCTGCCGGTGACCTGTACGTGGTCGGCGCGGACGAAGTCGCACCCCAGGTCCTCCGCGGCGGCGAGCAGCCGCGCGTAGTAGCCGGGAGCGAGCCAGTCGTCGCCGTCCAGGAAGGTGAGGTACTCGCCCGTCGCGGCGTCCAGACCGGTGTTGCGCGCGGTGGCGAGCCCGCCGTTCTGCTCGTGTCTGATCACGACCGCCCCGGGGATGTCGTCCCGCGCGCGGCGCAGGATGTCGTACGTCCCGTCCGTGGAACAGTCGTCGACGAGGATGAACTCGAAGTCCTCACGCGCGTTCGCGCGCAGGCTTCTGAGGGTGTCGGGCGCGTATGTCTGCACGTTGTAGAACGGCACGATGACGGAGAGCTTAACCACGAGCTTCACGCTAGGCGGCGGCCTGTCATGCGGCTTGTCCCACGGAAGGACAGGGGATGAACGAGCCGTGTCGGCTCCGTTAACCTGCCCGTCCCACCTGCGCGAAGAGGCTTTCCGGAGGCCCGATCCCCAAGCGTCGGCGGGGAGTTAACCATCTGTTGCCCCCGCGTTGGGCCGCTCCTCGTTATGCCTTCCTAGCTTCTTGGACGTGCCCCCCCGTACCGATGAAACGGCCGCTCCGGCCGACACCCCGACAGCCGACCGTGCGGCCCTCCGCATCGCCGTGCTCGCGGACTCCGACACCCGATGGAAGTGGGGCGCGCTCACCGCGCGCCGTCTCTCCGGGGCCTCGGAGTCCGGCACGGCGGAGCGCCCCGTCGAGATCAGCGGGCTGCTGCTGCGCGGCCGGGCCACCCCGACCCCCCGCCAGCTCGCCGAGGTCGGCGAGGTGGGGGTCGACGCCGGCCGGGTGCGCGAGGTGACCGCGGTCGAGTTCCTGCACACCGTGCGGGACGAGGAGTACGACGTCGTCGTCCTCGCCCTCGTCGGCGGTGCGGTCCAGGCGATGCTGCACGGTCTGGCCGCACTGGAACTGCCCCGCAGGCCCGTCGTCGTCACGGGCTACGTCGGAGTCGTCTACGAGAAGCTCGCCGACGGACTCCTGCTGCGTCACGGCGCGGACGTCGTCCTCGCCAACTCCCGCCACGACGCCGCGCGGTTCCGCGCCGTGTACGAGGGCGTGGGCGCCGACGCGTCCTCCGTCACCGAGGCGGCCCTGCCGTTCCTCGGCGGGGAACCGCACCGGGCGCAGGAGGGGCGCGACACCGTCGTGTTCGCCGCCCAGCCCTCCGTACCGGCGTCCCGCGCCGACCGCACGTATCTGCTGCGCCGGCTCGTCGAGCACGCCAGGCTGCACCCCGGCCGCGAGGTGCTGCTGAAACTGCGCTCCAAGCCGGGGGAGCACACCACACACATCGAGGAACTCCCCTACCAGCGGCTCGCGGAGCGGCTCCCCGGCGGCCTGCCGCCCAACTTCCGCCTCGTGTACGGACACATGGGCGAGGTCCTGGACCGCACCGACCTGCTGGTCACCGTCTCCTCGACGGCCGCACTGGAGTCCCTGCACCGGCGGATCCCGACGGCGGTCCTCTCCGACCTCGGCGTCCGCGAGACGCTCGGGAACCACCACTTCGTCGGATCGGGCCTGATCACGTCCTGGGACCACCTCGACGGCGGCGTACGCCCGGAACCCGACGAGGAATGGCTCGCCGGCCAGGGCGTCGCCGCCGACGGCTCGTACGCCTCCGCCTACGACACCGCCCGCGCCCGCGTCGGGGAACTGCTGGCCGCCGGGCCGCTTCCCCGCCTCGCCCCCTACTACACACCGGCCACCGCGCCCGGATACCTCCCCGGCATCCTCGCCCGCCACCACCTGGGCCCCGACGGCCACCCGCTGCCGGGGGCCGTCACGCCCAGGGAGACCGGCCGGGTCCGGGGAGCCGTCCGCGAGACCGTACGCAACGCGGCGCGCGGCGCCTACCGCCACGGCGTCCAGCGGGTCGCCCCCGTGATCCGGCGGATGGGCGAGCTGTGACCACCGATCCAGGAGCAACCATGACCCCGACCCCCACCGTGCTCGCCGTGATCCCCGCCCGTGGCGGATCCAAGGGCGTGCCCGCGAAGAACCTGGCCCGGGTCGGCGGCGTACCGCTCGTCGCCCGCGCCGTCCGCGCCTGTCTCGCCTCGCCCGAGGTCACCGACGTCATCGTCACCACCGACGACCCGGCCATCGCCGCGGCGGCCGGAGCGGCGGGGGAGGCGCTCGGGGAGGACGCCCGGCTGCACTGCGTCCAGCGGCCCGCGGCCATCGCCGGTGACACGGCGACCAGCGAGGACGCCGTCCTGCACGCCCTGCACACCTACGAGTCGGCGGCCCACGGCCGCAAGGCGGACGTGGTGCTCCTGGTCCAGTGCACGAGCCCTTTCATCACCCGTGAGGACATCGACGGCGTCGCCACCGCGGTCGCCCGCGACGGCGCCGACACCGCCGTCACCGTGGCCCCCTTCCACGGCTTCGTGTGGCGCGACGGCAGCGCGGTCGAGGACGACACCTACGGCGTCAACCACGACAAGGCCGTACGCCCGCGCCGCCAGGACCGGCCCCAGGACTACCTGGAGACCGGCGCCGCCTACGCCATGGACGTCGAGGGCTTCCGTACCCACCGCCACCGCTTCTTCGGCCACACGGCGCTCGTACGGACCGACCCCGCCCGGGTCCTGGAGGTCGACGACCCGCACGACCTGGCCCGGGCCCGCGCCCTCGCCCCGCTCCTGGACCCCTCGCCGTACCCCACCCGGACGGACGTCGACGCCGTCGTCCTCGACTTCGACGGCACCCAGACCGACGACCGCGTCCTCATCGACTCCGACGGCCGCGAGATCGTCGCCGTGCACCGGGGCGACGGTCTGGGGATCGCCGCCCTGCGCCGGGCCGGCCTGCCGGTCCTGATCCTCTCCACGGAACAGAACCCGGTCGTCGCCGCCCGCGCCCGCAAACTCCAGGTCCCCGTCCTGCACGGCATC
>Ga0164308_10001633_pt1 | contig 11930 bp, 11 predicted proteins | sample Whisoiple_246_MG_FD_109983 | JGI IMG/M metagenome (GOLD analysis project Ga0164308, IMG submission 109983) | Soil microbial communities amended with fresh organic matter from upstate New York, USA - Whitman soil sample_246_MG | ecosystem: Environmental > Terrestrial > Soil > Unclassified >... | reverse complement strand
TGAGCGGTGAGGCCAGCTCGATCGCCGGCACCCAGGAGCTCGGCAACCTCACGGTCATCTACGACCGCAACCGGATCTCGATCGAGGGCGACACCGACATCGCGTTCACCGAGGACGTCGCCGGCCGCTACGAGGCCTACGGCTGGCACGTGCAGACGGTCGACTGGACCAACGGCGGCAAGAAGTACGTCGAGGACGTCCCGGCCCTCCACGAGGCGATCGTCGCCGCGGGCAAGGTGACGGACAAGCCGTCCCTCATCGTGCTCGACACGATCATCGCCTGGCCGGCGCCGAACGCGCAGGGCACCGAGGCCGCCCACGGCTCGGCCCTGGGCGCCGAGGAGGTCGCGGCGACCAAGGTAGTCCTCGGCTGGGACCCCGAGAAGAGCTTCCAGGTGCCGGACGAGGTGCTCACCCACACCCGCGCGCTCGCGGAGCGGGGCAAGGCCCTCGGCGCGGAGTGGGACAAGCAGTACGACGCCTGGGCTGCCGCGCACCCGGACAAGGCGACGCTGCTGCACCGGCTCAAGGCGCGCACGCTGCCCGAGGGGCTCGCCGACGCCCTCCCGGTCTTCGAGGCCAGCGAGAAGGGCGTCGCCACCCGCGCGGCCTCCGGTCAGGTCATCAACGCCATCGCGCCCCTCATGCCCGAGCTGTGGGGCGGTTCGGCCGACCTCGCGGGCTCCAACAACACGACGATCAAGGGGGCGCCGTCGTTCCTCCCGGTCAGCCGTGGCGTCGAGGAGTGGAAGGCCGACCCGTTCCAGGGCCGCGTGCTCCACTTCGGCATCCGCGAGCACGGTATGGGCGCGATCATGAACGGCATCGCCTCCCAGGCGCTGACCCGCGTCTTCGGCGGCACGTTCCTCACGTTCTCCGACTACATGCGCGGCTCGGTCCGCGTCGCGGCGCTCAGCCAGCTCCCGGTCACCTACGTCTGGACCCACGACTCGATCGGTCTCGGCGAGGACGGCCCGACCCACCAGCCGATCGAGCACCTGGCCGCGCTCCGCGCGATGCCGGGCCTCGACGTCGTACGCCCCGCCGACGGCAACGAGACCGCCGCCTGCTGGCACGCGATCCTGCTCCACACCGACCGGCCCGCCGCGCTCGCCCTGACCCGCCAGAACGTGCCGGTCTTCCCGCGGGGTGAGGACGGCTTCGCGGAGACCAGCGACGTGCACCGCGGCGCCTACGTGCTCCTCGACGCCGAGGGCGGCGCGCCCGACGTGATCCTCATGGCCACCGGCTCCGAGGTGCAGGTCGCGGTCGCGGCCCGCGCCCGACTCGCCGAGGCCGGCGTGCAGGCACGCGTCGTGTCGATGCCGTGCCTCGAGTGGTTCGAGGCGCAGGACCAGTCCTACCGCGACACCGTGCTCCCGCCGATCGTGAAGGCGCGGGTCTCGGTCGAGGCGGGCGTCAAGCAGGGCTGGCGCGAGTACGTCGGAGACGCGGGCCGGATGGTCTCCATCGAGCACTACGGCGCGTCGGCCGACTACGCCCGGATCTACGAGGAGTTCGGCATCACCGCCGAGGCCGTCACCGCGGCCGCCCACGACTCGATCGCCGCTGCCAACAGCTAGAGAGGAACTCCCATGAGTGACCGTCTGAAGGCCCTGTCCGACGCAGGGGTGTCGATCTGGCTCGACGACCTGTCGCGCGAGCGGATCGAGACCGGCAACCTGGCCGCGCTCGTCGCGGACAGGTCCGTGGTCGGCGTGACCACCAACCCGACGATCTTCGCGTCGGCGATCGCCGACGGCGAGCGCTACGACGAGCAGGTCCGCCAGCTCGTCGAGAAGGACGAGCCCGTCGACCGGGTGATCTTCGAGCTGACCACCGAGGACGTCCGCAACGCCTGCGACATCCTCGCCCCGGTCGCCGCGGCCACGTCGTACGACGGCCGCGTGTCGATCGAGGTCGAGCCCACGCTCGCCAACGACACCGAGGGCACGATCGCCTCGGCCCGGGCGCTGTGGCAGGCCGTGGACCGGTCGAACGTGCTCATCAAGATCCCCGCCACCAAGGAGGGGCTGCCGGCGATCACCGCCGCGATCGCGGAGGGCATCAGCGTCAACGTCACGCTGATCTTCGGCGAGCAGCGCTACCGCGAGGTGATGGACGCCTACCTGTCCGGCCTCGAGCAGGCGCGGGACGCCGGCCTCGACCTCGGCCGGATCAACTCGGTCGCGTCCTTCTTCGTGTCGCGCGTCGACACCGAGGTGGACCCGCGGCTGGAGAAGATCGGGTCCGACGAGGCGCTCTCGCTGCGCGGCAAGGCCGCGGTGGCCAACGCACTCGTGGCATACGGCGCGTTCGAGGAGGTGTTCGGCAGCGACCGCTGGCGCGTGCTCGCGGAGGCCGGCGCCAACCCGCAGCGGCCGCTGTGGGCGTCGACCGGTGTGAAGAACCCCGACTACGACGACACGATGTACGTCCGCGACCTCGTGGTCGCCGACACCGTCAACACGATGCCCGAGAAGACCATGGACGCCTTCGCCGACCACGGTGAGGTGCTCGGCGACGTCGTCACCGGCAGGGCCGGCGACGGCCGGGCGATCCTCACCCGGATCACCGACCTCGGCATCGACTGGGAGGACGTCCTGGTGGTGCTCGAGACCGAGGGCGTCGACAAGTTCAAGAAGTCGTGGGAGGAGCTGGTCGGGACCGTGCAGGGCCAGATGGACAAGGCCGCCCAGGCATGAGCCCCGCCGCCGGGCCCGTCGATCCGACGACGACGGCGGCGTGGTCGGGACTCGAGGCGATCACCGCCGAGTTCGTGCCCGACCTCCGCCGCTGGTTCGCCGACGACCCCGGCCGGGTCGACCGGTTCACCTTCGAGGCGGCCGACCTCCACGTCGACCTCTCGAAGGGGCTGGTCGACGACGAGGTGCTGACGGCACTGCTGGCGCTGGCCGACGAGGTCGACCTCACCGGCCGGCGCGACGCGATGCTCCGGGGCGACCGCATCAACGTCACCGAGGACCGCTCGGTGCTGCACACGGCGCTCCGGCTGCCGGCCGACGCGGCGCTCGAGGTCGACGGCCACGAGGTCGTACCCGAGGTCCACGACGTGCTCCGGCGGGTCTACGACTTCGCCGACCGGGTCCGCTCCGGCGCCTGGACCGGTGTCACCGGTGAGCGGATCCGCACGGTGGTCAACATCGGCATCGGCGGCTCGGACCTCGGCCCGGTGATGGCCTACGAGGCGCTCGCGGCCTACCGCCACGAGGACCTCGAGTGCCGGTTCATCAGCAACATCGACCCGACGGACGCGGCGACCACGCTCGCCGGTCTCGACCCGGCGACCACGCTCTTCATCGTCTCCAGCAAGACGTTCGGGACGCTGGAGACGCTGACGAACGCGCGGCTGTGCAAGGCCTGGCTGCTCGACGGCCTGGCCGGCCACGACGCCTCCGAGGCCGTTGCGAAGCACTTCGTGGCGGTCTCGACCGCGCTCGACAAGGTCGCGGACTTCGGCATCGACCCGGAGAACGCCTTCGGGTTCTGGGACTGGGTCGGTGGCCGCTACTCCATGGACTCCGCGATCGGCACCTCGCTGGTCGTCGCGATCGGACCGGAGCGCTTCGCCGAACTGCTGGCGGGCTTCCACGCCATGGACGAGCACTTCCGCACGGCCCCGCTCGCCGAGAACGTCCCGGCGCTGATGGGCCTGCTCAACGTCTGGTACACGAACTTCCTCGGTGCCGAGACCCACGCCGTGCTCCCCTACGCACAGCTGCTGCACCGCTTCCCGGCGTACCTCCAGCAGCTGACGATGGAGTCCAACGGCAAGGGCGTCCGCTGGGACGGCGCGGCCGTCTCCTACGACACCGGAGAGGTCTTCTGGGGCGAGCCCGGCACCAACGGCCAGCACGCGTTCTACCAGCTGATCCACCAGGGCACCCGGCTGATCCCGGCCGACTTCATCGCGTTCGCGAACCCGGCGTACCCGCTCAAGGACGGCAGCACCGACGTCCACGAGCTGTTCCTCGCGAACTTCTTCGCCCAGACCCGAGCGCTCGCCTTCGGCAAGACCGCCGACGAGGTGCGCGCCGAGGGCACCCGTGAGGAGATCGTGCCGGCGCGGGTGTTCACCGGCAACCGGCCGACGGCGTCGATCATTGCGCCGGAGCTCTCGCCGTCCGTGCTCGGCCAGCTCGTCGCGCTCTACGAGCACATCACCTTCACCCAGGGCGTCGTGTGGGGCATCGACTCCTTCGACCAGTGGGGCGTCGAGCTCGGGAAGCAGCTCGCCCAGCAGATCAGCCCCGCCGTGGCCGGCGACGAGGCCGCCGCCGCCCAGCAGGACCCGTCCACCCAGTCCCTGATCGCCTACTACCGGAGGCATCGCCAGTGACCAACCCGAACCCGCTGCGGGACCCCCGCGACCGGCGGCTCCCCCGGATCGCGGGGCCGAGCGGCATGGTGCTCTTCGGTGTCACCGGAGACCTGTCCCGCAAGAAGATCATGCCGGCGATCTACGACCTGGCGAACCGCGGCCTGCTGCCCCCGGGCTTCAGCCTCACCGGTTTCGCCCGGCGCGACTGGGCCGACCAGGACTTCGCGCAGATCGTGCACGACTCGGTGAAGGCGCACGCCCGCACCGAGTTCCGCGAGGAGGTCTGGAAGCAGCTCGCCGAGGGCTTCCGCTTCGTGCCCGGCGACTTCGACGACGACCACGCCTTCGACCAGCTGCGCCGCACGATCGAGGAGCTCGACGAGGCGCGCGGCACCGGCGGCAACCACGCCTTCTACCTGGCGATCCCGCCGGGGTTCTTCGGCACCGTCGTCGGCCAGCTCAAGGAGCACGGCCTCTCCACGCCCCGCGACGGGTCCTGGCGCCGGGTCGTCGTCGAGAAGCCCTTCGGCCATGACCTCGAGTCGGCGCGCGAGCTGAACGCGACCCTCGGTGAGGTCTTCCCGGCCGGGTCGGTCTTCCGGATCGACCACTACCTCGGCAAGGAGACGGTGCAGAACATCCTGGCGCTGCGGTTCGCCAACGAGATGTTCGAGCCGATCTGGAACAACACCTACGTCGACCACGTGCAGATCACGATGGCGGAGGACGTCGGCATCGGCGGCCGGGCCGGCTACTACGACGGCATCGGCGCCGCCCGCGACGTCATCCAGAACCACCTCCTCCAGCTCATGTGCCTCGTGGCCATGGAGGAGCCGGTCTCCTTCGACGCCGACAACGTGCGGATCGAGAAGGAGAAGGTGCTCCAGAGCGTCCAGCTGCCCAACCGGCTCGACCTCACGACTGCTCGCGGCCAGTACGCCGAGGGCTGGGCCGGCGGCGACAAGGTCGGCGGCTTCCTCGACGAGGACGGCATCAAGCAGTCCTCGACCACCGAGACGTACGCCGCGGTGACGCTCAACGTCGCGACCCGGCGCTGGGCCGGCGTGCCCTTCTACCTGCGCACCGGCAAGCGGCTCGGCCGCCGGGTCACCGAGGTCGCCCTGGTCTTCAAGCGCGCGCCCCACCTGCCCTTCGCGCAGTCGTCGGTCGAGGAGCTCACCCAGAACGCCCTGGTCATCCGGGTGCAGCCCGACGAGGGCATCACGCTCCGCTTCGGCTCGAAGGTGCCCGGCACCCACATGGAGATCCGCGACGTCAACATGGACTTCGTCTACGACAGCTCGTTCACCGAGTCGTCGCCCGAGGCCTACGAGCGCCTGATCCTCGACGTGCTTCTCGGCGACCCGCCGCTCTTCCCGCGGCACGAGGAGGTCGAGCTCTCCTGGAAGATCCTCGACCCGATCCTCGCCCACTGGGCGAAGCAGGACACCAACGGCAAGGGCAAGGGCAAGCCCGAGCAGTACCCGTCCGGCACGTGGGGTCCGTCGTCCGCCGACGCGATGCTCGCGCGTGACGGCCGCACCTGGAGGAGGCCCTGACCATGATCGAGCTCCTGGAGACCAACGCGTCGCAGATCGCCGCCGAGTTCACGCGGGCCCGGGCCCGCGCCGGCTCCCCGGCCATGGGCATGGTGATGACCCTCATCATCGTCGTCGACGAGGACGACGCCGAGGGCGCCATGCGCGCGGCCCGCGCGGCGTCGCACGAGCACCCCGCCCGGGTGCTCGGGATCATCCTCGGCGACGGCCGCGGCGCTCCCCAGATCAACGCGCAGGTCGGCACCGGCGCCGGGTGGAGCGGTGAGACCGCGCTGATCCGCCTGCGCGGCGAGGTGGTCAAGCACGCCGAGTCGGTGGTGCTCCCACTGCTGCTGCCCGACTCCCCCGTGGCGATCTGGTGGCCCAACCACCCGCCGGAGGACCCGGCCGCCGACCCGCTCGGCCGGCTGGCCCAGCGCCGCATCACCGACGCCGCCAGTGCGGTGCGCGGCAAGACCCAGGCGATCCGGCACCAGTGCGAGGTCTACACCCCGGGCAACACCGACCTGGCGTGGACCCGGATCACCCCGTGGCGCGCGCTGCTCGCCGCCGTGCTCGACCAGCGGCCCGTGAAGGTCACCGGCGCCTCGGTGACGGCCGAGCGGATCAGCCCGAGCGCCGACCTGCTCGCCGCGTGGCTCGTCGACCGCCTGCGGATCCCCGTCGACCGCAGGAACTCGCGCGGCCCGGGAATCACCGAGGTCGTGCTGCACACCAACGAGGGCGACGCGCGCATCTCCCGCCCCGACGGCAAGCTCGCGATGTTCATGGTCCCGGACAAGCCCGACCGGCCGGTCGCGCTCAAGCGCCGCGACCTGCCCGAGCTGCTCGCCGAGGAGCTGCGCCGGCTCGACGAGGACGAGGTGTACGCCGAGACCGCGAAGCGGCTCAAGAAGATGGAGGCCGGGAAGAAGTGAGCACGCCCCGCATCGAGGTCCACGACGACTCCGCGGCGCTGGCGACCACGGTCGCGGGCGAGCTGCTGAACCGGCTCGCCGACGCCCAGGCCGCCGGGCACGTCCCCCAGATCGCCCTCACCGGCGGCACCATCGCCGAGGACATCCACCAGGAGATCGCCCGGCTCTCCCCCGAGTCGGGCGTCGACTGGGCCCAGGTGGTCGTGTGGTGGGGCGACGAGCGCTTCGTGGCCCCCGACTCCCCCGACCGCAACAGCGGCCAGGCGCGGGCGGCCTTCCTCGACGCCGTCGGTGCCACGCAGGTCCACGAGATGCCGTCGACGGCCAACGCCGAGGACGTCGACGCGGGCGCCACGGCGTACGCCGCGACGCTGCGGGAGCACGGCAGCGGCGAGTTCGACATCGTGATGCTCGGCATCGGCCCCGACGGCCACATCGCGTCGCTCTTCCCCGGCTTCCCCCAGCTCGACGTCGACGACGCGATCGCGGTCGGCGTCACCGGGTCGCCGAAGCCGCCGCCGGAGCGGGTCAGCCTGACGTTCTCCGCGCTCAACCGGGCCCGGTCGGTGTGGTTCCTCGTGAGCGGCTCCGGCAAGGCGCAGGCGGTCGCCGCGGCCCTCGGAGGCGCGGACGTGCACGAGATCCCCGCTGCGGGCGTCACCGGCCGCGAGGAGACGACGTGGTTCCTCGATCGTGAGGCGGCCTCGGCACTCTGACGTCCGGTGTGAGCAATCTCCCGAAAGGGAGACGACGCTCACACGCGGCCGGCTCCCGGCCGATGGGCTACAGGTGCCCCCGACTACCCAGCCCACCGGCGTCGAGCGCCGGCTCGGCGCCGACGACGTCATCGTGACCAAGACCGACCTGAAGGGTCGCATCACCTACGCCAACCGGGTCTTCTGCGAGATCTCGGCGCTGCCCGAGGCCGACCTGGTCGGTGCCCCGCACAGCGTCATCCGGCACCCGGACATGCCCCGCGGCGTGTTCCGCCTGCTCTGGGAGACCGTCCAGCGGGGCGAGGAGATCTTCGCGTACGTCGTGAACCTCGCCGCCGACGGCGCCCACTACTGGGTGCTCGCGCACGTCACCCCCAGCCACGACCGGCACGGACGCGTGGTCGGCTACCACTCCAACCGCCGGCGACCCGCGCCCGCCGCCGTCGCGCAGGTGCGGCCGCTCTACCAGCAGCTGCTCGCCGAGGAGGCGCACCACCCAAGGGCCGCCGACGCGGCCGGCGCGGGCGCCGAGCTGCTGGTCCGGCTGCTCGCCGACCGCGGCACGTCCTACGACCGCTTCGTGTGGGACCTCACGAACGGTGTCGCGGCATGAGCGCGTCGTACGCCGAGGCTGTGCGCGAGCTGACGCGAGCCTGTGTTGCCGCGGCCGACGGCGACCTCGAGGCGCGAGTGCAGGCGCTGCCGGGCACCGAGGAGCACCCGGACCTCCTGGAGCTCCGGCACGCGGTCAACCTGCTGCTGGACCGCACCGACGCCTACGTCCGCGAGTCGGCCGCGTCCCTGGAGGCGGCCGCGGACGGCCGGTTCCACCGGCGCTTCCTGCTCGACGGCACGACGGGCGTCTTCCGCACCGGGGCCGAGACCATCAACCGCGCGACCGCCGCGATGGCCCGTACGAGCGCGGACCTGGATGCCGTCGCCCACCGCCGCGACGACCTGGCCGCCCGGCTGGAGCTGACCGTCGCCGCCGTCGCCGAGCAGATGGCCGCGGCGGCGACCGAGCTCAGCGCGACGTCCGCAGGCCTCGCCGACTCCGCCCGCCGCGCGGGCAGCGAGGCCGAGGCGGCCGGCGCCACCGTCCGCCAGGTCGCCGGCGCCGCCCAGCAGATCCACGACGTCGTGAAGGTGATCTCGGAGATCGCCAAGCAGACCCGCCTGCTCGCGCTCAACGCCACGATCGAGGCGGCTCGGGCCGGCGAGGCCGGGCGCGGCTTCGCCGTCGTGGCGGCCGAGGTGAAGTCACTCGCCGACTCCACGGCGCAGTCGACCGGGCGGATCACCAGTCAGGTCGAGGCCATGCAGCAGGTCGCCACGGCCAGCGGCGCCGCCATGGCGTCGGTCGAGAGCACCGTGGACGAGATGACGCCGATGGTCGAGGCCGTCGGCATCGCCGTCGACGGTCAGCACACCGCCGACGTGAGCAGCCAGGGCCTGGCCGAGATGGCGGAGCTGCTCCGCGCGGGCGTCAGCGAGCTGCTGACCGAGCTCCGCGCCCGCTGACAGACACGAAGCGGCGCCGGCCCCATGACGGGGCCGGCGCCGGCTCGTTGCCTGACGACGACTAGAAGACGATGTCGCCGGACTTGCGCCGCGACCGCAGCAGCTCGAGCGCCTCGTCGAGGATGTCCTCGGCCTCCTTGTCGGAGCGGCGCTCCTTCACGTAGGCGAGGTGCGTCTTGTACGGCTCGATCTTCGGAGCCGGCGGCGGGTTCTCGGAGTCGAGGCTCGCCGGCAGGCCGCACTTGGGGCAGTCCCAGGAGTCCGGGACCTGCGCCTCGGTCGAGAACGTCACGACGGACCGGTGCTCGCGCGCGCAGAAGTAGGTCACGGCCTGGCGCGGCGCGGCCTCACCGCGCTCCGCCTCGCCCATCGGGCCGGCACCGACCCGGCTCCCGCGAATCGCGTTTCCTCCACCAGCCACGGGGTCTCCTTCTCGAGCTTTCTCAGACGATCTGAATTCGTGAGGTCAGTAGGCCAGCAGGAGCCCGAGGGCCACGACGCAGGCGAACCAGATGATGCCGATGCCGATGGTGAGCCGGTCGAGGTTCCGCTCCGCGACCGACGAGCCGCCGAGCGAGCTCGACACGCCACCGCCGAACATGTCCGAGAGGCCGCCACCGCGGCCCTTGTGCAGAAGCACCAGCAGGATCAGGAGTCCGCTGGTGATCATGAGGATGATGGTGAAGATCAGTTCCACGGTGCGCAGCCTACGTCAGGTCTCGGGCGATCACAGGACCGGCATGTCATAGAAGCGGCAGATGCCGCCGAACTCGTCGGCCTGGAGGCTCGCACCGCCCACGAGACAGCCGTCGACATCGGCCTGCGTCATGATGCCGGCGACGTTCGCGGCCTTCACGGAGCCGCCGTACAGGACGCGTACGCCGTCGGCTGCCGCGTCGCCGTGGACCTCGCGGATCCGCTCGCGGATCGCGGCGCAGACCTCCTGCGCGTCCTCGGGCGTCGCGACCTCGCCGGTGCCGATCGCCCACACGGGCTCGTAGGCGACGACGAGGTCGGCGACCTGCTGGGCGGAGAACCCGGCGAGCGAGCCGTCGATCTGCGCGAGGCAGTGCGCGACGTGCTCGCCGGCCTGCCGGACCTCGAGGCCCTCGCCCACGCACACGATCGGCGTCATGCCGGCCTTGAGGGCCTGGTGGGCCTTGCCGTTGACGACCTCGTCGGTCTCGAGGTGGTACTCACGCCGCTCGCTGTGGCCGACCACGACGTAGGCGCAGCCGAGCTTGGCGAGCATCGCCGCCGAGATCTCGCCCGTGTAGGCGCCCGCGTCGTGCAGGGACACGTCCTGGGCGCCGTACTTCAGCTGCAGCCGGTCGCCGTCGACGAGCGTCTGCACCGACCGGAGGTCGGTGAAGGGTGGGACGACCACCACCTCGACCCGCCCGTAGTCGTGCCGCTTGTCGGACAGCGTCACGGAGAGCTTCTGCACCAGGACGATCGCTTCCTGGTGGTTGAGGTTCATCTTCCAGTTCCCCGCCATCAGCGGGGTGCGGCTCGATGCCATGTGGTCAGTCCTCCAGGACCTTGATGCCGGGCAGCTCCTTGCCCTCGAGGAACTCGAGGCTGGCGCCACCGCCGGTGGAGATGTGGCCGAACGCGGCCTCGTCGAAGCCGAGCGTGCGCACCGCCGCGGCCGAGTCGCCGCCACCGACGACCGAGAGGCCGTCGATCTTCGTGAGCGCATCGGCGACGGCACGGGTGCCGCCGGCGAACTCGTCGGTCTCGAACACGCCCATCGGGCCGTTCCAGAAGACCGTGCGCGCACCCGCCAGGGCGGCCGCGAACGCGGCGCCCGACTCCGGGCCGATGTCGAGGCCGAGGGCGTCGGCGGGGATCTCCCCCGCGGCGACGACGCGCGGCTCCGGCGTACGGTCACCCGACGGGAACGCCGTGTCGACGACGACGTCGGTGGGGAGCACGATCTCGACGCCGGTCTGCTCGGCCCGCTCGAGGTAGCTGCGGCAGGTGTCGAGCTGGTCCTCCTCGAGGAGGCTCTTGCCGACCTCGTGGCCCTGGGCCTTGAGGAAGGTGAAGACCATGCCGCCGCCGATGAGGAGCTTGTCGGCCTTGCCGAGCAGGTTGTCGATCACGCCGAGCTTGTCGGAGACCTTCGACCCGCCGAGCACGACGACGTAGGGGCGCTCCGGGGCCTCGGTGAGCCGGCGCAGCACGCCGACCTCGGTGGAGACCAGCTGGCCCATCGCGTGCGGCAGCCGCTGCGCCACGTCGTAGACCGACGCCTGCTTGCGGTGCACGACGCCGAAGCCGTCGGAGACGAAGGCGTCGGCGAGCGTGGCGAGCTGGTCGGCGAACGCACCGCGCTCGGCCTCGTCCTTGCTGGTCTCGCCCGGGTTGAACCGGACGTTCTCCAGCAGGGCCACCTCGCCGTCCTCCAGGTCGGCGACGGTCTCCTCGGCGCTCGCCCCGACCGTGTCGGCCGCGAAGGCGACCGGACGGTCGAGGAGCTCGCCGAGCCGGGCGGCGACCGGACGGAGCGAGTAGCGCTCCTCCGGTGCCCCCTTCGGCCGGCCGAGGTGGGCCACCACGATGACCCGGGCGCCGGCGTCGGCCAGCTCCCGGATCGTCGGGACGCTCGCCCGCACTCGGCCGTCGTCGGTGATCCGGGTGCCGTCGAGCGGCACGTTCAGATCCGATCGGACCAGGACCCGCTTGCCCTGGACGTCACCCAGTCCGGCGTACTCCCCCACGGTCAGAGGGTCTCGCCGACGTACGCGATCAGGTCGGCGAGGCGGTTGGAGTAGCCCCACTCGTTGTCGTACCAGCCGAGCACCTTGACCTGGTTGCCGATCACCTTGGTGAGCGGCGCGTCGAAGATGCAGGACGCCGGGTCGGTGAC
>Ga0164308_10001632_pt1 | contig 11938 bp, 9 predicted proteins | sample Whisoiple_246_MG_FD_109983 | JGI IMG/M metagenome (GOLD analysis project Ga0164308, IMG submission 109983) | Soil microbial communities amended with fresh organic matter from upstate New York, USA - Whitman soil sample_246_MG | ecosystem: Environmental > Terrestrial > Soil > Unclassified >... | reverse complement strand
CGGTCGCTCGGCGTCACCGACCCGCCCAACTGGCTCGGCTCGACGGACACCGCGCTGCCGACGGTGATGCTCGTGCTGATCTGGATCCAGATCGGCTACCCGGTCGTCATCTTCATGTCCGCGCTGCAGCGCGTCGACCCGGAGCTGTACGAGGCCGCCGAGCTCGACGGCGCCGGCTGGTGGCACCGGTTCCGCGCCATCACGATCCCGCAGATCAAGCCCGAGACGTTCGTCATCACGCTGACCTGCACCGTGGCCGCGCTCAAGGTGTTCGGCCCGATCTACGTGCTGACCCGCGGCGGCCCGGAGTCGTCGACCCTCGTGCCGTCGTACTACTCGTACCTGAACTTCTTCGACAAGTCGAAGGTCGGCTACGGGGCCGCGATCGCGAACGTCCTGACGGTCCTGATCATCGCGATCGCCGTCGTCATCATGGTGCTGCAGGCCCGCAGCGCCCGCCGCGAGGAGGAGGGTCGCTGATGGCCGCCCCGATCGAGACGCTGCCGACGCCGGTCGCCACGGGGCGCCCGCCGCGCCCGCCGCGCGCGAAGGCCACCGACGTCGACCGCCGGCACCGCCGCGGCACCGCGCGCTGGTTCGTGCTCGCCGCCGCGGTCGGAGTCGCCGTGGTCATGCTCGTGCCGTTCGTCATCATGGTGCTGAACGCGTTCAAGGCGCCCGCGGACTACTCGCAGAACGGCCCGCTGTCCTGGCCGGCGGAGTTCTACACCGAGGGCCTGCGGAACTTCTGGACCCGCGTCAACTTCCCCGAGAAGCTGGTCAACTCGATCTGGATCTCCGGCGCGGTCGCGATCTTCGCCGTCGTGCTGTCGCTGTTCAGCTCGTACGCGCTCGGCGTCGGCCGGGTCAAGGGCCGGATGTGGATCGTCACGCTGTTCCTGCTCGCGAACATGCTGCCGCAGGAGGTCCTGGTCTACCCGCTGTTCCAGATGGCGCAGGAGGTGGGGCTGTCCAACAACCAGTGGTCGGTGATCATCATCTTCACGGTGATCCAGGCGGCGTTCGGCACGTACCTGCTGTCCTCGGTGCTCGGCACGTTCCCGAAGGCGCTGCTCGAGGCGGCGTCCCTCGACGGCGCGGGCCGGTGGCGGACCCTGTGGGGCGTCGTGTTCCCGGTGGTCCGGCCGACGCTCAGCGTCCTGCTGATCTTCTTCTTCATCTGGACGTGGAACGAGTTCTTCATCCCGCTGGTCATGCTCACGACCAACGCCACCCAGACGATCCCGGTGGCCCTCGCCTCGCTGCAGGGCGACCGCATGATGGACGCCCCCACGACCAACGCGGGCGCCCTCGTCTCGATGATCCCGGCGATCGTCTTCTTCCTCATCTTCCAGCGCACGCTGACCCGCGGGATCACCGCGGGCGCGGTCAAGTAAGGGCACACCATGAAGTTCACCGACGGCTACTGGCAGACCCTCCCCGGCGTCACCGTGCAGCGCCCGCGCGCGGTCGACGAGGTGGTCCTGGGCGAGCGGTCGCTCACCGCCTACGCCGGCACCGGCCGCCTCGTCACGCGCGGCGACACCCTCAACCACCCGCTCATCACGATCACGCTCGACTCGCCCGCCGAGGGGGTGCTCGGCGTGACGATCGAGCACCACCAGGGCGGCGTCGACCACGGGCCGGCGTTCGGGCTCGCCGACGCGGCGCCGCACGTCGCGGTCGCCGGGCCGACCGAGGAGGACCCCCGGGCGTCCCTGACGACCGGCAACCTCACCGCCCGGGTGTCGACGACGGGGGAGTGGGCGCTCGACGTCGAGGTCGACGGCCGGGTCGTCACCGGCGCCACCTCGCGCGGCGTCGGCGTGATCACCGACGCGGAGGGCCGGCCGTTCGTCCGTGAGCAGCTCGGCCTCGGCGTCGGCGACCACGTCTACGGCCTGGGCGAGCGGTTCACCCCGTTCGTGAAGAACGGCCAGACCGTCGACATCTGGAACGCGGACGGCGGCACGTCCTCGGAGCAGTCGTACAAGAACGTGCCGTTCTACCTGACCGACGCGGGCTACGGCGTGTTCGTCGACCACCCCGGCCACGTCTCGTTCGAGATCGGCTCCGAGGTCGTGTCCCGGACGCAGTTCAGCGTCCCCGGGCAGCGGCTGCGCTACTACGTGATCGCCGGCCCCGAGCCGAAGGACGTGCTGCGCCGGTACACCGCGCTCACCGGCCGCCCCGCCGCCGTGCCGGACTGGTCCTACGGCCTGTGGCTGTCGACCTCGTTCACCACGGACTACGACGAGGCCACCGTCATGTCGTTCATCGACGGCATGGCCGAGCGCGGCCTGCCGCTGTCGGTGTTCCACTTCGACTGCTTCTGGATGCGCCGGTTCCACTGGTGCGACTTCGTCTGGGACCCGGCGACGTTCCCGGACCCCGAGGGCCTGCTCTCCCGGCTGCACGACCGCGACCTGCAGGTGTGCGTGTGGATCAACCCGTACATCGCGCAGCGCTCGCACCTGTTCGCCGAGGGCGCCGAGCTCGGCTACCTGGTCAAGCGCGCCGACGGCTCGGTCTGGCAGTGGGACATGTGGCAGGCCGGCATGGGCCTCGTCGACTTCACCAACCCCGACGCCACCGCGTGGTTCAAGGAGAAGCTGCGGGCGCTGCTCGACATGGGCGTCGACTGCTTCAAGACCGACTTCGGCGAGCGGATCCCGACCGACGTCGTCTGGCACGACGGCTCGGACCCCGAGCGGATGCACAACTACTACACGCACCTCTACAACAAGGCCGTCTTCGAGCTCCTCGAGGAGGTCAAGGGCGAGGGCGAGGCCGTGCTGTTCGCGCGGTCGGCCACCGCCGGCGGCCAGCAGTTCCCCGTGCACTGGGGCGGCGACTGCGAGTCGACCTTCGTGTCCATGGCGGAGTCGCTGCGCGGCGGGCTGTCGCTCGCGTCGTCCGGCTTCGGCTACTGGTCGCACGACATCGGCGGGTTCGAGGGCACGCCCGACGCCGCGGTGTTCAAGCGCTGGCTCGCGTTCGGCCTGCTGTCCTCGCACTCCCGGCTGCACGGCTCGTCGTCGTACCGGGTGCCGTGGGCGTTCGACGAGGAGTCGGTCAAGGTCACGCAGCGGTTCACCGAGCTCAAGCTGTCGCTGATGCCGTACCTGTCCGCGGTGGGCCGCGAGGCGCACACCGACGGCCTGCCGGTCATGCGGCCGCTGTTCCTCGAGTTCCCGGACGACCCGGGCGCCGCGACGGTCGACACCCAGTACGCGCTGGGGTCGTCGCTGCTGGTCGCGCCGGTGTTCAACGCGGAGGGCGACGTGGACGTCTACGTGCCCGAGGGCGAGTGGACGTCGCTGCTCGACGGCTCGACGGTGTCCGGCCCGCGGTGGCACCGGCAGCGGCACGGCTTCGACTCGCTGCCCGTGCTGGTGCGGCCCGGCACGCTGCTGCCGGTCGGCGCGCGCACCGACCGCCCGGACTACGACCACGCCGACGGCGTCACGCTGCGGGTGTTCGGCCTGGCGGACGGCGCCGAGGCGCGGACGACGGTCCGCGGCGCGGCGGGCGACGTGGAGTTCGTCGCGCGGCGGTCGGGCGCGTCGATCACGGTCGAGGCGACGGGCGCGGTCCCGGCCGCGTGGTCGGTGGCGGCGGCCCTGGGTACGCCGCAGGCGGCCCGGGGCGCCCGCGCGGAGCTCACCCTCCCCGTCTGACGCCCTCCCCGCGCGCCCACCGGCGCGTGATCGCCGAGATGGCAACTCTCGGCTGCGTGGCACCCGCTGCGCAGAGCCGAGAGTTGCCATCTCAGCGCCGACCCCCACGGGAAAGCGCGCGCGGGAGCGCTCCCACAGTCGTGTATCGTATCGATTCGACATCGCCGTCCCGCGGCTCACCCGAACCGAGGAAGCTCTGATGACCACTTCTCGCCCCTCCGGGCGCACGTTCCCCGCCGACTTCCTGTGGGGGTCGGCCACCGCGTCCTACCAGATCGAGGGCGCCGCGACCGAGGGCGGCCGCGCGCCGTCCATCTGGGACACGTTCTCCGCGCGCCCGGGCGCCGTGCTGAACGGCGACACCGGCGCCGTCGCCGCCGACCACTACCACCGGGTCCCCGAGGACGTCGCGCTCATGCAGTCCCTGGGCCTGCAGGCGTACCGCTTGTCGATCGCCTGGCCCCGGGTGCAGCCGACCGGCTCGGGGGAGTGGAACGCGGAGGGACTCGCGTTCTATACCGACCTCGTCGACCGGCTCATCGCCGCGGGCATCAAGCCCGTCGTCACGCTCTACCACTGGGACCTGCCGCAGGCCCTGGAGGACGAGGGCGGCTGGGCGAACCGCGAGACGGCCTACCGGTTCGCCGACTACGCCCGCACGCTCGCCGAGGTGCTGGGCGACAAGGTCACCGTGTGGACCACGCTGAACGAGCCGTGGTGCTCCTCGTACCTCGGCTACGCCTCCGGCGTGCACGCCCCGGGGCGCACCGAGCCCGCCGCGGCGCTGGCCGCCGTGCACCACCTCAACCTCGCGCACGGCCTCGCGGCCCGCGCGATCCGCGAGGTGCTCGGCGACGCCGCCCAGGTCTCGATCACGCTCAACCTGCACGTGACCCGGGCGGCGTCCGACGCCCCCGAGGACGTCGAGGCCAAGCGCCAGGTCGACACCGTCGCGAACGAGGTGTTCCTGCAGCCGCTGCTCGAGGGCCGGTACCCGGAGAACGTGTTCGCCCAGACGGCCGCCGTCTCCGACTGGTCGTTCGTGCAGGACGGCGACCTGGAGATCATCCGGCAGCCGATCGACCTGCTCGGCATCAACTACTACTCGACGGGCCGGGTGCAGCGGCTGCACGGCGAGCCGGTCGTCGGCGACGGCAGCCCCGGCGTCGACGGGCACAAGTCGTCCGTGGTCAGCCCGTGGGTCGGCTGCGACGACGTCGAGTGGCTGCCCCAGCCGGGCCCGCACACCGCGATGGGCTGGAACATCGAGCCCCAGGGCCTCGTCGACCTGCTCCTCGAGGTGCACGAGCGGTACCCGTCCGTCCCGCTGGCGGTCACGGAGAACGGCGCGGCGTTCGCCGACGAGGTGTCCGCCGACGGCCGGGTGCACGACCTCGACCGCGTCGAGTACCTGCACGACCACATCGACGCGGTCGGCGCCGCGATGGACGCCGGCGCGGACGTGCGCGGCTACTTCGTCTGGTCGCTGATGGACAACTTCGAGTGGGCGTACGGCTACGACCGCCGGTTCGGCATCGTGCGGGTCGACTACGACACGCTGGAGCGGACGCCCAAGGACTCGGCGCTCTGGTACCGCGACCTCGTCGCGACCCGGACCATCGCGCCCGCGGAGTCGGCGGCCGGGCTGTCCTGACGCCGGCGACCCGCTGACGGGACGCCACGCACGCCGGAGGGCGGCCGCCGCACGGTGGCCGCCCTCCGGCGCGCCGGGGGACAATCGGGTCGTGCCGTCCTCCCGCCGCTCCGGCAAGCGCCCGTACGCCGCCGAGCACGTCCCGCTCGACCTCGACCGGGTGCGCGGCGGCCGCACGTCCGAGGAGTCGGCGGACGGCGCGTGGACCGTGCAGCGGGTGGGCGGGTCCGACCGCACGTTCCGCTGCCCGGGGTGCGACCAGGAGATCGCGCCGGGCACGCCGCACGTCGTCGCCTGGCGGGCCGACGGGCTGTTCGGGGCCGACTCCGCCCTCGCGGACCGGCGGCACTGGCACGCCGCGTGCTGGTCGGCCCGGCACCGGCGGGGGCCGACGCGGCGCTGAGGGCGCCGGACTAGGCTCGTCGGCGATGACCGCCGCAGCCGCCCCCACGCCCATCCGCTCGCTCACCGTCCTGCCCGCGCACCGCGAGGAGGTCGAGCTGCACACCGCCGACGGCCTCACGCTCGTCGGCGAGCTCGCCCTCCCGGTCGACCCCGACGGCACCCCGCGCACGCCGGCCGCGACGCTGGTCACCCTGCACCCCCTGCCGACGCACGGCGGCTACATGGACTCGCACGTGCTGCGCAAGGCCGCCTGGCGGCTCCCGGCGCTGGCCGACGTCGCGGTCCTGCGGTTCAACACCCGCGGCACGTCCAGCCCGCGCGGCACGAGCGGGGGCGCGTTCGACGGCGGCGTCGCCGAGAAGTTCGACGTGCACGCCGCGATCGAGCTCGCCGAGTTCCGCGACCTGCCGCACCCGTGGCTCGTCGGCTGGTCGTTCGGCACCGAGCTCGCGCTGATGCACGGCCTCGACCCGGCGGTCGAGGGCGCCGTGCTGCTGTCGCCCCCGCTGCACCGGGCCACGGACGCCGACCTCGACGCCTGGGACGCCGACGGGAAGCCGCTGGTCGTCCTGGTGCCCGAGCACGACGACTACCTGCGCCCCGCCGAGGCGCGCGAGCGGTTCGCCCGGGTCCACCAGGCCGAGGTGATCGGCGTCGACGGCGCGAAGCACCTCTGGGTGGGGGAGCCGTACGTCCGGCGGGTGCTCGACGAGATCGTCCGGCACGTGCGCCCGGGCCTGCCGGTGCCGCTGCCGACCACCTGGGACGGGCCGAGCGAGCAGGCCGAGGCGCCCGCCGTCCCGCAGTCGCCCGACGGCGAGGCCTTCGCCGGATCCGACCAGGAGGACGCATGACCGCCACCGTCACGCTGCACGCGCTGCGCCCGGGCACCGGGGTCCCGCTGGTCCTGCTGCACGCCTTCCCGCTCGACTCCCGGATGTGGGCGGACGTCGCCCCGCTGCTGGACGGGCCGGTGCTCGCGGTCGACCTGCCCGGGCTGGGCGCCGCGCAGGGCGTCGCGCTGCCCGAGCCGTCGCTCGAGGCGGCGGCCGACGCGGTCGCCGCCGTGCTCGCCGAGGCGGGGCACGCGCGGGCCGTCGTCGCCGGGCTGTCGATGGGCGGCTACGTCGCGCTGGCGCTGGCGGAGCGGCACCCGGGGCTCGTCGCCGCGCTCGGGCTGCTCGACACCAAGGCGACCGCGGACGCCGACGCGGCGCGCGCGAACCGGATGCGGGTCGCCGGCGTCGTCGAGTCGACCGGCACCGTCGACGAGGTGCTGCCGATGGCGACCGCGCTGCTCGGCGCCGCCTCGCGCGAGCGGCCGGGTCTCGTCGCGCGGCTGGAGGCGCTGATCGGCGAGCAGCCGCCGGCCGGCGTGGCGTGGTCGCAGCGCGCGATGGCGGCCCGGCCCGACCGCACCGCGGTGCTCGCCGGGTACCGGGGGCCGGCGCTCGTGCTCGTGGGCGAGGAGGACCAGCCGACGCCGGTGGCGGAGGCGGAGGGCATGGCGGCGGCGCTGGGCGTCGAGGCCGTGGTCGTGCCGGGCGCCGGGCACCTCACGGCCGTCGAGGCGCCGGGCGCGGTCGCGGCCGCGCTCGGGGACCTGCTGGGGCGGGCGCGGGGCTGAGCCCGCCGCCGGCTGCGGTCCGGGGCTCCGCCCCGGTCGAGCCGCCCGGCCCGCGGGTCGTCAGGCCGCGTCGTCGCCGAGCGCCCGGGCGAGCGCGACCGGCAGGTCCAGCGACTCCCCGTCCTTGCCGCCCGCGCCGATGACCAGCGGCGGGTCCTGCGGCTCGGGCCGCACCCCGCGCAGCCGCGCGGCCAGCGACGGCGGCACGGTGAGCACGTAGAAGCCGCCGTCGGTGCCGACCGCGACGGTGCGGTCCCGGCGCAGGTACCAGCCCTGCAGCGGCGTGCGGTACCGGCCGCGGCCGCCGTAGCCCTGCGCGTGCAGCGGCTCGGGCGCGACGCCGCGCGCACGGGCGTCGGCGACGAACCGCGCGATCAGCTCGCGGGCGCGGGCCGACTCGGCCTGGCGGCGGGCGCGGAGCGCGGCCTCGTGGGCGTCGGCGGCCTCGCGGCGGCGGGAGCGCCAGTCGGCGGCCGCGCCGTCGGACCCGGCCGCGCCGTCGGACCCGGCCGGGCCCGACGGCGCGTCGCGCTCGCTCACTTCTCGGCCGGCGCGGCCGCGGCCTCGTCCCCGGAGGTCTCGGCGCCGTCCACGGGCTGCTGCGCGGCCTGCGCCGCCTCCTTCGCCGCCGCGGGGCGCTCGGCGTCCTGCGGGGCCGGGGCGGCGTCCGCGGGCTGCGCGTCGGCGCCGCTCGGGGCACCGGCCGCCGGGGCGGTGGCGGTCGCGTCCGCGGCGCCCTTCGCCCCGTCCGCCGCGTCGTCCTGCGCGCCGGCGGGCGCGGGGACCGCGGGCGTCGCCGCCGACACGGGCGCGGGCCGGCCCTTGCCGCGGGCCGGGCGCGCGGCCGGGCGGGCCGCCTGCTTGGCGTCGAACTGCGCCTGCGCGGCGTCGGCCTTCTCCAGCGTCGTGCGGTTCGGCGCCGGGTCGTGGCCGAGCAGGTTGCGCAGCTCGTCCAGGTAGGACGTGATCGACTCCCGCTGACGGTTGAGGTCCTCGACCTGGCGCTGCGACGTCGTGCGCTCGCGCTCGGACTCGGCCATCGCCTCGGACAGCGTCTTCTCGGCGTGCTCGCGCGCCTCGGCGACGACCCGGTCGGCGTTCGCGCGGGCGTTCGACAGCAGCTCCTTGGAGTGGTTCTGCGAGTCGACGCGGATCTTCTCGGCCTGCTCGAGGGCCTTGGCGACGCGCTGCTCGGCGTCGGCGGCGTGCGCCTCGGCGTCGGAGACGAGCTTCTCGGTCTCGGCGCGGGCGGTGGCGTGCCGCTCGGCGTCGGCGCGCTCGGCCGCCTCGCGCTGCGCGGCGATCTGCAGCTCCGCGTCCGCCAGCTGCTGGCGGGCCTGCGCGACGAGCGCGTCGGCCTCGGCGCGGGCGGCCGACCGGACCTCGTCGGCGGCGCGGTTCGCCTCGGTGAGCTGGCGCTCGACGTCGAGGCGGGTCGCCTCGCGGAGCTCGGCGACCTCGCGGTCCGTGCGCTCGCGCAGCTCGGCCGCCTCGCGCTCGGTGCGGTCGCGGAGCTCGGTGGTCTCGCGCTCGGCCAGCGCCCGCAGCGTCGCGGCCTCGTGCTCGGTGCGCTCGCGCAGCTCGGTGGTCTCGCGCTCGGCGGTGGCGCGGAGCTCGCTCGCGTAGTGCTCGGACTCCGCGCGGTGGGCGGCCAGCGCCTGCTCGGCCTCCTGGCGGACGGCGGCGATCTCGTCGGCGACGGCCGCGCGCAGCTCGCCGGTCTCGCGGTCGGCGGTCGCCCGCACGAAGCCGGAGTACTGCTCGGCCTCGGCGCGCAGGGCGGTCGTCTCCGCGGTCGCCCGCTGCTGGATCTCGGCGGCGGCGCGCTCGGCGGCGGACCGCACCGCGTCGGCGTGCGCGGCGGCGTCGGCGCGCAGCGCGCGGGACTCCTCGGCGGCGGCCTGGCGGGCCTCGGCGATCTCGGTCGCGGCGACGGACCGCTGCATGGCGGCCCAGCGCTCGGCCTCGGTGCGGAGCTCGGCGAGCTCGCCCGTGACCCGCTGGCGCAGCGCGGTCGTCTCGGCGTCGGCGGCCTGGCGCAGGTCCTGGTCGTACCGCTCGGCGTCGGCGCGCATCGCGGTCGTCTCCGACTCGGTGCGGGTGCGCAGCTCCTCCGCGGCCTGCTCGGTGCTGATCCGGAGCTCGGTCGTCTCGCGCTCGACCGTCGCCCGCAGCGTGCCGAGCTCGCGCTCGAGCGTCGCCCGGCGCTCGCTCTCCTCCGTCTGGATGGCGGTCTGGATCCGGGCGGCCTCGCGCTCCGCCGACCCGACCAGCTCCTCCGCGCGCCGCTGCGCGCCGGTCAGCGCGCTCTCGGCCTCGGTGTGCGCCGTCGACCGCTCCTCCGTCGCCTCGCGGCGCGCGGTGGCGAGCATCTCGGCGACCTCGTTCTCCGCGCGGGCGCGGAGCTGGCCGGCGGCGAGCCGGGCCCGGGCCAGGGCGTCGGACGCCTGCGCGTTCGCCTGCTGCACGACGTCCGAGGACTGCTCCTCCGCGGAGCGCAGCAGCATCTCGATCCGCGAGCCCAGGCCGGAGTAGGTGGGCCGCTCGGCCTCCCGCAGCTGGCGGTGCGCCTCGGACAGCTCGCCCGAGATCTGCAGCACCCGCTCGTCCATCGACGCGACCTGGCTGCGGGCGTCCTGCAGCGCGCGCTCGAGCTCCGACATCCGGGTGTCGACGGGTCCGCGGTCGTAGCCACGGAAGTTGACCACCGGGAAGGGCGTACGGTCGTCTGCCACGAAGTTCCTCCTGCGAGCGCGCGCGAGCGCTTGTGGGGACGGCCTCCGGGCGGGAGGCTCGGGGCATCGGTCGGCCCGCGTCCGCCGTCCAGGGTATCGGCAGCGCCGCGGCGCGGGACACCCGTCCACCGGGCCCGCGCCGACCCCGCAGCCGGCCCGATTTGCCCGGACCCCGAGGTGGTCCGCCTATCCTGGGGCGTCACGTTCGAGAGGAAGATGCGTGCTCCAACGACTGATCGCCGCCGTCCTCGGGGTGCTCGGGGTCGCGGCCATCGGGCTCGGCGTCGCCTCCGCCACCGCATGGCGGGCGGACGACCCGCTGGTCGCCACGGCCGCGCCCGGGGGCGACACCCGGACCCTCGTGACCGACCCCGGCGTGCTCGAGCTCGCCGGCGACCCGGTGACCGTCACCGTGCGCGCCGACGGCTCGCCCGTCGTGCTCGCGGTCGGCCGGGACACCGACGTCACCGCCTGGGTCGGCAGCGACCCGTACGAGCGGGTCACCGGCCTGTCCGACTGGCACACGCTCGCCACGACCGCAGGTCAGGACGCGGCCGAGTCGTCCCCGAGCCCCTCCGCCACGGCGACCGAGGAGGCCGCCGCCGAGGCGGCCCCGTCGCCGTCGGCGAGCGAGGAGGCGGGGGCCGCCGCCGCGACGGCCGCCGACCCGACCGGCAGCGACATGTGGGTCGTCGAGGTGGCCGGCGACGGCTCCGCGACGCTGGAGTGGCCGGCCCAGGAGGGCCGCTGGTCGCTCCTCGCCGTCAGCCTCGGCGACAGCGCGCCGGTGCTCGACCTGTCCTGGCCGCAGACCGTGACCACGCCCTGGCTGTGGCCGGGCGTCGCGCTCGGGGTGCTGCTCCTGGCGGTCGCCGCGATCCTCCTCGTGCGCATCCTGCGCGAGCGGCGCGAGGGCCCGGACGCGGGGTGGACCGACGTCAGCACCGGGACGCTCGCCACGGTGCCGCTGCCGGGCGCCGGCGGCGCTGCCGGCGCGGCGACCACGACCGGCGACGGCACGCCCGCCGGGGCGGTCCCCCTGGGGACCGTCACGCCCGGTGCCCCGCCGACCCGGCGCCAGCTGCGCGAGGCCGAGGCGGCCGCAGCGGCGGCGCGCAGGCGCGGCGGGCGCACGCCCACCGGGGCCGTGCCCGTCGTCACCGGGGCGACGCCGGCGGTGACCGGGGCGACGCCCGTGGTGACCGGGGCGACGCCCGTGGTGACCGGGGCGACGCCCGTGGTGGACGAGGCGAGGACGCCGGCCGCCGGCGCGCCCGCCGACCACAGCGCCCGCGCCGGCGCCCCGGACCGGGAGCGGGACTCCGCCGCGCGTCCGGCCGGCGGTGCCCCCGGCACGCCGACGCCGACCGGCGCGACCCCCGCGCCAGGCGCGCGTGACGACGCGACCACCGCCCTCCCGGCGGTCCCCGGGGCGCCCGGGACCGCACCGGCGTCGCCGGTGACGGAGACCCCGGCCGCCGACGAGCGCACCGCGGGGCGGCGGCTCGCCGACCGCCTGCCGTGGCGCCGGGGGCGGGCGTCGCACGACGACCCGGGTGCCGACGCGACCGGCACCGCCGCGACCGAAGCGGCGGGGAGCGCGCCCGGGTCGGCCCCGGCCGGTGCCGGCTCGGCGTCGCCGGCGGCCACGGCGTGGTCGCCCGTGCCGGGCTCGACCCCGAGGAGTTGCTCGCTGCGGTGCACCCATCGCTCGTGGCGAACGTGCAGGGCGCCGGGCAGGGTGGCATGGCGAGTCTGCGAAGGATGCTCGTGGACAATCTCCTCGACGGCGCCCGGCAGCCCGATCGCCTGCAGGAGACGTTGGTCAACGTGATGG
>Ga0164308_10001631_pt1 | contig 11946 bp, 16 predicted proteins | sample Whisoiple_246_MG_FD_109983 | JGI IMG/M metagenome (GOLD analysis project Ga0164308, IMG submission 109983) | Soil microbial communities amended with fresh organic matter from upstate New York, USA - Whitman soil sample_246_MG | ecosystem: Environmental > Terrestrial > Soil > Unclassified >... | reverse complement strand
CATAATGTGATTTACAGGAACTAATAAAAAAGCTCCCTCTGATAAGGGAACTTTTAAGGAAGTTACTTAATCCATTGGAACTCTTTTAAAGGCCAATAAGCTAATTTCGCTTTTCCTACAATCTTATCTACGGATATTGTTCCTACTCTAGGAGATCTACTATCTAGGCTATACATTCTATTGTCCCCCATAACAAATAACTGGCCTTCTGGAACTGTTTTATTACCTGTATACTCTTCAAGTTTAAAATCCTCAGTTAATGGACCTGTTACGATTTCTTTTTTATATTGATCTAAATAAGGTTCCTCATATTTTTTGCCGTTTATATATAACGTATCATTGCGATATTCTATATGATCACCTGGTAAACCAATGACTCTTTTAATATAATCTTTTTCCTTTGTAGCATGAAAAACGATAATATCAAACCTTTTTATATTGGCTGCCTTATTTTTACCTATTTCATTAAGAATAATATGTTCATTATTTTTTAAAGTAGGCATCATAGACTCGCCGTTCACCACGATAGGAGCAAGTACGTACTCCCTTACAACAAAAGCCAAGATACAAGCAATAATAATTGATTTGATCCATGAAAAAATCTCTCTACGTTTCAATTGAAAACTCCTCTACAATCATAATACATGTTTAGAAGTATAACATAATATATAGAAATTAATCTTTAATTTAACAATTTGGATTCACGTGAATTAGTTACCATAATTTCTCTTTCTAAAGCATACAGCTCTTTATATGTTCTTAATCTAATAAGTCTCTTCCTCTAGATTTTTGAAAGAAAAGCATATAAAAATTCATTTTCTGTATGTATATTCTTTGTAGAAAGATAAATTTCACATTTTATAATTGAAGATTTTAAATCCAGAAAATTATTTTAATATAATTTATAACCACATCTAAAAATCCACCATCTCTTACTCTCCCATATGATAAATCGCTTACAGAATAGATTAAACAAAATTTTCTTCTTTTTCTAAAATATAAAATACATGTTTACATGCATCTCTAATTGTTATATTGTTATAAGGAAATTTATTCTATAAGAGGTGCAATTAATGAAATTAAAGAAAATTATTCTATCAACTGCTTTAGCCACAACACTTTTATCTCCAGTTGCTGCAAGTGCAGCATCAACTCCTGATTTTAATTTTGAATTTAAACATCAGTTAACATCAAGAAGCTACGCTTTAGGTGGTAAAGATGTAAAAATCACTACTACAGCTGATACATATGGCGAAGCAGGTAACTTTACAATTGAATTATACAGACTAAAGAGTGGCGGAAAATCTACTTTCTTAGATGCTAAAACGTTTAGTAAAAATGGAACGACTTCCCGAGTTTATTCAAATGGTACAAAAGGTAGCTTTTACATGATATTTAAAAAATCTGCTACTTCTCTAGGTACTGGAGGATATGGGTATATTGACAACAATTAATCCAAAGAATTTATAATCTTGTATATGGTAGGTGTTAAAATAGAATGCTAACAGAAATGTTTCCTTTCATTTATGGTTCGTGGTTTTTAGGTATTGTTATATTAATTCTTTTGTTTAATCGTATAGTCTTGAAAAAGAAATATAAATTCGAAAAGGTTTTTATGTTATTATTATCAATCTTTTATTTAATAGGTTTAATATCTGTAACATTATTTCCTATGCCTGTAGATGATAATTTAATCCAATATCGAATTAGTAGTGGAGATAATGAAGTAAATAACTTGATTCCTTTAAAATCTATTATTGGAGCGATAGATGGAAATTTCATTATGTCAATGATTCATCAACTAGGTGGAAACCTTATCCTATTGTTTCCTTTGGGAATTTTTATTCCAATTTTGTTTCCTAAACTAACAAAATGTAAGACAATTGTACTTATAGGATTTTTAGTCTCTCTTCTTATTGAATCATCACAGTTTACTATTTCTTCAATTATAGGATTTACATATAGAAGCTTTGATGTAGATGACCTACTACTAAACACAATTGGTTCTGGAATTGGTTTTCTATTTTATAAATACATATATGTGAAGGTTCTAAGAGATGAAATATTTGGATTAAAATAAAAGCAGCCAATTTTATGGCTGTTTTTATTTGTCTCTCCAGCCTCTAGGGTTGAATGTTGTACTTATTTTGTAAGAGTGATCTACTGAGTATAAAATACTTAATCAATTGTTAACGATGTTCAACATAAATCATCCAAAAGGATACACATATTTAGACGGTGAAAAAGCCAATAATAAAAAATCGATTCAACATTTGTAATAAACCTTATTGTACTTATAAAAGGTGATTTTATCATTTAATACCCTATAGAAAAACTGCGTATTTGTCGTCAGTTAGAGTAAATGATAAAACTTTTATTATTTAATAATTAATTTAATATTTACTTATAAGATTGAGTTAGTTTTATTATAGTTAAACAATATAAAAAGGTTTAATACCTAACCCATAAATAAAATTAAAACAAAAAACTATGATACAATTATCCAGGATTAAACATAAGATCTTGGAATCGCAGGAAGTAATAATGAGGAGTTAATGAAAATGAGCATTGCAACCTACATTGGTTTAAATTTTGCAGTAAAACTTAATGAATATTATACGGAAGATGAGGTTGAATTTGACTATGTTTTCTCAGATGAAGAAAATCGTAAGGTAGTTCAGCAGAAATATTTTACTACACCTTATCTCTATGAAGTTGCTGAAAAAGAGAATCCAATTTGGGAAATGAACGAATATCATAAGTTTCACTCTCCACATAACTACGAAAAATCACAAAAAACTTTCCTCTATTTATGTGATCTTCTAAAAAAATTACTTCCAAAAGGTGATTATTGTGAAATCTATATATGCTGGTTGGGAGAAGAAGAGGAAGAGTACGAGGGTAATTTGAAAATTGATTTAAATAATCTACAAATAGATACTATAGAAATTTATGAGAAATGTTTCATCAGAATAGAAAACTAGGGCTATTATAATTTATTAGCCTTTCGAGGTATCATAACAAAGTTAGAGTTGACCGAATTTATTGGTTAACTCTAACTTTTACACTGAAAACAATAATGTTGTTTAACCTAGTCTTTAATTAAAGTACTTGTCCATTCTTCCTTTTAAATCTTCGTAGTTCTCATCTGTAGCTTGTTCCATGCCATGTTTAAGAATATCTCTTGCTTTCTTTTTTTCATTGGCCATTAAATAAAAATCACAGACTTTGTCATAAAATACATCGGGCTCGTGCAGGGCTAAATCTGCTGCTGTATTCCAATCAATAATTTGTTCGTAATAAGGAATACCTACATTTATCACCTTATGGACAAATTTTTTAAACTCTTTTTTATCTGACTCCGTATTGTAAAGTGTAAAATGATCCTCATCATTTTCCAACCAATTAGGAATATTCCAATCTGAACTAGCAACAACTATATTGTCGATTAACTTGGTATCCCATACTTGCTCATACCATTTTTCATAATATTTTGACGATACATCCCACACGCTCCAAAAAACACATTCATCTTGTGAGCTATACTGACTTATGCAAAAAGATAAACTTAAGGTAAATACCCCTGACTTTCTAGAGAATTTTGGGCCACTTTTAGCATATCTAAAGCCTAAAGGCTCCAACAAGTGAAGAAGATCGGTCTCAATGTATGATTTTAGTAAATCTTTTGGTTTCATAAATTTCCTCTTTATAAACTATTTTTCTTTTGAATCTTGATATAGTTTTCCAGATGTAGAAGGGCTAAATACAATAGGGTAATCTACGCCTAGCTCCTCTTTGATTTTTTCCAATAAATCTAGCCCCTCTTTATTATGTTCGTTTTCCATTTCGATTCCTTTTCTCTTTAAGGTATCAGTATTAAAATCAATCCACTCTCCATATTCACTAACCCAATGCTCTAGCTCTTCTTGAAGACTTCCAGATAAAGTGAAATCCTCAATATCTAGATTTTCCCCACATTCATTGCACCAGATAGGGTCTACTGAAAGGTCAGCTTCTAGTTTATACGTATTATGTTTACAAGTTCGAGTACCAAATAATTTTTTAAAGAACATAAACTACCTCCATCTACATTCCTTATAATACACTCAGAGTATATAAAATCCTATATCAAGTTTAGTTAACATAAAACGTATTACAGGAACAAAAGCCCCCTCTATCCTGCATAGAATAAAGGGGCTTTGGTAACCTAATGTATAATATAGACAGTAAGTAAAAGAAGTCTCCCATTGAGACTTCTTTTCTATCTTCATTAATTTTTCTTTTTAGACTGATTTAAATGTTAGGGTTAAAAATCTGATGAAATTAAATAAGACCTTCTATTTTAGCTTTCTTTTTAAATTCTAAAATGGCTTCTACTGCCTTTTTGTATCCTCCAGAATCCCTTAACGATTTTCCAATTTCCAAGCTTTTTTCTCTAAATGAAGAGTTCGATAGCACTTGTTCTGTTGCATTTCGTAAGGTAATAGCATCTAATTCTTGACGATTAAGTTGTAGACCAGCTCCTAATTCTTCAATCCGATTAGCCACTATTAGCTGATCGCCCACAACAGGCATAACCACAAGAGGAACTCCAAAATAAAGCCCTTCACTCGTACTATTCATTCCACCATGAGTAATAAAAACATCTGTTTGTTCTAATATTTCTAACTGAGGTACATAATTACGTATAATGAAATTAGATGGAATATCTTTAAATTGGCTAATGTCCGTCTGTTTCCCTACTGATAGTATAACTGTAGCCTGTATTTCTTGGAATGCTTCAAAGCAGGTAGTATATAACTCAGGTTGCTGGTTAAATATTGTTCCCATTGAAATAAAGATAAGCTTATTACCAGGAATATTTTTTAATGAAAGAGTTTCTACATCTTTTCGAGGCGCAATAGAAGGACCAACAAAAATAAAAGAGTTATCAAACTTTTCAGCACGAGGTTGATATGATCTTGAAGTATATACAAGAGTAATATCGCCAGGGCAAGACATCAGCTTATGATTATCGTTGATTGTTATACCATATTTTTGTCTCCATTTTTTTAATATCTCTTCAAGTTCTTGATATGTTGGAGGTGTCTTATTAATTTCTCCTCGACTTTTCATCACGTTCGAAAAGACCTCTTCATCAATAGCAAACGTTGTACAAGAGGATATTTTAGGTATATTCAATATATCAGCAATCATCCATCCTGCGGCGAAATTATTATCATAAATAACGTAGTCGTATTTTTCAGCTCCTATGTCCTCTAGAACACCTTCTATGACTGTATCCGCAGAGCGTACCATATATAATAGCATTTCAAGAGGGTCCATTCTTTTCGCCATTTTTTTCACTAGATCTCCATTGCGTGTAAAATTTTTATAAGGACGAAATGTAGCTCCCGTTTTCTCAATTTTATTTCTATATTCCTCTACACAGTAATAGACAACCTCTTCACCCTTTTTTAGGAGTTCTTCCACTAATGCAATGGTAGGATTGACGTGACCTTCTCCAGGATAATTAAGGAATAAAACTTTTCCCATCTTAATTCCTCCTTTTATAATATAAATAGTTCATGTCATTATACCATTTGTTGTTTTTCTACACCTTATTACATCTTTTTTAAGGTCAGTTTACTAAAGAAAAGAATTAGAGGTGTCTAATATGAAGTATTTTACTTTCATTGTCTCTACACCATCCGTTGTAATGGTTAATCTCTTTAGTATATTAGTCGACCCTGCGTATCATATAGTTTCTAATTAACATAATGTTTTTTTCTAGGTACCTTTTAATAGTTTACATTGTCCCTATGCTATAATTTCTAAAAAGAGTATAGGGGAATAAGAATGAAAAATTCACTTAGGGAATATATTCTAAATGCTAATTTTCAGGAAGCAAATAAGCAAGTTAAACAAATGAAGTTCTCAAAATTTGAAGAGCAAATTATATTGTGGGCATTTGAGGACGATTACGATCTTATATACTATACATTCATTTGTCATCTTCTTATTCAACAAGAAAGTGAAGATCTTCATTCTTTAGCGTGCGACGTTCTTGCTAACCCCCTATGTCGCATAGAAGGAGCATACAAAGGCGCTTTATATCATACTAGAGAAGCTTTAAGATTAAATCCAACTAATATAGGTCATAAAGAGATGTTGCTATTTCTTTATATCTGTCCTGATCTTCCAGAAGAATTATTAACTCGTGAAGAAAGTCTGGAAACAGCTGAATCCATATTAGAAGTAGATCCGGAGAATCAAGCAGCTAGATCTTTTATGAAAGACTATAAACCAAGAAAAAGAAGAAAGTGACAAAATTAACTGTATACTCTATAGAAAGTTAGTTACCATAATGTAACTTATCGGTAGAAGAATATAAAAACACTAATTTAAATTTACTGACTGAAACATTCGGGTTGAGGTGTACTAGCATCATCTTTTCCACCCACAAAAAAGGTAAAATAGTTTCCGTTGTAATCATCTTCAGCAGTCATTTCCCAATTAATATCCTTTTCCCAATTTAATTTCTTCACTTTTTTCCCTTGATCATCTACATAATAATATTCTGAGTTATGCCAACCTGAATCTACCCTAGAATACCAACCAAAAGATTCTGGGGAAGACGTTTTTAGCTTTCCATCCTTAGAAATTTTATGAATAATTTTCTCATTTTGGACTTTTAAAGGTGGCTTGCCTTCTACATCATAAAAGACGCCAACACAACCTGTATAACCATTCGGGATTAAATATACGGTATCTATTCCTCTTCGTTCATGAAAAAACAAAAAATAGATTGTACCAACTAACAGCAATAAGCCCACAAATATGTATCCGGTTTTTTTCATTCTTTACTCCTTCAATTTCAGTACAAATATTTGATGAAATTACAAAAAACCACAAAGTTAGTTCACATGACAAACGTTATCGCTAATAAAAAAGACTCCTCTTAAGGAGCCTTTAGTCATATTAAGTCCTTTTCCATACCTTTATTTTATTTACTAAGGTAAAATTCATTATCAAAAGTAGATAGATCAACTTCCCTAGATCCTTTTTTATAAACTTGATCTGCCCCCATTGTTTCTCCCTTTCTCCATCCCCACAACCAAATGCTTACTTCGTACCAAGGAGGAATACTTCCTGCCTCAGATGCAATAAACCATTTATATTTTTCAGTGATATAGTCCTCACCTACAGTTGTTTTTACTAAGTGAGCTTCGCGAGGTATAGGAAATCCCTCAACATCCGGAGATGGAGTATAAGCTAGCTTGAAATAACTGCCTAATAACAGTGCGATGATAACAACAGCAAAAATCTTTTTTCTTTTCTTTATCATAAAATGTATACCTTTTCCTTTTTAATATCAATATAGCACTACAAATAAAGAAAATATATGAAAAATAATAGATATATAGAGTTATTATACATCTTTTTATTACAGTAACCTGCTTTAATTAAATTTCTAATAGAGATCATACTATCCCTAAGAACAAAAGAAGCGCTGATAAATTAATTTATCAGCGCTTTTTTTGTTGGCTTGTATTAAATAAATAACTTAACATAAACAATCTGGTTTTCTCATAAATTTTATATTCTTCATAAAAAGTTGGGTACCTAAAGATTTCTTTTTCTAAAAAAGAATATTGAGGAAAAACTTCAAAGAAGGTCAACCTTAATTCATTTATTTGATGTTGAGGAATTTTTTTCGTTTTGCCTTTTAAAACATAGCTTAAACTCCCAGCTATATTGGCCCAATAACTGTCTAGATCCGCAGTTAGTACATCATCTTCTCGAAACTTTTCATTGAATTCATTTTTCATTTTATCAACATCGTCGTGAGGAAAGGGGTGATACAATTCAACTTCAAGTTGTTTTAAATTGTTAATTAACTTCATTTTGTCTATATCAAACTCCACCCTTCGTAAACCATACCAGTCTTATTTTTTTACACCTTGATATAGCTCTCTAGACTTAGAAGGACTAAATACAATAGGGTAATCTCCTCCTAGTTCTTCTTTTATCTTTCGTAAGAGCTCTAAACCTTTTTTATTATGCTCGTTTTCCATTTCAATTCCTTTTTCCTTTAAAGAATCATTACCAAAATCGATCCAATCCCCATAATCACTAACCCAGCACTCAAGTTCTTCTTGGAGAATATTAGACAATGAGAAATCCTCAATATCAAGGTTTTCTCCACATTTATTGCACCAAATAGGATCTGTGGAAAAATCGGCTTCTAATTTATATGTATCATGCTTACAGTTTTTATTATTCCATAATTTTTTAAAGAACATAAACTACCTCCATTTACATTCCTTATAATACATTCAAAGTATACAAAATCATATATTAATTTTAGTTACCATAATACGGCTCTTATAGGAATAAATAAAAAAGAGAAGAAAAACTCTTCTCTTTTCTAATGGAATTCTTCTGATATGAGAACTCATAAAAAACGTAATGTTTTCAATGTGCTAATGCATTATAAATTGAATAATCTACTTCTCCTGAAATGTTCTTTATCCTCTTTTCACATAGTACCATAACCATCAAATTCTCCTTAGAAGGTGGAGGATTTTTACTGGACGCATGTATATCAAATTCAGTTGAAGTTCTAAATCCGAAACGTCGATAGTATCGATAATCTCCTTCCACAATAATTCCCTTATAATCCATTTCAATAGCTAATCTAATACCTTCTTGTATCATATACGCACCAACACCTTGTTGCTGTTTATCGATGGCTACTGAAACAGGTGATAACATCAATATTTCATCTTCGTACTTAGCACTGATTGGTAGTTTTGAAAGGATAAGGTGTCCTATAATTTCTCCACCTTCCTCAACAACCAAATCAAGCTGAGGAATATAATATTGTTTTTCTCGAATCTCTTTTACTAAAGCTTTTTCAACTATTCCGTCTGAGTAACTGGTGTTTTTGAATATCTCATATACAAAACTTTCAGTAAATTTATGTTCTTCTTTTTTTGCTACTCTTAGTTTCATCCATCCACCTCTAACATACAGGTATACTATCATTCCATAGTGTTCTTAGATATCCTTCTTCATCATTTATGCTTAGTTAATCTTCTCCATACTGTGTTTTCTATATTCACGTAAAAAAACATTACCTTTTAAAGAACTTTGAAGTAACGTATGAAAATTTTTTATATTTCTTTGAATCTACCTTAACTTCTTCTAACGATTAATCAAATATGTCATTAATAATGAGACTATTATATGACCCTACGATATTTCCAATAAATCAATTCTGTATCTCTATAGTCAATTTGGAATCCCAATTTCGTTAATACTTTTTTAAAAGCGATATTGTCAGGATCACATCTAGCACGAATACATTTAACTGAATCTTGACTTGAGGCCCACTCTAATAATTTTTGGGCGGCTTCAAAACAATAACCTTTGCGGCAGTGGCTTTTATTAGTAGCAAAACCGATTTCAATCATACCATTTGGATCTGGGTCTCCAAAAAATCCAATGCCTCCAACTATTTCATTGTGGTTCTTCGACACAATAATCCATGAGTCAAATCCTTTAGTACCATTGTTTTTAAGAAGGAGCTCTCGAAAGTAAGGTAAAGCTTCAAAAAAATCATGGCCGGGCCATTCGCCGTTGGTTTTGTATCCTAAAGCTTCGATTGCTTGTGTATTACGTTGGGCTGCCGCCTCGATTAGATTAAGATCAACGGTTTTCAGTATTAGTCGATTAGTTTCAAGTTTCATATCTAGTTCACCTTTCTTATTAAATAATCTTTATTAAATAAATTAAATGACTTTAATATTCAATAATATTGTTTTAGAGACCATACATGGTAGGTGTAATTTTTTATCAGGTGATTAATCATATCCGGTCTTTATTTTCCGTAATTAACCATATTAATAATAAATGCTTATTTCTGTTTATATTTTTTAATTCCTTCTTCAAATATTTTGGCTTGTTAGTTGATGAAAGAAATATGTATAACGTACAAGTAGTTAGTTATCATAATGTGGATTACAGAAAATATAAAACCTGAAATTCCCTGTTCCATAATGGAAGTGATTTCAGGTTCCGTTAAAATTTATTGATTTTGAAAAAGATAGAGACCAAATCCTAAAGTATCTCTACCCCATGTAAGGTAAGTACGTTTCCATGACCTAATTTTATTTAACATACTGTTACAATCAGGGTCGTTCGGGTTTTCATAACAATATTTTTCCATAGACATAGCATATAATCCTTCATATTCATCCCAATCATCGTCACTTGCAACAACTGACCAAATCGGCACTAGGCCCATACTTTCTCCCATAAAAACATTCTCATGGTGTTTTTTTAATTCTGACTCTTCTGCGCCACCAAGTGCATCTAAATACTCCTGATTAGGTTTCTTCTTCCAGTATCCTTCTCCTATTAGAATAAAGCCGCCCTTTTTTACATTTCTTTTTAGAGCTTGTAACGTTAATTCTAAGCTCCCCAAAGCATGAGTAGAACCCACACAAACTCCTACATCAAAATGATCGACGTATTCACTTACCACATTTTTGGCATCTTTTACAATGTACGTGATTTTCCCTTCAGAGATTCTTTTTTTGGCCCGTTGCTTTGCCTCTAAAATAGAACCTTCATATAACTCTACGGCTGTCGCTCCAATACCATACTTTTCAACTAAACGTATTAACAGTTCACACTTCCCAGCCCCGATATCTAACCCTCTTGCATGAGATTCTAACTGAAGAAAATCTATAATCCTATTGATTTTAGTTTCACTTATCGGGTTACTAAATAAATGTTCACTATGGGCAATTGCTGAGAATTTATTCTTGTCCATTGATTGAACTCCCCTTTGTTCTTTTTAGATACTTATTTTTCTCATTAAGTTATTTAGGATAGAAACACTCATAGTCCCAGCCCCTTTTAAAATAAATATCTATATCTGCATTTACATGCGACAATAATTAACAAATTCTTTCACTTTTTGCTTTATCGTCTATATAATAATTAATTTGATTTACCATCTATTATACAACTCTAGATACCTTGTTAAGTTTATTACTACTGATAATTAATTCCTTAAAAATTGGAGAAACCCTTCCTCGCTGTGCCATAATTAAATGGTCAAGGTGGACAGCGTATAGCTAGTTAACATAAAACAATTTCTAGGAAGTAAAAAAGAGCCGTTTATTATGATAAACGGCTCTTTGGTATAGTGAAGTATAAACTTTAATCGTTTAATATAACTTCAATTCTTTTTGTATTTTTACCTTTGTTCTTAACTTTAGTAAATGAAAATGAACCAATCTCATTTGTTGACTTTACATGAGTTCCGCCACAAGCTTGTTCATCTAATTCACTAATGGCTACTAATCTAATCGTTTGGATAGACTTAGGCAGAAGATTAATCACGGTTTTGATGGACCCGGGAATTTTTTCAACTTCTTCACGTGGAAGACTGCGTGTAGAAATCATATGATTTTCTTCTACAATCTTCTGAATTTCCTGTTCCATGGAAGAAAAAGAAGTTTCAGAAATTCCTTCTTCGAACTGAACATCAATACGAGCGCGATTATCTTCATAAATTTCATTGCTTGTAGCTAAAGCTCCGAACTTATTATAAAGATGGCCGGCAATTACGTGTAAAAGCGTATGGTATCTCATAAATCTATAACGTCGATCCCAATTGATTTGAGCAGTAACCTCTCCTAAAGTTAGATTTCTAGCATCACGTACATAATGAACAATTTCACCCTGTTCTCTTTTTACTTTTACAACTTCGACTTCATAATTTCCTTGCTTTATAACGCCTGTATCGAACGGTTGTCCTCCACCTGTTGGGTAAAAAACGGTCTCGTCTAAAATTACTTTATTTTCGTTAATTTCTTTAATAAAGGTTGTACAACTTGTCTGATAACTGTTCTCTAAAGATAATTCTTTTTCCATTTTCAATTCCTCCTT
>Ga0164308_10001630_pt1 | contig 11946 bp, 12 predicted proteins | sample Whisoiple_246_MG_FD_109983 | JGI IMG/M metagenome (GOLD analysis project Ga0164308, IMG submission 109983) | Soil microbial communities amended with fresh organic matter from upstate New York, USA - Whitman soil sample_246_MG | ecosystem: Environmental > Terrestrial > Soil > Unclassified >... | reverse complement strand
CGGCTCTCCCGCCGCTGCTGGACGGGGACCCGAGGGTGCACCTCGGTGACGTGCCTTCGCGGGTCTTGGGCCGGGCCCGCTATCAGGTGTCGGTGCAACGCCCGCTGCGGCTGTCCGCCCCACTGGACACCTGCTGCTCGCTCGGGGAATGGAGTGTTCCTGGGTTGCTGGAGATCCGCCGGACCAGATCGATCAGCCGCGGTGACCCAGCACCGACTGGTGTTCCGTTCACCGGATCGGTGCAAGTGCCTGCCGTGCGGCTGATTTCCGACGCTGTGTTCCTGGAACGATGGTGGGGCGGCTGGTGATCATCACGCCAGCCCTCAACGGCGGGTGACGATCAGGTCAGCCGGGCAATCGCGACGTGGCGAGCGCGCGGTAGCGATCCTCTGCTGCCGGGTCGAGCACCTCGCGGGCGATCAGCTCCAGCACGCAGCGCAGCGCCAGACCGAAACTGCCGTAGACGCCATCGGCAATCATGGCGAGCCGGCCCAGTTGGCCGGGATCCAACTCGGTGAATCGGACCGGGTCCCGGACGTAGAGCAGGTCCGCCTCGACGAGCTGACGAGCAGCCTGCTGAAGCGGGTCCGCCCAGACAACAGGTGCCATCGGCCAGGTTCGGGTGCTGACGAACTGATGAGGAATGAATCCCTGTTCGCGCAATTCCAGGTCGACATCGGCGAAGGTCGGCTGATCGCGATAGAGGCGGTGGAAGCCGACCTCGGTCTGCACTGCGAGTGCTTCACGGAGTTTGCCCCGGCCCGCGCGGAGCACCGACAACTCACCTCCCTGGATGTCGATCTTCAGCAGGTCGATTGCGCCGATCTCCTCGATGTCGTCCAACCTTCTGGTGTCCACCGGATGTCGGCCGGTGACCTCGGCGAGCGCGGGAAAGTCGATGAGCAGGTCGAGCTGATCATCGTCCGGCGCCAGCAGACTGGCGAATCCCGAGGCTGCGCACATGTGCAACGTGTGGCGACCGCCGTCGCCCACCGCGTACGGGAGGTACCGCTCGTGGGGCCCGGCCTGTCGACGGAGGTCGGCCAGTGCCTGGGGTTGCGGTTCGAAACCCGTGACGCGGCACAGCCCCGAGTCGAGCAACCGGCGGTAGGGGGGGTCTCCGTCGATGGGGTTGGCACCGATGTCGACGACGTCGATCACGGGCCCGTCGAGCCCGATGCCGAGTACGGGCGCCAACAGGTTCTGCACCAGCCTGGCAGTCTCGGAACTGCCGGCGCCGTGCGCCGGATTGGGAGCATGTTGCACGGCCAGATCCACGGCTGTGCTGTTGCGATCGAGATCCACCGCAGAACGGCCTTTCTCAGAGTCATCGGGCCATCAGAAGTCGCCCGTCGCCTGGCGGTCCAGCTCGGCTAGGGCTTGAGCACGACCTTGATGCATCCATCGGACTTCTGCTGGAACGTGCGGTAGGCATCGGGTGCTTCGACGATGGGCACGGTGTGGGTGGTCAGGTCGAGCACGCCGAGCGGATCCGACGGGTCGTCGACCAAGGGGAGAATGTCGGAAATCCACTTCTTGACATTGCACTGTCCCATTCGCAGTTGTACCTGTTTGTCGAACAGATCCATCATCGGCATCGGGTCGGCGGTACCGCCGTAGACGCCGCTGATCGAGACGGTTCCACCGCGACGCACCGCCCCGATGGCATTGTGCAGGGCGGTCAGCCGGTCGACCCCGACGTTCTCGATCAGCTTCTGGGCCACTGCGTCCGGCAGCATGCCGGTGGCTGCCTGGGCGAATTTGGCGACGGCCGCACCGGCTCCGCCGTGTGCCTCCATGCCGACCGCGTCGATGACGCCATGGGCACCGTAGCCGCCGGTCAGGTCGAGCAGCGCAGCGGGAACGTCATCGATGTCGGTGGGATCGACCGTTTCGATCCCGTGTCGGGCCGCCATGTCCCGGCGCTCAAGAACCGGGTCGATCCCGATCACCCGGTGACCCAGATGCGCGCCGATCCGACCGGCGAACTGACCCACCGGGCCCAGCCCGAAGACAGCGAGCACTCCGCCGTCGGGGACGTCGGCGTACTGCACCGCCTGCCAGGCGGTCGGCAGGATGTCGGACAGGAACAGGTACCGCTCGTCGGGGCCCTCGGGGCTCACCGCGATCGGCCCGTACTGCGCCTGCGGCACCCGCAGATACTCTGCCTGGCCCCCGGGGACCGACCCGTACAGCGACGTGTAGCCGAACAACGCGGCACCCTTGTTCTGGTCACGAACCTGCGTTGTCTCGCATTGGGACTGGAGACCGTCCGAACACATGCCGCAATGCCCGCAGGAAATGTTGAAGGGCACGACCACCCGATCGCCCGGCTTGATATGGGTGACATCGGCACCGACTTCCTCGACGATGCCCATCGGCTCGTGGCCGAGGATGTCGCCGACGGTCAGGTAGGGGCCGAGCACCTCGTACAGGTGCAGGTCGGAGCCACAGATCGCGGTCGAGGTGATCCGGACGATGGCATCGGTCGAATGCTGGATCGTCGGATCCGGCACCTCGTCCACCCGGACGTCGCGCTTGCCGTGCCAGGTCACTGCTTTCATGGTGTGCTCCTGTCCTGATCCCACCGGGTGATGATCGGTGATGGGACGTTCTTGACCAGACGGCGTCGGGCCGTCCCTGCAGATTGCCTGGCATGCTTCTCGCCTGGCAGGTGGTGACGGTGTACCCAGCGCGCCTGCCGGGAAACACCTGCCTTCGTTTCGGCGGTCGCGTTCCGGGCTACTCCGGGACTGTCACGGGCGAGCCGGTCCTGGCGAGATTCGGACGAGTCGGGCATCCGGACGCGAGTGCACAGGAAGATGGTGCCGAAATGGCAGTCGACGAAGGAACCTTGCGACGAGCGGCGATCGTCATCGGTGCCTCCAGTGGCATCGGTCGATCGACAGCGCGTGCATTGAGCGCCCAGGGTTGGAACCTCGTGCTGTCCTCGAGGTCGGTGACAGCACTGGCTGCTGTCGAGCGCGAGTGCGCCGTGAATGGGGTCGAGATACTCGTCTCACCCGTCGATGTCGGTGACATGACGGAAATCTGTGCGCTCTTCCAGCGGGCGGTGGCCAGGTTCGGTCGGGTCGACGCGGTGATCAACACCGCCGCGGCTGTCGCTTACGGCAGGTTCGAGGACATCCCGCCCGAGATCTTCGACCGGGTCATCACCACCAATCTGCTGGGTACCGCGAATGTGGCCCGGGCGGCACTGCAGCTCTTCCACGGCCAAGGCGGGGGGGAGTTGGTGATCGCCGGGTCCCTGCTCGGCAAGATCGCGGTTCCCTACATGAGCCCCTACGTCACCGCGAAGTGGGGTGTACAGGCGCTGACCCGGATGATCCAGATCGAGGCCAGGCAAACCCCCGGCGTGCACGTCACACTGATCTCTCCGGGAAGCGTCAACACCCCGGCGTACAGCCAGGCGGCCAACTACGCCTTGCGTGAAGGTCGTCCGCCGCCCCCGATCGATCCGCCGGAGAAAGTGGCCCGGGCAATAGTGAAGAGCCTGCGATCGCCGCGTCGGGAGCGCTCGGTCGGCATCGCCAATCATGTCGTCCTTCTCGGATTCCGGATGTTTCCGGCCGTCTTCGACCGTGCTGTCGGTCCGCTGATGAAGTTGGCGGGATTGTCCCGACGACAGCTCGCGGCCCACACCGGCAGTGTGCTGAGCGCCCGGCCCGAAGGTGAGGCCGAGCACGGTGTCTGGGGGCGGTTCGGGAGGCGCAGCGTCTCGACCGACGCGGTCTCACCCGTGGCCGGCGACATCGAGGCGGCGGCCATGGTGATGACGACCACCGATCGCCGGTCATGACCAAGCTCACCGCGGACGCGGTGGTGATCGGTGCCGGCCCCAACGGTCTTGTCGCCGCCAACGCGCTGGCCGACGCGGGCTGGGATGTGCTGCTACTGGAGGCCAACGACTCTGTGGGCGGAGCGGTCAGCAGCGCAGACGTCACTGCACCCGGCTTCCACTCCGACATGTTCAGTGCGTTCTACCCGCTGGCGGCCGCGTCACAGGTGATCAAGGGACTTGATCTGACCGATCACGGGCTGGCCTGGGTACAGGCCGACAAGGTATTGGCCCATGCCCTGCCGGACGGCCGCGCTGCGGTGCTTCATCGAGACCCCACTCTCACGGCTGCCGGTCTCGAGGAATTCGGCGTCGGTGACGGGCAGGCCTGGTTGGAGATGTTCGACGGTTGGCAGCGCATCCGGGATCCCTTGCTGGATGCCATGTTCACCCCGATCCCACCGATCAGGGCGGTGTTCGAATTGCTCGGCCGGAGCCGGTTGTCCGGCATGCTCGACCTCGCCCGGTTGGCCGTGTTGCCGGTGCGCCGATTGGGATCCGAGAACTTCACCGGCGACGGCGGACCGCTGCTGCTGACCGGCAATGCCATGCATGCCGACGTCCCGCCGGACGCCGCCGGCAGTGGGATCTTCGGCTGGCTGTTGGCGATGCTCGGGCAGGACGTCGGCTTTCCGGTCCCGCAGGGTGGCGCGCAGAACCTGGCCTTCGCCCTGCAACGGAGATTTGAATCTCGCGGTGGGCAAGTGCGCACCGGTGCAAGGGTGACCGCTGTGCTGGTGACGGGAGGTCGGGCAACCGGCGTCCGCACCGCTGACGGAACCGTTATCACGGCGAAAAAGGCCATTGTGGCGGATGTCTCGGCGCCCGAGCTGTACCGGGACCTGGTCGGGCTACAGCACCTTCCGGGAAAGGTCCGAGGGCAGCTGGAACGCTTCCAGTGGGACAATCCGACCCTCAAGATCAACTGGGCGCTGAACCGCCCGGTTCCCTGGCGATCGTCAGGGCCGAACGGAGCCGGGACGGTCCACTTCGGTACCGACCTGGACGGCTTCGTCGACTTCGCCGCGGATCTGTCCGTCGGCCGTCCGCCGGAGCATCCATTCGTGCTCTTCGGTCAGATGACCACCGCCGACCCCACCCGGTCGCCCGCCGGAACCGAATCGGCCTGGGCGTACACCCATGTGCCGCAATCGATGTCGAGGTCCAAAGCGCAGTTGGACGGTCATGTCCGGCGGGTCGGGGATCACCTCGAACAGGTGGCGCCCGGGTTCGGGGCGAGCATCATCAGTACGTTCGTCCAGTACCCGGGCGATCTCGAAGCGCAGGATGCCAACCTCGTGAACGGCGCGATCAACGGTGGAACCTCGTATCCGCACCAGCAGCTGATCTTCCGGCCGACGCCCGGCCTTGGGCGGCCGGAAACTCCGATTCCGGGACTGTTTCTCGCATCGGCGTCGGCACATCCCGGGGGCGGTGTGCACGGAGCCTGCGGATGGAATGCGGCCACATCGGCGTTGCGCTCCCAGGGACCGTGGAGGGCCGTTCGGCGGCAGTTGGCCCGCACTGCCTGGGCTCGGCTGCTCAAGGATTGACCGGCGCCGTTTCCACGGTGGTGTACCGCAGGGTGCCAGTGTGGTCCAGGACGAGGATGCTGGACAAATGGACGCGGGCCGCTCCCGCCGACGACGACTTCGAGCAGCCTTCGCTGTCTCCGATCGCCATCAGCGGCACGGGCAATTCGCTTGATCAGTCGTCCTGGTTGACGCCATTGCCTCCTGCCGGGCCGCTCGAGGTGGTGTGCTCCTGGCCGGCCCACGACATCCCCGAGTCCCGGACGGTGCTGGATGGCGCCGTCATCGCGCAGGCGGCATCACGAGCCGAGGTGCTGTGGCCCCCACCGCAGCTATGACCGGCAGCGGGGGCCGTTTGCGTCCGGCGAGCGGCAGATCCAGGCGTTCTCCATCATGGAATGTGAAAACATCGACAGGGCAACCGAGCGGGCGAACAGGCTGCCCACCTACGGATACGTCGAGGTCCGCGAACTGCTGCAGTATTGACCGAGAGGCGAGATCGGTATGGCCGGTGAGACTGTGGACGACGTGATGGCCCAGCTGGCGGCCGCCGAGGACCCCAAGTTCCGTGCGGTCAACGAGAAGCACGGGGACGACCACGGCGTGAACCTGACTCGGCTGCGGGCGATTGCCAAGCAGCTCAAAACGCAGCAGGAACTCGCGCAGTCTCTCTGGAACACCGATGACACGGCGGCCAAGCTGGTGGCGATCCTGATCTGCCGGCCGAAAGCTTTCGACCGGAGCGAGCTGGACACCATGCTCCGCCAGGCTCGCACGCCGAAGGTGCACGACTGGCTGGTCAACTATGTGGTGAAGAAGAACCCGCACGCCGAGGAGCTGCGGCAGGCGTGGTTCGCCGATCCGGATCCGCTGGTGGCCAGCGCTGGGTGGGCCCTGACCAGCGAGCGGGTCGGACGACAGCCGGAGAGTGTCGATCTTCCCGGGCTGCTCGACATCATCGAGTCGGAGATGAAGGACGCACCGGATCGCCTGCAATGGGCCATGAACAACTGCCTGGCGCAGATCGGTATCGATCATGCCGAGTTTCGCCAGCGCGCCATAGACATCGGTGAGCGACTGGAGGTCCTCAAGGATTACCCGACCCCGCCTGGCTGTACGTCTCCCTTCGCGCCGATCTGGATCACCGAAATGGTTCGCCGCGGACAGGACTCCTGATGGGCCAGGCGTACCCCGTGGCAGCGAACGCCGGGCCGACAGGGTCCGCCCTGCCAGAACCGCTGCGGCTCGTGAACTCTGACTAGGGCAACCGCCCCTTTCGGGCTGGAACCCCGTCACGACTGAACTCGTTGTGTCACAGCGATCGTCGCCACGCGCCGCACATCATCGCAGAGTGACCACCGAAGCGGCGTCCATGTCGTCGAACGACTGATTCTCCCCGGCCATGGCCCAGACGAACGAGTAGGCCGCGGTCCCGACACCGGAGTGGATGGACCAGGACGGCGAGATGACAGCCTGCCGATCACCGACCACCAGGTGCCGGGTCTCGGTGGGCTCGCCGAGCAGGTGGATCACCCTGGCATCCTCCGGTACGTCGAAGTAGAGGTAGCACTCCGTGCGCCGATCGTGGGTGTGCGCCGGCATCGTGTTCCACATCGACCCCGGATGCAGTTCGGTGACGCCCATGAGGATCTGGCACGAGCGGATGCCGTTCTGGTGGATGTACTGGTTCAGAGTCCGTCGATTACTCGTCAGCTGGTCGCCGAGTTCGAGTGCGTTGCCCTGGCCCTTCAGCACCAGCTGGGTCGGATAAGTGGTGTGCGCCGGTGCGCTGAAAAAGTAGAACTGTGCGTTCGGGCCGTCGGGATCCGCCGAATCGTTGGCGAAGATCACGTCCCGGGTACCTCGGCCGACATAGAGGCAGGCACCGTTGGGCAGGGTGTAGGTCTCGCCGCCGGCGCTCACCGTCCCGGTGCCACCGATGTTCACGATTCCGAGTTCGCGGTTGGCCAGGAAGTACTCGGCGCGCAGCGCCTCGAATGCAGGCAGCGCCAGCGGTTCGTCGACCGGGGCGGCCCCGCCGAGCACGACTCGGTCGTGATGCGTGTAGCAGGCGGTGATCTGGCCCGGGATGAAGAGCTGCCCGACCAGGTACTGGGCGCGCAGCGTTTCGGTGTCGAACGAGGGGAGCTGCTGGGGGTTGGTCGCGTAACGCTGTTCCATGATGATCTCCGGATGCTGGGTTTCGGGTGGTGGGATGCGGCAGATCAGCGGACGAGCCAACCGCCGTCGACGGGGATGATCGCCCCGTTCACGTAGTCGGAAGCCGATGAGGCCAGGAACACGAACGGGCCCTGCAGATCGGCCGGGGTGCCCCACCGGCCGGCCGGGATGCGATCCAGGATCGCCTTCTCACGGTTCTCGTCCGAGCGGATCTGTTCGGTGTTGTCGGTGGCCATGTATCCGGGTGCGATGGCGTTGACGTTGACACCGTGCACGGCCAGCTCGTTGGCAAAGGATTTGGTCAGGCCGGCGACTGCGTGCTTGCTCGCGGCGTAGCCGGGCACCAGGATCCCACCCTGGAACGACAGCATCGAGGCAATGTTGATGATCTTACCGCCGCCCTGGGCGACGAAGCGTTTGGCGGCTGCCTGCGACAAGTGGAACACGGCGTCCAGGTTGATCGCCAGCACCGCATCCCAGTCGGCGGCTCTATGCTCGAGCAGCGGCGCGCGCCGGATGATTCCTGCATTGTTGACGAGGATGTCGACCCGTCCCAACGTGTCCACCACCGACTGAATCGCATCCTCGAGCTGGTCCGGGGTCGCCTGGCCGAGGTCGAGTTCGATCTGATGTACCCGGCGGTCGAGATCCGTGAGCTGCCGCGCAGTCTGAATGGCCGGGCTACGGTCGAGCAGGGCGACATCGGCCCCGGCCTCGGCCAAGGCGGTTGCCGCGCTCCGGCCCAGCCCGCGCGACGTGCCGGTGACCAGCGCGACTTTGCCGTCGAGCCGAAAGGAATCGAGAATCACTGGTTTCTCCTAGGAAGCAACTGCTGTCGTCAGTCGCGATGTCTGGCTGGATAGACTGCCCTGCTACGGGTGTCGGGCTCAGTAGTAGGTGCGGCAGTACTCGGCAAGGCACAAGATCGCCATGGCTTGTCCGTAGGGCATGGATGTCAGCGGGATTTCGCGGTAGAAGTCGAGATCCCGTCCCATCCCGGTGCCGAACGAGACCTGTTGCAACTCGCCGTCATCGGAAATGTTCGAGATGATCGCCTTGACCGCCCGCTCTGCGGTCTCGGCGTAGCGGGCGTCGAGGTAGCCCTTCCGGACCGCCTTGAGGATTCCGTAGGCGATCCCGGCGGTCGCCGAAGCCTCGAGGTAGGACGACGGGTCGTCGAGCAGCGTGTGCCACAACCCCGATTCGTCCTGTAGTTGCTCGAGCGTGGACACCTGGGCGTCGAGTACCTGGATCAGGTAGCGGTGAACCGGATCGTCGGCCGGCAGGTCCAGCAGTTCCAGGAAGTCGGGGATCACCATCGTCACCCAGGAATTCCCGCGGGCCCACCTGGCGTTCGCGAAATGATGGTGGCCCTCGAAGGACCAGCCGTGGAACCACAGCCCGGTCTCCCGATCCATCAGATAGGCCACGTGCGTGAGGAATTGGAATGTGGCCTCGCGAACGTAGTGCGGCCGTCCCAGCACCAGGCCGATCTTGGTCAGCGGCAGGACCGTCATCATGAGGGTGTCATCCCATAACTGATGGTGGTTCTCCTCGGCGAGAGTGACGTGCTGCATGCCGCCGTGCGGGGTGCGCGGCATGTCGCGCATGGCCCATTCGGCCCAGGCGTCGAGCCACGGCACCAGGGTGCGGTCGCCCGTCTCTTCGTACCGGCAGGCCAGGGTGAGGAACGGAGCCATCGTATTGACGTTCTTCGTCGTGCCCTCGGCAAGTCTTGCGGCGAACCAGGAATCGATGATGTCGCTCATCGTCTGATCGCCGGTCTGGCTGTAGTACTGCCACATGCCGTAGAGACCGACGCCATGAGTCCATTCCCAGCCGGCCCAGCCCTTGGTGTCGATGACCCGTCCGTCGTCCAGGCGCAGCAGGAACTCGCCGGTCGTGTCCTCGATCGAGACCAGATTGGTGGTCAGCCGATGGATCAGTTCGCGGATCTCAGCCCTGGTGACGAACCGTTCCGGGGCCCGCAGCAGCCGGCTGTGCTTTACTGGCCACACCTTCGGTGTTGCTGTCGTGTCAGGCATCGATCTTCCTTGATCTGTCGGTGGAGATGTTCGATGGATTGCACACCGTCGACGGTGACTTCGCTGCGAACCGGCATTGCGTCCGTCGCGACGCACACGGGACCTGTTACTGTTCCCAGGATTTCGGTTCGGGCTCTTGGACGACCCGGTCGGTGGGAAGCCCGGCAGCGGCGAGCTGGTCGTCGAGGTTGAACACCTCGGGGACGTAGCTGAATCCTTCGTCCGGATTGCCGTTCCCGTCGAACAGTTCGGCCATCTCGGCCTGCCAGCGGGCATTGATCTCGGTGGCCGCCATGCGGGCCTGCGCGAGGTCACGGTCGTCGGCTTCGAAGTAGCCGATGAGCAGGCCGGTGTCGGCGAGGAACAGCGAGTAGTTCCGCCACCCCGCGTCGCGCAGAGCCGTCAGCATCTCCGGCCAGACCGCTGCGTGCCGTTCGCGGTATCTGTTCAGGTTCCGGGTATCGACCCGGGAAGTGAAGCAGTAACGCATGATCGGAGCCTCCGAACAGCTGGTCTGGACGATGGATGATGCTCAGGATGACGGTCCGGACAGCGGCCGGTCGTTGGTGGTTGCCGATCAGTGTTGGGCAACCTGATCCCGCTGGCCGAGGTCCGCGAGTGCCGTGCCCCTGGTCTCCGGAGTGAAGAATGCGGCACCCGCAGCAACCAGGGCGATGGCGAAGGTGACGAGGCCGATCACCAGCGGCACATTCGTCGATCCCGGGGGAGCGATGGCCGTGAACAGCGTCGGGAACAGGGACGCGATGGCCAGACCGACGTTCTGCGACACCGCGAACCCGGTGACCCGCATCCGCATCGGGAACTGCTCCTGGAAGAAGGTGGCAAAGGTGGCGTTCCACATCTGGAACAGCAGGCCCTGCACCAGGATGACCATGAGAATGACGAGGAACAAGTTTCCCTGCTCGATCGTCCAGAGGTAGAGGCCGGACAACACCCCGCCGCCGATCCCGCCGAAGATCATCAACGAGCGGCGCCCGATGCGGTCGGACAATGCGCCGAACAGCGGAATGGTCGCCACCGCCACGATGTTGGCAACCAGCGTCACCCAGAGCATGTCGCTGGTGCTGAAGCCGATGCCGTAGCCCTTGGCGGTTGCGTAGGACACGCCGAAAACGAGTGTGGCCGAACCGATCACGTTGGTGAACGTCATCAGGATGCATCGGAAGGTTCCCCACGGACGCGTGTGCAGAAGATCGATGAACGGCAGTCGACGTTTGGCTGCGGTCTCCGCCTGCGCCGTGAAGGCCGGCGGTTCCTGCACCCGCCGACGGATGATGAAGCCGGCCAGGATGACGACGGAGCTGAGCAGGAACGGGATCCGCCAGCCCCAGGTCTGGAAAGCGTCGGTCGGTAGGAATGCGGCGAGGGGGAGCAGTGCGCCGGTGGCCAGGATCGAACCTGCCTGGGTGCCCTGCAAGCTGAAGCTCGCAAAGAAGCCGCGGCGGGCGTCCGGGGCGTGCTCCACGATCATTGCGCTCGCGCCGCCGAGCTCGCCGGCGACGGCAAAGCCCTGAACCATGCGGAGGACGACCAGCAGAATCGGTGCGAGCGCGCCGACCTGTGCGTAGGTGGGGAGTACACCGACCAGGAAGGTCGACAGGCCCATCAGGAACATCGCCCAGACCAGGACATTCTTCCGTCCGTGCCGGTCACCCCAGGCGCCGAGCACGATCGCGCCGATCGGTCGGATGAAGTACCCGACGGCGTAGGTGGCGAGCGACGCGATCAGGGCGACGGTGGGGTTGCCCGACGGGAAGAAGACCGTCGGGAAGACGAGGGCCGCGGCCAACGAGTACAGCGCGAAGTCGTAGTACTCGAGGGCGCTGCCGATCCATCCGCTGAGCGCCGCCCGCTTCGGGTCGCGGTGCTCGACCTCCTGTGCGGGCCCAGTGCTCTCAACTGGTGCAGTGTTCATGTGCACGTCTCCTTGTCGACGGTGACCAGGGCCTTGACGGCCCGTCCGGGATGGGCAATGCGCAGTGCTGACGTTGTCGACCCCGGCGGCTGTCGCGTGATGAGTATCGCCTACCAAGGGGTTGAATGGAACCATAATGGATCGTTTCAATGACGTCAAGCCTCGATTTGGCGAGCTTGCCGATGAGCACGAACTGGGCGAGAACTGGCTGTCAGGAGCAGGGATCGGCTCGTCCGGCAGCACATCGACCGGATGTGCACCGAAAGCGTGCCTTGAAACAATCAAAGTTTTGCTTGGCGACACGACATGCTTGCCGACTCGGTGCCACGCGATGCCAGCGGCCGTGACGCCGGCCTACTCCTCGTCCTGGGGTTGGCCCGTCATCGTCCTCGG
>Ga0164308_10001629_pt1 | contig 11953 bp, 11 predicted proteins | sample Whisoiple_246_MG_FD_109983 | JGI IMG/M metagenome (GOLD analysis project Ga0164308, IMG submission 109983) | Soil microbial communities amended with fresh organic matter from upstate New York, USA - Whitman soil sample_246_MG | ecosystem: Environmental > Terrestrial > Soil > Unclassified >... | reverse complement strand
GGGCTCGCCGGTAATCTTCCTGCACGGGGGCTTGGCGAATGCCGACTATTGGGGCGGCCAGGTCCTACCCGTGGCGGCGCATCACACCGTCATTCTGATGGACAGCCGTGGCCATGGGCGCAGCACCCGCGATGCGCGGCCCTACGGCTACGATCTGATGGCCGACGACGTCGTGGCGTTGATGGACACTCTGAAAATCGCCAGGGCCGACGTCGTGGGCTGGAGCGATGGTGGCATTCTCGGCATCGATCTCGCCATGCGCCACAAGGACAGGGTCGGCAAGGTCTTCGCGTTTGCAGCCAACACGATGACGTCTGGTGTCAAGGACGGCGTCGAGAAGAATCCGACCTTCGCTGCTTTCATCGAGCGCGCCGGCCACGAATACGCCGCCCATTCGGCGACACCCAAGGAATACGACAACTTCGTCGAGCAGGTCAGCAGGATGTGGGCCGAACAGCCCAATTGGAGCGATGCAGAGCTCAAGGCGATCGACACGCCAATCCTCGTTGCCGACGGCGACCATGACGAGGCAATCAAGCGTGAGCACACCGAATATGTCGCGGCGACGATCCCGCACGCGGGGCTGTTGATCCTGCCCGACGCAAGCCATTTCGCCTTTCTGCAGGACCCGCGGCAATTCAATTTCGCCATCCTGCACTTTTTGGGAGACGAGTAGGGGCCTGTCTGGTTGGGAGCTTGATGTCCAAAGACCCGGCACGCTAGCGCCGAAGCCCGGGCATGACGTGGAAACACCGTGCCGCTATTCGACAGGATGTACGTCCGCCGCCCTCTTCCGCAGGCAATCGCGGCACAGGCAATCGCCGCCATCTGACGGCATCGGCAGCCGCGCCACTTCCTCGGCGCACCAGCACGATCCCGCGAGGCCGCAGGTGAATTCCGTTCCGCAGCCGGAACAAGCCAGCCGCCGCAAGGGAGGATTTTCTAACCGATTTGTCATGAATCGAACCGAATCGTGCCTGCGCTTTTCATCTCGGGTTCATGTCGAACGGCGGTATAACTCGCAGCCGCATATACGCCCAGCAAAATCCAGGGAAGTATAAAGGGAAGATCCGATGGCCCGCGATCCGCAAGCCGCTCTGGTCGCGCTCAATCGCTTTGGATTTGGCGCGCGCGGCGGCGCGGCGGGCGATTTCGTCAACGCAGCCTCCGATCCGCGCGGCTTTGTCAAAGCCGAGCTGAGCCGCTCCAACGGCGTGCTGCTCGAAGTGCCCGGACTGTCATCGACCCCGGTATTGGCGAGCGCGGTATTTGCGTATCAGCGGGAGGCCCAGCAAGCGCGCGCCGCCGCGGCGAAATCAGCCGCGCCCGCGTCAGAGGCCGCGCCGCAATCGCCTGATGCCAAGGTACAAAGGCGCAATCTTTCGCTCGACGGCATCGCGACGGACATGTCGGCAAAAGAAGGCGCGATGCAGGGAAGAGAAAACGGCAGCGCCAGTGCAGCGATGCCGCCCGGCGAGCCGATGCAGCCGAACGCCGCGCAGCCCAACACACCAAAACCGCCGCCACAGCCGCTCAACGTCATTCAAAAAACCTACCGCGCCGAGGCGCTGGCGCGGCTGCAGCGCGCGATCATCGCCGATTGCGGATTCATCGAGCGGCTGGTGGCGTTCTGGTCCAACCACTTTTGCATTTCCGCCAGCAAGGGCGAGCTGGCGCGGATCTGGGCCGGCTCGTTCGAGCGCGAGGCGATCCGGCCCCATGTGCTCGGACGGTTCGGCGACATGCTCAAGGCGGTCGAGCAGCATCCGGCGATGCTGTTTTTTCTCGACAACCAGCAATCGCTCGGTCCGGATTCCCGCGCCGGGCAAAACCGCAAGCGGGGCTTGAACGAAAATCTCGCCCGCGAAATCATGGAGTTGCATACGCTCGGGGTCGGCGGCGGCTACACCCAGGACGACGTGACGTCGCTGGCGCGCATCATCACCGGCTGGACCTTTGCCGGACGGCAAGGGCAGCTCGGGGTGCCCGGCAGCTTCGTCTTCAACGCCAACGCGCACCAGCCGGGCGCGCAACGGCTGCTCGGCAAGATCTACGAGGACAACGGCGTCGCGCAGGGCGAAGCGGCGCTGGCCGATATCGCCCGCCATCCCTCCACTGCGAAATTCATCGCGGCCAAATTCGCCCGTCATTTCGTGGCCGACGATCCGCCGCCGGCGCTGGTGGCGCGGCTGCAGGACGGGTTCCGCAAATCCGATGGCGACCTCCGGGCGCTGACAGTGGCCCTTCTGGACTCCGACGAGGCCTGGCAGGCGCCGCTGACCAAGCTGCGCAGCCCCTACGAGTTCCTGGTGGCGATCGGCCGGCTGCTGGGGCAAATCCCTGAAGATCCCACCCGCTATCTCGGCGGCCTGAATGTGTTGGGCCAGCCGCTATGGTCTCCTGCCGGACCGAATGGGTTTCCCGACAGCAATGCGGCATGGGCAGCACCGGAGGGAATGAAGCTGCGGCTCGACATCTCGGCGCAAATTGCCTCCCGTCTCGCCGCCAATGTCGATCCCCGCGATCTCCTGCAACTCGCCGCCGCCGATGCGGCCTCGCCGGAAACGCGGCGCACCATCGAGCTTGCGGAATCGCGGCAGCAGGCGCTGGCGCTTTTGTTGATGTCGCCGGAATTCCAGAGGAGATGATGATGGATTGCTGCGAAAGCCTGCCATCACCAGCAACGTCGCGACGCGCACTGCTGCTCGGCGGCGCCTCGTTTGCCGCCTGGGCGTATTTGCCGAAATTTGCACGCGCGGCCGACGGGCGCGACCCGCGCCTGATCGTGGTGATCCTGCGCGGCGCGCTCGACGGCCTCGCGACGATCGCGCCGACCGGCGATCCCGACTACGCCGGCCTGCATGGTTCGATAGCGCTCAGTGCGGATGGCCCGCACGCGGCAACGATGCTGGATTCCTTCTTCGCGCTGCATCCGGCGATGCCGGAGCTCGCGCGGATGTACAAAGAAAAGCACGCCGCCGTTGTTCACGCGGTGGCAACGCCCTATCGCGACCGTTCGCATTTCGACGGCCAGGACGTGCTCGAAAGCGGGTTTGCCGGCCCGGGCCGGGTGCAATCAGGCTGGCTCAACCGCGCGCTGGAAGCGCTGCCGAAGGGTGAGCGCGTCATGAGCGGCCTCGCTATCGGTCCGACCGCGCCGCTGGTGTTGCGCGGCGCCGCGCCGACGGTCGGCTGGGCGCCGGTGGCGCTGCCGCAAGCCGACGACGATACTGCGATGCGCCTCGTCGACCTCTACCACCATTGCGATCCCGCGCTGGCGTCGGCGCTCTCGCAGGGCCTGCGGCTCGACAGGACCGCGCAAGGAGACGACTTAAGACCGAAGCCGGGCACCAACAATGCCGGCGCGATGCGGCTGGTGGCGCGCGGCGCCGCCAAGCTGATGGCGGCCGACGACGGCCCGCGGATCGCAGCGCTTGCGTTCGACGGCTGGGATACCCACGCCAATGAAGGCGGCCCGGTTGGCCGCCTGGCGCTATTGCTGTCGGGTCTCGACGGCGCGCTGGCGGAGTTCGAGCGCGGGCTCGGCGAACGCTGGCGCGATACCGTGGTGCTGATCGCGACCGAGTTCGGCCGCACCGCGCGCATCAACGGAACCGAGGGCACCGATCACGGCACCGGCACCATTGCGCTGCTCGCCGGCGGCGCGGTGAAGGGCGGACGGGTGATTTCCGACTGGCCCGGGCTGAAGCCCGCCAATCTCTATGAGGGCCGCGATCTTGCCCCGACCACCGATCTGCGCGCGGTCATCAAGGGCGTGCTGCGCGATCATCTCGGCCTCGCCGAGCCCGTGCTGGCAGAGACGGTATTTCCCGACAGCGCGCCGGCGGAGCCGATGCCGGGGCTGGTGGGGTGATTTTTTTACCTCGCCCCGCTCTTTGCGGGGAGAGGTCGAAGAGGTCAGCCCTTGGTGATCCCATCGATCTCGGCAAGGTCTTCCGCGCTCAGTGTCCAGCCGGCGGCTTTCACGTTCTGCTCGACCTGCTCGACGCGGGTGGCGCCGGCGATGACGCTGGCGACCTGCGGCCGCGCCAGCAGCCACGAGAATGCGAGTTCGAGCAATGTGTGCCCGCGCGCTTGCGCGAAAGCCTGCAGCTTCTCGACGATGTCCTCATTGCGCGGTGTGACATAGCGATCGCGCAGCGCAGGAGCTTTTCCGAAGCGCGTGTCCTCAGGGGCAGCAGTGCCCCGCTTGTATTTTCCGGTCAACAAGCCGCTGGCCAACGGAAAGAACGGCAGCAGGCCGAGCCTGTATTCCTGTGCCGCGGGCAGCAAATCCTTTTCGATGTCGCGCACCACCAGGCTGTACTCGTCCTGGCATGACACGAACCGGCTGGCATTGATGGCGCGCGCGGTGAATTCGGCCTCGGCGACGCGCCACGCCGGGAAATTCGAGTTGCCGATGTATCGCACCTTGCCCTGCCGGATCAGGTCGTCCAGTGCCCTCAAGGTTTCATCGATCGGGGTCAGGGAATCGTAATCGTGCTGCTGGTAGAGATCGATGTAGTCGGTCTTCAGCCGCCTCAGGCTGGCCTCGACCGCCGACATGAGGTAGCGCCGCGACGCACCCTGCCTGGTGCCGTCCTGGCTCATCGGCTTGGAGAATTTGGTCGCCAGCACGATGTCCTTGCGCCGGTCGCCGAGCACCTCACCCAGCACCGTCTCGGAGCCGCCCATTCCCGCATAGATGTCGGCGGTATCGAACAGCGTGATGCCGAGGTCGATCGCCCTGTGAATAACCTTGCGCGAGGTTTCGAGATCGGTGCGCTGGCCGAAATTGTTGCAGCCGAGACCGACGGCGGAGACGCGCAGCCCGGAGCCGCCGAGATTGCGAATTTGCATGGACCAATCCTGTGGGGATGAAGCGAGACGGAGCGACTTGTGACCCCGCGGATATTGAAGCCGAAAGTCGCGGGAGGCCATGGCATATGCCCATGTCAGGCCCTGACGCAACCGGGGCAGCGATCAAAAAAATGCGGCCCCGGTCAGACGCGGCGACTGACGGGGACCGCTGGGGCGCGTGATCTGTGACGGGGGGCCTGATCAGACGCGGCCGGAACCTAACCGGGCTTTGTTACGCGGCCATGACAGGGGAACTTATCCACAGCCTGGATCGTGCCGCCGCGACGCGGCTATTCCGCGGCGCGCAAGTGCCGCCCAACGCTGTGGCCGCGGCTGCCGCGCAGCGACCGGTAGTAGTCGGCCCTGGCGGGATCGTCGGTACGCCGGACCAGCTCGGTCACCGGCGTGTAGCTTAGCATTCGTCCGCCGTCGGGCAGCGCCGTGCAGCTGATGCGCAGCACCTCGCCGCCGGCGAGGTTGATATTGATCGGCGTCGAATCGCCCGATCGCATCATCTCCGTGCGCTCCGCGATGAAGGCATTCAATTCCTCCTCCGGCAGTTCATAGGCGCCGGTATCGCGGCCGTGATACATCAGTGCGATGAAAGGCGGCTTGCTGTCGGCCTTCTCGTCCGGCAACGAGAAATAATCGCGAAAGGCGCGATTGATGAACTCGGCGCGGGATCGAGCAGCACGATGCCGATGTCGACCTGATCGAGCGCCGCCGACAGACGCTCCGCGGTGGCGTGAAGCTTGCGTTCCCACGCGATCGCATCCATCCATCTTTTCCGCAACAGCCCGGCGATGGCGGCGGTGCCAACAGCGGTCAACGCCAGCATCGACAGGCGCATCAGATCGGCGGTGTCGTAGCCAGGCGTCATGCGGTGATTGAAGAAAAACAGCGCGGAGGCGGCGATGGCAATGGCGGCGGTGATCATGCCCGAGGCAAGGCCGCTGAGCGAGGCCGCCAAGGCCACGATGCAAACCAGAAGCGGAGCGGGATTGGGAACGGCAATGAAATAGCGATCGGCAACGATGGCGATCAGAGCCGTCGCTGCCATCAGGGCCGGACCAGAGATTGCGCGCCAGTCGAACTGCATGCCTGTTCTCGTTCGCCCACGAGAGTAAGGCTTGCAGCTTGAGCAATGGTTGCAATCGCGGGGGGCTTTCGTGCCGCATCGTTAAAAAATGATTTAGTGAACCGGCGCGGCTTTCCGATTTGTTGGATCAAATGCTATCTGGGGAGGGGGCCGGATTACGCTTAACGCCGAGATCAAAGGATATCCATGCGAATTATTCCGCCGTCGCTGTTGCCGGTCCTGATGCTGTTTGCGTCCAATGTCTTCATGACATTCGCATGGTATGGCCATTTGAAATTCAAGCAGAGCTGGCTGCCGCTCGCGGTGATGGTGAGCTGGGGGATCGCGCTCTTCGAATACTGGCTGGCGGTGCCGGCCAATCGCTGGGGCAGCGCGGTGTATACGCCGGCGCAGCTCAAGACCATGCAGGAAGTGATAACGCTCGTGGTGTTTGCCGGCTTCTCGGTCTTGTACCTCAAGGAGCCGCTGGGGTGGAATCACGCGCTGGGTTTTTTGTTTATCGCGATCGGTGCGTTTTTGATCTTTCACAAATGGGCGTGATTTTCCACCTCATTGCGAACCAAGGTCGCGCGACGTGCCCGATGACAGGCTCCGCGAAGCAATCCAGAGCCAACAAAAAAAGTTGGATTGCTTCGTCGCTTTGCTCCTCGCAATGACGGCGGAAGGATGACGCTCACGTCATTTCGCAGCCGGCGAGACCCGCAAGATCCGTCCTGCCGAATTGTCGGTGAGCAGCCATAGCGCGCCGTCGGGCCCCTGCCGCACATCGCGAATGCGTTCGTTCAAATTCCGCAGCAGGCGTTCTTCGCCGGTCACGGTATTGCCATTGAGCGACAGCCGCACCAGCATCCGGCCCGCGAGCGCGCCAGTGAACAGGCTGCCGGTCCATTTCGGAAACAGGTTTGCGCTGTAGAACGCCATGCCCGAAGGGGCGATCGACGGCACCCAGTATTTGATCGGCTGCTCCATGCCCTCCCCGGCAGTGCTGTCGTGAATCTTTGCGCCGCTATAGTCGATGCCGTAGCCGATCACCGGCCAGCCATAATTCTTGCCCTTGCCGATGATGTTGACCTCGTCGCCGCCGCGCGGGCCATGCTCGGTCTCCCAGAGGTCGCCGGACGCGGGATTGATCGCGAGACCCTGCTCATTGCGATGGCCGTAGCTCCAGATTTCCGGCTTCGCGTCGGTGCGGCCGACGAATGGATTGTCTGCGGGCGCCGAGCCGTCGGGCGCGATCCGGATCACCTTGCCGAGGTGATCGGCAAGGTTTTGCGCCTCGTCGCGATAGATGAAATGTTCACCCAGCGTCACAAACAGATTGCCATCGTTGGCCTGCGCGATGCGGCAGCCATAGTGATTGCCCGACGATAGCGGTCCTTCCTGCCGGAAGATGATTTTGACCTCGTCGAGCCGGCCGTCGGTGTCGTTCAGCTTTGCCCGCGCGACCGCGGTACGGCCACCGCCCCCGGTTCGCTCGGCATAGCAGAAATAGATCGTCCTGTTTTGCGCAAAGGATTTGTCGAGGACGACGTCGAGCAATCCGCCCTGGCCCGAGGCCCAGACCTCGGGGACGCCTTTCAACGGCGGAGAAAGCTGCCCCTCCCTAGTGACAAGGCGCATGCGGCCGGGGCGCTCGGTGACCAGCATCCGGCCGTCGGGCAGGAACGCCAGCGCCCAGGGGTGGACCAGCCCGCTGGCGACGGTCTGTACCTCAAGCTGGCCGGCCGACGACGCGAACGAGGTGTCTTCGCCGCGCGTTCCCGTGGCGATCAGGAATGACGCCGCCACCAGGGTCGCCACCGTCAGCGCCGCGGTAACAATTACGACAGGTGTTTTCATCGTTGCACCATCGCCATGCCGATCATCGCACGCTGTCGCGCAAAAATTGCCAATGACGTGGAAAAAATAATTCGATTAAGCCGGTAACGGCATCGCCATGGTGACCTTGATCGAAAGCACCGTCAGCGTGACGATCAGGCACAGCGACAGCGCACCGATCGCGAGCGAAGCCGCGACGGTGTCGGTCAGTCGGGACGAGGCGACAGGTGCGGGGCGGCCATCAAAGCCTGCTCCGCCGCCGTGCGACCGTGTCATGGCCGAAATCCTTCATTGCGCGGGCGAATCACCCGCGGCATCCGGCGATGGCAACAGCCACGACCGGCAATATTGCGGCGGCGCTCCGTCCAAAAGTGGCAAAATGAAGGCAGCGGGAAGCGTTATGCCCGCTTTTCCCGTTATTCAAGCCCACGTTTCAGGGGTCAAGCCTCGGCGGCGAGACCGGCCCGGTCGTCGATCTCGGCGTCGGGGCGCCAGTCCATGTCGACGAATCCGGGTGTCCGTTCGACCCTTCGCAACCAGGCGCGGATCGCCGGGAATGCCGCGAGATCGTAATCGCAGCGTTCGGCGACATGGGTGTAGCCGTAGAGCGCGATATCGGCGACCGTGAGCTGGCAGGCGGCAAAGTATTCATGGGTCTTGAGGTGATTTTCCATCACCTGCAAGGCGGCATAGCCGCGCTCCAACCAGTCTTCCAGCGCGTAGGTCTGCAGGTCGCGGCCGCCCTTGACCAGCGCCAGCCAGAAATAGGCCGCGCCGATGTTCGGCTCCAGCGCGTGCTGTTCGAAGAACATCCACTGCAATGCTTCGGCGCGTTCAATCCGCGATTCCGGCGCGAGCGGCGTGCCGCCAGCCACGTACCACAGGATGGCGTTGGATTCGGCGAGATAGCGTCCTTCCCCGACTTCCAGCAGCGGCACCTGTCCGCTGGGATTCTTCGCCAGGAAATCCGGCGTCCGACTTTCGCCGCGCAGGATGTCGACTTCGATCGCGCGATAGGGGGCGTTGAGCAGCGCGAGCGCAAGGCGGACCTTGTAGCTGTTGCCGGAGCGCTGCATCGAATAGAGCTTGTACATTCAAGATTTCGTTCAATCGGTGGATGGGCCGGCGCGGCTTTGCGAGTCTGGTCGTGTTGTTCGCCCCGCAACACGGCTAAAAAATGATGCCGATGCAAACGTCTCGCAAGGGTTGCAGGATAGAAAAGGTCGGAAGCCCTACCGCACTGCAACCGCGCAGAAGAACCTTGCCAAAAACGCGACGACAATCGGATCACGCTTGCGCGATATTCGCCACGGCAGCGGCGCCGGAGCCGGCACGATCTTTTGCCGCACGTCGCAAGGTGAAAGCGCAAATTGCATGCAAAGCAAAAACGGGCCGAGGGGCATGCCGGGCTCACCGGCCACGCGGCCGTCAACCACCTGGCCGGTGCACCCCCTTGCCGGATATGAGTCATTTCGCTGCGGAATTTTATGAATGTTGCGCGGATCGTGCCGCGCGCCTTTAACGCTTGCTAAAGTTGAGCCGTATCGAACCAACCTTCTTGCGATGCAGCGTGGCTCCCTTTAGGGTACGTCGATCCCAACAAAAGAATCGTGGATCGCGGTGAACGCCTGGTGTGTTCACGCCGTTTGCAAGGAGATGACGATGCCGTTTCTGTCCGTCGCAGTCGACCGTGTGAAGCCGTCCGCGACCATCGCGGTCACGGATAAAGCACGCGCGCTGAAAGCGGCCGGCCGCAACGTCATCGGCCTTGGCGCCGGCGAGCCCGATTTCGACACCCCCGCCAACATCAAGCTCGCGGCAATCCATGCCATCGAAGCCGGCAAGACCAAATATACCGATGTCGGCGGCATTCCCGAGTTGAAGGAGGCGGTCATCGCCAAGTTTCAGCGCGAGAACGGTCTCAGCTACAAGCCGAACCAGGTCATCATCGGAACCGGCGGCAAGCAGGTGCTCTACAACGCGCTGATGGCCACCATCAATCCGGGCGACGAAGTCATTATCCCCGCGCCCTATTGGGTGAGCTATCCGGAAATGGTGGCGCTCGCCGGCGGCGAATCGGTGCCGGTGGTTTGCACCGCCGAGCACGGCTTCAAGCTGCAGCCCGCGGCGCTGGAAAAGGCGATCACGCCGAAGACCAAATGGATCATCCTGAACTCGCCGTCGAACCCGACCGGCGCCGCCTATACGCGCAGCGAGTTGAAGGCGATCACCGACGTGCTGGTGAAGCATCCCGATGTCTGGGTCATGACCGACGATATGTACGAGCATTTGGTCTATGACGACTTCGTGTTCGCCACGCCCGCGCAGGTCGAGCCGAAACTCTACGGCCGCACGCTGACGGTGAACGGCGTGTCGAAAGCCTATTGCATGACGGGCTGGCGCATCGGCTACGCGGGCGGTCCCGCCGAGCTGATCAAGGCGATGGCGACGATCCAGTCGCAGTCGACCTCGAACCCGTCGTCGATCTCGCAATGGGCGTCGGTCGAAGCCCTCAACGGTCCGCAGGACTTCATTCCGGCGAACAACAAGGTGTTCAAGGAGCGCCGCGATCTCGTGGTGTCGATGCTCAACCAGGCCAAGGCCATCGATTGCCCGCGACCGCAGGGCGCTTTCTATGTCTACCCGTCCTGCGCAGCCACCATCGGCAAGGCTTCGCCGTCGGGCAAGGTGATCGCCAACGATGAGGATTTCGTCACCGAGCTTCTGGAAAACGAAGGCGTCGCGGTGGTGCAGGGCTCGGCGTTCGGGCTCGGCCCGGCGTTCCGCATTTCCTACGCGACCAGGACTTCCGATCTGGAGGACGCCTGCAAACGCATCCAGCGCTTTTGCGGCAATTTGCGATAGGCTGGTCCAGCACGGGGATGAACGAGGCTCGCGAAAGCGGGCCTCGTTTTTTGCAGGCCTCTCGCAATCATCAGACCGGGTAGGCAAATCTGGTACGGCCGCCGATGTTGTGGCATAGCAAATGCAAGCGCCGGGATTGCGGCGCCCTCGTGATTCCCTGCTCGCATCATACTCATCAGCCGGAGATTTCTTCATGCGCCGCTCATTCATCCTTGCTGCGACTGCCGCCACCATGCTGGTTGCATCCTTCGCCGGCGCCAATGCGCAGCAGCCGATCCAGCGCGTACAGGTTGGCATCCTCGAATGCCGCGGCGCTGCCAGCATGGGCTTCGTGGTCGGCTCGGTGACCAATCTCGGCTGCGTGCTGCGCGCCGACGGCATGCCGGAGGACCGCTATGTCGCGACCATCCGCAAGGTCGGCCTCGATCTCGGCATTACCCAGGAAACCGCATTGGCCTGGGGCGTGTACGCGCCGGTGGCGCGGCTCGGGCCGGGCGATCTCTCCGGCGACTATGTCGGCGCGCAGGGCAGCGCGTCGGTTGGCGTCGGGCTCGGCGGCAACGTGCTGGTCGGCGGCTCGGCCAATTCGATCGCGCTGCAGCCGCTCAGCGTGCAGGGCCAGGTCGGCCTCAACGTCGCGGCCGGGCTGGAAAGCCTGGAACTTCGGCCGGGACGGTAAATCTTCTCCCTCGCCCCGCACTTGCGGGGTCGAGACCAGCGAAGCTCGCTCTTGGAGGGCAGGGGCGACGGGTTCTGTCGGCGAATTCAGAAATAGTAATTGCCATCGTGCCTTGTCCCTCACACGCCGCGCGAAGAGCGGGGCGACCTTTCGCCACGAAGCGCGAGAGAAGGCTAGAGACTCGCAATTATGCGCACCGACGTTTTTCCGGCTTGCCAAATCCCTGATGTCGGGGGAGCATCCAAGCTGCCGACCCAATCAAGGGCCGAGCTCCAGATGAGGAGGCGGCGATGGGACAAGACGTCAGAAGTCCCCGCGGTCCCCGGTGCATCGCGCTGGTGGGCCCATTCCAAAGCGGTAAAACCACACTTCTTGAAGCGATATTGGCGCGCACGGGCGCAATTCCTCGCGCCGGCAGCGTCGATGCCGGAACCTCGGTCGGCGACGCCAGCCCGGAGGCACGCCATCACAAGATGGGCGTCGGCCTCACCGCCGCCACCACTACCTTCATGGGCGACAGTTATACCTTTGTCGATTGTCCCGGTTCGGTGGAATTCGCGCACGACATGCGCGCCGCGCTGCCGGCGGTCGATGCCGCTGTGGTGGTATGCGAAGCCGACGAACGCAAGCTG
>Ga0164308_10001626_pt1 | contig 11976 bp, 12 predicted proteins | sample Whisoiple_246_MG_FD_109983 | JGI IMG/M metagenome (GOLD analysis project Ga0164308, IMG submission 109983) | Soil microbial communities amended with fresh organic matter from upstate New York, USA - Whitman soil sample_246_MG | ecosystem: Environmental > Terrestrial > Soil > Unclassified >... | reverse complement strand
AGTGAGAACACCACCGGTATTGCTTTAATGCAAAAATCGAAAGAGTATGACCCTGCTGAAAACATCACTTTATTTAAAGGGGTGAAAACAGACATGGGTAAATACGACGTGCTCTATTCCCGCAATACACTTAACGAATCGAATCATAAAAAATATTTCGAACTGCAGTTTGCCAGCAAAGATGGCAGGGAAAAATTCAATGTGTATCCTGATGTTTTAAAGAACAATAAAGGGCAGGAAGGTTTTTCGCCTAACCCTGATAAAAAACATTACTGGGACCGTGATGTGTTTGTGTATGTTTCTGCCATGCAGGATGGAACACAGGATGATACAAGCCAGTATACACCTGTACAATTGCAGCCGGGTGATTCAGCCTTTTATTCAAATGGCATTATCATAATGAACGAGGCGGTTAAAGACGACCATTTATTTAAACATCCGCTGTTGCCGGGCGAAGCCGGTATCGGCCTGAACATAACGGTGATATCAAAAAATGGCATGCAATACAAAGCAATGCCTCAAATAGCCGTAAAAGAAAATTCGTTCAGAACTATCCCGGATACTGTAGTGGCGCAGGGCCTTATCATCCGCTTTAGTAAACTGATCGATCCCGCCAGCGGTAAAATGGAACTGGATATTAAAGAAGACCAGAGTGTACAAAGTATTATTACCCTGAAAGTGTACCAGTTCCCCTTCATTAATATATTATGGATCGGCATTGTAATAATGGTGATCGGGTTTATTATGAGTATAGTGCAGCGCATACGCACCAATGTAAGAACAACTGCTTCATCTTAATTTATAGCAGCGGCGACACTGTTTATTTTTAACTCAAAAGCCCGCCTTGATAAAATTATGCGTATGCAGGATGGTAGCCATCAGTTGCTGCTTTTACGCCGCCGGTATAGGAATAATAACATTTTTAAAAGGTTACTTCTTTGGGAATGCAGCATAAATTGCATACAATCGTTTTATATTTACAGTGTATGCAACCGCAAAAATTCTTACCCGTTTTAAGGCTAACTGCATTTTTATGCATGGCTTTTACGTTGCATACTGCTGCCCAAACAAAATCTCCGGTTGTTAACCATATTAATACTGGTGTAAACGATACTATCATCGTTCAGGCATGCGTTGAACCCAATGGCGATATTACTCCCTGCTCCTGGTTAACTGATGTTTATGTAAGGGCAAGAATGACGAATGCGCAGCGGAAGCGGTATGCTGAATGGACGCGTTTGCGCAATGCGGTATATGTTACTTACCCTTATGCGATGGCCGCTTCAAGGGTAATGAACGATATAAACGCGCAGTTGGTAAATGTTACCGACAAGAAGAAACGCAAGGAAATAATCATGAGCCGTGAAAAGGAACTGAAGAAAGAATTTGCTGATAAGCTTACGCAGCTTTCTGTATACCAGGGCAAAGTGCTGATGAAGCTCATTTACCGCGAGACCGGTAATAACTGTTACGAAATAATTGAAGATTATAAAGGAAAATTCAATGCTGGTTTCTGGCAAACAGTAGCCCTTGTATTTGGCTCAAACCTGCGCCAGAACTATGAACCTGATGGCAAAGACCATGACATGGAAATGATCGTGCTGGATGTGGAAAAAATGTATGGTGTAAAGCGGAGCTAAATTGAATTCAAAATTCAAAAAACAATTACCTAAACTGCTTTAATTATTTCTTTGCTTTAATCTATCCTGTTTTACTTTTTGAATTTTTACTTTTGACTTTATATGAAAGTTGATATTCTTGCTTTTGGTGTTCATCCCGATGATGTGGAATTGGGTTGCTCCGGAACTTTAATTACAGCAGTTGCCCAAGGCAAAAAGGTTGTAGTGGTAGATCTTACGCGCGGTGAATTGGGTACCCGGGGTACTGCTGAAACCCGTGATGCGGAAGCAGCAGCAGCGGCCGCCATTATGGGTATCCATGCAAGAGAAAACCTGGCCATGGCAGATGGGTTTTTTCAGAATGATGAAGCGCATGTAAAAAAAGTAATTACGGTTATCAGAAAATACCAGCCTGAAATTATTTTATGCAACGCGCCGGAAGACCGGCATCCGGATCATGGCCGAAGTTCGGCGTTGGTTTCAGATGCTGCTTTTCTTTCAGGCTTAAGAAAAATTGAAACAGAATACGAAGGATCAAAGCAGGAGTATTGGCGGCCTTCCTACGTTTTTCATTATATACAGGACCGTTACCTGAAACCCGATTTTTTGTTTGATATTTCTGATGCTTATGAGCAAAAGATAAAAGCAGTGCTTTGTTATACAACCCAGTTTAACACAATTGATAAAAGTGAACCTGAAACCTATATTTCCAATCCCGATTTTTTAGATGTGATTAAAGCACGTGCCTTAATGTTTGGCAAACGCATTGGTATTCGGTATGCCGAAGGTTATCTAACTACAAAAATGATTGGCGTAAAAAGTTTTGATGCGTTTATACAGCATGTAACGTAAAATGATGTAAGCAAAAAATTTTTACAATCAAAAAACCTTAATAGAAAATATAATTTTAGAAGAACAAGTCTTATTACTTCTCAAACGCTCTTTAAAGTATTTATTATCGCAGGCTATAAAAAAGTTTTTCCATTGGTTCCTGATAAACACCTGACGGAAAAAGAATAACAGTATTACTCAAACCTGAATTTCTTACTTTGCAGCTTTCCAAAATTTCAATTCTTAATATGAAGCGGTTTTTTGTTACCACAACTATCCTCCTTTTGTCCGTAGCCATTAACGCACAGCAAAAAGATGCTGTTGCTGCACAGGATTATGCGCGAGCTGTTAAAATGCTTTCATTCAGTACAGCCCAATATGTTGATCATGGCAATGTAACCGCCTATTGGATAAACAATAATGCCTTTTGGTACCGTAACCTTACGGCACAAGGCAGTGAATATATTTTTGTGGATGCTGTAAAAGACAAACGCGCGCCTGCCTTTGATGCACAAAAAATGGCGGAAGCATTATCTGCGGCAACAGGTAAAAATTATACTGCAGACAAGCTTCCTTTCAGAAGCATTAATTATACGGCCGATGGGAAATCAATTTCATTTACTGCAGCCGGTAAAAAGTGGAAGGCAGATCTTTCATCTTATACCATCATCACAGACACAACAACTGCATTAAGCAGGCCCCCCAGGCCGAATGAAGTGCTTTCGCCTGATAGCAGTAAAGCTGCGTTTATAAAAGATTATAATTTATGGGTGAGAGATATGGCGACCAATAAACTTACACAACTTACAACAGATGGTGTTCAGTACTTTGGTTATGCAACCGATAATGCAGGCTGGAAACATTCTGATGATGCTATTTTGCGCTGGTCGCCCGATTCAAAAAAGATAGCCAGTTTTCAGCAGGATGAACGCAAGGCCGGTGATATGTACCTGGTATCAACCAATGTTGGCCATCCTAAACTGGAAGCATGGAAATATCCTTTGCCCGGCGATTCAAATATCTTCACCATTCAACGCGTAATTATTAATGTGGATGAACCAAAAGTTGTGCGCCTGCAAATGCAGCCTGATATGCATCGTGGCAGCTTAAGCGATGATATTTCAAGCAGCGGCACATTTGATGATGTGGATTGGAGCGCGGATGAAACAGCGCTTGCTTTTGTTTCCACATCACGTGATCATAAAAATGAAAAGTTCCGTATTGCGAATACTTCAACCGGTGAAGTGCGCGATGTGTTTGAAGAAACAGTGCCTACGCAATATGAATCAGGCCAGGGTGCGATCAACTGGCGCTATCTATCCAACACAAAAGAAATAATCTGGTACTCAGAACGCGATAACTACGGTCATTTATATTTATACGATGCGGCTACAGGCAAGGTAAAAAATCAAATTACAAAAGGCGATTTTGTAGTTACGGAGATAGTAAAGGTGGATGAAAAGAAAAGAGTGATCTATTTCCTTTCGGTTGGAAACGACCGGGTAAATCCATACTTCACGCATTTTTGCAAAGTGGGTTTTGATGGAAAAAATCTTACAGACCTTACGCCGGAAACAGGCAATCATGCTATTAGTTTCTCCCCTTCAGAAAATTATTTCACGGATAACTATTCACAACCGGATGTGCCCAATGTTGCGGTATTGCGCAACACAGATGGTAAAATTATTTCAACGCTTGAAAAAGCAGATATAGCAAGATTAAAGGCTACCGGCTGGAAACCCGTTACGCCTGTTACACTGAAAGCGCATGATGGCACCACAGATATTTATGGATTGATGTTTACACCAACCAATGTTGATTCATCCAAAAAATATCCTGTTGTTGTATATATCTATCCGGGCCCGCAGGGCGGCAGTGTTGGTTATTGGGGCTTCACGCCATCACGTGGCGATAACCAGGCACTGGCCGAATTAGGTTTTGTTGTGGTTGCCATTGAAGGCACCAGCAACCCTTTGCGTTCCAAATCTTTCCATGATATGAACTATGGATTCATGGCGGATAATACACTACCTGATCAAATTACAGGTGTGCGCCAGCTTGCTTCAAAATTTAATTTTATTGATACAAACCGCGTGGGCATCTGGGGGCATTCGGGCGGTGGTTTTGCAACAGCCTGCGCCATGTTCAAATACCCTGATTTTTTTAAAGTGGGTATATCAGAATCTGGCAATCATGATAACCGCAATTATGAAGATGATTGGGGTGAAAGGTATATCGGCTTATTAAAGAAAGATGGTGGCACTGATAATTATAACGCGCAGGCCAACCAGTTGTATGCAGGCAATCTTAAAGGAAAATTAATGCTGGCGCATGGTTTAATGGACGACAATGTACCACCCTCCAATACCTTACTGGTAGTGGAAGCATTGGAAAAAGCAAATAAAGATTACGACCTTGTTGTTTTTCCAAACAGCCATCACGGTTACGGAACCTATTCACTGTATATGATGCGGCGCCGTTGGGATTATTTTGTAGAATATTTATTGGGCGCAACGCATCCGAAAGAATATGAAATAAAGTATGGGATGGATCCGCGCAATGGTTACTAAGCATTAGTGAGTGGTGAGTAGTCAGTTATGAGTGCTTACTCACCATTCACCATTTACAACGCACAGTTAACATAACACATCATCTAAAATAAAAAAATGAAGAAGTTATTGCTGATCGTATTTGTATTGAATGTGTGTATCGTGAATGCGCAACAACCTGCACAAAAAATTTCGGTGATCGCTTACTATGCCGGCGATGCAGCGCATATAGATGCGTACCCCGTAGAAAAGCTCACGCATATCATTTTTAGTTTTTGTCATTTACAGGGTAATGAACTGCATGTAGATAACAAAAATGATTCTTTAACCATTCAGCATCTTGTTGAATTAAAGCAACGCAATCCATCTTTAAAGATCATTCTTTCATTAGGCGGCTGGGGCGGTTGCAAAACCTGTTCCCCTGTTTTTTCAACGGATAAAGGCAGGAAAGAGTTTGCTGCTTCCGTTAAACAACTGGGTAATTATTTTAAAACAGACGGCATTGATATAGACTGGGAATATCCTGCTATTGAAGGCTATCCAAATCATCAATACCCGGCTTCGGTTAAGCAAAAATTCACGGCATTAATAAAGGAATTAAGAAATGCGTTGGGAAAAAAACAGGAGATAAGTTTTGCCGCAGGTGGGTTTGAAAAATTCCTGGATGAATCTGTTGAATGGGATAAGATTGCGCCGCTGGTTGATAAAGTAAACCTGATGAGTTACGACCTGGTGAATGGCAACAGCACCATCACCGGCCATCATACACCATTGTATGCTACACCGCAACAAATTGAATCTGCAGACAATGCGATTCAGTATTTTGATTCCATTCATTTTCCTTTAAGCAAAATTGTTATTGGTGCAGCTATGTATGGAAGGGTGTTCAACGTAAAAACAGATGCCATGAATGGCTTGTACCAGCAAGGCAGTTTTGATCATGGCATTTCATGGAAAGATTTTAATATCGATTCCATGCAACAACAGGGCTGGGTTTATTATTGGGATGATACCGCAAAAGCACCATACCTGTACAATAAAACATCGATGAAGCTTTATAGTTATGATAATGAAAGATCAATGGCTTTTAAAACACAGTATGCTGTTGATAAGGGATTGAACGGAATTATGTTCTGGCAATTAGGTGATGATAAGCCTTCAGGTGGTTTGCTAAACGCGATAGACAGTACATTGCATCATTAAAATTTAAACAACAATATGAAACCTTCAATTGGGATTACACCGGAACATCTTACTTCAGTTTCAAATGCGCTTAATTCAATTCTTGCAGATGAATTTGTTTTATATGCAAAAACAAGAGGCGCGCACTGGAATGTGGAAGGAATAGATTTCTACAACAAACATTTGTTCTTTGAAAAACAGTATGAAGAACTGGATGAGATAATGGATGCGGTTGCAGAACGTATCCGTGTGCTTGGCCATTATGCAGCTGCAAAACTTACCGAGTATACTGAACTTACACATTTAACACAGGATACAAGAGAGCCAAATACTTCAGAAGGCTTTATCAGGTCTTTGCTGGCAGATCATGAAGCGGTGATCATTCATCTGCGGGAAAACATTAATGATTTCAATGATGAATTACATGATGCGGGCACCGCCGATTTTATTACAGGCCTCATGGAGAAACATGAAACCATGGCCTGGATGCTGCGTTCACATTTGAAATAATAACAACTTTTTTTAAGCGCCTCAATATGTTTGCATGCGGATATATCGGGGCGCTTATTAATTTTACAGAATAACGGTTTACGCCTTCATTGCAATGCAAAGGGTTGATCAATCCAATAACAATACTTCATAAAAATAATAACCATGCAAACAACATCACGCAGAAGAATGATAAAAACATTAGGCCTCGCAGGAAGTGCCATTGTGTTCTCACCAAACGCATTATTATCCTGCACCACAAAAAAGAAAGATAAGCTCGGTGTTGCATTGGTTGGGCTTGGTTATTATAGTACCGACCTGCTGGCGCCTGCATTACAACAAACAAAGAATTGTTACCTCGCGGGTATTGTAACAGGCACGCCATCCAAAGCAGAAGCGTGGAAAGCAAAGTATAATATCCCTGATAAGAATATTTATAATTACCAAACCTTCGGTGATATTGCCAACAATCCTGACATTGATGTGGTGTATGTAGTGTTGCCGCCATCGATGCACGCAGAATATGTTATTAAAGCAGCCAATGCCGGCAAGCATGTATGGTGCGAAAAACCAATGGCGCTTACTGAACAGGAATGCCGCACTATGATTGAGGTCAGTATTAAAAATAAAAGATCGCTTGCCATCGGTTACCGGTTGCAACATGAGCCTAACACAGCGGAATACCGGCGTATTGTAAAGCAGCAATTACTGGGCAAGGTTACACAGGTTAATTGTGCCGCAGGATATTATGAAACGCGCACCGATCACTGGAAACAAAAAAAAGAAATGGGAGGCGGCGTATTGCCTGATATGGGTGTGTATGCCATACAGGGCGCAAGGCTGGGTACAGGAATGGAACCGGTTGCTATCGTTGCTGCAAAAACTTCTACCACAAGGCCGGAGATCTATAAAAATGGATTAGACGAAACCATGGTGGCAAAGCTTGAATTTCCGGGTGGTGTTTTCGCGGATATAAAAGCCTCGTTTGGCGAGAACGTAAATTTTATGGATATCACCTGTGAGAAAGGTGTAATAAAAATGGCGCCGTATTCAGCGTACAGCGGTGTAAGAGGAAGCAGCCCGCTGGGCGAAATTAATTTTCCGTTCGATGTGCCAGGTGAACAGGTAATGCAAATGGATGATGATGCGCTTGCCATCATGCAAAACAAACCTATGAAGGTGCCCGGTGAAGAAGGCTTACGGGATATAAGGATTATGCAGGCGATTTATAAAGCTGCTGCAACAGGCAACCAGGTTTCATTGGTGTGATGCTTTTCTTTTAAAAAATTGAAAAGAAAAAAATTGAACCACATCAGGCACATAGAAACATAGGGTTTACAGTAGTTTTTATTATTCTTTAGCAATAGTCTGGCACGCAAGTTTATTTAAATATTTTTTTATTATGTGCATCCAGCTATGTGCTAAATCTATGTGCCTATGATTCTATGTGGTTCAAAAATATAACGCAGTTATTTCTGAAGCATACTATCCAACCATCATCTCAAAATAATATCACCTTATCGTTGTTAACATATCAACGTATAAATTATCTTACAGGCTTTGAGCAATTAACCTTAACTGTTTATGAAGCCTGCCATATTACCATCAAAACCACACTATCCTATACTTGACGGCCTGCGCGGCGTAGCTGCTGTTGTTGTAGTGTTGTTTCATATTTGTGAAGCCAATTCAACATCCAGATTTACCCAGCTTATCAACCATGGTTACCTTGCTGTCGATTTTTTCTTCCTGCTTTCGGGTTTTGTTATCGGCTATGCTTATGATGACCGCTGGAATAAAATGAGTATTGGCAGTTTCTTCAAACGGCGGCTTATACGCCTGCAGCCAATGGTGGTTATGGGCAGTATTATCGGTGCATTGTTTTATTATACACAGGCATCTTCCATATTTCCACTTATCGATATACACATTACTCCGGTTTGGAAAGTAATTCTATTTATGGTGCTGGGTGGTTTAATGATCCCTGTTTGGCCAGCTGTTGAAATAAGAGGTTGGACAGAAACCTATCCATTGAACGGGCCTGCATGGTCGTTGTTTTATGAATATATAGCCAACATTCTTTACGCGATCGGTGTAAGAAAATTTCCCAAATGGGCATTAGGGGTGCTTGTTTTTTTATCAGGCTGTTTGTTAGTGCATTGGCTGGTGTTTGGCCCCAACGGAGATGCTATTGGGGGATGGGCTTTAGACCCTACGCAATTGCATGTAGGTTTTGCGCGATTAATGTATCCCTTCTTTTCAGGATTGTTACTTTTTCGCATCAGCAAACTAACACAAATAAAACATGCGTTTATATGGTGCAGCCTGCTGGTTATCGTTGCGCTTTCATTGCCGCGCTTTGGTGGTGAACAACAACTTTGGATGAACGGCTTGTATGAATCGATGGTCATCCTTTTTGTTTTTCCGCTCATTATTTATTTAGGCGCAAGCAGCATGCTTGCCAACACATTTCAAAAGCGTGCCTGTAAATTTTTAGGCGATATCTCTTATCCAATATACATTACACATTACCCGCTGATCTATTTATACACCGGCTGGGTGTATGATAACAAACCTTCTTTTGAAAGCCGGATCATTTTTGGTGCGGTTGTTTTTGTTGCTGCATTGCTGATCGCTTATGCCTGTCTCAAACTGTATGATGAGCCTGTAAGAAAATGGCTGCAGCAGAAATTTATGCCAAAAAGCAAAAGCACTGAAATGGTAAATATTTCAGCAAAACTTAATTAAAAGCAATAATGTTTTAAAGTAGGATGCGGGTTAACCAGGGCATTTCAACTGCTATAAAAACTGTAAAGTTTTTAAAATGCATGGTTGATTAATGCATCATTATAATGATCAGGTAATTAATGTGCATGATAATCAATATTGTTTCAACCAGTAAACCGGGTGATCAATGTTCAAGCAATTAATTGAGTCATTTGACGCACTGCTTTTTTTTTGGAAGTCATAGTTTTATTGCATAAATATTGTTATTCCATATTTCCAATTTAGTACCTGAAAACAATTGCCTGCATTATGAGAGAGATTTTCCTGCACACGTATGGTTACCTGCATTTTGTAAAATCAGAAGATCCCGGGTTTGCTTACACCGCTATTATCGAAAATTATCCTGTTGATGATACAAGAGCCTGCATTAAGATAACCTGTGATGCTTTATCTGAACAAACAACTGAAGAAATAGACACCGTATTGCGGCAGCTCGAAAAAATGCACAATACGGCCAAACGTGCCTACCTCGATGATTTTAATGATGAAGAAGAGAACGCTTACATCAGCAATATTTATAAAAAAATTCTAAGCGCAACTGAGTATACGCAACTGATGATGCAGGCGGGCACAGAACAACGCCTGTTGTTTGGGGTAAACCTGACTTCCATTGATATTGATTTAAGGCAGGAAAATACATCTACTGTATTCACTTATATCAAAGGGTATGAACTGGCGCATAAGTATAAGTTCAACGGAGATTGCGATCATACAGAGTTGATATACCAGGCTGGTCCCTGCATTATGAAGGAGCGGCTTTCAACCTTTATTGATATACGCGAGTTACCACTTGTAAATGAAGTATGTGCGCATTTCAGAAAAGACTGGCAGAATTATCCGCTTAAATCTTATTTCATTTATTTGATGGCACGCAGGATAAAGAACTATTTAAAAACTGCAATGCAATAAATGTGAAAGTTATGGATGACAACCTTCAAAAGGTTGTCATCCGGTAAAAAACGTTCGGCTATAAATCAATTATGTGCGGATACTTGCTACATCAAACCCAATAGTAAATTATGAAAAAAATAGTGCTTCTTATTTGTATAGCCATTATTGGCATTAGTGCTTATGCGTTAACTGCTGATAAATATGCAACCTGTACCGGCAGTGATAATTGTAAGGCATGTAAAAATTGTAAGTATTGCAAATATTGCAGTAAGGATAACGGGAAATGCGGCGTGTGTAAGTAAATAAAAGTTTCCATGGCTATGTTTAGTAATCTCCTCAAACTCACCCTCGCTGTTCTCTTCTTCGTTTGCCTTGCTAATATGCCTTATAGCTATTATGAATTTATAAGGTTCATCGCGCTGGTAGCTTTTATATATTTAAGTTATAAAAGCTATGAAGAAGGAAACAAAAGCCTGTGTTTTATTTACGCAGCCTTAGCCATTTTATTCCAGCCATTATTTAAGATCTATTTGGGCAGAACTTTATGGAATATTGTTGATGTTATTGTAGCCCTTTTCTTAATAGCAACCATTTTATATCGCTTGAAAAAAAGCCAGGAAAATAATTAACAACACTGCAATCCTACACAGGCAGATTGATTAATTTCAAGCCATGAAAAAATTGTTGCTTGCAATAACCATAACCTGCATTGCTGTTCATCTTTCTGCTCAAAATACACAACCCTGGAATGGTAAAAATGCGCGGTTGTATTAACGTATGATGATGCGTTAAACACACACCTGGATAATGTAATTCCTTTACTGGATTCACTTGGAATGAAGGCTACGTTTTATTTGTCTGCTTCTTTTCCCGGGTGTAAAAACCGCCTGGAAGACTGGAAAAAAGCGGCTGCAAAAGGCCATGAATTAGGCAACCATACCTTGTGGCATCCCTGCCTTGGCAATCTCCCCGGGAGAGCCTGGGTAACGCCTGAAAACGATATGAGCAAATACACGGTGAAGCGCATGGTAAATGAATCTGTAATGACCAATATTTTTCTGCAGGCATTAGATGGTAAAACAGAAAGAACATTTGCCTATCCCTGCGGTGATATGAAGATCGGTGACACTGCGTATATGGATAGCATGCACAATGATTTTATTGCAGCAAGAGCAGTGCGCGAACAAATGCATACCATTGATAAGATAGATCTGTACAACATAGATTGCTACGCCATGAACAATGCAACCGCCGCACAAATGGAAGCATTGGTGCAACAGGCCATGCAAACAAATACATTACTTGTCTTTTTATTTCACGGCGTTGGCGGCGAACATGCTATTAATGTTTCACTCAATGAACACAATGTATTGCTTCGTTACCTGAAACAAAATGAGAAAGACATATGGATTGCACCGATGATCGATGTTGCGAAATATGTAAAAGCATACCAGGCACAGAAAAAATAATATTGTGAGTGGTCAGTGGTGAATGGTGAGTATAAACTACTCACAATTGACCACCCACAACTCACCATTAACAACTCACAAACTCACCACTCACAATTGACCACTCACCACTCACTTCTCACAAAAAAATTCATGAAAAAATTACTACTGTTTCTTATT
>Ga0164308_10001625_pt1 | contig 11977 bp, 10 predicted proteins | sample Whisoiple_246_MG_FD_109983 | JGI IMG/M metagenome (GOLD analysis project Ga0164308, IMG submission 109983) | Soil microbial communities amended with fresh organic matter from upstate New York, USA - Whitman soil sample_246_MG | ecosystem: Environmental > Terrestrial > Soil > Unclassified >... | reverse complement strand
TGTCCTCGATTTCCTCGACACCCCCGCGGCGGACGTGCCGAATTACGGCCGCGGGCTCACCCTCGCCCAACTGGTGCCGCTGTTAGGCGCCTTGGTGAACGATCGGCGTTGCGCAGCAATGACGTTCGTCGAACACAATCCCGAGCACGGCGAGCCGGACGGGTCGACCACGGCAGCTCTGGTCCACGCCCTGGGCGCGCGCGCTGGCGGGATCGTCCGACTGAGTCGTTGCGGAACGTCGCAGCGGTATCGACTCATCGGACACTTAGCTGTGCGTGTGATCCTCTCGACGCGAGCTCACGAGGGACACGCCCGAGCCCGAGCCGCTCGCCGGGCATACCTACCGCTCTGCCATTGCTACAGCTGCCCTCCTGCGGGAGAAGCAGCCCGCCAGCACACCCCGCCCCGGCGTGTCGAGAGACCCACGGGGTCCGCAGCGGTGCTGGCCGCGACGGCTGCGGCACCACCACGAGCCACCGCCGGAAGCTACTGACCCGAGCTGGAGAACGCCGCGTCGAAGGCCGCGGTCGGCGGCGCGAAAGCGAGCCGTTTGACGAACTCCAGCGCCTCGGGCGCTCCGACCAGTCGGTCCATCCCCGCGTCCTCCCATTCGATCGACAGCGGTCCGCTGTAGTCAATGGTGTTCAGCATCCGGAAGCAGTCCTCCCAGGGCACATCGCCGTGGCCGGTCGACACGAAATCCCAGCCGCGCCGCGGATCGGCCCACTGCAGGTGGGAGCCGAGCACGCCGCGCCGGCCGTTCCCGGTCCGGAGCTTCGCGTCCTTGCAGTCGACGTGGTAGATGATGTCCCGGAAATCCCAGAGGAACATCACCGGGTCGAGGCCCTGCCAGACGAAGTGGCTGGGATCCCAGTTCAGCCCGAAGGCCGGTCGATGGCCGATCGCCTCGAGTGTGCGCTCGGTGGTGTAGTAGTCGTAGGCGATCTCGCTGGGATGGACCTCGTGCGCGAACCGGACGCCGACCTCGTCGAACACGTCCAGGATCGGATTCCACCGGTCCGCGAAATCCTGATACCCGGCGTCGATCATCTCCTGCGATGCGGGCGGGAACATCGCGACGTACTTCCACACCGAGGAACCGGTGAACCCCACGACGGTGTCGACGCCCAACCGGGCCGCCGTCCGCGCCGTCATCTTCATCTCCTCCGCCGCGCGTTGCCGCACACCCTCGGGATCGCCGTCGCCCCAGATCCGGTCCGGCAGGATGTCGCGGTGCCGGGCGTCGATCGGATCGTCGCACACAGCCTGGCCCTTGAGATGGTTGGAGATGGCAAAGACCTTGAGTCCGTACCGATCCAGGATCTCCCTGCGGCTGTCCAGGTACGCATCGTCCTCTGCGCCCCGCCATACATCGAGATGATCGCCCCAGCAGGCGATCTCCAGGCCCTCGTAGCCCCAGCCGGCGGCCAGCCGGGCCACCTCCTCGAACGGCAGATCGGCCCACTGTCCGGTGAACAGGGTGATGGGTCGTGTCATGAGGGTTCCCGCCCTTTCTTCGCTGCTGATCCGTGCCGAATGTCGCGCAGGTTCACGTTGCGTCGGGAATGGTCTGCCAGCTGCTACCGGCCGCCGAGCTGGTCTCGACGGCTGCCAGCACCTGTTGTACATGCAGGCCGTCGGCAAAGGTTGGTCGGGCGACGCCGTCGGACGCGATGGCCCGGACCAGGTCGATCACCTGATGGGTGAAGCCGTGCTCGTAGCCCAGTCCGTGCCCGGGCGGCCACCAGGACGACAGATACGGGTGCGTCGGTTCGGTGACCATAATGCGGGTGAACCCCGCCCCGGTGGCCGGCAGCCTGCCGTCGTAGTGCTCCAACACATTCATGCTCTCGAAATCGAACGCGAGACTGCCCTTGCTGCCGTTGATCTCGAACCGCATGGCGTTCTTGCGTCCCAGCGCGAACCGGGAGGCCTCGAACGAGGCAAGAGCGCCGGAATCCAGGGTTCCGAAGAACACGGCCGCGTCGTCGACGGTGACCGGTCCGAATCCGCTGCCGGCGGCGCCACCCAAACCGGTGCCCCCGCCGCCCTCGGCCGCGAGCGGGCGTTTGCTGACGAACGTCTCCAAACGTCCGGAGACTCCCGTCAACCGCTGATCGGTGACGAATTCGATGGCGTCGATGATGTGGGCACCGATGTCGCCGAGAGCTCCGGAGCCTGCCTTCTCCTTGTCCATTCGCCAGGTGAGCGGCGCGTTCTCGTCCGAGAGCCAGTCCTGTAGGTACTGCGCCCTGACCTGACGGACCGTGCCGATCGTGCCGTCGGCGACCATCTCCCTGGCCAACGCGACTGCAGGTGTGCGCCGGTAGGTGAAGCCCACCATCGCCTGCCGCCCGGGCGCAGCAGCGGCCGCGGCCACCATCGTCTCGGCCTCGGCCACCGAGTTGGCCAACGGCTTCTCGCACAGCACGTGCTTGCCAGCGGCCAGCGCGGCGAGGGCGATCTCGGCGTGGGTGTCGCCGGGCGTGCAGATGTCGATCAGGTCGATGTCGTCGCGCGCGATGACCCTGCGCCAGTCGACATCGCTGTCCTGCCAACCCAGCCGGGCCGCGGCGGAGGCCACCGATTCCGGGTTCCTGCCGACCACCACCGCCATCTCGGGCCGCAGCGGCAGATCGGCTACGTGGCCCGCGGTGCGCCAGGCCTGGGAATGCGCGGCACCCATGAAGGCGTAGCCGATCATCGCGACCCGAAGGGCGGGCGCGGCACTACTGGTCATGATGGGACCCTTCGTCGACATGCCGGCGGGGAGCCACCGTAGCCGTCACCGCGCTGAGCCTGCGCGGTGACGGCAACCCGATGGCACCTTCGGTTGAACTGGCTACCGGTCAGGACTCGAATGCCGAAGGCAGGTACTGCGCCACGTTCTCCTTGGTGACAACCGGTGCGTAGAGCTTGACCTCGCGAGGAACCTCGACCTCGACCAGGTCGCCCATTGCCTCGCCCTTCACCAGCAGCCGGGCCAGCCGGATGCCGTCGGCGGCCTGGGTCGACGGGTAGATGACGGTCGCCTTCAGCACGGTGTTGTCCGCCTGGATGTCACGCATCACGTTCGCCGATCCGGCACCGCCGACCATGATGAACTCGTTGCGCCCGGCATTGTTGATGGCTGCCATCACGCCGACACCCTGGTCGTCGTCATGGTTCCACAGCGCATCGATCTTGGGCGCGGCCTGCAACAGGTTGGAGGCAGCGGCCTCACCCGATTCGACCGTGAACTCCGCGGCCACCCGGTTCGAGACCTTGAGCCCGCAATCCGCCAGCGAATCGGCGAATCCCTTCGACCGGTCCTGGGTCAACGGGAGGGAGTCGATGCCGGCGATCTCGGCGACCACTGCGTCCGGCTTATCGCCGAGCTGTTCGCAGATGTAGGTCCCCGCCGAGACACCCATGCCGTAGTTGTCACCGAGAATGGTCGACCGCGCGGCGAACGGGCTGGCGAACTCCCGGTCGACGTTGATCACCGGAATACCGGCGTCCATCGCCTTGGTCGCGACGTCGGTCATCGCGGCACCGTCGAAGGGAAGCAGAACGATGGCGTCGACGCCGTCGTTGATGAAGGTCTCCACCTGGCTGATCTGCAGATTCACGTCGTTGGTGCCCTCGGCCACGACCAGGTCGACATCGCCGAGTGATTCGGCTTCGGCCACAGCCGATTTGGTGATCGAACCCATCCAGCCATGGTCAGCGGCCGGTGCCGAGAAGCCGATCTTGATCTTCTCGCCGGTGGCTGCGGCAGAGGTTGCCGCCGCGGATCCGCCGCCGGCACTGGTCTCGGCCGCAGCGGACGTCGCTGCTGCTGCCGATGTCGAGCTCGAGGATGAGCTGGAGGAGTTGGTGCATGCCGACAGCACCAGGGCGGCCGCACCGACCACAGTGATGGTGCGCAGCATCGGCAGTGTTCGCCGGGACGTTGTTCGGGGTGGTTGGGAAGCGGTGCGGGCGAGGGATCGGCGGGACATGTGGTGCTCCTTCACTTCGTCGTGATGGTGGTTCGGGGGATGGGACATCGGGGATGGAGAACTCCGACCCAGTGACACGCCTCGGATCGGACGGACGAGAAAGCTTCTCCTGCGGATCAATCCGCGTGCTGCGGCAACCGAACGGGCTCAGCCACCTCGGGCCCGCGCCGCCACCCGCTGCTGCAGGAGCACGGCGGCAACGATGATCAATCCCTTGGCAATCGCCTGCGCGGAGATCGACAGGTTGTTCAGGGTGAAGACGTTGGTCAACGTGGTGAAGATCAGCACCCCGAAGACGGTGCCGACAATGGTCCCCCGACCACCCGAGAGCAAGGTGCCGCCGATGACCACGGCCGCAATCGCATCGAGTTCGTAGAGTGTGCCGTGCGTCGAGGAGCCCGCCGTGGTGCGTGCCATGATCATCACGGCGGCGATCCCGGCCGAGAGCCCGACAAGTCCGTAGAGCAGCATCGTCTGCCGCTTCACCCGGATCCCCGCCAGTCGTGCGGCCTCCGGATTGCCGCCGATGGCGAAAGTCCGCCGGCCGAAGGTCGTGCGGTTCAACAGCACCCAGCCGGCCACCGCGACCAGCGCGAAGATCCAGACGATGACCGGGATGCCCAGCAGGTCGCTGGTGAAGACGTCGAGGAACTCCCGCACCCTGATGATCTGGGTCTGCCGATTCGCAATGATCTCGGCCAATCCGCGGGCGGCCGCCATCATCGCCAGCGTGGCGATGAACGGCACTATCCGGCCGTACGCGACCATCAGGCCGTTCAGCAATCCGGCCGCCGTCCCGACCAGCAGCGCCGTGCTGACCATGATCACCCAATGCACGTCCTGCGCCAACAGCTGGGTGCCGGTCGTGGTGGCCCACACCGAAGCCAGACCGACCACGGCGCCGACCGAGAGGTCGATGCCACCGGCCGTGATCACGAACGTCATGCCGATCGACACCACGCCGATCACGGAGGCGAGACGCAGGATGGTCAAGAGGTTGTCGGTGCTGGCGAAACGATCGCCCGCGGTGATGACACCCACCACGCAGAGCACCGCCAGCGCGATGATCAACCCCAGGTTGCGCATCAGTCCGGGCGGCACCGAGCGCCGCGGCGAGCCGCCGCCGGTGACCGTCGGCGCGATTTCCGCGGGCACCGCCCTGGCCGGCAGATTGACATCCCCGGAATCCAGTTGGGCGCCGTCAGCACTCTTCTCGGTCATGCCGCGGCTCCTGCCATGATCAGGTCGAGGACCTGGTTCTCGTCGATGTCTGCTGCCGGACCGTCGTGCAACACCCGGCCGGCTCCTACCACCAGCACCCGGTCGGCCAACCCGAGCACCTCCTCGACCTCGCTGGAGACCACCACCACCGCCACTCCGGAGTCAGCGAGATTCCTGATCAATAGATAGATCTCGCTGCGCGCACCGACATCGACACCGCGGGTCGGCTCGTCGAGCAGCAGCACCCGGCACTCCCGCAGCAGCCACCTGGCAAGCACGATCTTCTGCTGGTTGCCGCCGGACAGGGTGCGAACGATACGGTCCGGGTCGGCAGGCCGGACATCCACTGTCGCGGCGACCTTCATGGCCGCGGAACGCTCGGCGGAGTCTCGGATGAATCCGGCTGCGGAGAAGCGGCCCATGGTTGCCATCGAAATGTTTTGATAGACAGCCTGATCGAGGATGAGACCCTGCGATTTGCGTTCCTCCGGGCACAATCCGACACCGGCCGCGACCGCTGCCCGCACCGACCCGTTGCGCAGTGCCGTCCCCCGGACCTGCACAGACCCACTGTCGCTGCGCCGCGCACCGAAGATCGTTTCGATGATCTCACTGCGGCCGGCACCGACAAGGCCCGCCATACCGACGATCTCGCCGGGCCGGACATCGAATGTCACATCCTCGAATTCGCCGCGACGGGAGAGCTTGTCGACCGACAACAGCGGTGGGGTCTGCGGTGGCGGCGGGGTGATCGAACGCGGTGGGAACACGTATTCGATGGATCGGCCGGTCATCAATTTGATCAACTGAACTGTCGGTGTGCTTCTGGCGTCGAGACCGGTGGCCGCCGTCCGGCCGTCCTTCAACACGGTGATGCGATCACCGATCCGGCGGATTTCCTCCAGCCGGTGCGAGATGTACACCACCGCAACACCCGAGGCCGCCAGGTCGGTGACGACGGTGAAGAGGTTCTCGACCTCCTCACCGTCCAGCACCGCTGAGGGCTCATCCATCACGATCAGCCGCGCATCGCGGGACAACGCTCTGGCCATGGACACGATCTGCTTGCCCGCGGCGGACAGCGTGCCGACCTCACGACTGGGTGAGATCTCGGGATGGCCGAGTCGTACCAGGAGTTCTCGGGCGCGTCGACGGGTTGTCGCGCGCTGCGAGAAACCGCCGCGGGAGAGCTCGTGACCCAGGAAGATGTTCTCTCCGACCGACAGCCAGTCGACCAGGTCGAGCTCCTGATAGATGGTGGCTATACCTTGCTTCAACGCCGCGACCGGGGAGCTGAGCGATGCAGGCTGTCCCTGCCAGAGCACCTCTCCCTCGTCGATGGTGTGGGCGCCGGCGAGCACCTTGATCAGGGTGGATTTACCTGCCCCGTTCTGCCCGAGTAGACAGTGCACCTCACCAGCCCGCACCTGCAGATCGACGCCGTCCAGCGCGCGCACCCCAGGGAAAACCTTGACGATCCCCCGCATCTCCAGCAGGGGGACGCCGGTGTGGTCTTCCTCGACCTTGGCCATGCGGTGACCGTAGACACAGTTTCGTATGTTGGTCAAGCAAAAGTCGTTAACCGTGACTGACAAGTTGTCCGGACCCGTCGCCGAAGTCTGTGGTTCACTGTCGAAATGACGGCGTCACGTCCGGGGATTCTTGCGTCGGGAGATCTTTTTCAACTTCTGCGCGACGGTGGCGGCCGAACACGTTCCGAACTCGCGGAACTGACCGGGCTCGCTCGTTCGACCATCGCCACCCGGGTGGATGAATTGATCGCCTTGGGACTCGTCAGCTCGGCCGGCGAGGCTCGCTCGTCCGGTGGACGCCCGCCGACCCGGTTTGCGTTCGACCCACATTCCCGGGTGGTGTTGGCCGCCGATCTCGGGGCGACCCACGCGACCGTCGCGATCACCGATCTCGGCGCGCAGTCGATCGGTGAAGTCACTGAGCCGATCGAGATCGCCGACGGGCCGAAGAAGGTGCTGACCCGGCTGCACGAGATCTGGTCGACCATGCTCGACGGCGCGGGGCGACGGGTCGACGAGGTCGCCGGTGTGGGGATCGGTGTTCCGGGTCCCGTCGAGTTTGCGACCGGTCAACCCCGCAACCCGCCGATCATGCCGGGCTGGGATGGCTTCGACATCCCCGCTTTCATCGGTGAGTACGTCAGCGCTCCGGTACTGGTCGACAACGACGTCAATCTGATGGCGCTCGGTGAGTTCGACGAAGGCTGGCGCGATGAACGGCACCTGCTGTTCGTCAAGATCGCGACCGGTATCGGCGCCGGGATCGTCGCCGACGGCCGGCTCAATCGGGGTGCCCAGGGTTCCGCCGGCGATCTCGGCCACGTCAGGTCACTGGGCAACTCGCAGACCGAATGCACCTGCGGGAATGTCGGCTGCCTCGAGGCGGTCGCCGCCGGACCGGCCATCGCCGCCAGGCTGCGGGCCCGCGGGTTGGAGGCTCATTCCACCGCCGACGTGGTCGATCTCGTCCGCGCCGGGAACTCCGCCGCACTGCAGGAAGTGCGGCAGGCAGGTCGGGAGATCGGCGGCGTGTTGGCCACCTGCGTGAACCTGCTCAATCCGTCGGTGATCGTGATCGGCGGCAGATTGGCCGATGCCGGCGAGCATCTGTTGGCGGGAGTACGCGAGGTGGTCTATCACCGCTCCCCTCCACTGGCCACCCAGCATCTGCGGATCTCACCGAGCCACACCGGTTCTCGGGCAGGTGTCAGAGGAGCCAGCGCGATGGTGATCCAGTCCGTGCTGTCACCCGAATCTGTGGACGCGCTCCTGGAACGTCAGGCACTGCTCGCCGCTGCCCGGTGAACCACCAGCGCCCTGAAAGCGAAGAGACGGTGCCCGGCTAGCGCAACAGGGTGCCGGCCGTCACCGGCTGAAGGCCCCTGGCAGCCAGATCGTCGAGAATTCCCGGTAGCGCGTCGACGGTTCCGGGGTGCCCGAAGTGCAGGCTGACGATCGACCCGGCGGTGGCTTGGGCAACCCCGGACCGAACGGCTTCGGCGCCGGGGTCGGTCCAATCCTCGGGATCGACGTCGTAGGACAGGCAGATCGGATACCCGGCAAGACCGGCCTCGCGAAGAATCAGCGGCGACGCGTGCTGCCCGCTCGACGTCCGGAAGAACGCACCCGGCGAACCTGTCTGCGCGACGAGCAGATCACGGCATCTGACGATCTCGTCGCGCACCTCCGCCTCTCCGAGATCGGAGAGCACCTGGTGGCTCCAGGTGTGATTGCCCAGATCGTGCCCGCCGCCCAAGATCTCGGCGGCCATCGACGGATTCGAGGCCAGCCAGGTACCGATTGCCAGGACTGTGACCCGGGCGCTCCGCTCGGCGCAGACGGCGAGAATGGCGCGTGCCGTCGACGGGTCGTCACCGCCGTGAAATGTCAACGCCACCATAGGCTTTCCTGGCGGGCCGGTACCGATCTCGGCCGCAGGGCCGGCCGCCGGCCTGGTCGTCGGCACGGGCTGGGAGGTCGTCAGGTCATCCTCCGGCGAACTGATGCCGGCCGCGGTCGTGGGTGGGGTGGACCTGGGGCCGACGGTCCGGACAGTTGTCGCCGCGGTGCTCTGCGGGATTGAATCGACGGTGGCCCCAGCTGGATCGCGGGTGACGGCCTGTCCTGTGCATCCGGCCAACACCAGGCCGAGCCCGCCGGCCAGCAGCACGCGGCGGGACACGGATGACGACACGAGCGCCGAGTCTAGGCGCGCAGCTCAGGGCGTCCCGGACGACGGGCCGGACATCGGCGGCAACAGGTGAAGAAGATCGGCGCTTTCCAGGACCCGCTTCTCCGGTCGCTGTCGGACGACCTCGATCATCGCCTTGGCGAGTTCGTCCGAACGGATGACATAGTCCGGAGCGAACCGGCGGAGGACCGGGTACAACCAGCCCGTCACGCGATAGGCCATCCGGTAGAAGATGGTCTTCGTCTGCTCGCCGCCGGTCGCCTGGATGAAGCCCGGTCGAATCGCATACCCGCGAAAAGGCATTGCCAGTAGGGCATTCTCGGTTTCGCCTTTCACTCTTGCCCACATCACCCGGCCGTGCTCGGTGCTGTCGGTGCCACGACCGGAGATGTATTCGAACACCACCGAAGGCGACGCCCGGGCGATCACCTCCGCCGCGGCGAGGGTGATGTCCACGGTGATCCGGCGGTACTCGGGCTCCTTCTTCCCGACCGACGACACCCCGAGGCAGAACAGGCACGCGTCCGCGCCGACGAACTCATCGGTCAGCACACCGAAGTCGAAGAAGTCCCGATGCAGCACCTCCCGCATCTTGGAATGTGATCGACCCACGGACGTGCGACCCACCACCACGACGGCGGATACGCCGGGGTCGGTCAGGCATTGGGCCAGTACGGCCTGGCCGACCATCCCCGTTGCGCCGAACACGATGACCTTCACCGGGGCATCATCCCGCACGACCCGCCCGGCAGACCCGGCACGCTATTTCGCCGGATTCAGGTCAGTATGGGCGAATGTCATTTCCCACCGGCCGGACGCCGGAACCCGATCGCGAACCACGCGTGCCAGTCGCCCCGTGTGCTGGGCGGTGCTGAGCCGTGCACTTCGTCGAGGCGATGGAGGTGGTGGCGCGCAGTTTCGAGGTCGTCGGTGCCCTCGTGCTGGTGGTCGGGCTGATCTGGGCCGGCGTGCTGTCGCTCAGGATCTGGCAACGCACGAAGAGCGGTGCTCAGGCGTACTCGATGCTCAGGCGCTCCATCGGTGGCGTGCTGCTGCTGGGGCTGGAGGTCCTGGTCGCAGCGGATCTGGTGCACACGGTCGCCATCGAACCGACGCTCGAAAACGTCGCGGTGCTGGGCCTGATCGTCATCATCAGAACGGTTCTGAGCTTCTCGCTGGAGATCGAGATCGAAGGAATGCCACCGTGGCGGCGGGCAGCGATGAGCGGCGCCACCCATGTGGCGGCAGCGAGCAGCGCCGCCCGCAACGCCGGGCAGTCGGGGGGTGGCCCGTCGGCGTGAGGATTGTCATTCGCTGCTCGGCGGCAGTACGTCAGGCCGCACTACTCGACCGCACGGACGGCCCAGCACCGCGCACCGATGCACCGGACCTGCCGGCGATGTCGGTGCCGTACCCAACGAACCGACCACGAACCGGCAACGACAACAACGCGAGGACCACCCCGACCGCCCGGCGTCGCGACGGCATGAACCGCAGGAAGAACGCGAGCCGCAGAATCCAACCCGCAGCTCCGTTGATCGGCACCCCGTAGAGCTCCGTCGCCGATCGCCCGATGCCGAAACCCATGGCCTGACCCAGCCCGCGGTAGCTGAAGTCGCGTGGTCGGCGGTTGTCACTGACCCGGGAGAGATTCCGCCCGAGATGGTCGCCCGCCTTGATCGCCCACAGGGCGTTGGCCGGTACCGGATCTCCGGTGGTCGGGTGGGCGACCCGAGCGACGTCGCCCGCTGCCCAGATTCCGGGCGCCACTCGCAGGCTGCCATCGGTGACCAAACGTCCGAACCGATCGTGCGCCAGCGATTCCAGACCGGGCAAGGCATTCGGTCGTTGGCCGGTGGTCGCCAGCACCGCGGCGGTGGTCAGCCGGCTGCCGTCGGAAAGGGTGACGCCGTCCGCGTGCACGGCAGTCACCCGCTCCCCGGTCAGCACCCGAACACCGAGCCGACACAGTTCACGATCGGCCTGCGCGGCGACCCGCGGGCGGTGCCGTCGCAACTCCGACAACACGGTCTCACCGGACTGCACCAGGACAACAGGATGTGACGCGCCGGTGCTGTGCAACCGGTCCGCGACGGCTGCCGCGAGTTCGACGCCGGCCATCCCGCCGCCGGTGATCACCACCGACGCCGCGGTGTCCCCGGTGGTCACCGAGCAACCCCGCACGGAGCTGCTCCGCGGCGACCGGGTGGAACTCGACTCGGCAACCAGCGAGAGGCGGTTGAGGAAGCGGCCGAACTGGCCGGGAGCACGCAAGGTGAAGCCGTGCTCGGCCATCCCCGGTACCGCATCGACGGGCTCCCGCGCACCACAGGCCACTACCAGTTCGTCATACGGAACAAGTTGCGGTGCTGCAGCTCTCATCGGTCGGACCAGCACCGTTCGGCGTACCGGGTCCACGCTGATCACCTCGCCGTGGATGAGCACTGCTCGTCCGAGAACATCGGTCAACGGGGTACGGGTGATCTCGTGCGGCAGCAAACCCGCCACGACCTCGCCGGTGAAACCATGGAAGTTGTGACAGTCGTCGGCGGAGACAACCGTGACCTGCACCTCCGCCCCGGTTCTCCGGCGCAGCAGGGCGCGGCAGGCGTGCAGGGTTGCGTACCCGCCGCCGATCATCACCACCCTGGTCGGGCCGCCGGTCATGCCGCCACCACGCCGGACGTCGTGACCACAGCGATGCGAGACCCGAACGTCATCGGTGCGGCCGGCCGAAACCCCAGAGCACTGTGGCGATCGGCGATGGCGGTGATCTCATCGACTTTGTCGAGCGTGGGGCGGCCAAGAGTGAAGTGCCCGCGATGTCCACTGATCGACAACAGCAACGTCTCGGCCAGGCAGGCGTACGTCAAACCGTCGGGCAGGCCGATCGAACCGCCCTGCAGCCGGAGTCCGGGGACCTCGACGACGCCGCCGTCGAGCAGCACCACGTCCGGTAGCTGCCGGACCAGCTCCGTGCTGGTATTGCGCGGTTGGGTGGCATCAAGGACGACCGCCCCGATCGCCAGATGCTCTGCCCTGACAACGGT
>Ga0164308_10001624_pt1 | contig 11998 bp, 11 predicted proteins | sample Whisoiple_246_MG_FD_109983 | JGI IMG/M metagenome (GOLD analysis project Ga0164308, IMG submission 109983) | Soil microbial communities amended with fresh organic matter from upstate New York, USA - Whitman soil sample_246_MG | ecosystem: Environmental > Terrestrial > Soil > Unclassified >... | reverse complement strand
TTCGCCGTCGGAGGGGGCCTGTTCGTCCTCGGGGCCGCGGTGGCCCAGTTCGGCCCTGTCGATGCGACGGGAGCCTGGATCTACTTCGCCGGCGGCCTGTTCTTCAACGCGGGCGGCTACGCGTCACTGCTCCAGGCGGTCAACGCCCCTCGCCAGGACAGTACGAGCGCCTCGCTCGCCACACGGCACTGGCGCTGGTGGAGCTACGAACCCGGCCGGATCGACTGGCTGAGCACCTTCCTGCTGTTCGTGGGAACGCTGGTGTTCGGCGTCAATCTGGTCGGCTCCCTGCTGCAGGGACTCTCGGTGCAGCAGGAGAACGAACTGGTCTGGGCCCCCGATCTGATCGGCTGCACCATCTTCCTCGTCTCAGGACATCTGGCCCTGGTGGAGGTCTGCCACGGCCGGCCGCGCGCACTCCCACGGGATCTCGGCTGGTGGATCGTCGCGGTCAACCAACTCGGCTCGGCTCTCTTCATGGCCTCGGCACTGGCCGACTTCACCCGCCCCGCCACGGGAAGCGTCCTGAACATCGACATCGCCAACTGGGGCACTCTCACGGGAGCGCTCTGCTTCTCCGTCGGCGGGGTGCTGCAGTTCTTCGAACGCCCCTGACCTCGGCGCGCCCCGCGCACGAAAAAACCCCGCCCGACCTGGTGTTTAAGCAGGTCGGACGGGGTTTCCCGTCCTGTGGCGGCGCCAGGGTTCGAACCTGGGTAGGCTGAGCCGGCAGATTTACAGTCTGCTCCCTTTGGCCACTCGGGCACACCGCCTGGAACGACGCCTCGGATCCCGTGAGGGTTCCTCGGCGACGTCGTAAACGATACCCGATACCCGGGGGTGCTACGCCACCCGGTTGATCAGCACCTGTCGCGGGCGCGGGTGGCTAGGCTTTGTGCCGTACCCAACGCATACGACGCAAGGAGCCACACGTCATGGCCGACTCCAGTTTCGACATCGTCTCGAAGGTCGAGCGGCAGGAGGTCGACAACGCCCTCAACCAGGCCGCCAAGGAGATCTCCCAGCGCTACGACTTCAAGGGCACGGGCGCGTCGATCTCCTGGTCCGGCGAGAAGATCCTGATGGAGGCGAACGGCGAGGAGCGGGTCAAGGCGATCCTCGACATCTTCCAGTCCAAGCTGATCAAGCGCGGGATCTCCCTGAAGTCGCTGGACGCGGGTGAGCCGCAGCTTTCCGGCAAGGAGTACAAGATCTTCGCCACGATCGAGGAGGGCATCTCCCAGGAGAACGCCAAGAAGGTGGCGAAGATCATCCGGGACGAGGGCCCGAAGGGTGTCAAGGCGCAGGTCCAGGGCGAGGAACTGCGGGTCAGCTCCAAGAGCCGGGACGACCTGCAGGCGGTGCAGGCGCTGATCAAGGGCAAGGACCTCGACTTCGCGGTGCAGTTCGCCAACTACCGGTAGAGCGTTCGCTGCCGCGTGCGGCGTGTTCGCGGGCGGGGCGGGGCGTGCCGGGTGGCACGGCCCGCCCCGTCGCCGTGTGCGCGGGTTGTGCGGGCTCGGGTCAGCGGCGGTCGCGGGAGTTGCCGAAGAGCAGCCGGTAGGCGATCAGCAGGACCAGGGATCCGGCGATGGCCGCCACCCAGGTGGCCGTGTCGTAGAAGTCCGTGCTGATGGGGCGGTCGAGGAACTGGGACGACAGCCAGCCGCCCAGGAAGGCGCCCACGATCCCGATGAGGGTGGTGCCCACGATCCCGCCGGGGTCGCGGCCCGGCAGCAGAAATTTGGCTATGGCTCCGGCCAGCAGCCCGAGGATGATCCAGCTGATGATGCTCATGTTCGCGTTCCTACCCGGCACTTGTTCCTGCAAGCCAAGACGCCTGCGTGGGCGGGTGGGTTGCGGCCGGGTCGTCCCGTCAGCGGGTGGCGAACGGCTCGTCGGTGCGGACGATCTCCTTGCCGAAGGGCATCAGTGAGACGGGGATGAGCTTGAAGTTCGCGATGCCCAGCGGGATCCCGATGATCGTGACGCACAGGGCGATGCCGGTGAAGATGTGGCCGAGCGCGAGCCACCAGCCGGCCAGGATCACCCACAGGACGTTGCCGACGAGGGAGCCGCCCCCGGCGTCATGACGGTCGACGACGGTGTAGCCGAAGGGCCAGAGGGCGTAGACGCCGATGCGGAACGCGGCCACACCGAAGGGGATTCCGATGATCGTGATGCAGAGCAGGAGCCCCGCGGCGATGTAGCCGAGGAACATCCAGAGTCCGCACAGGACCAGCCATATGACGTTCAGGATTGTCTTCACGGTCGGTACCCTGCCATCTGCTCGAGTCGGGCGATGCGGTCGGCCATGGGCGGGTGGGTGGAGAACATCTTGGACATGCCCTGGCCGGGACGGAACGGGTTCGCGATCATCATGTGACTCGCGGTCTCGATCCGTGGTTCGGGTGGGAGCGGAAGCTGTTTGGTCCCGGCGTCGAGCTTGCGCAGCGCGGACGCCAGGGCGAGGGGGTCGCCGGTCAGCTGGGCCCCGGACGCGTCGGCCTGGTACTCGCGGGACCGGCTCACGGCGAGCTGGATCACCGAGGCGGCGAGCGGGCCGAGGATCATGACGAGGAGCATTCCCAGAAGGCCGGGGCCGTCGTCGTCGTCGGACCGGCCCACGGGGATGAGCCAGGCGAAGTTGACCAGGAACATGACGACCGAGGCGAGGGCTCCCGCGACGGACGAGATGAGGATGTCGCGGTTGTAGACATGGCTCAGCTCGTGGCCGAGGACACCGCGCAGTTCGCGCTCGTCGAGGATCTGGAGGATCCCCTCGGTGCAGCACACGGCGGCGTTGCGCGGGTTCCGGCCGGTGGCGAAGGCGTTGGGTGCCTGGGTCGGGGAGATGTAGAGCCGGGGCATGGGCTGGCGGGCCGCCGTCGAGAGCTCGCGCACGGTGCGGTAGAGCTGCGGGGCCTCGAACTCGCTGACCGGGCGGGCCCGCATGGCGCGCAGGGCGAGCTTGTCGCTGTTCCAGTACGCGTAGGCGTTGGTGGCGAGCGCGACGAGGACGGCCACGACGAGGCCGGTCCGTCCGAAGAAGCTGCCGATGACGATGATGAGGGCCGAGAGGCCCCCGAGGAGTACAGCGGTTTTCAGCCCGTTGTGCCGGCGGTGCACGGTACGCCCTCCTAAGTGGTGCAGCAGGGGAACCCTTGCTCGGTGGTGCTCCACTCCCAGTGGAGCCTCCCGTACTGGTCAACGCGAGGCGGAGGGAGCTAGTTCCCTTGTGCGAGGTGGCCGGGGGCACAGGCAGAAGGGGCGGATCCGGTCGGATCCGCCCCTGGGCCGTACGGGTGGTCTCCCGGCCGCGGGGCGGCTGGAGTCCTCGCGGCGGTGCGTCAGCGCTGGGCGGGCAGTCCCGCGAGCGCGCGGGCTTCCGCGTCCGGCTCCACGTCGCTGGTGCAGTGCGCGCAGCGGGTGGCGATGGAGGGGATCTCGGTGAAGCAGCGGGGGCAGTCGCGCAGGGCGGCCTTGATGTCCGCCTTCTCCTCCTCCGCCTTGGCCGTGAAGCGGTTCTGGACCTTGGCCATGGGCATCACGACCAGGAAGTAGAGGACCGCTGCGGTGATGATGAAGGCGATGGCGGCGCTGATGAACAGGCCGAAGGGGAACTTCACGCCGTCGACGGTGTACGAGGCCTTGCTGAAGTCGCCCGTACCCCGGGTGAAGAGGCCGATCAGCGGCACGATGAACGCGTTGCTGAAGCCGGTGACGACGGCGGTGAAGGCTGCTCCGACGGCGAGGCCGATGGCCATGGAAATGACGTTCCCGCGAAGGATGAAGTCCTTGAAACCGTTCAGCACCGCTCTGGCTCCTCTGTGCTCTTCTCGCACGCGTTGCACGCGTACTCGTCCTGCCTGCTCCGTGACGTGGCCGGTGCACGGTTACGTGACCGGTGCACGCAAGACCATGCCCTGTGCGCGGGTGCACGGGCAAGCCGGTCGGCGCCGTCCGGCGCCGGTCAGAAGAGGCTGACGGCCGCGAAGCGCAGGATGAGCTGGGGGGCGCCGGAGAGTGTGATTCCGGCTACGGCGGTGAGCACGATCGCCAGGGTGAGCGGGGCAGGGACCCGGTGGCCGGGTCCCTGGGGCGCCGTCCCGGACTGCGTGCCGGCCTCCGGGGCCGTGAAGAGGGCGGCGGTCCACCGGAGGTAGTAGTAGAGCGCGATCACCACGTTGACGGCCATGACGACGGCGAGCCAGCCGAGGCCGGCGTCGACGGCCGCGGAGAAGACCGTGACCTTGGCGAAGAGGCCGATGACGCCCGGCGGCAGGCCCGCGAGGCAGAGCAGGAAGAAGCCCATGGCTAGGGCGGCCAGGGGGCGGGTGGCGTACAGGCCGCGGTAGTCGCTCAGGCGGTTGCCGGGGTGGCTACGGGCGACCAGGGCGGCCACGGCGAAGGCACCGAGGTTCACGACGGCGTACATCAGGGCGTAGGCGACGGTGGAGCCGATCTGCTCGTCGCTGGAGTACGCGGCGGCGGCGATCGGGACGAGGAGGTAGCCGGCCTGGCCGACGGACGACCAGGCGAGGAGGCGTACGGCGCTGCGGGCGCGGGTGGCGGTCTGCCGGAGCGCGGCGACGTTGCCGACGGTCATGGTGAGCGCGGCGAGGACGGCCAGCGCGGGCCCCCAGACATCGGCGTACGAGGGGAAGCCGATCACCGTGACGAGGACGAGGCCGGAGAAGCCGACCGCCTTGCCGACGACCGAGAGGTAGGCGGCGATGGGGAGCGGCGCTCCCACGTAGGTGTCGGGGACCCAGAAGTGGAACGGCGCCGCGGCCGTCTTGAAGGCGAAGCCGACGAGGGTGAGCACGACGCCCGCCTCGGCGAGCGTGGAGAACCTGCCCGGTACGTCGTCCAGGCGGGCGGCGATCTCCGTGAGGTGCATGGTCCCGGTCGTCGCGTAGACGAAGCTGACGCCGAGGAGCATGACGGCGGTGGCGACGACGGAGGAGAGGAAGAACTTCAGGGCCGCTTCGGAGGAGCGCCGGTCGCCGCGCTTGATGCCGACGAGCGCGAAGGCGGGGAGCGAGGCGACTTCGAGGGCGACGACGAGGGTGGCGAGGTCCCGGGCCGCGGGCAGCAGCGCTGCGCCCGCCGCGGAGGCCAGCAGCAGGAACCAGAACTCGCCGGCGGGGAGCTTGCGGGTGTCGCCGACCGAGAGCAGCGCGGTGAGCAGGGCTCCGCCGAGCACGAGGGCCTGGATGACGAGCGCGAAGTGGTCGGCGGTGTAGCTGCAGGCCTGGGAACCGTCGGTGAGGCAGAAGGTGGAGCGGTCGCCGGCCCGCAGCGGGACGAGCGTCGCGAGTGCGGCGACGAGCCCCGCGACGGCCCCGTAGCCGAGGAGCGGCTTGTGCCGTTCGCCCACGAACAGGTCGGCGACGAGGACGATCAGGGCCACGGACGCCGCGATGACGGGGGGTGCGATCGCGAGCCAGTCGACGGACTGGACGAGGCTCGCCGCCCCGGGTGCGCTGTCGGCTGCCACGGTCACGACTTGCCTCCTGCGAGGAGCTTCTGAACGGCCGGGTCGGTGAGGCCGAGGAGGACGGCGGGCCACAGTCCGGCGAGGACGGTCAGGGCGGCGAGCGGGGTCCAGGCGGCGAGTTCGTGACGCTGGACGTCGGCGACCGGGTGGGGCTGCTCGCGCTGCTCGCCCATGCAGACACGGCGTACGACGATCAGCATGTACGCGGCCGTGAGCAGGGTGCCGAGGGCGCCGATGGACATGTAGGTGAGGAAGGCGGGGCGGCTGAGGCCCTCGGCGGGGTCGAACGCGCCGAACAGCGTGAGCATCTCGCCCCAGAATCCGGCGAGACCGGGGAGTCCGAGCGAGGCGACGGCGGCGAAGGCGAGGAGGCCGCCGAGCCGGGGTGCGCGGCCGTAGAGGGCGGCTCCGGTCGCCCCTGCCAGGGTGTCCAGGTCGGCGGTGCCGTAGCGGTCCTTGACCGCGCCGACCAGGAAGAACAGCAGTCCGGTGATGAGGCCGTGGGCGATGTTCGCGAAGAGTGCGCCGTTCACGCCGGTGGGGGTCATCGTCGCGATGCCGAGGAGCACGAAGCCCATGTGGCCGACGGAGGAGTAGGCGATCAGGCGCTTGAGGTCGCCCTTGGCTCCGGGGCGGGCGAGGGCGAGGCAGGCCAGGGATCCGTAGATGATCCCGACGACCGCGAACGCCGCGAGGTACGGCGCGAAGGTCTGCATCCCGTCGGGCGTGACGGGGAGCAGGATGCGGACGAACCCGTACGTGCCCATCTTCAGCAGGACGCCGGCGAGGAGCACGGAGCCGACGGTCGGGGCCGCGGTGTGGGCGTCGGGCAGCCAGCTGTGCAGGGGCCACATCGGGGTCTTCACGGCGAGCCCGAGGCCGACCGCCAGTACGGCGACGACCTGCACGGACGTGGTGAGGCCGCGGCCGTTGTCAGTGGCGAGTGCCACCATGTCGAAGGTGCCGCTCTCCAGTCCGATGAGGAGCAGCCCCAGCAGCATGATCACGGAGCCGAGCAGCGTGTAGAGGATGAACTTCCAGGCGGCGGGCTGCTTCCGGTCGCCGCCCCAGCGGGCGATGAGGAAGTACATCGGGATGAGGACCATCTCGAAGGCCAGGAAGAACAGCAGCAGGTCGAGGACGGCGAAGGTCGCGAGGGTGCCGGACTCGAGGAGGAGGACGAGCGCGACGAAGGCCTTCGGGGAGGGGCCTGCGGGGGGCTTGAAGTAGTTGTGGAGCGCGCAGAGGAAGGTCAGCAGCGCGGTCAGCACGAGAAGGGGGAGCGAGATGCCGTCGGTGCCGAGGTGTATCCGGACGTCGAGTGCCGGGATCCAGCTGATGTCCGTGGTGGCCTGCATCTTCGACGGGTGGTCGTGGTCGAAGCCCGCGGCGAGGACGAGCACGGCGAGGAGCACGGCGCCGGTGACGGTCACGCCGTGGCGGAGCACGGCCTGGTCGGGGTTCCGGCCCTTGAGCCCGGGCGGGGCGGGCAGGAGCGCGGCGACCGCGCCGAGGAGCGGGGCGACGACGACGAACGCCAGAAGGAACTGCATCACGGATGCGCTGATATCGAACACGGCTCACGCCCCGGCGTAGACGTTGGCAAGGACGACGGCGGCGATCGCCAGGACGAGGGATCCGGCGAGCAGCGCTCCCAGATAGGTCTGCACGTTGCCGGTCTGGGCGCGGCGGACCAGGGTGCCCAGTCCACGGGCGATCCCGCCCGAGCCGCGCACGTAGGTGTCGACCACCTCACGGTCCAGGAAGCGCACCAGCTGTGCGGCGGCGGCCGTCGGGCGGACGAACAGTGCCGTGTACAGGGCGTCGAGGTGGAAGCCGGTGACCGCGTGGCGGTGCAGCGGGCCCAGTAGCAGCCTGCCGGGGTCGGACGGGTCCGGGGCGCCCGCGATGGTGCCGTACGCCGCGGTGTGCGAGGTGATCGCCTCGGCCTCCACCAGGGCGGGTTCGGCGTCGGGGTGGGCGGCGACCGCGCCGACCGGGGGGCGTTCGGCGTGCGCCGTGGTGTGGCGCCACGCCCCGTAGGTGACGAGCCCGCCGACGAGTCCGACGCCGGTGGAGAGGACGGCGGTCGTGAGGGAGGGGGTGAGGCTGTGTCCGTCGAACCAGTCGACGAGGACGCCGGTGGTGAGACCGAAGGCGATCGTGGGGACGGCCAGGACCCAGAGGACGGAGGTCATCGCGGCGGGCTGCCTGCCGTGGTCGGCGGCCTCGGGGCCGCGCCCCCGGAAGGCGAGGAGCCAGAGCCGGGTGGCGTAGGCGGCGGTGAGGACCGCGGCGGTGAGTCCGGCGACGAGGACCAGCCAGCCGGCCGCGGCCGGGGCGACGTCGCGGTCGCCGAAGGCGGTGTGCTCGGCGGCGACGAGGACGGCTTCCTTGGAGAAGAAGCCGGCGAACGGGGGGATGGCGGCGAGCGCGAGGAGCGCGACGGTCATCGTCCAGAAGGCGTCGGGGATGCGCTTGGTCAGCCCGCTCATGCGGGACATGGCGGCGAGTGAGTTGGTGCCCGCCGCGTGGATGACCACACCGGCCGAGAGGAACAGGACGGCCTTGAACGCACCGTGCGAGAGGAGGTGGAAGACGGCGGCTCCGCGGTCGCCGACGGCCAGGGCGCCGGACATGTAGCCGAGCTGGCCGATCGTCGAGTAGGCGAGCACGCGCTTGATGTCGTCCTGTGCCAGTGCGGCGAGTCCGGAGCCGATCATCGTGACGGCGGCCATCGCGGCGAGGACGACGAGGGCGGCGGCGGAGGCCGCGAAGACGGGGAGGAGCCGGGCGACGAAGTAGATGCCGGCGGCGACCATCGTCGCGGCGTGGATCAGCGCGGAGACGGGGGTGGGGCCGGCCATCGCGTCGGGCAGCCAGGTGTGCAGGGGGAACTGCGCGGACTTGCCGGCGACTCCGGCGAGAAGCAGCAGGGCGATGAGGGTGGGGTGATCGAGCCCGCCGTTGTTCACGGCGGCCAGGATGCCGGTGATGCGGAAAGTGCCGGTGTCCGCGGCGAGCGCGAACAGGCCGATGAGGAAGGGAACGTCGCCGAGCTTGGTGACGAGGAATGCCTTGAGGGAGGCCGCGCGTGCCTCGGGGGTCTCCCAGTAGTGGCCGACCAGGAAGTACGAGCAGATGCCCATGATCTCCCAGCCGACCAGGAGCACCATGAGGTCGCCGGAGTAGACGACGAGCAGCATCGCGGAGGTGAAGAGGGAGACGAGGGCCGCGTAGGAGGGGTAGCGGGCGTCGTCCTTGAGGTACGCGGTCGAGTAGACCTGGACGCAGGTGGCGACGAGCCCCACGAGGACGGCGACCAGGACGGCGAAACCGTCCAGGTGCAGGGCCAGGTCGATCGGGACCGAGCCCGTGGGGGTCAGCTGGGTCGCGGCGTCGATGGGCCGGCCGCCGCCCTGGCGTGACGCGACGAGGACGGCGAGGACGGCGGCGGCGAGGGTCGGCAGCACCGCCAGGGGGCGGACGAATCCGGGCGCGGTCCGGCCCAGGAGGAGCCCTGCGGCGGCCCCCAGGAAGGGGAGGAGGGGGACGAGGACGGCGAGGGTCGTGGTGGTCACGCGGTGGCCTCTGCCTTCTTTGCCTTCCCTGCCGGAGCAGTGGCCTGGTCTGCGGTGGTGTCCCGGACGGCGTCGGCGTCGACCTCGTCGGGGAGCGTCTCGGCGTCGTCGGTCTCCGCGGTGTCGCGGAGGCTGTCGATGTCCGAGCTGCCGCGGTTGCGGTACACCGCCAGGACGATCGCGAGGCCGATGCCGATCTCGGCCGCGGCGATGGCGATCGTGAAGAGGGTCAGCGCCTGTCCCCCGTGGAGTGCGTCGCGGAGCCAGACGTCGAAGGCGACCAGGTTGAGGTTGACGGCGTTGAGCATGAGCTCGACGGACATCAGGACGAGGATCGCGTTGCGGCGGGCGAGCACCCCGTAGAGCCCGGTGCAGAAGAGGAGGACGGCGAGGACGGCCGGATAGGCGAGGTGCATCAGCTGTTGTCCTCCCGGTCGGCGGCCGGCCGTTCCGTGCGGTCGGGGCCGGTTCGACGGGCCCGGGTGTCCGGGCGGACCTGCCCGGCCGTGCGCCCGTCGCTTCGGTCCGGACGGTCCTTGCGGTCCTTGCGGTCCTGACGGTCCTTGCGGGACAGGACGATCGCGCCCACCAGCGCGGCGAGCAGCAGGACGGAGAGCGCTTCGAAGGGGAGGACCCAGTTACGGAAGAGGAACTCGCCCGAGGCCTTGGTGGAGCCCTGGGCGGGACCGTCCAGGTCGATCCAGGTCGTGCGGAAGGCGTCCACGACGACCCAGACGAGCGCGCCCGCCGCGGGGACCGAGGCTCCGAGCGCCATCCACCGGTTGCCCGAGTCGGCGTCCGGGGAGCGGCCGATGGGGGCTCTGGTGAGCATCAGCCCGAAGAGGAGGAGGACCACGACGGAACCGACGTAGATCAGGACCTGCACCCACGCGATGAACTCGGCGGTGAGCAGGAGGTACTCCACCGCGATGCCGCCGAGCGCCACGACGAGCCAGAGTGCGGCGTGCACGAGCTGCTTGGTCGTGACGGTGACGACGGCTGCGCCGAAGGTGGCGAGCCCGACCAGGAGGAAGGCGATCTCGACGCCGGTCGGTGAGAGGAAGCCGGGGTGGCCGGCGGTGGCCGAGAGGATCACTCCTGCCCCTCCTGTCCCGCTGCCCGGTCCGAGCGGTCTTCCGCCGGTCCCTGGGCCTCGCGGGCCTCGCGGGCTTCCTGGGCCTCCCGTTCCTCCTGGGCCTGGAGCTTGTCCGCCGTCTTGCGCGCGGCGGCGATCTCCTTGGGCTCCTCGGCCCCGGGGTCGAGCGCGGGCGGTTCGGGGACGGTCCACATCCACTCACGGAGCTTGTCGCGCTCGTGGGTCAGTTCATGGATGTCCGTCTCCGCGTACTCGAACTCGGGCGACCAGAACAGCGCGTCGAAGGGACACACCTCGATGCAGATACCGCAGTACATGCAGAGGGCGAAGTCGATCGCGAAGCGGTCCAGGACGTTGCGGCTGCGCTCGCGGCCGCCGGGAGCGGCCGGGGGCGTCGTCTCCTTGTGGGAGTCGATGTAGATGCACCAGTCGGGGCATTCACGGGCGCAGAGCATGCAGACCGTGCAGTTCTCCTCGAACAGTCCGATGACGCCCCGGGTGCGGGGCGGGAGTTCGGGCTGGACGTCCGGGTACTGCGCGGTGACGGTGCGCTTCGTCATGGTCCGCAGGGTGACGGCGAGGCCCTTGGCCAGGCCTGAGCCGGGGATCGGGGGCACTAGTTGATCGCCACCTTCACGATGCCGGTGAGCGCGATCTGCGCGAGGGCGAGGGGGATGAGCGTGGTCCAGGCGAGCTTCTGCAGCTGGTCCTCGCGCAGGCGGGGGTAGGTGACCCGGAGCCAGATGACGACGAACGCGAGCACGCCGGTCTTGAGCAGGGTCCACACCCAGCCGAGCCCGTCCTCGCCGAACGGTCCGTGCCATCCGCCGAGGAAGAGAACGGTCGTCAGACCGCACAGGACGACGATGCCCGCGTACTCGGCGAGCAGGAACAGGGCGAAGCGGAGGCCCGTGTACTCGGTGTACGCGCCGAAGATGATCTCGGAGTCGGCGACCGGCATGTCGAAGGGCGGGCGCTGGAGTTCGGCGAGTCCCGCCACGAAGAAGACCAGGGCACCGACGATCTGCCAGGGCAGCCACCACCACTCGAAGGCGTTGAGGATGCCGGGGAGCGAGACGGTACCGGCCGCCATGGCCACGGATGCGGCGGCGAGCAGCATCGGCAGTTCGTAGGCGAGCAGCTGCGCGGCGGTCCGAAGACCGCCGAGGAGGGAGAACTTGTTGGCCGAGGCCCAGCCCGCCATCAACGAGCCGAGTACGCCGACGCCCATGACGGCCAGCACGAAGAAGATGCCGGCGTCGATGACCTGGCCGACCGCTCCCTCGCTGGGGCCGATCGGGATGGCGAGGATCACGAGGAGGTACGGGAGCAGGGCCACGGCGGGCGCCAGCTGGAAGATGCGGCGGTCCGCGTCGGCCGGTACGACGTCTTCCTTCTGTGCGAACTTGACCCCGTCCGCGACGAGCTGGGCCCAGCCGTGGAATCCGCCCGCGTACATCGGGCCGAGGCGGCCCTGCATGTGGGCCATGACCTTGTGCTCGGCCTGTCCCACGACGAGGGGGACCACCATGAACACGGCGAAGACGATGACTAGGCGGAGGGCGACGTCGAGTACGTCGTTCACGCGGTATCGCCTCCGGCGGGTCGGTCGGGCCGGTATGGCCCGGGGGAACGGTCGGGTCCGGGGGAACGGTCGGCCCGGGAGGCGGAGTCGGAGCCGGAATCAGAGCCTGAGCCGGAATCCGGATCGACGGCGGGATCCGGATCGGCGGGATCCGGATCGGCGGCGGGGCGGGCCTCGGAGTCGGCTCCGGACGCCGAGGGCTGCTCCGCCTCGGACCCCGGCGGCTGCTCGGA